>Ga0209381_1000244_pt1 | contig 148872 bp, 110 predicted proteins | sample DewCreD2012metaG_FD_184111 | JGI IMG/M metagenome (GOLD analysis project Ga0209381, IMG submission 184111) | Hot spring sediment bacterial and archeal communities from British Columbia, Canada, to study Microbial Dark Matter (Phase II) - Dewar... ...
CTCCCCTGTGGGCGGGACGTCCCCGTCCCGCGAGGCATCGGGGAATTCGCGGGATGTGGACATCCCGCCCACAGCCTCGCCGTGAGCTATCCCCTTTCGCTCCTTCGGAGCGCCCGCAGCCACCTGCAATTCCGGCCCGCACCCGGAGCGGGGCGCCAAGCCGGGAAAGCAGGCGTCCGTATGGCACTTGAACCCCCGCCTGTGAGCGGGACGTTGTGGGCGGCGTGTGGCGGACTCCCTCGCGTGGGTGCCGCCGCGTCGCCCCAAGAGTCCCGCCTGCGGCCGGCACGCGGCACGCTTGCCGCTGCGCCCGACGGCGCACGGAGGGCCGGACCGAACGTGGCCGATGACCTGCTGCGCGCAAGCCCGGGACTGCACCCTGGGCGGGAGGCGAGGCAGGAATTTTGCTTGACTCTGCGGCCCCTCTGCGGGTAGAATAGTTGTTTCGCGGATGTGAGATCTGCCGCCTCATGCTTTTCCCGCGGAGGCAGAGCGTGGAAGAAGCCTCGCCCTTGCCGAGCAAAGAGTCTCCCTCCATCGCCCAGTTCCGCCGCCGGATCGATGAGATCGACGCGCAAGTCGTCGATCTCTTGAACCAGCGCGCCCGCGTGGTGGTGGAGATCGGAGCCCTCAAGCGCCGGAGCAGCGCCCGCATCTACGACCCGCTGCGGGAGGGCGAGGTGTTGCGCCGGGCCTGCGAGCTGAGCCAGGGGCCGCTGCCCGACGGCGCGCTGCGGGCCATTTTCCGCGAGATCATGTCGGCCTGCATCGCGCTCGAACACCCGCTGAAGGTGGCCTATCTGGGCCCCCAGAGCACCTTCACCCACCTGGCGGCGCACGCGCGGTTCGGCAGTTCCGTCGAGTACATCCCGAACCGCGACATCGTCGGGATCTTCCGCGCGGTGGCCAGCGGCGCGGCCAACCTGGGGGTCGTCCCCGTCGAGAACTCCATTGACGGCGGGGTGACCGACACGCTCGACGCCTTCATGAGCTACACGGTGCAGATCTGCTCGGAGCTCCTCATGGAGGTGCACCACTGCCTCATGGCGCCGGGCCACGACACGGTGATCGAGCGGATCTACTCGAAGCCGCAGGTCTTCGCCCAGTGCGGACGCTGGCTCAGCGAGCACTATCCCGACGCCGAGCTGATCTCGGTGTCGAGCACCGCGCGCGCCTGCGAGGTGGCCCGCCAGGAGCCGAAGGCGGCCGCCATCGCCCATTCGGCCGCCGCCACCACCTACGGCCTCACCGTGGTGCACAAGAATATCGAGGACGTGGCCCACAACGTCACCCGCTTCGTCGTCCTCGGCAAGGAGGCGTGCCCGCCCGGCGACCGGAACAAGACCTCGCTCGTGCTCTCCGTGGCGCACCGGGCCGGCGCGCTGGTTGAGGCCCTCGAGGCGTTCCGGGCCGATGGCATCAACCTCACGCGCATCGAGTCGCGCCCCTCGAAGCGCAGCCCTTGGGAGTACTACTTCTTCGTGGACGTCGAGGGCCACCAGGAAGACCCGCCCGTGCGTCACGCCATCGAGCACGTGCGCAAGGCCTGCAACTACCTTCAGGTCCTCGGCTCGTACCCGATCGCGGACACCACCGTGTCCATCGAGTAGCGGCGACGGCCCCGCGGCGGGCCGCCGACAGGCCCTGGCCACTGCCGCCCCGGCGCGCCGGGGCACCAGACTGGGAGAAACGGATGAGACGACTGCTGATGGCCGGCAACTGGAAGATGCACCTGGACCTCCGCGGCGCGCTGCAACTCGCCACAGGGCTCAAGCGCGCGCTCGCCGAACTGGCCGACCGCGACGTGGTGCTCTTCCCCCCCTTCCCGTTCCTGGCCGACGTGTGCGACGTGGTGGAAGGCTCGAGCATCGAGGTGGGCGCACAGAACGTTCACCCCGAGGCCCAGGGCGCCTTCACCGGCGAGGTCTCGGCGCCCATGCTCACCAGCGTCGGGTGCCGGTGGGTCATCGTCGGTCACTCGGAGCGCCGCGACCTGTTTGCCGAGAAGGACGCCTTCCTGAACCAGAAGCTCCGCGCGGCTCTCGGCGCCGGCCTGCTGCCCATCCTGTGCGTCGGCGAGCACCTCGACGAGCGCGAGGCCGGCAAGGCCCGCGCCGTGGTCGAGGGCCAGGTGCGCGCCTGCCTGAGCGGCTTCCGCGCCGAGGAGATGGAACGCATCACCATCGCCTACGAGCCCGTGTGGGCCATCGGCACGGGCAAGACGGCCACCCCGCAGCAGGCCAACGAGATGCACGGGGTCATTCGAGCCCTGCTGGGCGAGCTGTTCGGCGCCTCCGTGGCCCACGCCACCCGCCTCCTCTACGGCGGCAGCGTGAAGCCAGGCAACGCGAAGGCCCTGATGGCCGAGTCGGACATAGACGGCGCGCTGGTCGGCGGCGCGAGCCTCAAGGTCGAGGATTTCGTCGCCATCGTGCGGGCCTGAGCGCCTCGCCGGCCGCGGCCCGCCGCAATGCAAGGAGAGCTTCGGTTGAAAGAGGTCTTCGTCACGCTGCTGTGGATCATCTTCGTCACCGACTCGGTCCTCCTGGTGCTGATCGTCCTGCTCCAGTCGGGCCGGGGAGGCGGCCTCTCCGGCATGCTCGGCGGAGCCGGCATGGCGGAGTCGGCGCTCGGGCCCAAGAGCGGCCTGCCCAAGATCACCGGGGTGATGGCCGGCATCTTCTTCCTCGCCGCCATTCTCATCGGCATCATCTCGCGCCCGCGCCAGATCGCCGACCACACCAGACCCAGGGACACCAGGACCGCGGCCGAGCAGCCCACCGAGCCCGGCACGCCGCCCGCGCCCGACACGAAGGCCGCGCCCGACGCCAAGGCGGCCCCCGACACCCAGGCCACGCCCGAGGCGAAGAAGGGGGAGGCCGCCAAGGACTCGCCGGCGAAAGCCGAGACGCCCGAGGCCGCAGACGCGGCTAAGCAGAGCCCGCCGGCTCCCAAGACCGACGAGGCAGCGCCCGCCAAGAGCGCACCAGGCACGGCCACCACCCCCGGGGCCACACCGTGATACGAAGCATGACCGGCTACGGCCAGGCCCGACGCGAGGCCAACGGGCGCGTGATCGCCGCCGAGCTCCGCTCCGTCAACGGCCGCTATCTCAAGCTCTCCGCGCGCCTGCCGCACGAGTTCGCCGCCCTCGAGCGCGAGCTCGAGAAGCGGGTCCGCGCCCGAGTGGCCCGCGGCTCGGTCGACCTCACGGTGCGGGTCGAGCTCACGGGTGCCCGAGCCGCCCGCCCCATCAACAGCGAGGCCCTGGCCGCCTACCTCGCCGAGCTCCGGAGACTGGGCGAGCGGCTGGGCGTGCAGGTCTCCGTGTCGGCCGACGCCATCGCGTCGCTGCCCGGCGTCCTCGAGCCCGACGAGATGAGCGCGGCCGAGGCCACGGAACTCGCCGATGCCGTGACGGCAGCCGTCTGCGCCGCCCTGGAAGAGGCGGACCGGATGCGTCTCGCCGAGGGCGAGAACCTCCGCGCCGAGCTTCTCGGGCACTGCGACGCCATCGAACGCCTCGTGAGCGAGGCCGAGGAGCGACAGCCGGCGAGCCTCCAGGAGCATCAGCGCCGCCTCGTCGAGAGGGTGAACCGCATGCTCCAGGGCACCGGCATCGCCGTGACCGAGGAGAACGTGGCCCGCGAGGCCGCCATCTACGCCGACCGGTCGAGCATCTGCGAGGAGATCGCGCGGGTGCGTTCCCACATCGCCCAGTTCCGCGAGGCGCTGGGCCAGGACGAGCCGGTGGGGCGCCGCCTCGAATTCATCGCCCAGGAACTCCACCGCGAGGTGAACACCATGAGCGCCAAGGCCGCCGACGCCACCCTGTCGCGTCAGATCGTGGCCCTGCACGGCGAGGTGGACAAGATTCGCGAGCAGGTGTCGAACATCGAGTAGAACCGTGGCCGAGAACCCCGGGGCGACACAGGCGAACGTGCAGCAGGCTGGAGGGGGCCGAGGGCGGCTCATCGTGCTCTCGGGGCCGGCGGGCGCGGGGAAGACCACCGTGGCCGAGCGCCTGTGCCGCGAGACCGGCATCCGACGCGCGGTGACGGCCACCACCCGGCCGCCGCGGGCCGGCGAGGTGGACGGCCGGGACTACCTGTTCCTGACGGAGGACGAGTTCCTCCGCCGCGTGGCCCGAGGCGAGTTCCTGGAGCACGCGCGCGTGCACGGCCGGCTCTACGGCACGCCGCGGGCGCCCGTCGAGCAGGCGCTCCGGGCAGGCGAAGCCCGCCTGCTGGTGATTGACGTGCAGGGCGCGATGCAGGTGAAGGAGCGGTGCCCCGACGCCCTGCTCGTCTTCCTCGACGCGCCCGACGGCGCCCTGGAGCAACGCCTGGCCGGGCGCGGCACCGAAGCCGAGGACGAGCGGAGGCGCCGCTGCGAAATCGCCGAGGCGGAGCGCCGGTACAAGGAGCACTATGACCACTGCGTCGTCAACGACGACCTCGACCGCACTATGGCCGAACTGCGAGCCATCCTCGCACGGCCAAGAGCCTGACGCCTGGAGGCAAACCGCCAATGGATGAATCAAGAATCGATCGTCTCGCCCGCAAGGTCGGTGGCCGGTTCAAGCTCGCGTCGCTCGTGATGAAGCGGCTGGTGGACATCAACCGCGGCTCGCAGCCGCTGGTCGAGCCCGAGGGGCCGAACATGTTGCGGTCGGCCCTCAAGGAGATCGAGCTCGACCTCGTGCGCCTCGTGCCCCGGCTCACTGCGCCCGAGGAAGTGGCCGACGCCAGTACCGACATCGTCCAGGACGAGTAGCCGCCAGGGGGCGCCGCGTGGCCACCGACCCGTTCCACTCGCGCGAGATCGTCGTCGGCGTCACCGGCGGCATCGCCGCCTACAAGGCGGCCGAGCTGGTCTCGCACCTGCGCCAGCGCGGGGCAGGCGTCACCGTGGTGATGACCGAGGCGGCCACCCGGTTCGTCCAGCCCCTCACGTTCGCCGTCCTCAGCGGCCGCAAGCCGATCACCAGCCTCTTCGACGAGCCCGAGCGCTACGAGGTCGAGCACGTGGCCCTGGCCGACAGGGCCGCCCTCGCCCTCGTGGCCCCCGCCACGGCCAACGTGCTGGGCAAGCTGGCGGCCGGCATCGCCGACGATGCGCTCACCACCCTCCTCCTCAGCCTGCACTGCCCCGTGATCCTGGCCCCCGCCATGAATCACCGCATGTGGACGCAGGCCGTCGTGCAGCGCAACGTCGCCGCCCTGCGCAACCTGGGCTACCGCCTCGTGGAGCCAGCCGAGGGCTGGCTCGCCTGCGGCGAGAAAGGCGTGGGGCGACTCGCCGACCTCGAGGCGATCCTGGCCGCCGCCGAAGCGGCCCTCCGCTGACGCCTGCCGACGGGGGAAGCTGCCATGCGCCTCCTCGTCACCGCCGGACCGACCCGCGAATACCTCGACGACGTGCGCTTCCTCAGCAACGCCTCCAGCGGCCGCATGGGCTGCGCCATCGCCCGCGCGGCCCTCGCGCGCGGCCACCAGGTGGCCCTCGTGTGCGGCCCGCTCGAGGTCCCCCCTCCCCCTTGCGATATCCGCCGCGTCACTTCCGCCGCCGAGATGCTCGAAGCCTGCGTCCGCCTCCTGCCCGCCTCCGACGCCGTGCTCATGGCCGCGGCGCCGGCCGATTTCCGCCCCGCCGAGCGCGCGCCGGGCAAGCTCAAGAAGGCCCTCGCGCCCCGCACCCTCCGCCTGGAGCCCACGCCCGACATCCTGCGCGAGCTGGCCCGCCTCCGAACGGGGCAGATGCTTGTGGGTTTCGCCCTCGAGGCCCACGACCTCGAACGGAACGCCCGCGAGAAGCTCAGGGCCAAGGGCCTCGACCTGATCGTCGCCAACTCGCCGCAGGCCATCGCAGCGGAGCGCTCGACCGTGCGCCTCCTCTACCCCGACGGCTCCACGGAGACCCTCGAGGCGGCACCCAAGGACACCATTGCCGCCCGCCTCATCGAAGCCGTCGAGCGCCTGGCCGCCGCCCGCACACAAGCGCCTCTCCAGCCTCCCCCGAGTGAGAGCGGCCCCCCTTCGGCCCAGCGGGCTTGATCCGTGTGGACTCCGCGCGGTAGAATGGCGGTGGTGTGGTCGTCTGCGAACCATTGAGTGAGGAAAACAGCGATGGTCTGGCTGCTTGATTCCGCCGCGGCGCTCCTGCTCCTCTGCCTCGCGATGCTGGTGGTCGGCGAGAGCGCCAGCGCCGAGGAGGCCAGCGTGCGCGACCCTGCCGTGGCCGGGCAGTTCTACCCCGCCGAAGCCGCCGAGCTGAAGAAGCAGGTGGCCGCCTTCCTCGTGGCGGGAGCCGGCAAGGCCAAGGTCGAGGGCAAGCCGATCGCGCTCATCGTGCCCCACGCGGGCTACGCCTACTCGGGCCGCTGCGCGGGCGTGGCCTATGCCACGGTGAAGGGCCAGGCCTACAAGCGCGTCATCGTGCTGGCCGTGAACCACCGCGGCATGCCCTTCCGCGGCGGCTCGATCCTCAGCGTGGACGCCTACCGCACCCCTCTGGGCAACGTGCCGGTGGACAAGGCGGCCTGCGCCACCCTCCGCGAGAGCGAGCTGTTCGGCGAGCACGCCTCGGCCCAGCGGATGGAGCACTCGCTCGAGGTGCATCTGCCCTTCCTCCAGGAAGCCCTCGGAGCGTTCCAGCTCGTGCCCATTGTGCTGGGCGACCTGGCCGACGACGACTACGCGGCCATGGCCGCCCTGCTCCGAAAGGTGATGGACCAGGACACCCTGGTGGTGGCGAGCACCGACTTCACGCACTACGGCAGGAACTTCGGCTTCGCCCCCTTCGAGGACAAGGTGCGCGAGAACATCGAGAAGCTCGACAAGGGCGCTATTGACCTGATCCTCCGGCGCGACGGGCCGGGCTTCTCCAAGTACCTCGCCCGCACAGGGGCCACCATCTGCGGCCGCTGCCCCATCCGCGTGCTGCTCCAGCTTCTGCCCGACAAGGCGACGGGGCAGCTCGTCAGCTACTACACCTCGGGCGACGAGGCCAACGACTATCGCCACTCGGTGAGCTACGGCGCCATCGTCTTCACCGCGCCCGGCCAGTGGGGCGAGCCTCCTGCCGCGAAGCCCGTTGCCGGGCCGCTTGACGTCCAGATCAGCGAGGCGGGCCAGAAGAAGCTCCTCGAGATCGCCCGCAGAGCCCTGGAGGCCGTGGCCGCAGGAAAGGACCTCCCGGAGACCAGGCTCGACGATGCCGAGCTCCAGGGCCGCAACGGCGTGTTCGTCACGCTGAACAAGGATGGCCAGCTCCGCGGTTGCATCGGCAACTTCCGCCCCGAGACCCCGCTCTACGAGACCGTGGCGGTCCAAACCCAGCAGTCGGCGCTGCGCGACCCGCGCTTCCAGCCCGTCCAGCCCGCCGAACTGAAGGACATCGAGATCGAGATCTCGGTGCTGATGCCCGAGAAGCCGATCAAGGACCCGCTGGACTGGGAGTTCGGCAAACACGGGATCATCGTGCGCCGCGGCTGGCAGCAGGCGACATTCCTGCCTCAGGTGGCCGAGCATTTCAAGACGAAAGAGGAGATGCTCTCGGCCTGCTGCCGCAAGGCGGGCATGCTCTCGGCCATGTGGCGCGACCCCGAGACGACCGTGCTCATCTACAGCGCCCAGGTGTTCGGCGAGAAGCCGGCGGCGAAGGCCAGGTGAGGGCGACGGGCCCCAGGAAACGCGCGCGTGTGCCACACCCCTGTCCCAGGCAACGGCGGCCCCGCGTCGAACGGCGCGCGGCCGCCCAAGGTCGGCAAGGTGTTTTTCGTCGCCGCAGGGGTGGGCGACGACAGCATCTGCCACAGCGTGCTGCGCCTGGCCAGCGAGCTTCGCCGGCGCGGCACCGAGGTGGCCATGGCCTGCGGGGGAGGCCCGCTCGTCGCAGGGTTCCGGCAGCGCGGCATCGCCACCATCGTGATGGGCCGCCTGGCCAACCCCAGGTTGCCGCTCCTGGCGCCGCGGGCGCTGCTGGACGACGTGGCGCGTTTCGCGCCCGACCTCCTGCACTTCTTCGGGCGGCCGATGGCGCGCTGGGCGGCCCGCCTGGCGGCCCTGGCGGACAAGCCTTACGTCCTCACCGTGACCACGTTCGCGCCGCACGGCCAGCGGGCGCGGTTGCCTGGCGACTGGAAGCGTGGCGCCATCATGGCCGTGGGCGAGGAGCTGCGCGAGGAGCTCGTCAACCAGGCACACATCGCCAAGGACGCGATCGCCGTGATCCCCATCGGCATCGCGCTCGGAGAGTACGAGCGCTACCAGGCTACACACGACCGGACGGCCATCCCCGTCGTCGGCACGGTCGGCCCGCTGACGCCGGAGCGCGGCTGCGAATACTTCGTCCGAGCGGCGAAGGAGATTCTGGACCGCGGCTTCGAGGCCCAGTTCCTCCTGGCCGGCAACGGGCCCGAGCTTTCCCGTCTGCGGCGCCTGATCCACGAGCTGCGGATCGATAAGTGGGTCACCGTCGCCGAGTCCGTGCCCGACTACCGCCAGATGATCGCGGTGCTGGACGTCTGCGTGATCCCGGCGGTGCGCGAGGGCCTCGGGCTCGACGTCCTGGAGGCGATGGCCTGCCGCAAGCCGGTGGTGGCCACGGGCGCCGGGCCGGCGTGCAGCCTCATCAGCGACGGCGAAACGGGCCTGCTGGCCCCGAAGAAGGACCCCGCCACCCTCGCCGAGAAGGTCATCCGCCTCCTCCGCAAGCCGGAGCTGGCGCAATCCCTCGTCAACGCCGCCTACCGCATGGTGAGCGAGCGGTACTCGCTCGAGGCCACCACGGACCGGCTCCTGGGCTTCTACGCCCGCTGCATCGAGAGATCGGAGGCACGATAGTGGCCAAGGTCGTCGTCGCCATTCCCGCCCGCTACCCGTCCACGCGCCTGCCCGGCAAGCCGCTCCTGCGCGAGACCGGCAAGTTCCTCATCCAACATGTCTACGAGCAGGCCTCGCTGGCCCCGTGCGTGGACGACGTGGTGGTGGCGACCGACGACGAGCGCATCCGCGCCGCGGTCGAGTCGTTCGGCGGCAGGGCACGGATGACCTCCCCGAGCCACCGCTCGGGCACCGACCGCATCGCCGAAGCGGCGCGGCACTTCGAGGCCGACATCATCGTGAACGTCCAGGGCGACGAGCCGGAGATCGAGCCCGACGCCATTGACCTCGCCGTGGCCCTCCTCGAGCGTCACCCGGGGGCACAGATGTCCACCCTCGCCGCGCCCATCGCCGAGCCGGCGCACCTGCGGGACCCCAACCTCGTCAAGGTGGTGCTCGACGCGCAGGGCTACGCGCTCTACTTCTCGCGGGCGCTGCTCCCGGCCTCGAAGAGCTACCCCGAAGTTCCTCCCGGCGACCCTCACACGTATCTCGGCCACATCGGCCTCTACGCCTACCGGCGCGACTTCCTCTTCCGCTTCGCCAACCTGCCCCCCTCTCCGCTCGAGACACACGAGAGCCTCGAGCAGCTTCGCGCCCTCGAACACGGGCACCGGATCATCGTCGGCATCACCTCCTACCAGCCCAAGGGCATTGACACGCCCGACGACTATCAGGCATTCCTCCGCCGCTGGCGTTCTCGCCGCCAGCCATAGGCTTCAACCCCGGGCGTTGAATCCCTGGGGAAACCGCCGTATAATGACCCGTGGGGAAGGTGGGAGCAGGATGATGGATCCCGTGCGCGCGTTCACGAGCAAGGTGGCGGCCCGCCTGGGCGCGCAGGCGCTGCTCGACGCGGCGGGCCTCTGGCTGTGCCTGGGTGCGGCCGCGGCGGGGGCGTTGCTGCTCGTCGAACGCCTCGCGTCGCCGGGCGCAGACCCGGGCCTCCTCGTCGCGGCGCCCGTTCTGGCCTCCTGCTTCGGCGCACTGGCGGCGGGCCTGGCGCGGTGGCCGAGCCTTCACGAGGCTGCCCTGCGCGCTGATGAACGGTTTGGCCTGGCGGAGCGCCTCTCGACGGCGCTGGCCGCGCCGGCCGGCCCCATGGCCGACCTCGTGCGCGCCGACGCCGTGCGGCACATCGCGGCCATTGATCTGAGCCGCTCCCTCCCCCTGCGCCCTCCGCGCGGCGGGCGAGCGCTGGGCGTGCTGGCCCTCGTTCTGCTGGCAACCGCCCTGGCGCCGCAGGCCGACCTGTTCGGCTGGGGCGCGCAGCGCGCCGCGCGCGCCGCCGAGCGCGCAGACGTGCGCCGCGCGACCGAATCGGCCAGGGCGAGCCTGGCCCGCCTGGCGGCCGCCGGGCGCGCTCAGGGACTCGACCGGCCGACCCAGTTGCTCGACGACCTTGGCAGGAGACTCGCCGGCCTGGAGGCAGGCGAGCCGGCCGCGGCGGAGGCGCGGCGCGAGGCTTCCAAGGCCGCCGGCGCCCTCGCCGAGGCGAGAGCCTCCAACGACGCTGCCCTGCTTTCGCCCGCTGCTCCGGCCGACCGCGCCCGGCTGGAGTCCGAGCGCGACCTGCTGGCGGGCGCTGCGCGCGTCCTGGAGGGCTGGGAGCGCGCCCTGGCCGCGGGCAGCCCAGGCGGCACCCGCCCCACAGCGAGGGGCAGCGACCGGAAGGAGGGCGGCGGGTCCGCCGAGCGCACGGCCGGCCTCGTGCGCCCGCAGGACACGGCGCCCCTGCCGAGCGAAACGGTCAAGGTCGAGAGCCGCCTCGTCGCCGCCCGGCCCGCCGCCGAGGCCGCCACGCGAGCCGACGACATCCCTTGGCTCTATCGCCCGGCGGTGCGGCGCTACTTCTCGCCCGACGAGCCCGGCCCGTAGGGAGCCCATCCCCGCAAGCGAGGCCCGCGTGAGCGCCCCCCTGAGACAGAAGGCCGACCGCATCGTGCGGCGTCTCGCCGACGCCGGCCATCAGGCCCTCTTCGCCGGCGGCTGCGTGCGCGACATGCTCCGGGGCGAGGAACCCCACGACTACGACATCGCCACCGACGCGCCACCAGCCCAGGTCCAGGCCCTCTTCGAGCGCACCGTGCCGGTCGGCGCGCAGTTCGGCGTGGTCGTGGTGGTGGACGGCGCGGACCGGTTCGAGGTGGCTCAGTTCCGAGCCGACCTGGGCTACTCGGACGGCCGCCGCCCCGACGCCGTGCGGCCCGCCGCGGCGCGCGAGGATGCGCTCCGCCGCGACTTCACGATCAACGGCCTCTTCTACGACCCGCTGAAGGGCGAGGTGCTGGACTTCGTGGGCGGCCGCCGCGACCTCGAGGCGGGCCTGGTGCGCGCCATCGGCGACCCCGACGCGCGGTTCGGCGAGGACGCGCTGCGCCTGCTCCGGGCCGTGCGCTTCACGGCCCGCTATGCCTACCGCCTGGACGGGGCCACGGCCGCGGCGATGCGGCGGCACGCCGGCGAGATCCGCCGCGTGAGCGGCGAGCGCATCGGCGAGGAGCTGACGCGCATCTTCACCGGCCCGAACCGCGGCGCCGCACTCGGCCTGCTCCAGGCGACGGGCCTTCTGGCCCACGTGTTGCCCGAGGTCGAGGCCATGGTCGGGTGCCGGCAGCCGCCCGAGTTCCACCCCGAGGGCGACGTGTTCACCCACACGCGTCTGTGCCTCGACGCGCTGGAGAGCCCGAGCGCCGTCCTCGCCTTCGCCACGCTGCTCCACGACGTGGGCAAGCCCGTCACCCAGGTCGAGAGCGACCGCATCCGCTTCAACCTGCACGACAAGGCCGGGGCGCAGATGGCCCGGGAGATCTGCGGCCGGCTGCGTTTCCCAGCCGAGCGGGCCGAGGCCATTGCGGCCCTCGTGCTCGACCACATGCGGTTCATGGCCGTGCGCGACATGCGGCCGAGCACGCTCAAGCGCTTCCTGCGCTCGCCCCACTTTGCCGAAGGGCTGGAGCTGCACCGGGCCGATTGCGTGGCCAGCCACGGAAGCCTGGAGAACTACGAGTTCTGCCGGGAGCAGCTCGCCAGCCTTCCGGAGGACGTGGTCCGCCCGCCCCGCCTCGTCACGGGCCACGACCTCATCGCTCTCGGCTACAGGCCGGGCCCGCCCTTCGCGGCCATGCTCGCGCGGGTGGAGGAGGCGCAGTTGGAGGGCGAGATTGCCACGCGGGACGAGGCGCTCGAGCTCGTGCGGCGCGAGTTCCCGCTCACGGGCGCGGGCGGCGAGCGAAGCTGAGAATCTCGCCGCGAGTGGGCATCGAGGGCTGCGCGCCCTTGCGGGTGACCGAGAGGGCCGCCGCGGAGTTGGCAAGGTCCAGCGCGTCCTCGAGCGGCCGGCCCTCCGCGATGAACGCGGCCAGCGTGCCCACGAACGCATCGCCCGCGCCCACGGCGTCCACGGCCTTCACCTTGCGTCCGGGGATCAGCCGCGGGTGGGGCGTGCCGTCGAGCACGGCGGCGCCCTGCTTGCCCCGCGTGAGGATCACGTGGCCCACGCCCGCGTCGAGCAGGCCGCGAGCCGCCGTGAAGCCGGAGCTTCCCGCGATCGCCTCCATCTCGGTCTCGTTCAGCACCAGGTAGTCCGTCTGGCGCAGGAGCGCCGTGGGCAGCGGCGCGCGCGGCGCGGGGGCGGGGTTGAAGATCACGGGCACGCTGCGGCGTCGCGCGAGCGCCACGGCGCGGCGCACGGCCGGCAGCGGCACCTCGAGCTGGACCACGAGCGCGCCGGCCCGCGCGATGGCCGGCGCGGCCCGCTCGACCTCGGCAGGTGTGAGCCGGAGGTTGGCGCCGAGGGCCACCGAAATCAGGTTCTCGCCATCCTCGGCCACGAGGATGAGGGCGATGCCCGACGGGGCGTTCGCGTCGCGGGCGATCCAGCGGCACTCGAGCCCCGCGCGACGGAAGCCGGCAAGGGCCTCGTCGCCAAAGACATCGCGGCCGAGTTTGGCGACGAATGTCACGGCCGCCCCGGCCCGTGCGGCGGCGACGGCCTGGTTGGCCCCTTTGCCGCCCGCGGCCATGTAGAACTGCCCGGCGACCACCGACTCGCCTGGCCGCGGGAGGCGCGGCGAGCGGATGACCATGTCGGTGTTCGAGCTTCCGACCACGACGACGCGGGGCGTGCGACTCACGATCGCCTCCTGCCGTTGGCAACGGCTAGCGCTCGTGCTCCGGCTCGTGCTCGTGGTGTTGGCCAAAGGGCACGATGATATGCCGGCAGGCAACGTCGGCGCTTTCGAACTGGAAGATCATGTGGCCGATCCGGAAGCGTTCGCGGCCGCAGGCCTCCAGCTTCTCGCGCACCTGTTCGAGCTGCCCCACGGTGAGTTCCGGGCCCACGTTCACGTGGGCGGTCAGGGCATACATGCCCGAGGTGATCTCCCACACGTGGAGATCGTGCAGGTCGCGGACCTCTGGGGCCGCGTGCCTGAGGGCCTCGATGAGCGCGGGGATGCTGACCTGCCTGGGCGTGGCCTCGAGGAGCACGTTGGCCGAGTCGCGAAGGAGTTGCAGCGACCAGACGGCGATGAGGACCGCAATGAGGGCGCTGAGCGCCGGGTCGAGGCGCAGCCAGCCCGTGTAGTAGATCACGACGGCGCCGCCCACCACGGCCACCGACGAGAGCGTGTCGCCGAGCATGTGGAAGAAGGCGCTCTTCACGTTGAGGTCGTGCTTGCCCACGCCGGCGAGGAGCAACACCGAGGCCAGGTTCACGGCGAGACCGGCCGCCGCAATGACCATCATCTCGAGGGTGGCGATGGGGCGGGGCTCGATGAGCCGCTCCACCGCCTCGTAGAGGATGTAGGCCGATGCGCCCAGAAGGACCACCCCGTTCACGAAGGCAGCCAGAATCTCCATCCGGTAGAAGCCGTAGCTGCGCTCGGCGGGAGCGGGCATGGCCGCGATGCGGATCGCGAAGAAGGTGATGGCGAGGGCCACGAAGTGCGTGGCCATGTGCCCCGCGTCGCTCACCAGGGCCAGGCTGTTCGACAGCAGGCCGCCGACGAGTTCGAAGAGCATCATCACACTGGTGAGGGCCAGCGAGGCGAGCAGGCGGCGGCGCTCGACGCCCTTGTGGACGTGCGAGCGGCTGTGGCCGTGCCCGTGGCCTTCGGCATCGTGGTCGTGGGAGCGCATGGCGGGCCTCCGTCTCTCCCCCCGCGCGTCACACGCAGCGGTGCAGGAGCCCGGTGGTCTCGGGGATGCCGAACAGGAGGTTCATGCACTGCACGGCGAGGCCGCAGGCGCCCTTGATGACGTTGTCGAGCGCGGAGGAGATGACGACCTTGCCGGTCCGCGGGTCCACGATGGCCGCGAAGTCGCAGTAGTTGGTGCGGTGCACGTTGGCCAGCTCCACGTCGTCGAGCTTGTCGAAGACGCGGAGGAACGGCTCGGCGGCATAGCGGCGGCGCCAGACGGCGACGATGTCGGCCGTGGACGCGGGGCGGGCGAGGTCGGCGAAGATGGCGGTGAGGATGCCGCGGTCCACGGGCAGCAGGTGCGGCACGAAGAGGGCCGTGGCCGGGGCGCCGGCGGCGAGCGAGAGCTCCTGCTCGATCTCGGGGGCGTGGCGGTGGGTGAGCGGGCTGTAGGCGCGGCAGTTCTCGTCGCATTGGACGAAGAGGTTGCGCGCCTTGTCGCTATACGTCTTGCCGGCGCCGGAGAGGCCCGAGTAGGAATCCACCACGATGCCCCTGGGCGAGACGAGGCCCTCGGCCAGGAGCGGGGCGAGGGGCAGGATGGCGCTGGCGGGGTAACAGCCGGGCGTGGCCACGATGCGGGCGGCCTTGATCTTCTCGCGGTAGAGCTCGGGCAGGCCGAAGGCGGCCTCGGCGAGCAGTTCGGGGCAGGTGTGCTGGCCGCCGTAGAAGCGTTCGTAGACGGCGGCGTCGCGGAAGCGGAACTCGCCGCCGCAGTCAATCACCTTGCAGCCCGCGGCGAGAAGCTTGGGCGCCCATTCGAGCGAGTCGGCGCCCTTCTTGGCCAGGAACACGACGTCGGTCTCGGTCGCGTAGCCGTCGAGGTCGGGCTTGCGCAGCACGGCATCGGTCTGCCCGCGCAGGACGGGGAGTGCCGTGTCCACGCGCGTGCCGGCGGCGTGGTCCGAGCCCAGGAAGGCCGGCCTGGCCTCCGGATGGCCGAGGAGGATGCGGAGGAGGGCTTCGCCCACGGCGCCGGTGGCGCCCAGAATGCCTACTCTCACCATGGCGGCGTGTTCTCTCCTGGCGTTCGGGAGCGAGCGGCGGGCTGCCGCCGTTCAGTACTCGCGCGACGCAATCTGTTCGACTCGGGCCCCGTTCTGGCCGTAGACGATCCGCTCGCCGATGGCGACGAGCGCGCAGACGAAGACAAAGGGCACCGCGAGGCCCTGCGAGACGGTCTCGGTGAAGATGCCGGCGAGTGCGAAGCCGAGGATTCCGCCGGCGGCGCCGAGGCCCACGCCGAGCATGAGCTCGCTGTGGGCGGCGGCCTGGAGCCGCAGGGCGCGGCTGAGGAACTCCACCACGAGCCAGGCCAGGGCCAGCAGGCCGACGAGCCCCGTCTGGACCAGGGCCTTCAGCCAGGCGTCGTGGGTGAACGGCTCGCTGGTTGCCACGTTGTAGACCTCGGGCACGTTGCTGAAGTACTGGAGCTTGGCCTGCGGCCGGAAGGGCTCGATGGCCGCGTGATAGTCCGTGTAGCCGAGTCCGAAGAGGGAGTTCCCCAGGCCGTCCCAGAGCTTGCGCGAGCAGGCGAGGGCGGCCTGCCAGCGCTGGTATCGCATGGCCACGCGGTTCTCGGCGAAGGCGGAGTCGCGCCCGGCCCCGGGGAACCGCTTCGCCGCCTCGGCCGTTTCGGCCAGGAGTTCGAAGTACAGGGTGCGCTGCTCCGCCGTGAGGTGGCGCTCTCCGCCGCGCCGCCGCTGGAGGAACTCCATGAGGTGGCGCGCATCGAACAGGTCGCGTGGCGGAGCGGCCGCGGGGTCCGCGGCCATCACCTCGTGCGCGCGTGCGTGAAGCTCGGCCGCCCGGGCCGCCAGGGCCCGGTCGCCGAGCAGGAAGTTGTCGCTCACGAACGGCGCCACGGAGCTGAACAGAACGTCCGTGTGGTGAGCCCGCGGCAGGAGGCGAGGCGCGCCCAGGAGCACAAGACCGACCGCTCCGAGGAAGACCCCCGCCGTTCGGCGGGCGTGGAGCGCGCTGAGCAGGCCGAGAACAAGGACGGTTGCCAGCACTGCGCCGCCGGACAGGTTGACGAGGAGGCCGGCGGCCACGACGGCCAGGAGGAGCAACCGGAGGCACCAGCCGCGGGCGTGCAGCGCGAGGCCGTAGAGCACGGGGAGAGACAGGGCCAGAAAGGCGCCGAGCGCGTTGCGGTTGCGGAAGCCGGCGCGAACGTCGAGCGCCGAGGGGCACGTGGCGTAGTGCCATCCCGCCCAGAGCACCACGCACGCGACGGCCACCGTGAAGGCGATGAGAAGCCGCTTCAGGTCGCCCCTCTCGGCCACGTTCAGGAACACGGCGAAGGCAACGAGGAAGTACTCGATGACCTGGAGCACCTCCTTCGCGGCCTCGGGCTTGCTGGCCGAGCGCGCCAGGGCCACGCACGCCACCGCCGCGAGCACGAATCCCTGGAGCGGGGGCAGCTTGGCCTTGCGCAGCCGGCGCGCGATGAGTTCCAGGGCCACCCCCACAGCGGCAGCGGCCAGGACCAGATCGGCCAGGGTGATCGGCAGGGCGAGCTTGCCCAGCGGGAGGTTCAGCCCAAGCTGCGTGCCCATGACGAGGATGAGAAGGACCGCCAGCCCGAGGTTGGCGGAGCGGAGGCGGAGCTTCATCCACTGCCCTCCTGTCCGGCCGCGGGGGCCTGGGCGCTGGAGCGTGGCGCGGGGGCCTCGAGGGCGCGGAGCTGCTGTTGAGCGTGGGTGTCCCACTTCCCCTCCTGGTCATAGCGGATGCATCGCAGGAGGGCCCTGCGCGCTTTCCTGCGCTCGCCTCGGCTGGCGTAGAGCACGCCCAGGTGGAAGAGGGCGTCGGGGTCCCGGTCATTGATGCGGCGGGCGGCGTGAAGCTCCTTGAGCGCGGCCTCGGAGTCGTTGCGGAGGTGCGCCACCAGGGCATCGCGAATGTGGCCGTCGGCCACGGCGGCCTTCGCGAGCAGCCTGCGGCGCCGGAGGGCGAGATGCACCATGTCGAACGTGGCGAACGCCCAGATGAGTCCCCCCAGGGCGATGGAGCCGCGGTGGAGGGCGGGGATGCTCAGGACGCTGTTCTCGGGAGGCAGCACGCTGGCCGCCTGGCTGTAGACCCAGCCATCCACGGCAAACCCGAAGCAGAAGAAGATCAGGAGCCCTTTGAGGGCCTTGCCGATCGCGATGTGGCCGGTGCCGGGCAGGATGATGGAGAGGAGGATGGGGGCAACGTGGGCGGTCTTCACGCGGGTCTCTCACCTGGGCGGCGCCTAGCGGTCGTACGGCGTGCGGACGCCGTATTCGCGGCCGATGCGCTCGATCTCGGCCCGCTGGGCGGCCGTTTCGCCGGCCCGGGCCATGTCGGCAACGATGTGGTGGATCTTCTGCCGCGCCCATTCGTGGGCGATGTCGGCGCGCTTGGGGTCCGGCGCGCCGGGCGTGTGGCTGAACTGGAGCGTGCGCCCGGCGTACGGGATCCTGCCTTCGATCTGGATGGTGACGTTCTGGCCGGGCTTGCAGCGGCCGTAGAGGACGATCGGTTTGTCGGCGTAGAGGTTGGGCAGGAAAGCGGGGTAGGTCTCCTCGACGTCGAGGTTGGTGTAGGTGGCGCGCAGTTGCATGAGCATGGGCTTGTCGTAGGCGTGGAAGAGGGCGCCGAGCGGCTTGGAGGCCCCGTCCACGTCGTCGGTGAACGCGGCCTCGCCGCGCGAGCGGTAGGCCAGGAGGTCGAGCAGGTAGCGGTTGCCGCCGGGGCCGGCGTCGAAGGGCAGGATGGCAAAGGTGGGACGCGCGTAGGAGCTGATCTCGCTGACGATGCGGCGCGCGTCGCGGATGCCGAGCGTCGAGCGCCCGTCGCTGATGAAGAAGATGTTGGTCGGGCGGTTGCGCACGGCCTGCTCGGCCACGTCGCGCACGACGGCGTTGAGGACGCGGTAGACGTCGGTGCGCACCTGCCCGGGGATGCGGTCGACGAAGGCCAGCGCGGCCTGGATGCGTTCGGGGGTCGGGTCCACAAAATCGGGGAAGAGCTTGCGCGGCTCCTCGCTGAAGAGGATGACGTTGAAGCGGTCGGTGGGGCGCAGGGTGGCGAGGTAGCGCCCCAGGGCCTCGCGGGTGGCGACCACCTCGGCACGCTGGATGCTCAGCGATACGTCGCAGATGAACACCACGTCCTTCGGGATCACCGGCAGCTTGTCGGGCCGGGCCACGGCGATCTCGAGGCGGAAGTACTGGCGCTCCTCGCCCGGGCGCGCGTAGAGGTCCATCTTGATCTTGACCTCGTCGCGGAGGGCGTAGACGGGCACGTCCTCGTCATCGGGGCCGGCGCTGGGGAAGAGGATGACGGGCGAGGCGCCCACGTCGCGGCGCGCGAGCTTGTCCTCGAGGGGAATGACGATGCCCTGCGGCGCCGCGACGCCGGTGGCCACCGCGGTGGCGCTGGGGTTGATGGGGGGCGGAGTGAGCGGCCCGGCGTGGGTGTCGGTGGCGGGCTTCGGGGCGTTCACCTCGCGGAGATGGAGTTGCGCAGGCGGCGGAGCCGGCAGGCCGGGCGAGCCGCGCAAGACGCCGCGTGTGCCCGTGCCGGCGGGGGCCACGTCGGCCATGGCAACGGTGCGAACGGGCGCGACCTCGCCGATCGCCGTGTTGGTCTGCTCGACTCTGGGCGGGCCGGTGCGGTGGATGACCGTGTGATCGGTGTCGGGCGTGCGCGAGGGGGTCGGCGTGTGCTCGAGGGTCGAGAGGTCCTTCTCGTTGGGAAACGAGGGGCCGGGGATGCGCTGCTTGGGGTCGAACAGCGGGACCTCGTAGGCTTTGACTGGCACAGGGGTGCCCCCCTTGGCGGGAGCCTCGCTGGTCGAGGTGGCGACTGGGACGGGCTCGGGCTCCGGCAGGTCCACGACGTGGAACCACTTGAGCACGGAGGCGGAGAACTCCTCGACGTCGAAGAGGCGGATGTTGCCGACGAAGCGGATGAGCACCAGGTGGCACAAGAGCGAGACGGCGAGCGAGGTGAGCACCCAGCGGCTCACGTCGTCTCTGCGGGTCTGGGCGGGTTTCGCGGCAGCCACGGGGCCACTCCCTTCGCGCGGCTAGGGCTTCTTCTCGAGGCCCTTGCCATCGGCGGTCACGCGCAGGCCGAAGCCGTCGAGCTCCTTCGCCAGCCGCTCGGCCCACTCCGATTTCGGGTGGCGCTCGAGGAGCCGGGTCCAGACGGCGACGGCGGAGTCGGGCTGCTTGAGCTGGAACGAGGCGATGCCGGCCTTGTAGCGCGCCTCGGCCGCCTCGGCGGCGGCGTCGGGGCCGGTGGCCAGCATGGCCACGCGGAGCAGGTAGCGCTGGGCGAACTCCCAGTCCTTCTTGTCGAAGGCCATGCGGCCCATCTGGAGCTGGCATTTGAGGATCAGGGCGTCGCGGACGGCGGCGTCGCCGACGGCGTTGGGGGCGAGTTGCTCGACCTGCTGGTAGTACTGCCAGGCGCTCTCGTTGTCGCCCACGGCGCGCAGAGTCTCGGCGAGGCCGAACTTGGCCCAGATGAGCAGCTCGTGGTTGGGGAACTTTTCGATGAAGGCATGGAAGTAGCTCTTCGCCCGCTCGTGGTCGGGCTTGGCCAGGTTGAGCGAGAGTTCGCCGAGCCAGTAGAGGACGTAGGGCTTGGCCTCGTCGGGGAAGCGCTTGACGAGGGCCTCGAAGGTCTCGATGGCCTCGGCGGGCCGGCGCTGCTCGCGGAAGACCTCGGCGGTCCAGAGGTACTCGGTGGCGTCGGTGAGCAGGTCGGGGTTGTTGCGGATGAGCTGGAGGAAGGCATCGGCGGCCTTGGCGAAGAGCTCGTTGGCCTCTTTCTGTTCCTTGGCGGCGAGGCGGGTCTTGCCGAGCTTGGCGTAGCTGTGGGCGAGGAGGCGGAGCGCGCGCTTCTGGTAGGCGCCGGGGATGTTGGCGCACAGCTCGTAGAGCGGCACGGCGGCATCGTACTGCTGCTTGACCTCGCCGTAGTACCAGGCGAGGAAGTAGAGCACGTCGCCCTTGTGCACGCCGTCGCGGAAGCGCTCGAAGTAGGTGTTGAAGGTGGCGAACATGGCGTCGTACTGCTTGGTCTCGTATTCGCAGGCGCCTTTTCGGTAGAGGAACTCCTCGGCCGTCTTGGGGTCGGTGGCGGCGAAGCGCTTGTAGTATTCGCCATAGAGTTCGATGGCCTTGGCATACTGGTTGAGCTGGCCGTAGAGGCGTGCGGCGCGGTCGAGGGCGCCCTTGACCTGCGCGCCGTTGGGGTATTGCTTGAGGTAGGCTTCGTAGGCGGCGGCGGCCTGGTCGAAGCGCTTGAGGAGGTCGAGGCACACGGCCACCTGGTGGCACACGCCCTCGGCATTGGGGCCGTTGGGCGGCACTTTGGCGTAGCGGTCGAGGGCCTCGGCGTGCGCTCCGAGCCAGAAGGCGGCTTCGGCCTGGAAGTAGAGCACCTCGGCAGCGTACTTGCTCTGGGGGAACTCCTTCAGGAAGGCTTCCGCGGCGGCAGCCGCCTCCTGGGCGCGGGGCTGGCCCTGGCGGTAGGCCGCGGCGGCCCGGCCGAAGGCGGCGGGCTCGCGAGCGGGGTCCTTGCCGCTCTTGTCGGCGGCGAGCAGGGCGGCGAAGTGGGCCTCGGCCTCGGGAAACCGCCCGGCGCGGTAGGCGCATTCGCCGGCGATGTAGAGTGTGCTCACCAGGAAGTCGCCCTGGGGGAAGCGCTGGAGGTACTCCAGGGCCGGCACCAGGGCCTCCTGGTGGCGTTCGAGGAAGAAGAGGGCCTGGGCGCGGCCGTAGAGCACCTCGGCGCCCAGGGGGCCGGCCGTGTCCACCTGCCCCAGGAGGGCCAGGGCCTCGGCGTACTTCTTCTGCGTGAGAAGCAGGCTGGCGATCTTGGTGCGCACGCGGGCCAACAGGTCCGCCTGGGCCTTGGCGTCGGGCCCCTCGGGCTTGGCCTTGAGGGCGGCCTCCAGGAAGTCGGCCAGCTCGCGGTAGCGGCCCAGCGCCTCGTCGGCCTTGCCGAGGGCCACGAGGCAGTCGCCGATGGGCAGCAGTACGTAGGCCTTGTAGGTGTTCTCGGGCGAGGGGTCGGCGAGCACCTGCTCGAAGAGCGGCAGGGCCTCGGCGAAGTGGCCGAGGGCGAACTCCGCGCGGCCGACGGCATACCTGGCGTGCACGACGAAGCGGCGGTGGTCGGGCACGGTGAGGTCGGTGGCGAGGAACTGGCGCAACGGCGGAATGGCGCCGGCCATGTCGTTGAGGCGGAAGCGGCAGTCGCCGATGCGGTAGAGGGCCACGGGCCGCATCGTGAGCGTTGGGTCCTTCACCGCGGCCTCGTAGGCGGGCAGCGCGGCGTCGTAGCGCTTGTCCTCGTAATGGCATTCGCCGAGGTAGAACCACACGCGCCCCGCGCGCGGGTCGTTGGGGTAGGCCTTGAGGAACTTGTCGCCCTCGGCGACGCACTGCTTGCGCAGCTTGTCGCGGAAGAGGCCCTCGACGAAGTCGAACTGGAGGTCGGCCGGCTCCGCGGCGCGCTCGCCGGCCAGGGCGCAGGGCCAGGCGAGCAAGAGCAAGAGAGCGACGAGGGCCGTGGTTCCCCGGCGTGGGAGGCCAGATCGCAGATTGCAGATCGCAAATCCCGAATTCATCGCCGCGGCCCCTCGATGCTGGCGTAGGCGACGTTGCGAATGTCGGCCGCGGCGCAGGCGTCGAGCACCCGCACGAAGTGCTGGAACGCCGTGTCGCGGTCGGCGCGGATGACCACGGGCGGCGGCGAGGCGCCGTAGGCGGCGTGCAGGTCCTTCAGCCAGGTCAGCAGCTCATCCTGGGTCATCAGGCGGTTGCTGATCAGCACGTCGCCCTGCCGGGTCACGTTGATGAAGTAGGGGGTGCGCTGGCGCGGCACCACGCCCTTCTCGGCCGTGGGCAGGCTGAGGTCCATCTGCCGCTCGAGCTGGCCCATGGCCGTGGTGAGCACGTAGTAGACGAGGAGGATGAAGACCATGTCGATCAGGGGGGCCATCTGGAAGCCGGCGTCCGGCTCGTCCGCCTTGCGGAAGTTCATGCTTCCTCCCCCTTCTCGATGATCGTGCCCGCGACGTCGTCGGCCACGAGTTCCATCTGCGTGGTGAGGCGCAGCAGCTTGGCCCGCAGGTAGTAGTAGACGACCATGGCCGGGATGCCGATGCACAGGCCCACCACGGTGGTGATCAGGGCCTGGGCGATGGCGGCGGCGAGCAGGTAGTGGCGCACCTCGCCCGAGGCGATGACGTTGAAGCCCATGACCATGCCGGTGACGGTGCCGAGCAGGCCGAGCATGGGGCAGATGGTGCCGATGTTGGCCAGGTAGCCGATCTTCTGGTGCATGTGGGCCACCTCGCGCGAGCCGGCCGCGGCGACCGCCTCGCGGACCTTCTCGGGCGCGTCCTTGACCTTGCGCAGGCCGGCCAGGACCACGCGGGCGAAGGCCGAGCCCGACCTCTCGCAGGCGCCGGCCGCGCCGCGCAGGTCGCCCTGCGACAGGTGGGTGCCCAGCGCGTCCATGAAGCCTTGCGGCAGCACCTGCGAGGCGCGCAGCACGAGCAGGCAGTGGACCGCCCAGGCCACGCTGAAGAACGAGATGGCGAGGAGCGGGTACATGACCAGGCCGCCGAGGCGGAACCACTCGACGCACACGCGCCAATCGTGCCGCAGGTTAGCCATCAACGCGCCGAAGCCGCCCCCGCCTTCCTTGGGCCGAAAGTAGGCGGCCGCGGCGAGCGTCACGGCTTCCCCGTCGGGGTTCTTCACGGTCACCGAGGCCGAGCCGGGCTGGGTGGTGGCGGGCAGGCGGGCCTTGAGGCGCTCGGGGGCCGGCACGCGCACCTCGAGGGCCCTGATGTCGTTGACGAAGACCTGCACGTTCGCCTCGTCCTCGCTGAAGCCGCGGCCGTAGACGATGATCCAGGCCTCCTTGCCCGCCACCGGCGTGGCGGGTTCCACGTAGGCGATCTGGAGCCGCTCGGCCGGCTCGGCCCGCGCGGGCGCGGCCCCGGCATCGCAATGCCGGCTGCCCAAGATGCCGAGGGAAACCGCCGCGGCCGCCAGGCCAGCGGCCCACATCCTGGCAACACTTCTCACGCATGCCTCTCCTGCGCTGGAAGGCTCAAAGTCGAATCCTTCGCGGGATCAACTGACGCCGCGATTATACCACTGGCGCGACAGGGAAGTCAAAAAATCGCAAACGCTTGGGTGTGGGGGCAGGAGCGATGGCGGCGGCCCGTCGCACAGTCAGTCGGGCCAGCCCTCCCGGCCGATGAGCCGTACGAAGACGCAGCCTCCATGGGTCTCGCGGCGCAGCGCGCCCCCGCGGCGCTCCACGACTACCAGCTCCTGAGTCCCCCGGCCCCCCGTCGGCATCACGAGCCGCCCCCCTTCCGCAAGCTGCGCCTCGAGGGACGCCGGGACGCTCGGCCCCGCCGCGGTGACGATGATGCGGTCGAACGGCGCCTCCTCGGGCCAGCCCAGCGTGCCATCGCCTACGCGGCAGTGCACGCGGGCGAGGCCAAGCTGCTCCAGGAGGGCCTGCGCGCGTCGGCTGAGGTCCGGCAGCCGCTCCACGGTGTAGACGGCGGCGCACAGTTTCGCCAGGATCGCGGCCTGGTAGCCCGAGCCGGTGCCCACCTCGAGCACGCGCTCGCCGCCCTGGAGGCCGAGCAACTCGGTCATGAGGGCCACCATGTACGGCTGCGAGATGGTCTGGCCCCGGCCGATGTCGATCGGGTAGTCCTCGTACGCCTCGGCGGCGCGCTCGCGGGGCACGAAGAGGTGGCGGGGCACGTCGCGGAAGGCCTGGAGCACCCTGGGGTCGCGGATGCCGCGAGCGCGGAGCTGCCGCTCGACCATCTGCTCGCGCTCGTCGCGGCGGGAATCGGCGTCGGAAACGGCGTCCGTGGCTTGCACCCTCAGTGAGCCAAGCGAGAAACAGGGGGTGACCCGTGGCCCCGACGGTCCCAGGGTGGGGGTTGAATCACGCCCGGCCCTCCGGGCGGCGCGCCTTCAGATGCGAGCCCCCTCAAGCTGACGCGCCAGGAAGCGCGCGCCGGCGTCCTCGGGCTTGGCCTGGATGATCTCCCCGAGGCTCGCCCTGGCCTCCTCGGTGCGGCCCGCCAGCCAGTAGTGATAGGCCAGCAGCAGGCGCCCGTCGAGGTCCTCTGGCCTCTGTTTGCACCAGCCCTTGAGCAGGAGCAGGCGCTCGCCCAGCGCGTCCTCCGGCCCGCGCAGGCGCCCCACCTGCTGAGCGTCCAACGCCTGGTCGCCGCCTGCCGCCGCGGCCGCGCGAAGCGCTTCCGCCCCTGCGCCATACCGACGCAGCGCCGCCCACACGCCCGCCAGCGACAGGTGCCCGATGGGGTTCCCCGGGCAGGCCAGCGCCGCCCGCTGATACTCCATCAACGCCCTCTCGAAGTCCTTGCGTTGCCACTGCATGTCGCCCAGGGCCAGGTGCTGCGCGAAGAGGGCCTCCGCACGCTGCGGCGCGGGCGCGGCGCTCGACTTCGCCGGCGCCTCCCCGGGCGTCGGCGCTGCCGGCTGCGGCGGCACGCTGGCGGGTCCCGGCACGCTCGGATGCGCCGGGCGCGGCTGCCCCAGCGGCAGCGCAGCCCCGGGGCGGAACATGATGTACGAGGGACGCGGCCTCGCCACAATCGTCTCCCCCTGGAACTCGGCCTGCAATTCCGCCATCAGGGCGGTCTCGGCCAGATGATCGAAGCCCACGGCCCGCCAGTCATGGGGCGGCTGCCCGCCGCCCAGGGACGAGACCTCTGAGACCTCCAGCTCGTTCGTCACACGGATCTCCGCGCCATAGGTGTCCTGGCCAACCGGGAACACACGGGCGACCGCCTTCGTGCGATACTTGGTGATCAGGTTGGCGCGCACGACCGACGACGCCTCCACGACCCCGTGAGCTCGGTCCACATTGGTGACCACGAAGTGCCGCGACAGCACGGCTCGTGCGGTCTCCAGGGCCCTGACGTACGCGGGCGGATACTGGTTCAGCGGCCGCCACAGGCTGTGGCAACCCAGGGCGGCTAGCCCAAGCAGACACACCAGAGATCTTCGCATGGCCGGCGCTCCTCAAGTGGAAGGGAGCAGCACCCCTCGGCGAGACGCGCCCCCACGCTCTCTCGCCTTCCGCCGGAATTATAGCGCCCCGATCCACGGGAGTCAATGCACCGAACCCCGCGAGCGCGGGTTCGCGCGGCGAGCGCCCCCCCACGGTGCGGGATGGGCCGCCCGCTGCTGCGCGGCGCCTTCGTCCATGGCAGGGCCGCCCGGCGAACGGCGCGCACTCACTCTTGCCCACCGGATGGCAGGGATCTCGAAAACAGCACTGCGGCGGGTCGGCCCTCTAGCGCAGCTTCTTCTTGTGACGATCCGCGCGCCGACGCTTGTCGCGCTTGTGCTTGGCGATCTTGCGGCGGCGGCGTTTCCTTCCACAAGGCACGGCGGGAACTCCAAGGCGGGGGAAGCACGGCCTCAGCCGCGCGGGAGCAGCTCGCTCACTCCTCCTCGCTGCGATCGCGCAAGTCGCGCGCCAGCAACGCCTCGTCCATCAGGTCGAAATCCTCGTTCCAGTCGTCAAAGAACTCGAAATCCACCCTGCTGCGAGGCTCGAGGATCAGTTTCCGGTGTCGCTCGCGAATCAGTTGAAGCCGATCCAGTTTGTGGGACATCTAAGCATTCTCCTGCGCTTAACAGCAGCCAACCGTTGAACTACTCGCAATCCCATGGCCATAAGGAATTGGTACGTAGACTTGTATTTTATGATGCGGGGCTTCCCCTGTCAAGCAAATTTTCGCCCCCATTGACAAAATTCCTTCGAGCCGCTACGATGCCGCACACGAGCGGCTCTTACCCTGTTAAGGAGGACGGCGCGATGATCCGCTTCGGCGGCCCCCTCTTCGGCGTGGATGCCACGGACCCTGACGCCGTGGCCGCAGCCTGTCGGAACCTGGGCTACGGCGCCATCTACTGCCCCGACCTCAACCCCGATGACGAGCACGGCTGCCGCGAATACGGAGCCGCCATCGCCCGCCACGGCCTCATGATCGCAGAGGCCGGCGTCTGGATCCGCCTCGTAGGCCCGAACCCCGAGGAGACACGGGCAAACGTCGAGCGCGCCATCCGCCGCCTCCGCGTGGCCGACCTGGTCGGCGCCCAGTGCTGCGTAGACATTGCAGGCTCCTTCCACCCAGAGAGCTGGCACGGTGCACACCCCGACAACGTGACCGACGAGATGTTCGAGGCTGCGGTTGTCATCGCCCGAGCCATCATTGACGCCGTCCGCCCCAGCCGCGCCAGGTTCACCTACGAGATGATGCAGTGGACCCTACCCGACAGCGCCGACGCCTATCTCGACCTCATCAAGGCCGTAGACCGCAAGGAGTTCGGCGTCCACCTCGACCCCGTCAACCTGATCAACTCGCCCCGCCGCTTCTACGACACCGCGGCGGTCATCCGCGATTGCTTTGCCAAGCTCGGCCCCTACATCGCCGCCTGCCATGCCAAGGACGTAGGCATGAGCCTCACCGACGCCATCGTCCACATCAGCGAAACCCCCATCGGCACCGGCCGCCTCGACTACCGCACCTACCTCGAGTGCCTCGACTCCCTCGGCCGCGACGTCCCCCTCATGATGGAACACCTGCGGACCGCCGACGAGTACCAGGCAGCCGCCGACCATATCCGCAGCATTGCCAGAGAGTTCTGCATCCGACTCGGCTGAGACCATCCCCAGAAGGAGCCTACTGTGCCAGATCTCGATATCCCCAAGACCCAGATCGCTGCAACTATCCAACAGATGGAGACTTATCTCACCACAAAGCTCCTCCCATTCTGGATCGAGAACGCCACCGACCGCGAGTGCGGCGGCTTCCTCACCTACTTCGACCGCAACGGCAAGCCCACGGGCGAGACCACCAAGACCCTGCTCTGCCAGGAGCGGATGGTCTACTCCCTATCTCACGCCCATCGCTGCGGTTACGGCGGAGGCCGCTGCCTCGAGCTCGCCCGACAGGGCCTCCAATTCATGATAGACACCTACTGGGACCACGAGCACGGCGGCTGGTTCTGGATCGCCGACCGCCAGGGCCGCATCCTCGATGACTCCAAGATCATGTACGGCCAGAACTTCGGGATGTACGCCCCCGCCGAGTTCGCCCTCGCAGGCGGCGGCGACCTCGGCCGCGAATACGCCCTCAAGACCTTCGCAGCCATCCAAGTCGGAGCCACCGACACCCTCCACGGCGGCTACTACGAGATGCTCCACCGCGACTGGTCGCCCAAGCCCGGCGGCCCCTACGGCGGCGACCGCAAGAGCCTCGACATCCACATGCACATGATGGAAGCCCTCACCAACCTCTACGACCTCACCCGCAACCCCGTGCACGAGCGCAAGTTGCGCGACGTCATCGCCATTCTCCTCACCCGCATGCTCGACCCGAAGACCGGCTGCGGCATCGCTCAGTTCGCCCTCGACTTCACCCCCCTCGAAGCCATAATGTTCCGCAACGTATGGGGTTCCGACCGCGACAACCAAGGGGCGCCCCGCCCCCTCAACAACACCTCCTTTGGCCACAACATCGAACTCGCCTGGCTCCTCAAGTGGGCGGTCGGGGTCCTCGGCGACCCCATCGAGCCCTACCTCCCCGCCATACGCAAGATCTGCGAGCACACCGAGAAATTCGGCATAGATCACGAATACGGCGGCGTTTACGTCGAGGGGCCGATGGACGGCCCCGCCCGCGACCTCCAGAAAGAGTTCTGGCAGCAGGCCGAGACCCTGGTTGGCATGCTCGACGCCTGCCTCCTCTTCGGCGAACGCAAGTACTGGGACGCTTTCAACTTAACGTGGAGCTTCCTTTGGAGGCACGGCATCAACCACGACGTCGGCGAGTGGTACGCCCTTCTTGACCGCGACGGCACGGTCCTCTGGGACTACCTGGGCCACGCCTGGAAGATCAGCTACCACACAGTGCGGTCCGTCATCGAGTCCATCCGCCGCCTCCGCCTCCTCCTCGAGCGCGCCTGAGTCCGCCGCCTGCCATATCGGCAGGTCGGAGACGCGCACACGGCTGTTCACTTTTCGCATGGCGTGTTCACTTTTCGCCACGCACCTCGGCCCCATGCCCATCGGAGCGGCACCCTCTTCTGCCACCTCAAGGGTCCCTTTTCGGCCATCCGCGTTGCCGCTCGCAGTCCCCCCGCCGCGTGCCCTCCCCGCCCTGTTCCGACGGTCCGGTAGGACGCAGGGCGAGGATGCCAGCCAACGATGCCAACTCGCGCCACAGGCACTGGCATTCTTTCCCGCCCCTATCCCCGCAAGGAATCCCGGCCCGCGCCCTCGTGCCCCAGGGTCCGGGTCAGCGCATGATCCCCCGCTCCCACGCGTCCCACGGCTCTCCCGGGACGTCACCGGAGCGCGGCGCGGCGAGCCGAGGGGTCGAGGAGTCTCTCGATGAACGCGGCCATGGCCTCGACGGGGAAGAGGGAGGTCAACTCGGTCTTGACGTAGAGGCCGCGGCCGACCCGCCTGAGGATGAGGGCGGCCTTGCCGCTGTCGCCGAGGATGCGGTAGGGCGCGGTGAAGCCGTCAAAGGTGATCCGTCCGCTGCTGTAGCTCACGATGCCCTTGTCGGGCAGGCTGAGGTTCGCCGCAATGGCGCTGCTGGTGGCCATCTCCCCCATCGAGGGGGGCTTTTCCAGGGTGTCGCGGATCCAGACTCGGGCGGCGCCGGTGGAGTGGTGCCCGGCATACCCGATGCCGCCGCTCGATCCCTCGGGCTGGCCGATGCGGAAGACGGTGGGGCTCTTCTTGATGTACTTGCCAGGCAGCGTGAGGAACACGTCAATCCAGCCGTTCTGCTTGGGGTCAATGGGCTGCGGCACCCAGAGGGTCTGGATGGGCTTCCAGGTCTTGCCGTCGTCCTCCGTGACCTGGAGGGTGAACCCCTTCTTGGGCATGGGCCAGGTGCGGATGCGGATGAGGTGGTCCTTGCCAGGCGTGGCGTTCATGGTGTATTGCATGCAGCCGTGGGGCTGTTCCTGCGTGCCCCAGATGAGCACGCGGTCGGTGATGAGGGCGCCCGCGGCGACGAGCGGGAGCTTCTTCGGGCCGGCCTCGTCGAGTTCGGGGACGCCCGACGGCTCCTTTGCGCCGGGGGCGAGGGTGAGGTATGGCATGGTGTAGTTGCCGGCCCAGTAGCCGGACCACTTGCCGCAGGCCTCGGCCTGCTTCTCGTCGAGCCAGTAGAACTGCCTGTCGAGCTTCTCGTCGGGCGCGTCGAGCGCCAGGATGTCGGCGCCGCGGGCGTAGTCCACGCTGAACGTGGCGGGGGCGAGGCTCTTGGCGAGCCACTTGGACGATGGGTTGCGGCTGCTGGCCTCGAGCACGACTCCGCCGCGGGCGAGGAACTTACCGACGATCTGGTCGAAGCGCGGGTCGAGCCAGAAGGTGTCCTTTCGCGGCCCGGCCATCGAGCCGTCGTCGAGGATGAGCAGGTCGGTGCGGCGGCCGAAGCGGGTGAGGAGCGCGGCCTCAAAGCTCGCGGGGTCGGTGGGCAGCGTGGCGTCGAGGCAGAGGACCTTGTGCTTCTCGGCCAGGAGCTCGCGCAGCAGCTTCTTCTCCTTCTGCGGGCGCAGGGCGGTGAAGACCACAATGTCGCTCTTCTCGAAGCGCGGCTTCGGCGGGTCGAAGGGCTTGAGGGCAACCGTCGCCGGCTTTGTGGGCCGCGGGTCGTAGTCCACCTGGATATCCAACTCCTTGCCCGATGGCAATCGCAGCTCGACTGATGCCAAAGCCTGCGAGAAGACCTCAGAGACCTTCGTCTTGACTTCCCTATCATCCACGCGGACGCCTCGGATGCGGGCCGATGGGATGAGGGCATTGAGGGTAACGGTGACATCGTCAGGGCTATGACTGGCGAGCAGGTAGCCGCGTGCGCGCTCGGGGGCAGGGTGCTTCTTGCACCAGTCTGCCACGGTAAGATCGAAAGTGCCTCGCCCCATAGGAAGGTGGCGCAAGGTCATGTCGCCGCAGAGGAACGGCGGGCCGTTGATCAGTCTGGGGGTAAGAGAGAAGCGCTTGTTGGGGGCGTCGGGCTCGAAGCCGGTGAGGTAGTAGAGCGCGGCGTCGAGGTTGATGCCGGCCTCCCAGGGGCGGATGCGGTTGGCGCGGTACATCGTGCGGAAGTCCGCCCCAGGGGCCATCCACTCGCTGAACTCGGTGGTGTCGCCGGCGATCATGAGGAGGGCGTGGAAGGCTTTCTCGGCCCAGGGGTGGTTGATGGCGGCCAGGGTGTGGAGGCACTGGCCCTGGAGCATGCCGACCGTGACGTCGTAGCCGACGATGGGGTTGAAGACGCCCGAGTCCTCGGCCAGATATTCGGTCATGCGGAGGGCGTTGGAGATGGCCTTCTTCTCTCGGTCGTCATTGTGGGCGGGGCGTCTCTGCCCCGCGTCTGCTTCGCGGGACACGGAGGTCCCGCCCACAGTTGCGTAGCCGCTCCAGAGGACGTTGGCCTGGATGTTGGCCATCGGGTAGCGGCTGAGCCGGCCGGGGAAGAGCACGCTCTCGCCCTGGGCGTACATGCCGAGGTCGGGCATCCAGTAGTAGCGTTCGGTCGCCTCGCGGATTTTCGCGGTGACTTCGGCGATTTGGGCCGCCTCGTCGTTCTTGCCGAGGGCCTTGGCCATCTCGACCAGGGCGTCGCCGGCGGCGGCCAGCTCGAAGGAGGAGTCGGCGGAGGTGATGTTGCCGCCGGGGTAGCTCGTCTGCTGGAGGTCGTAGCGATTGGGCCAGAGGGCCTCCCCGCCCGAGTAGATGTAGGTCTCGTCGCCGTGGAAGGGGATGCGGAAGTCGGGGCGGAAGAGCTTGTCGGCCGGGTTGTCGAACTGGCCATAGAAGCATCGCTTGAGGTAGCCCCAGTGGTCGGCGATGGTCCTGGTGTCGCCCGTGAAGCGGAAGTACCAGTGGTGCTTGAGGACGATCCAGCTTGGCACTTCGCAGTTGGCGTGGCGGTCGGCATAGGACATCGTGATCTGCGACCAGTCGTCCACGGGCGGCCAGGGCTTGTGAATGTCCACATCCATCGGCAGCCAGTTGAGGATTTTGCGGCAGGCGATGGAGGCGAGGTAATGGTAGTCGAGCACGCGTTTCGCATGGTCGAAGCGCCCCGTACGGAGGAAGCTCTTGACCGGGCCGCAGGCGTCGCGAATCCACTGGTCGGAGAAGAACCACATCGGGCCGACGGCGCCCGTGCGCTCGAATTGCTGGACCTGGACGAGCATCTTCACGTCGTCAATGAAATCAGCCACGCGCTGGCCCCAGGGGCCAGGGGCATCGAGGCTGGTCGTGGCAGCGTTGTAGTCGCGCCAGTATTTCACCGTGTCGTCGAGGAGGCCGTAGCCGCGCTCCTTTACTTTGGCGAGGGTCTGCTCGGCGTCGGAGGCAACGGGTTTGTCGTTGACTGTCTCGAGGGAGGTGACGTGATACACGAGGCAGCGTTTGCACTCGCCGGGCGCGATGTCGCCGAAGGAAATGCGCAGGGAGCCGACGTTCGCCTTCTCGTCGCGGCTGGCCTCGACGGGGAGGTCGTCGAGCACGCCGGTGAGGATCGTGCGGGTGTTGGCGTCGCCGGCGGCGTCGGCCATGGCGCCGTGCTTGATCGTCTCGGTGAGGGCCTTGCCCGCGACTTTGGTGCGGTGGTTGGCATTGGTGAGGACGACCGCCTTGAGCGGGGCGTCGGAGGTGTTGGCCACCGCGTAGATGCGAATGAGGGCCTTCAGGCCGGGCGGGGCCAGCGTGAGGGCATAGAAGGCGATCTTCCGCTCGGGGTCGGAGGCCGCGGCGACGACGACGTCGGTCTTGCGTATCTTCCACATCCACTGGTCGTTGAGCGCCACGGGCTGGCCACCCACGGCGAGCGACACCTGGTCGCCACAGAAGGTGCTGCCGGGGTTCCACTGGACGGGATACTGGTATTCAGGGCCGACGATGCCGGTGGTGTTGTAGAAGGGCCAAGGGCCAAGGGCGGTGAAGACCCAGCCGTTGCCAACAGGGTAGCCGTTGATCGAGAAGCTGTCGCCCATGTGCGTGTTGCCGCGCTCGATGGCTTCGGCGTAGGCCTGGGCCACGAAGGGGGTCTGGAAGAGCCCCATCAGGCGTTCGGTGTCGGCCTTCACGTCGCGGGTGACGACCTGTTGGCCCCACGCGCTCATCTCGGCAACCTGAGGCAGGGCGTCGAGCACCGCCTTCGGCAGCGCCGGCGGGACGTCGGGGCGGATGAGTTGCTCCTGGTCGCGGCGGATGCGGGGCGACATGGGGGCGGCCTCGGCCACCTTCACGGGCAGTTCGTCGCGGGTGCCCTCGTAGCGGCCAGCCCACGTGCCATCGGTGGCAATGGGCACGGTGGTAACGCCAGCGGGCGTCTCGATCTGCACCTCGGTCCGCAGATAAACGGATGGGATGCCCGGGCTCCAGCGGCGCACCTTCAGCTCCAGTGTGTTCGACCCCGCCCTGAAGAAGGGCGCGAGGTTCTCGATCTCCTGGGCGAGGCGGAACGCGCTCGCCACGCGGCCGGTGCGGCTGCGGCACGCCTCTCTGCCGTTGATGGTGAGCACGAACCCGTGGATGGCGCTCACCGCCGTCCACGCCCGCACGATCTTGCCGGGCGGAATCGCGACCTGCTTGCGGAAGACGGCCTCGACGCAGCCCTCTCTCTCGGGCAGGCTGATGAACGGCGCGGGGCGCGGGGGCGCGGCCAGAGCGTTCCCCACCATCCAGACCACAGCCGCGAGCAACGCGCGGCGCCAGTCAAGCGCGCAGCCAACCCTCATGGCAATCTCCTTCCGGTTCCGGGCACTCGGCCTTTCGGGTATAATGGGCAAATGCGTCGCGGCATGCAAGCCCCAGTGGGATCGTGTTGAGGAGACGACGGCGTGAGGCCCGTGGTGTGGCTCCTGAAGGCGTCGGATGGCAGGGCGACGACGATTCGCCTGATGGCGGAGATGGACGCGGCGGCGATTCTGAGGCCCAAGTCGCGCATCCTGGTGAAGCTGAATATCACGGCAAACCTTCCGCCCGAATCGGGGGTGATCACCTATCCGCCGGTGCTCGACGGCGCGCTGGCCTATCTAGCCGACCACGGCATCCGCAACGTGGTGGTCGCAGAAGGCGGCGGGGACGATGTGAGCGTGGCGTTCGACAAGTTCGGCTACCGCGAAATCGCCAACCGCCACGGCGTGCCTATCGTTGACCTGAACCGCGATGAGGCCGAGTGGGTCGAGGTGCCCAACCCCGTCGTCGTGCCCCGCTTCTCCATCCTCAAAACGGTGCGCTCGTGCGACGCGATCCTCAACCTGCCCTGCCTGAAAGTGCACAACGGCGAGGCGGTGACGACGATCTGCATGAAGAACATGATGGGCTGCATCGAGCGCCCGCTGCGCGGCCAGATGCACAAGGACTTCGCCAACCGCCTCATGGACCTGTTGAAGGTGGTCCGCCCCACGGTGAACGTGGTGGATGGGCTCGTGGGCCGCACGTGGGGCGAAATCCACGGCGAGCCAGTCGGCATGGGCGTGATCCTCGCGGGAACCGACATGGTGGCCGTGGACGCCGTGGGCTCTGCAACGATGGACATGCTGAACGTGCCCCACATCGAGCTGGCGGCGAAGCACGGCTACGGTGTGGCCGACCTCGGCCAGATCGATGTCCGCGGGGAAGCCATCGCATCGGTCCGCCGCCACTTCCGCCGCCGCGGCTGGCGCGCCGACACCTGGGGCGCCGAGCCGAAGGCATGAAGATGATCTGGGGAGGAACTTCTTTCCAAGAAGTTCCTCCCCAGACCCTTCCTCAAGAACTTCCTCACTGGCTGCGGCATTCGAGCGGCTCGAATGCCGCAGCCCAGTGTGAGAGTTCTTGGGAAGGAGGGGGGCTGGGGGAGGAAGCCCTTCTTGCCAAGAAGGGCTTCCTCCCCCAGATCACGCTTCAATTGCCCTTCGGCTTCGGCGGCTCGGGGGCGGGAAGTCTGGCGAAAGCTCCCCAGCGCGCTTCGATGGCCTTGGGGTCGGGCAGGCCGTCGTGGACCCAGAGGCCGTAGCGGAGCTTGAGCGGCTCGCCGAGCTTGAGGTTGCGAGGGCCGTCCTGGGTGAAGGAAGCGCCCATCCAGCCATCGTCGCGGACGTGGAAGATGCTGGGGTGATTCGGGTTCGAGGGGTGGTCGAGCAGGGTGATGCCCTCGATCACGCCGTCGGCCACGGCGCCCGAGTAGTCCATCCACTTCGCCCGTTTCCAGAAGACGCCCTTCTCGTCCGCCCCGCCCTCGGAGTTGCGGACGGTGCCCGCCCCGTCGTGGACGCCGATGGTCTTGGCCAACCGGACGGCGAAGAAGCCGAAGGGGGTTTTCCCCAGCGTCACGTCGGCGCCCTCGGCGGAAAGCTCGATGTCCACGACGAGGAGCAACTCGTCGCCAGGGAGGGCGTGGACTGCGGTGGTGCGGCGCTCTTTGAGCAGGACTTTACCCTCCTTGGTGCTCACCCAGTTGTTGTGGGAGATGACGGCGGCGGAGTCGGGGCCGTCGTCGAGCCGCTCGATGCGCTGGTGGACGATCCGCCCGCCGCGGTTGTTCGACCAGAAGTCCGTGCCATTCACGTCGCTGTGCGAGACCCACACCGAGTTGTGATGGCCGTGGCTCTCAGGGTCGTGCGGGTGGCCCATCCGGGTGAGGGGCCGCCCGCTCGGGCCGATGACGGGGAAGATGAACGGGCGATCGAGGTCCTTGCCGAAATGGTAGCGGGCGACCTCTCTGCCGTCCCGCTGGAAAGAGATCTGCTGGTACGGCTGCGGCACCGCCTGCATGCGGGGCACGGGCCTGGGCTCGAGGCCCGCCCCGGCAGCCGCCGCCGCAAGGCACAGGGCCAGTGCGATCATGGGGATGCCCGATGCGTCCACTCGGTTCTCCTCTCGTGCGGCCGCTCCGCTGCCAGTGGCTGGGGCTGAGGGCGACTCACCGCTTCGGCCGCCTTGATCCTGCCGAGGACATGGCCGCCAATCGCCATCGGGAGGTACAGATAGTAGCCGGCGAGGCCCCCAACGTAGGTGCCGTAGGCGGGGTAGAGAATGCGGTAGTCGGCCTTCTCGTCGTCGGTGAGGCCGTGGGCGATATCGTAGCCGATGGCGTCGCCCGTGGCCTGTGCCTCCACATACAGGGCGCCGCCCGGCACCAGCACGTAAAGGAGCGAATAGAGGGCCTTGCTGCTCTCATCGGCGAAGTCCTTCGCGTGCCCCGCCTCGTGGAGTGCAATGGACTTGTGGCCTGAGTAGAGGTGGATGGTGTTGGTGCAGGGGTTGTAGTGGTCGCCAATGCCCAGGAGCGGGAAGCCTGCCCACAGGCGGTTGGGGAAGAGCGTGTACCACAGCCACGCGGGCACGCCGAGAGCGTAGCGCCAGAAGGGATTGAAGTCCTTGTTGTGCACCAGCCGCCGCCACTCGCCGCCGGGCGAGTACTGGTTGAGGCGCACCTTGACGTTCGGGAGGTTGTTCTCGGCCAGGTAGCGCTCGAGTTTGGCCTCGACCTCGGGCGGAATGTCGTGGTTGCACACGCTCCAGTTCCAGAGAAGCAGCTTGCTGGGCAGCGAGAAGACGTAGTGGCCCAGGCCGTCGAGAAGCCAGAGGGGCTTGCCCCGCTCGATCTGCGGCTCGCCGGGCGCCAGCCTGAGCGTCTTCGGCCCATCGTGGTTCCTGCCGCAGACGTACGGCACCTTCGCGCAGCCCGGGCCCAGCGCCAGCGCCGCGGCGGCCAGCAGCGCGGTCCCCAGTCCACCCTTTGCAGCCACGGTGTTCTCCTTGACACGCGGGCGCGGCCCGCGCCCCATCAGGCTCTTGCCGGTCAGCCAGTGCACTTGATATACTGTAGGCGGCCAAGGAATGCAAGGCGGGCGCGAGGCAGGACCGAGAGCGGGAGACTCGTGTGACCGACAAGGACTACATCGCCATCGTGCAGTGCGACCTCGTGAAGCAGCGCTGCTCGGGCTACTTCTGCGAGCAGGCGTTCCACGCGCGGTCGGGCGGCTTCGCCGGCTACCCGAAGGACAGGGCCTATCGCACGCTCTACCTCACATGCGGCGGGTGTTGTGGCCGGGCGCTCCAGCGCAAACTGGCCCACCTCGCGCGCAAGATTCAGAAGCAGGAGGGCATCGAGAGGAGCCGCATCGTCGTGCAACTCTCCTCGTGCATCACGCACGACAGCCACCACGCGCCGCCCTGCCCGCACCTGGACTACATCAAGACCTTCATCGCCCGCCTCGGCCTCGACGTGCGCGAGGGCACCCACATCAGCCAGCTCTCCGAGCAGCGCCGCAGGGAGGGTGTCTACCAGAGCAGGGGGACACCGTGAACGCGACCGACATCCGCGAGCACTTTCTCTCGTCCGCCGACTGGGTGGATCCTGGCAAGACGGTGGATCGCCTGATCGTGGGCGACCCGCACAAGGACATCCGGCGCGTGCTCGTGACCTGGATCGCCAGCTTCCGGGCCGTGAAGACGGCCGTGGAGCGCGGCTTCGACATGCTCATCACCCACGAGCCCACCTTCTGGGTGCACGCCAACGAGCTCGAGAAGATGGAGACCTCGCAGATCGCCTCGGCCAAATGGCTCTACCTCCAACGCAGCGGCCTGGTCGTCCTGCGCATCCACGACGCCTGGGACCGCTTTCCCGAGGTCGGCGTGCCCTGGGCCTGGGCCGAATTCCTGGGCTTCAACCAGGACCCCGTGGTACTCGGGGCCGACGGCTACCAGCACCGCTACGACATCGAGCCCACGCCGCTCGACAGCTTCGCGGCCCGCGTGGCGCAGCGCACGGCGAAGCTCGGCGAGCCCATGGTCCAGGTGGTCGGCAACGGGCGCAAGCTCGTCACCGCTGTGGGAATCGGCACCGGCTGCGCCTGCGACATCCGTACCTTCCAGTGCATGGGCTGCGACGTCTCGATCGTGTGCGACGATGGTTCGTGCTACTGGGGCCCCATCCAGCGCGCCGAGGACGACGGCCACGCGGTCATCCGCGTGAACCACGGCACCAGCGAGGAGCCGGGCATGGCCACCCTCACCCAGTACATCAACGAGAACCTGCCTGGCGTCAAAGCAGAACACCTGCCTCACGGCTCCTCGTTTCGGCTGGTGGGATAGGACCGATAGGACAGATAGGACCCGTCCAACCGGGAGCCCCTTCTCCGTTCGAGGTCCTATCGGTCCAATCCGTCGTATTGGGCTGGGCGCGGCTCACCGACTCGCGGCCACCGGGCCCGGGCGGCTGGAACGCTCGAGGTAGTCGGGCCATAGCGGGCAATTGAAGTCCACCCAGGCCTTGACCGCGCGCAGGCCGGCCTCGGGCAGCTTCACGCTCTCGTGGTTCTTGTCCCCCAGCACTGACCAGAGGCGGCTTTGCAGAGTGCCGAACGAGAGTGGCTCGGCCTTGAAATGCCGCATGCCATAGGTGAAGTCGAAGAAGTGCACCCACCCGCCCTGGATGAGCGCGCGGTACGAGACGGGGACGCGCTGAGCATCGAGGGTGCCGCGAAGGTCCAAGCGCGCCTTCTGGCCGCCGTCGTGGCAGCGCACGCAGTGGGCGTCGAGGACCGGCTGCACCACCTTCTGGTAGTCGAACGCAACGGTCCCCCACGGGGGCGGCTCAAGGCTGCGCGGCGGCTTGCGGAGGGCCAGGCCGGCCGCGGACGGGGGCGAACTGCCGCGGCCCTCGTGGCAGCCGATGCAGCCGCGCCGCTCGCCCGGCTGGAGCTGCACCACACTGCGCATCCGCTGCAACTCGTTGTACTCGGCGTCGAGCAACTGGAAGTAGAGCACCTTGCCGGCCGGCGCCAGAAAGTTGGCCGAGCCGTCCTCCTCGATGGGCACCGTGCCCAATGACGCCTTGGCCACATAGCTCGGCCAGCCCCCGCCCTCGCGGACGCGGTAGAGCCCGGGCTCGACCTCCGTCACATGGCTGGGCCAGTTGTAGCCGGTACGCAGCGGGGCCAGCGGCGCGTTCGGCGTGCGGGTGAGGAAGCTGGGTGTCGGGCCGTGCACCAGGTGGACCGGTGCCGCGTAGAAATCCTGGAACGGCGGATGGTCGGCGCGGAATTCGCCGCACGGGAGCGATTCCAGTGTGGCCGGGACCTCCTGGGCAACGCGCAGGAACTTGGCCCTGCCGCGGGCGACGGTGGGCTCGATGCCAATGTAGACGTCGTGGACGGTGAACTGTCCGAGGCCCCGCTCGGCCAGCTCGGGGTCCAGGGCGGTCGGCAGCACGGGCGGCCGGGGCCGAGCGCGCAGCGGGGTGGGCCGATAGCTGCTGATCTGCGGGTCCACGTAGAGCAGCTCGCGGTTCCCGTAGCGGTCGATCACATAGAGGCCCCAGTTGTTCCGGTTGTCGGGGTTGTGCGCCACGAGGAAGAGGTCGCGCGAGAGGGGGTAGGGGTCGCGGAACGTTTCGCTGTGCGAGCGGCTCATCTGGTACTGGGGCCGCGTGTCGGGCGTGATGTTGGTGAGCGCCTCGGTGTCGAACGGCCCCTTGGCGAGGTCAATCAGGGCGATCGGCCCGCTGTGGTCGCCGTGGGACATCAGCGTGCACACGATCTCGTTGGAGCCCGGCACCTCGTGCGCCTGGCTGTAGCAGTTGGGGGTGTTGTTGCCGAAGACCAGCTCGGGGTGGGTGCCGTCGGGGCGGATGGCCCAGAGGGTGTGGCCGAAGTCGGCCCCCTTGTCGAGATACTCCGAGCGGGTCCAGAGGATGCGGCCGCTGCGCATCACCGAGGGCTTCCACTCGCTGAGGTTGGCGTGGGAGAGCCGCCGCAGGTTCGAGCCGTCGGCCTCCATGCGGTAGAGCACGTAGGCCTGGGGCCGCCAGCACAGGAAGCGCGCGGTGCAGCGCGTGGTGTGGAAGGCCAGGCCGCCGTCGGGCAGGCACACGGCGTCGAAGTCGTGGAACGGCCCTTCGGTGAGCCGCCGCAGCCCGGTGCCGTCGGCCTGCATCTCGTAGAGGTGCCAGTACGAGGCCCAGCCCTCCACCTCGGGCCTCTGGGGCCGGTAGGCGAAGTAGACGGTCTTAGCGTCGTAGTCCGCCGTCGGCTCGCGCACGATGCCCGCGGAGCCGTCGAAGAGCTGCTCGGCGCGGGCGCGGTCGGGGCGGAAGCGGCCCTGCTCGTCGCGGGGAACGCGCAGCACGAACACGCCGCCGCCCGGCTCGAGCACGCCGTCCAGGTGCTCGCTGTAGTTGTGCGACTCGAGGAAGGGGTGGCGCTTGGCGAACAGGACGCGCTCGATGGGCGCCAGGGCTGGGTCGCGGAAGAACAGGTTGCGCTTCGCCCGCCGCGCCGCGAGGTAGAGGGCGTCGGAGGCCGGCTCCGCCGCGGCCCGGCGCCTCAGGTCGGCGGCCTGGGCGCGTTCGGCGCTCACGTCGAGTCCCTGGGCCGCGATCCGCTCGATCATCTCCTCGAAGAGCCGCAGCACTCGCTCCAGCGGCTCGAGCCGCGCGAGGCGGCCCCAGTAGGGCGCGCCGCCGGGCGCCGCCGGGCGGTCCACCCGCAGCGGCGAAAGATGATCGTCCGCCGGAATCCGGCTCAGCGTCGCCCGCTCACGCTGGAAGGCGTACTGAAGCAAGCCGTCCCAGCCCTTCTCGGGCAACTGGTCCACCGGCAGGCCGGGGAATCGGGGGGGCCGGGCGATTGTGCCGACGCGCTTGGCCACCGACTCCCACTTCCGCCCATCCTGCGAAACCAGCACCTCGAAGGCCACGGGCACGCGGTCAGTGTAGCGCCCCTTGCGGTCGCGGGAGAACACGACCTTGGCCACCTTGGCGGGCGCGGGCAGCTCGATCTGCGCCCACTCCTCGCCCGTGCTCGCGGCAATCCAACTGTGGTCGTTGCCGTACTCGCCATCGTTCAGGTGCGCGACCTGGTGGATCGCGTAGCCCGGGAGGCAGGAGGAGGCGGAGGCCCTGGCGCCGTCCCTGGCCAGCGCCAGGTTGGCCTTGCCATCGGGGCCGTAGACCTCTAGCTCGTCAATGCACGGTTGACCACCCGAGCTGGTGAGGATGACGAAACGGACGAATCGGGCCTCGCGAGGCGCGAAGGTCACGGGGTTCGGCTGGTCGGCGCGGATGGCCATTTCGCCGGCCGTGACCGCCCCGACCAGGCAGGCCGCGACGGCCACCAGCGCCCCCCTGCCCCGAACGCCCTCATGCCGAACTTGTCGAGGCATCTGTCCTCTCCTGGCATGCCTGCCAGCATCCTACGCCATCCGCCTGCCCACTTCAAGTTGATCTTCCGGCGGCGGAATGCTTCAATCACGGGTACCCTCCCGAAGGTTCCAATACCTTCGGGAGGGTGAGATTGGACGGCCGAGGCAAAATCACGGGTACCTCCCGAAGGTTCCAATACCTTCGGGAGGGTGAGATTGGACGGCCGAGGCAAAATCACGGGTACCTCCCGAAGGTTCCAATACCTTCGGGAGGGTGAGATTGGACGGCCGAGGCAAAATCACGGGTACCTCCCGAAGGTTCCAATACCTTCGGGAGGGTGAGATTGGACGGCCGAGGCAAAATCACGGGTACCCTCCCGAAGGTTCCAATGCCTTCGGGAGGGTGAGATTGGACGGCCGGGGCAACGTGCGCCGCGGCCTTACCCTCCCGCAGGTATTGGAACCTGCGGGAGGGGGTTGCCGAGCCGTCTGTCGCCACGCCCCGACGGAGCAGCAGATGATGCGTCGGCTGGCAATCCTGGTGCTCTGGAGCGCACGGCTCCTGGCCACGGAATACCACGTCGCGCCCACCGGCGACGACAAGAACCCCGGCACCGCCGACAAGCCGTTCCGCACCATTCAGCGCGCCGCCAGCCTCATCAAGCTGGGCGACACCTGCCACATCCGCGGCGGAACCTACCGCGAGACCGTCCAGCCCTGGAAGTCCGGCCAGGACGGCCGCCCCATCCGCTTCGTCGCCCACAGGGGCGAACAGGTCGTCGTCTCGGGCGCCGATCCCGTCACGGGCTGGAAACGCCACAAGGGCAACATCTGGAAGGCCGACATGCCCTGGAACCTCGGGCGCAACAACCAGGTCTTCTTCGACGGCCAGATGCTCACCGAGGCCCGCTGGCCGAACGACACCGACGGCGATCTCTTCACAGCGAACGGCGCGCCCATCAGCACGGGCGGCGACTGGGGCCTGTCGTGCGACTTGCTGCCTGACACTCTGGCGACCGATGCCTGGCAGGGCGGCGTGGCCTGGGTGATGGCCGGCGCGCGCTGGACCAGCTTCACCGCCACCATCGCCAGCTACAAGGCCGCCGAGAAGAAGGTCCTCTTCTCCATCCCCGACCCCGCCTGGGTGCGCGAGCACATGAACCCGCGCCGCGGCGGCGAATTCTACCTCGTCGGTTGCCTCGCCGGCCTCGACGCCCCGGGCGAATGGTACTACGAGAAGGGTGACTCGACCCTCTACCTCATCCCGCCCGTGGACGATGACCCCAACCAGCACGAAGTCCTCGCCCGTCGCCGGTACACGGCCATTGACCTGAAGGGCCGCTCGCACGTCCAGTTCTCCGACATCCACCTCCACGCCGGCGGGGTGGACATGGACGATGCGCACCGCTGCCTCATCGAGCGGATGCGGGCCACCTACATCGCCCACACGCGCGGCGGGCAGACGGCGGCATCCCTCAACGAGAAGTGCGCCCTCTACATCGCCGGCGACGGCAACACCATCCGCGACTGCGAGATCGCCTTCAGCGCGGGCGACGGCATCCGCGTGGGCGGCAACGACAACCGCGTCGTCAACTGCTATATCCACGACACCGGCTACCTCGGCTCCTACGGCGCCCCGCTCGCCCTCTCGGGCACGGGCCATCTCGTGAGCCACTGCACCGTCCACGACACGGGCCGCGACGGCATTCTCCTCAGCGGCCAGGCCCATATCGTGCAGTTCTGCGAGGTCTACAACACCGGCCGCCTCGCCCGCGACACCGGCCTCCTCTACACCGTCGGCAACGACGGCGGCAACACCGTGATCCACCACAACTGGTTCCACGACAACAAGGCCGCAGGCCTCGGCCTGGGCATCTACCTCGACAACTTCACCTCCAACTACCTCGTCCACCACAACGTCGTCTGGGCCTGCGACGACCCGCTCCGCCTCAACAAGCCCTCCACCTACAACCTCATCGCCAACAACACCCTCGTCGGCCCGGTCGCCAACTGGGGCCGATGGGAGACCGACCGCATGTTCGCCGTGCGCCTCTACAACAACCTGGTCGCCAAGGGCATCCAGAAACACCCCGACCTCATCCTCTCGCACAACGCGGCGAACGCCGCCCTCGACGCCGCCAGCCTTCGCACCGGCAAGGACCGGCCCGGCGTGGACGCGGGCATCCTCATCCCCGGCATCGCCGACCAGTTCCTGGGCAGGGCACCCGACTGCGGCGCCTACGAGAAAGGCGACGACCCGCCCTGGAAGCCGGGCCACGACTTCGCCCTCGCGCACCGGGCCGACTACAAGCCCCCGAAGACCCCGCTGCGCAACCACGTGCGCAACGGCTCATTCGAGCTGAACCGCGTCACCACCCTGCCCGTCAACGAGGCCCTCAGCCCCTGGAAGCCCACGGGCGCCAAGGCGGCCAAGCCGATTCCGGGCCGCGGCGGTATCCAGACGCACTACGACGAGCGCGACTCCATCATCGGCCAGGCCCTCTGCCTCAGCGGCCCATCCGACGATGGCATCGAGCAGGAGATCACCACCCTCGATCCGAACACGAGATACGTCCTCGCCGGCTGGCTGAAGGTCAAGGACGCCGCAAGCGTTCGCCTCGGCGTTCGGGGGCACGGCGGCGCGGAGGCATTCAGGGCGGTCTCCAGCGGCAAGTGGCAGCTTGTGACGCTCGATTTCACCACAGGCGCAGCCAACACGAAGGCCACCGTTTTCATCACCAAGCCGGGCGCGGGCACGGCCTTCGCCGACGACATCGGCCTCCTGCCCGCCTGGAAGCCCGAGCCGCCCCCCCGAGAGTAGCCTGCGCCGCTCGCCGATGCGGGTTGGCGCCAGGGTGAAGCGGCGGCTGCTCAATGCAGCGCGCCCGCCGCGGCGAAGTGTCTGGCAACCTCGTCGGTCGACAGGGCACGGGGGAAGACAGCCACCTCATCGAGTTTGCCCGCGAAGTTGGCCACGCTGTCGCACCGGCCGCCGAGGAACACGGTCTCGCAGCCGTCGGGCGTGGTGACGGCAGCCTCGCCCGAAATCTCCTGCTTGCCATCCAGGTAGACGGCGACCTTCTTGCCGTCGCGGACCAGGGCGACGTGGTGCCAGGTGCGGAGGGGGATGTCGGTGGCGCCGGCGAGGAGTTCCATGGCGACGTTGCCGTTGAAGAGGATGAGCTTGCCCTGGGCCTCCTTCTTGCCGCCGATGCCCAGGTGGTCGCCGCGAGCTTCCTTGTCGCCGCCGGCGCCACGGGAGAACATGCAGCCCGTCACCTCGCGCGCGTCGGCGGGCAACCCGTTCCAGAACCAGAACTCGATGGTGTAAGCGGAGCCGAGCCCCTTAACCTCAGCTTTCATCCGCCCGCCGGCAAAGTGGGGGCAACGGTTGATCCGCCCCTCGCCCGAGAAGGCGGGCGATTGCGGGCCTTCGAGGTAGAAGGCGATGCCGTCCTCGTAAGTCGCGGGGCAGTTGCCCGCGGCGTCGGCAGCGCTGGGCCCGACCATCTCTTCCATTCGCCAGTAGGCCAAGGGCTTCGAGGCGAGGACGGCCTCGGCGTAGGGGCCATTCGCCACGGCGATCTTGCGTCGGGGCTTGCCCGACGCCTCTTCGAGGCACTGGAGGACGGTCTCGACAATCCTTGGCTCGGCCTGGACCTCGAGGCCGGCGGTGCGGGCGGGCCAGGTGGTGTAGCCGCCGAGGGTATGCTGCTCGGGCGGCGGGATGTAGCCCTCGGCGCCATTCGCCAGCTCGATGTTCATCGTGGGCACGAGCGGGCTTTGGGCCTTGAGCTTCAGCCCCGTGATGCCGAAGACTTCGCACGGAATGGCCGTGATGCCCAACTCGCCCACGCGGATCGCCTGGAGCTTCAGCTCGCGCGTCGGCTCGTTGTGGAGGTAGAGGGCCTCCTTGGCGTAGACCTCCTGCTGGCTGCGCGGCACGGGGCCTTGCATCTTGGCCATGATGGCCTTTGCCCACTCCAGGCGCTTCTCGTCGGGCACACGGCGGCCGAGGGTGAGCTTCTTCTCGCAGGCGGCGAGGGTGGCCGAATCCCGGTACTCGACCTTCTTCAGCGCTTCGGCGGCCACTCTTGCCACCGCCTCGGCGTATTGCTGGATGCTGATGTTCTTGCGGGGCTGGCTGTAGTCCATCCAGTGCAGGTCGCCGCTGGTGCCCTGGGACATCAGGGCGACGAAAGGCGGGTCCTGCTTCTCGGCGCCCAGCATCGTGGCCAGCTTGGCGCAGAAGATGCCGAAGTAGTCGCTCGACACGGCCCCAGCTCCGAAGTAGTGCATCGAGAAGTTGGCGAGGACCGCGATGGGCCTGCCATCCGGCGACTGGACAGAAAGGAGCGTGAGATCGGGGTCAACCGGCCCGGCCGGCCCCACGTGGTTGGGGCTTTGGTAGCCTGGGTGCATCATCGCGCGGATGTTCCGCTGGCCGAATGGGTCCGTGCCGATGCGGTCAGGGCGGAGCACCCAGCGGCGGCAATTGGTCCACTCGCGGGCGTCGGCAACAGTCCAGCCGACCCGCGCGGGAGTGAGGTTCTTCGCCGCCTGCCCGATGCCCTGGACGATGCCGTCGCGGAGCACCGGCACGTAGTCCTCCTGCACGCCCGTGCCGAGCGCGCCCATCACGGAGGGGGCCGAGTGGGTGTGGACAGCGGAAATGAGGATGTGGCTGGTGGGGATGCCGGTGGCCGTCGAGGCCAGCTCCTTCGCCTCGTCGCAGAACTCGCGGGTCATCATCAGCGTGTCCACGATGGCGAGGGCCACCTTCGCCATCCCGTCGTCGAGCACCAGGCAGCGGGCGTGGAGCGTGCCCGCCGGGCCATTCGCCTTCCCTTCAAGGAATCCGCCACTGACGAGGACAGGCCATTTCTTCGGCATCACGTCCACGGCGCACGCGCCTGCGCGGAACCCCTTCGCCCCCTCGCTCACCCCACGGGCCGTTGCGGGCCACACGAAGGGCGCAGCCGCTGCCGTCATCACCAGCTCACGCCGACTCAGCGCCTCCATCGGCAAGACCTCCAACTTGACCCTGGCGACCGTTTCTGCTCATACTTGTAGGGCGTGCATGGCCTTCGGAGGCCCTCGGGCCGGTCTCCGCACCCGGGACGTCGGGGTGCAGGCACGTACACCCTACCAAGCTCAAGGGCAGGCGTCAAGGCGCAGCAGGAGGCAAGGGTGAGGACAATTCTCGTCACGGGCGCGGCGGGGGTGCTGGGCAAGGCGGTGACGGCGCTCCTCGAACGCGAGCCCGGTGTGCGGCTTCGGGTCACCGACGTGGCCCCGCTGGCGACGCGCCACGAGTTCGTCCAGGCCGACCTGGCCGACTGGGACAAGACGAAGGCGCTGTGCGACGGCGTGGACGAGGTGATGCACATCGCGGCGATCCACCCGTGGAAGCAGTACACACCGCAGCAATACCTGGACTGCAATATCAAGGGCACTTGCAACGTGCTTCAAGCGGCGGCCGAGGCGGGGGTGAAGCGGGTCATCTACACGAGCAGCATCGCGGCGATGGGCTACCGCTGCGAGCGGCCCGAGGAGCTGCCCTTCGACGAATCGCGCCCCTGCCGCCCAGTCGAGGACATCTATTGCGTGTCGAAGCACGTGGGCGAGCAGTTCTGCGAGATGTTCCGCCACCGCCACGGCATGCCCTACATCGCCTTGCGGCCCGGCACATTCGTCCCACGCGACGAGGCCGACCCTGCGTGGGGGCTCTCGCTGCTGACCCAGTGGCTGCACGTCTCCGACATCGCAATGGCGCACGTCCTGGCGTTGCGCAGCGATGTGAAGAACGAAGCGATCATCATCACGGCCAAAGTCCCCTTCACCAGCGCCGACGCCCCTGCCCTCTTCACCGACGCGCGGCCGGTAATCCTCCGCTACTTCCCCCAAGCGAAGCTGCTGGAAGAACGCGGCATCGCGCTCCCGAAGAAGGTTGACCGCTGGTACAGCATCGCCAAGGCCGAGAGGCTGCTGGGGTACACGCCGCAATGGAGCTTTGGGGAATGGCTGGAAAAGGCGCTGGCGAAGTGACCCCGGCGCCCTCCCGAACGCTCCAATGCGTTCGGGAGGGGAACGCCTCGCTCCGAGACCACCCCGAATGCCCTCCCGAAGGTATTGGAACCTTCGGGAGGGGAAGGCCACAGAAATGAACGCCGTTGCTATCATCAAGAGCGATGGGGCTTACGCGGCCATCCTGCCGCGGCTGATGGGGCTGGCGGAGGCCGAGGACGTCGTGCGGCCGGGCGACTCGGTGCTGATCAAGCCCAATCTCCACGCGGCGCAGCACTGGACGACGGCCGGCACGACGAACCCCGCCCTCGTCGCGGCGCTGATCGAGTGGGCGCGCGCGAAGGGGGCGGGCCGCATCGTGGTCGCCGACGGCTCCTACTACGGCACGCCCAGGCCCGAAGAGGTGTTCGTCGAGACGGGCATGGCGGAAGCCGTCGAGAAGGCGGGGGCCGAGTGGGCGGCCATGCCACGCCACGGCTACCGCATTTTCCCCAAGGCCTCGCCCCATCTGCCGCCCGAGGTCGGCATCAGCCAGTTCCTCTTCGCGTGCGACCGGCTCCTTAACGTGGCCGTGATGAAGACGCACATTGACTGCCTCGTGACCCTCGGGATGAAGAACCTCAAGGGCTGCATCCGCCCCGAGGACAAGCGCGCGTTCCACAACGACGTCGAGATCAACCGAGCCATCGTCGCGCTCAACCGCCTCATCACGCCCGACCTGACGATTGTGGACGGCACGTTGGGGATGGAGGGCATCGGCCCGCACGCCGGGCGGCCAGCCAACTTCGGCCACATCTTCGCCAGCCGCCACACGCCGTCGGTGGACGCCGTGGCCGCCTCGGCGATGGGCGTCGGGGTGCGGGAGGCCCGAATGCTCCAGTATGCCGCCGAGGAGCGGATGCTCGACTCCGACGCCATCCGGGTCGTAGGTGAGGACGTGGCCCGCATCCGCCGCCGCTTCGAGCGCCCCTACGAGGTGATGATGCGCGAGTTGCCCGGCCTGCGGCTTCAGGCCGACGGCGCGTGCAGCGCGTGCAAGCTCAACGTCATCCGCGCCCTCCGTGAGAACCGCCAGGCGGGCGTCCCGCTGCCCGACCGCCTCGTCGTCATCGGCAACCAGCCGCCCGCCGAGCCTGACGCCCTGCTCATCGGCCGGTGTCCGGGCGAGCACGCCGCCGGCCATCGCCACCTCCCCGGCTGCCCGCCATCGGTGGCGCGGATCAAGGAGTTTCTCATCGCCCCTGGCAGTTGACAACCGCGTGCCGGGGGGCTATAGTCGGCGTATGCCATAGCTGGTTCCGGCCGGCTCATTCGCCACAAGGTCGAAAGGAGGGAACCATGCGCAAGGGTATCGATCGCCGCGAGTTCCTCGCCGCGTCTGCCGCGGCCGGGGCGCTGCTGGCAGGGCCGTGGAGGAACCTGGCCTCCGGCGCCGACGGGGAGGACTGGCCGCCCAAGCTGCCCACCGTGAAGATCTACAAGGTGTTCGCCGGACGCACCGGCGGACACTATCTCTCGAGGCCGACCGACGAGATCGGCAAGTTCAACCAGTACCTCGACGGCGTAGCCAGGAAGCTCGGCGGCGTGGAGTTCGTCGGCGGCGACCTCATCCCCGACGTGAAGGTCGAGGAGGTGGCGGCCAAGCTGAAGGACGCCGACGGCGCGCTGCTCTTCCACCTCTCGGGCCACGGCGGCGATGCGCCGGTGCTGAGCAAGCTGCTCGACACGGGCGTGCCCGCGGCGGTCTTCTCCCAGCCCTTCAGCGGCCACGGCTGGATGTACTTCCCCGCCCTCGCCAAGGCGGGCAAGAAGGTGGTGCTGCTGCCCACGAGCAACTGGGGCGAGCTCGACCACATGGTTGCTCTGCTGCGCGTGCCGGCTTGGATGCGGCAGACCCGCGTACTCGTGGTGGGCGGCCCAGTGGGCACCGCCGCGGCCTGCGACCTCAAGCAACTGAAGGAGCGCCTCGGCACGGAAGCGCTCGTGGTGAGGAACGAGCAGGTGCTGGAAGCCATGAGGGCGGTAGACCTCAAGGCCGCTGAGGCCGAGGCCGAGGACTACTGGCTCAAGCCGGCCCGGAAACTGGTCGAGCCGAAGCGCGACGAGGTGGTCCAGTCAGCCCGCATGTATCTCGCGGTAAGGGCCATGATGGCCAAGGAGCGAGCGCGGGCCATCACCAGCTCGCACTGCATGGGCGACCCGAGGGGCTGCCTCACCTTCAGCAAGCTCAACGACGAGGGGCTCGTGGGCGCCTGCGAGGGCGACATTGACTCGACCCTCACCATGCTGATGTTCGGCTACGCATTCGGCGTCCCCGGCTTCATCACCGACCCTGTGTTCGACACGGCCAGGAATGCCCTCATCCATTTCCACTGCACCTCCGCCACGAAGCTGGATGGGCCAGCGGGCCCGCGGCAGCCGTTCAACATCCGCTGCCAGACCGACACCCAGGGCGGCGTGGCCCTGGAGGTCGAGAACCGCGTGGGGCAGGTGGTCACCTGCGCCAAGCTCATCAACCTCGACACCATGCTGATCTCGACGGGCAAGATCATCGAGGTCACCCACAGCCCGCTGGGCTGCCGCACGCAGTTCGTCACCGAGGTCAAGGACGCGCGCTCGATGTTCCACAACTGGGGCGCCGGCGTGCTCAAGGGCGGCGTGATGGCGCTGTTGCACCGCGCCGTCTTCTACGGCGACCACACGCAGGACATCAAGAACCTCGCCCCCCTCATGGGCTTCAAAGTCGTTGAAGAAACCTGACCGCATCCCTCCCGCAGGTTCCAATGCCTGCGGGAGGGTAGATGGAGTGGTCACCGGCCCACCTGCCGAAAGGAGAACAGGATGAACTTGCGAGACCAGACAGGTTGCTGTGGCTGCCCCCTCAGCCGCCGGCAGTTCCTCGGCGGCTGCGCGGCAGGGGCGGCGGGGCTGATGGGACTCAGGGCGGGCGCCGCCGATGCCCCCGCTCCGGTCGCTGGCGGCAAGGCCAAGGTGCGCCTGGCCTTCACCTATGTGCCCTCGACAGGCCCCATCTGGCCGAACATCGGCTACGACTTCGAGAAGCGCAAGAAGGAGATCCTCGACAAGCTGGTCCCCGGCTGCCCCAACATCGAGTTCGTCCCCGCCGACGTCCTCAACCGCAAGCAGGCCGAAGAACTGCTGGCAGAGGACAAAGACGCAGGCTTCGACGGCTATCTGGTATTCCTGCTCGGGCTGTGGACCGGCGCCTCCGGCCTGCTCGCCACCACCGGCAAGCCCTCGCTGTTCGTGGACGACCTCTACGGCGGCTCGGGCGAGTTCCTCACCCAGCTCCCAGGCGTCCTCCGCTCCAAGAAGCCCGTCGAGTGGGTCTCGTCGTCCCGCCTCGACGACGTGATCGCGTCGGCCAACTGCTTCGCGCTCCTCAAGCAGGGCAAGACCGCCGAGGACTTCGTGGCCGCGGCCAAAGCCGCCCGCCTGAAGAACTCCGCGCCCATGGGCGACATGACGTCCTGCAAGGAAGACAGGGTGCAGGCCATTGACGTGGCCGAGTGCCTCAAGCGCCTCAAGGAGAAGACCCTGCTCACCGTCGGCGGCGGCTGGGGAATGCCCGGCATCGGCAAGGCCGTCGAGGCCGCCGTCGGCATCAAGGTCGTGCCCGTTGATTTCAAGGAGCTCGACGCCGCTTACCAGGCCGCCGACAAGGACGAGGCGGCGAAATGGGCCGACAAGTGGATGAAGGGCGCCGAGAAGATCATCGAGCCCAAGCCCGACGAAATCCAGCGTTCGGGCGCCATGCACGTCGCCATGCTCGACGTGCTGAAGAAGCGCAACGCGCAGGGCATCACCATCAACTGCCTGGGCGGCTTCTACGGCAACCACCTCAAGGCTTACCCGTGCCTCGGCTTCACGGAGCTCAACGACGCCCTCCTCGTCGGCGGTTGCGAAGCCGACATCATGTCCGCCACCACCATGATGATCTTCAGCACCCTGGTCGGGCGGCCGGGCATGATCTCCGACCCCGTGATCGACATGTCGAAGCACCAGATCATCTACGCCCACTGCGTCGGGCCGACCAAGGTCTTCGGCCCAGATGGCCCCACCAACCCCGCCCACATCCGCAGCCACTCCGAGGACCGCAAGGGCGCCGTTTATCGTTCCCTCCTGCCCCTCGGCTACCTGACGACCACCCTTGAGGTCAACTGCGGCTCGAAGCAAATCCTCTTCCATCAGTCCAAGAGCGTGGACAACATTGATGAGGACAAGGCTTGCCGCACGAAGCTGGCGGGCGACCTCAAGGGGGACCTGGAGAAGCTCACCACCAACTGGGGCTGGGGCTGGCACCGCGTGACCTTCTACGGCGACCTGCGGCCCCAGGTCGAAGAGTTCGCCAAGGCCACGGGCATGAAGATCGTCGAGGAGGCGTGACCCGCCAACCTCCCGCAGGTTCGCAGCCTGAGGGAGGTTCCCGAGGGCTCACCACCGGAAGAAGCGGTACGGATCGTCCCACTCCTCGGGCCGGTCGAGGTAGAGGCCGGTGAGCCATCGGCCCTGGGTCGGGGGATCGCACGGCTCCATCCGCACATCGGCCAGCCACAAGGTGCCGGGAGCGCCGTGCCAGAGCTGGAACTTCGTGCCCTTCGCCGCCGTGTCGTTGGTCTGGACGGTGAAGGCGAACGCCTTCCAGGCCTCGTCGGGGGCGAACTCCTGGTAGTCGAAGAACGGCCGCCAGGTGGTGGTGTTCTGGACGGTGAGGGTGACGCGCGCGCCCTTCATCCCCTCGGCCTTCGCCCGCAGCGAGATGCGATACCACTGGCCCTTCGCCATCGGCACGTCGTGCTGGGCGAGCATGACGGTGCCCCCCTTCTTGTCGGGGGGCGGCGCGAAGCTGAAGCGTTGAGCCCAGCCATCGGGCGCCAGCTTCTCGCGAGCGGCGGCCGACTTCCCCTCGGCGCTCACCTGCCAGCCGTCGGCTACGCCATCGCCGTCTGCGTCCGCGCTGAAATCGCCGTTCTTCAGCAGATTCGCGGCCCGCGGCCCCGCCCCGAGCGGCTCGGCGAAGCGGGCGAGGAGCGGCGTCTCGGCCCCCACGCCCAGGTTGCCCAGGAGCCGCGAGACCAGACAGCTCGCCCGCCGGAACGTGCGGCGCGTCGGAATCCTTTCCGAGTCGAACTGCCAGGCGGCCAGTTGGCAGAAGACCACGTTGGCCCCTTGAGCCACGCCCACCACGCCACCATCGGCCAGCAAGTCAATCTCGCGCGGATCGCGATTCATCACGTCGGCTGGGCCGATGCCCGCCAGGAGCGACTTCACGCTTGAGGGCTCGAAGAAAGAGGCGATGTGCTCGCCCTTCTTCATCGTCACGCTCACGGGCAGAAAGGAGCGAGCTTCGCTCTCGCCAAGGCCGATGGCCAGAACGCTTCCCCCGCCCTTCAGCCAATCTGCGATAACGGCTTTCTGGGGCGCCAGCGCCGCGCCGCCGCCCGGCCCCACGACGAGCACCTGGTCGGGCTTGAGCTGGCCCGCGAAGGCCGTGACGCGAAGGCCCGCCTCCTCCAGCCAGGCGCGGCCGGCGGGGTCGCCCGTGTAGACCACTTCACGGCGCGGCGTTGGCTTCCAGGAGCCGGCGTAGTTGAGCAGGTTCCGCACCAAGCGCTCCGCCGCGGGGTCGCTCTGCGTGCGGCCGGTGACGTCCACCTGGCAGAAGAGGACCATACCCTTGCCCTCGCGGCATTCGAGCAAAGGACTGTACTGGAGGCTGTAACCGCCGTCCACGATGGGCAACCAGTCGCCGCAGGCGGGCTTCTCAATGAGGACGGATGCGACGTTGCCGCGGTTGCCGCAGCGCCACAGCCGCGGCACCTCCATGCCGCACCAGGTCACGGTGGGCGTCATGTTGTAGCGGCGGCTGAGGGTGTAGCTGAGGCGGGGCGGGAGGATGGTCGCCTCGCCGCGCCAATCGCGCAGGTTCTCCGCCGCTAGGCCGGCGAGGGCAGGATGGTCGGGCACACGGGGGAAGACCTGGCGCAGGCCGTATTCCGCAATGCGGAAGCCGAGCCGCTGCTCCAGCGCCTCGGAGGTCTGCTCGAAGACGATCACCTTCAACCCGTCGCGCACGCGGGTGATGTCAGGCCCCGGCCCCTTGGCGCTCAGCGCTCCCTTGCCGACGATGAGCAGTTCTGTCGGTGGGCGGGGCGTCTCTGCCCCGCGCACTTCCTCGAAGGCCACCCCCATCGTTGCCAGCAGTTTCGCCGTCTCGCCCTTCGGGTCGAAGAGGGCGATCCTGGCCGCCGGCCTGGCAGCGGGAGGCGGGGTCAGGACGTGAATCACGAACCCATCGTCCTGTGCCTCCCCGGTGCTGAACTTCACCGCCATCGACAGCTTGTAGGCCCCCGGCGGCAGGTCCCGCGGCAGGGGGATGCTCAGCGGGACTCGCGCCTGCTGGCCCGTCTCGACGCTCAACTTCTTCTCGCCCGCGCTCGCGTTGGGGAGCGCGAGCGACCAGGAGCACTCGCACGACACGGGCACGCGGGAGTTGTTGATGACGATGATCTGCTTCTCGACGGTCTCGCCGGGGAGGAAGTTGTGGTCCTTGCTCGTAAAGGCCGCAGGCTTGCCCGCGATGTAGGCCAGGAGTGGGCCATTGTTGCGTATGAGCGCCTTGGCGTCGGCGGTCGCCTCCCAATCCTTGAGCTCGTAGGCCAGGTCCATCCGCTCGTAGCGGTCCTCGAGGTAGTCGGGGCTGAAGCCGGGGCGCTGGAGCTTGTCCCAATCCACCTTCAGTTCCGTGCGGGCGTTGCGGTCCCTGCCGGGGCGCAGGCGCCAGAAGTGGCCGTGCTCCCAGGGGGAGTTCATGGAGACGCCCCAGGTTCGGAAGGCGCGCCAGTTGTCGGTGGTGTACATGGCGATCACTTCGTGGCGGTCGTCGAAGACGCGCGAGCCGATCTCGTGGGGATAGTCCCAGCGGCGCCAGCCCTCGCGGGCGCGGGCCTGCTTGGCTTCCCAGCGCAGGTTGGCCTTCTCTGGCTCGGAGAGCCTGTAGGCCCGGTCGCCGAGGAGCTGCGCGCACCACTCGGCGAAGCAGAACTCCCAGGGCACGGCGGCGGAGCCGAACTCGCGCTTGCCTCTGAACCAGCCGCGGTACATGGCGAAGTCCCACGTGAAAGGCGCGCCGTATTCGCAGGTGAAGACGGGCTTCACGCCCTCGGTGGCCCAGTGCTCGAACCAGTCGGACATTTCCTGGATGGGCACGAAGTTGGGGTAGAAATTGCTCGTGTGCATCGAGCTGAGGTTGCCCGAGGAATGGTGGTAGATGATGCGGCTGGGGTCGAGGCGGCTTACGATGGCCTCGGCACGGAGGGCGAGCTTGACGTTGTTCAGCGACCACGGGTCGCGGTCCGCGAACTTGCCGTCTATCATATCGGGGTTCATGTCCTCAGCGTAGCCCGTGGCGTTGTGGCTCATCGAGTAGAAGACGACCGAGGGGTGGTTGCCCGCGACGCGGGTGTAGAACTCGGCGTGGCGGGCGTAGCCGTTGGCCCTGTCTGCGTCGTCCATCTTCCAGTCGTAGTGGCCGAAGTGGGGCTGGGAGAGGGAGACGAGCATGCCCACGTCGTCGGCGGCCCGCAGGATTTCCTCGAAGCTGAGGTGGGAGCCTGGCTCGCAGCCGTAGTTGTGGGTGTAGACGCAGTTGATGCCGAAGCTCTTGAGGCGCAGCATGCTCTCGCGCGCTCCGTCGTAGCTCGCCCACGCAGCGCCCACCTGCGCGTTGTCGAAGGGGACGGCGGAGAGGAAGATGCGGCTGCCGTTCAGATAGAAGTCCCGCCCATCAATCCAGAACTCCCGGAAGCCGAAGCGGACCGGCAAGGCAATGTCCAGGACGGTGTCTGGAGCATGGATGAGCGAGACGGTGAGCCCAAGGGTGTTCTGCGGCGTGTGAATGTCCCACAGCTTCTCGGGCCGCCATTTCTCCGTGAAGGCGAAGCGCCCGTTCTTGAGGTCGGTGGCCCTGAAGAGCCTGCTCGTGAACTCCGCTACCTTCTGGCCGTTGTCGGTGACTTGGGCGCGCAAGGCGTACTGCGAGTCCGCTCTGAGGCCAGGAAACGCCGTATCAATCGTGATCTCGCCCTTACGCACGGACGTCGTGACCCTGACATCACCGATGTTGGGGAACTGTGTCGTACGGATGAGGAACACGTCGCCGCACAGTCCCCGCCTCGCCACAAAGCCCTTTGCCTGGCGGGCGGCGTTGGTGTCGTTATAGGACATCATCACGCCCTTGAGCGGCAGGGCGATGACGCACAGCGACAGCACGTGCTTGGCGCCAGGGCGGCACGCCGGCGTGAGGTCCACCTCGCCGCCGGGGAAGCGAATGTCGCCCGCCTTCTTGCCATCCACATAGACCGTTGCGAGCGAGTTCACGTAGTCGGCCTGTAGCGCCATCCGCCCGCTCCAGTCCTTCGGGATCGTGATCTCTCGCTGATACCAGGCCGCCGTCACCCCGCTCAGCTTGTCGTTTGCCCAGCTTGGGTGGGGGAAGACCGTCTGGCAGTCCTTCTGCATGTAGTCGGTGATCCCCGGCCAGGAGCCAGGCACCTTGAAGAAGCCCCAGCCGTCGCTGGGCACGGCGTCGGCGGCGCCCTTGGCGGGCTGCCAGCGCCAGAGTCCGTTGAGGCAGATTCGTTCGCGGCTCGGCGTGGCCTCTCGGTACGCCTTCTCCAGGTCCCAGACGGGCTTCGGGCCGACCTCGCCCGCCCCGAGCCAGGTTGCGGCGAGCAGCAGCGACGCCACGGTGAGCAGTGAAGGCAGGTGCATGGGCATCTCCTCCGGCGGGAACCTGTGGCAGCACGCCTCTACCATCGCCGATTCGGGGCGGGAGATCAAGCCCCGGTCGCTGGCTGGCGGCCCCGCGTGGCCGCGCTCCCCGCGCCTTGCCCAAGATGGCCACCCTCCCCACCGCCAGGCCAACGTGGGGTGTGCGATGGCAAGGCGCTCTACTACCTACCCGGGGAGAGGCGACGGATCGTGCACTGCCCCATGCCGCGAGCCGGCAGGCTCCTCGCCCTGACACCCCAATCTGATGGGACAGGTGACACCCGTGGGACCTGTGGGACACGTGCACTGTGGCAGCTCCGCACGACCCACGGGGCACAGACGTCCCGCCGGTCCCATCCCCCGCGTTTGACACCGCCGCCCGCGTCCACTATGATCCCCTGCGGTGTGGGAAAGCAATCCTGCGTCGTGGCCGGAAAGGAGCAATCCGTGGTTCGCTGCGCGCTCATCAGTGGCAAGGGCATGGGCATCATGCACGGGAAGAACTTCCATGGCCTGCCCGACTCCAAGGTGGTGGCCGTGTGCGACATGGACCCGAAGCTGCTCGAGACGGCCAAGGCGGAGTTCCAGGTGCCCGGCTTTGCCTCTATCGAGGAGCTTCTGGCGGGCGCCGAGTTCGACCTCGCGCTGCTCATCACCAACGAAACCCGCCGCATCCCGCCCCTCCGTCAGCTCCTCGCCGCCGGCAAGCACGTGTTCACCGAGAAGCCCCTGTGCGGCATGGAAGGCCAGTACCGCGTGCGCGAGCATGACGCCTGCATCGCCGCCGCCGCCATCAAGGAGTGGAAGGTGTCGAAGCTCCAGTTCGGCATCAACTACAACTATCGCTTCTTCCGCCACTTCCAGCGGCTGCACAACGAGGCAGTCGAGGGCAAGTTCGGCACATTGCGCCTCGTGCGCGCCCGCGCCCACTTCAACTGCTGGTCGCACGTGATTGACCAGATTCTCTGGACGATGGGCCGCCCCGAGTGGGTGAGCGTGAGCGGCAACCCCAGCGAGCCGGGCGGCTGGACCCGCTTCATCCGCATGCAGTGGGCCAACGGCGCCATCGGCGAACTCGACGGCTCGAACCTGTGGGGCTACGACGACCATCCGCTGCGCATCCAGATTTGCGGCGACACGGCCTACGGCGAGGCACGCGGGCTGGACGGCTGGTATCGGCGCTGCAAGGGCAGCTCGTGGCCGACCGCGGTCGAGGAGACCTGGGAGGTCGAGCCCGGCGTGCAGGAGTACAAGGAATCGTTCGGCCGCATGGCCGCTGCCGTCATCGAGGCGATCAAGTCGGGCGCGCAGTGGCCCGCCGACGGCGACGCCGCGTGGAACGAGCTCCTCTTCGAGGCGGCCGTCCACCGCTCGGCCCTCCACGACGGCGCCCGCGTGCGCGTGGCCGACGTCGAGAAAGCCTGCATGGCTGAAAACTGCTGAGAGCCCCCGGCAAGCGCCAACGGGCTGTGCCACGGTCGGCTTGCCCGACCGTGCTCCTCTGGCTGGGGCGGGAGACACGGCTGGACAAGCCAGCCGTGGCACAACAAGCTGCGAGAGGGGCATCGGGGCGGTCGGCTGAGTTCGTAGTGCGGGCTTCAGCCCGCATCTTCGCCGCCGAGTGGCCAGATCAGGATGCGGCCTGAAGCCCGCACTACGAACTCACCCGTCCTCTCGCTCCCACGCTCCGCGTGGGAGCGACCGTAGCGGCCGCTCCGCGGCCACGTAGCACCGACGCAGAGCGTCGCAGGCTGCGTTCCCACGCGGAGCGTGGGAACGAGAGAAATGGGTTTCAGGAAAGGTGTTGGCGAATCCGCTCACCAACCTGCCGGGCGTAGTCGTATGTGACCAGGCGGAAGTGCTTGGCGGCTAGGTAGACCTCGAAGGCAGTCCCTTGGTGCGTGGCCGGGGTGAAGCAGTCCGTTCGCAGGCAGACACCCAGAAGTGATCCGACATGTAAGGCCGGCGTATCGCCGTGGACGAGGAGCACCCGCGGCTTGGCAACGCTCAGCATGTAGTCGAATACCCGCGTGGATCTCTTCTCCTGCGGGAGGGTGCATTCCTCAGACGACCAATGGTCGTACAGATTCAGCTCCAAGCAACGTAGCGGCTTCAAGGCGCTGAGGAAAACCTCGAGACATTCGCGCGTTCGGGTCCTTCGACCGTGTAGTCTGCGGTGTTCGCGGAGCCACGACTGTTTATCGCATCCCGTTGTCACCGACCAGTAGGGCCAGAAGGGTGCCGTGGACCCGGGGTTGATGCCCACTTCTGCGACCTCGCATTCCAGCGGCGAGCCCTCGCACAGGAACGGTCGTGATAGCGGGGCCTCTCCAGTGAGTTCGCGAATGCGAGCGTCAATAGCAGCCAATGTGACCATGGGTGGTCCTCGTCTCCCGAATGAGCAGGGGGTTCAGGCGCCGACGGCGACCTCGAGGGGGCAGAGGATGACTTCGGCACTGCTGTCGGGCAGGTCGTCCTCCCCGAAGCTCTCGATGTAGAGCTCCACTGCCTCTTTGAGGTTGGCGCGAGCCGATTCGATGGTCTTGCCCTGGCTCACGACGCCCAACTCGACGCAGTGGGCGACGAACCACTTGCCATCTCTGGTCAGGACTGCCGTGTACTTTCTCGACATAGTTGGTCTCCGCGTCGCTCGCCCATCCCATAGTACCTCCCCGCTCAGAAGGGCACAGGATTCTGGTGGCACAGGCTTCCAGCCTGTGTCCCCGGCCGCTCATGCCCACAGGCAGGATGCCTGTGCCACCAGGCCCAGCGTTACATGTGTCCACATTCTCCTGTGGAGCAGTACTCAGTATACCGCCTAACGCCAGGATAGCAAGAGCGTGCCCCCGATCATGGGCGCACCACCACGGCCGTGCGCCCGTTGACGGTGAGGCGGAAGAGCCGCGCGTCGGTGGCGCCCAGCGGCGTGCGCGCGAGGGGCGCGGGGTTGTGGAGCCGCGTCTGCTCGAGCATCTCGCGCACGAAGCCATCGTTCCATTCGCCAACGTCGTCAATCGGCTTTGAGCCGCCACCGGGGGTGTATTGGACGCTGTAGAGCCTCGCGGCGCGTGCGCCCGCTGACTCGTTCGCATAATACTCGCCGTTGCCGTGAGAACCGAGGGCGAGGAACTGCGTCTCCTTGCCTTCGCCCTTGAGGACTATGGCGGGCAGCGTCTCGGGCTCGCCGGTGAAGCAGCAGCCGAGGAACGAGAGCTTGCCACGGAAGCCCTCGAGCTCAATGCCGGGCGCGTCCTTCCTGCGGTTGTGGGCCACGACGGCATTGTGCAGCGTGAACGTACCGGAATCGGTGCAACGGATGAATCGCGGCTCGTTGCCCGATTCGTACCACATGTCGCGGACGAGAAGCCAGCCGTGCTTCGAGACGTCGTAGCTGAGGCCGTTGTTGCTGGAGGCGCCGCTGAAGATGAGCACCTTGCCGCCGTCTGCGGGCGGTTGGCCGGTGCCGACGACTCTCACGCCAACGCCTTTGTTCGAGCCGTGACCGAAGTCGCGCGCCACCACGTTGGCGCGGGCCAGGCCCTGGACGAGCAGGCCTACCTCGCTGCTCGACGCGAGCACTTGCTCGAGGAACACGCGGCCCCCCTGCTGGTCGCATCCCGCCACGACGATGCCGTCGGCCTCCTTGCCGCCGTTGACATTCATCTCCCGCAAGGTCGCCCGCGATGGCCCCTGGAGCAGTACGACCGGTCCACTCCCCTTCCCTGCCCATTCGAGGCTCGTGGCGTTGAGCACGCCGTCGCCCACGAGTTGCACGTCGCATCGCGCGGGAATGGTGAGCGTGGTCCCGATGCGGTACTTGCCCGCGGGCAGATGCACGATGGGCCGCTGGCCGTTGAGGCGGGCGGCGTTGGTGATCGCCTTCTGGATCGCCGCGGCGTCAGCGCCCGCGGCGACCTCGATGACGGGCCGGGCCTTGCGCGGCAGCGGCTCCGGAAGGTCGAGGAACCTCTGGGGCACCTTCTCACGCCGCGCCACGCGGTCGTCCAGCGCGCGGAAGCGTTCGCCATGCCGCACGGCGTCGTGGCGGAGGAACGTGTTGCCCACCGAGACCGCATGGGTGTGCTCGGCGAGCTTCACGGCCGGCCCCGCGTCGAGGAGAAACGTGTTGTCCAGCAGCAGCACGGGGCCGCGGTTGCCGATGGTGATCGGCGAATCTGTGGTGTTGCCCTGGAAGGTGATCTGGGCGCCCGCGCCCTGCGGGCCGGCGACGAAGAATGCCTTGGATCCGACCGACGTGTTGTTGCGGATGCTGAAGTACTGGGTGTTGCCGATCGACATGTCGGCCTCCGCCGAACGCAGGAAGACGCTGTTGTAGACGTGGAAGTGGCCCGCCCCGTAACGATTGGTTACGCCCACGGCGCAATCGCTGAACTCACAGTTCCAGATCCACCAGTCCAGCGAGTTGAAGTTCTGGATGCTGATGCCCGCCTTCGAGCAGCGCAGGAACTTGCAGCGGTAGACGGCCGTTTCGGCGATGCCGTTCTTCATCCCCGCCTCGATGCCGAAGGCCACGTCGCGGAAGGCCAGGTCGGACAGCTCGTTGAAGGTGGTGAACGCCTCGCCGTGGCGGAGGGCGGTGAGGGCCTTGCCCGCTCCGTCGAAGGCCAGCCGCCCCATGCGGGCGTACCAGGGGTTGTAGAGGAACATCACGCCATCGGGCGAGCCGTCCCAGCGGATGATGGTGGTTCGCGGGTCCTCGCCCAGGATGCTGACGCCGGTGGACTCGTTGTGTCCGGCGCGGAGGAGTTCGAGGGTGCGTGTGATGCGATAGGTGCCGGCGGGCAGCCAGAGCACCTTGCGCGGGGCGTCCTCCTTGCGGAGGTCGTCGAGGGCCTTCTGGAGCGCGGCCGTGTCGTCGGCCTGGCCGTCGCCCACGGCGCCGTAGTCGGCCTGGGCGTTCGCCCAACTGGGGAACGGGCCGATAGCTTCCTCATCGGTCGCGGCGAGTTGAACGGGCATGCACGACGAAGAGGCCAGGGCCAGCCCAAGACCGATGAGGACGACGCGGATCACGTGAGGCCTCCTGAAGTGGGAATGCGGCTTGCCGGCATCCGCAGCAGGCGGTAGACTTGGATACGGGCCGTGTGGAGTCTGGCACAAACCAAGAGAGGAATCAACCCTGAAACCCAAGCTCGTTCGGTCGTGGGGTCTACTGTGGTCGCTTCTCGCCGGGGTTCGGCTGACGGGAGCCGAGCCGGCCGACCTCGATGCGCTGCTGAAGGATGTGAAGGAGATCGTCGCGCCGGGCGCTGCCGTTGGGCCGGTAGCGGTGTTCGGCGACAAGGCGTTCGTCGTGATGACGGGGCGGAGCGGCCAGCAGCGGTTGCCCGTGCTCGCCGCGGCGCGCTGCGGCAAGGGGCGTGTGGTGCTGGCCGGGCACGAGAGCCTCTACGGCACCACGCAGCGCCCCGATCAGCGCCAACTCATCCTCAACACCGCCACCTGGCTGGCCGGCAACCGCCCCAAGCCGATTCGCGTGCTGGTGGTGGACCACCGCCAGGTCGCGCCCACGCTCAAAGAGGCGGGCCTCGAGGTCTCGGTCATCGGCGTGGGGCAACTCGCCGACAGCCTGCCGAAGGCCGACGTGCTGTTCGTCAGCGGCAACCAGTTCACAGCGCCCGAGCGCGCATCGCTGCGCGAGAAGGTCGTGACGTTCATCGAAGGCGGCGGCGGCTACTTCGACGGCATCCCCGGCTGGGGCTGGCAGCAGCTCAATCCGCGCCTGTCGCTGCCCAACGACCACGGCGGCAATCGCATCACAGCGAAGATGGGGCTCGCCATCGCCGATGGCATCGTGGGCAACACGGGCAAGGAGGGCTTCCTGGCCGACCGCAGCGGGCTCGAGCTGACCCACGCCGCCCGAGCCCTCGCCGCCCTCGAGCGCCAGGCGGGCGACGGCCCCAAGCTGTCGAAGGACGACCTTGCGCAAGTGGGCACCACGCTCACCAGCGCGTGCGCCGCCGTGCCGGACGACGACGCGCTGCTCCTGCCGAAGCTCCACGCCCTCATCGAGAAGCAGGGCGCTGCCGCAGTGCCCATGCCGAAGCAGCCGCTGGGCATTGACAATCCCATCGGTCGCATCGCCTGCGTGCTCCAGAACGCCGAGATGCGCCGCGCGCCCGTCGAGAAGCTGGCGGCGCATCCCGCCGCGGCCGGCTTCCCAGGCCCCGTGCCGCCTGAGGCGAAGCGCGTCGAGAAGGTCGTGGCCGTGGACACCGCGGTGCCCGACTGGGCGAGCACGGGCCTCTACGCCGCGCCCGGCGAGGCCATCGAGGTCACCCTGCCGCCCGATGCGGCCAAGGCCGGCCTCGGCCTGCGCATCGGCGCTCATACCGACCACATCTGGGGCCACGACCGCTGGAGCCGTTTCCCGGAGATCAGCTACGCCACCGCTCTCACGGCGCCGACGACGCGGTTCGGCAATCCCTTCGGCGGCATCGTCTACATCACCGTCCCACGCGGCTGCAAGCTGGGCCGCATCGAGGTCCACATCAAGGGCGCCGTGGAGATGCCGTACTTCGCCCAGGGCGAGACGCCGCTGCATCTGTGGCGTACGACGATTCGCCACCACGCCGCGCCCTTTGCTGAGCTGGCCACGCGCAAGGTCATCCTCATCATCCCATCGTCCGCCATCCGCGCACTCGATGACCCCGAGGCCCTGATGAACGTGTGGGACGCCGGCCTCGACGCCATCGCCGACCTGGCGGCGATGCCGCGCGACCGCGAGCGCCCCGAACGCATCTGCTCCGACCAGCAGATCAGCGCGGGCTACATGCACTCCGGCTATCCCATCATGACCTTCCTCGACGTGCCGCCGACCATGGTGGACCGCGACAAGCTGGTCAAGGGCGGCGCCAGCACCTGCTGGGGCTTCTGGCACGAACTCGGCCACAACCACCAGAGCGGCCACTGGACCTTCGGCGGCACGGGCGAGACCACCGTGAACCTCTTCAGCCTCTACTGCTGCGAGCGCGTGAGCAACGAGCCGGTCGCTCGCAACTCGTGGCTCAACCCGCCCCATCGCAACAAGGCCGTGGCCAAGTACTTCGCCGACGGCGCGAAGTTCGACGACTGGTGCCGCGACCCCGGCCTGTCGCTGATGTTCTACGCCCAACTCCAGCAGGCGTTCGGCTGGGGGGCCTACCAGCGCGTGTTCGCCGGCTACCGCGCGGCGCGGCCCGGCGACCTGCCGCACAACGACGACCAGAAGCGCGACCAGTTCCTCGTGCGCTTCTCGCGCGAGGTGGGGCGCGACCTCGGCCCGTTCTTCACCGCTTGGGGCATTCCCACGAGTGAGGCCGCCCGCAAGTCGATCGCCACCCTCCCTCCCTGGCTGCCGCCCGACTTCAAGAGCGGCATCCCCTTCACGCTCGACCCCTGAGCCGGAGGCCCGAATGCCCCAGCCCTGGATGTGCACGGTACTGGCGTTGGCGGCGATTGCCGCGAGCGCGGGTGAGCACCCCAGACCCAAGCCCCCCGCCGACACGGCGGGCTATGGCCAGCATATCCAGCGCACGATGACGCTGCTGGCGACCAGCACGCCCGAGAAGCGGAACAAGGTGCGCATCTTGTTCTACGGCCAGAGCATCACCGTGCAGCCGTGGTGGAAACAGGTCGAGGCCGACCTGCGTCGCCGTTTCCCCCACGCCGACCTCGAATGCGCCAACCTCGCCATCGGCGGCTTCGCCTCGCAACTCCTCGTCCGAACCGCCGAATACGACCTCTATCCCTTCTACCCCGACCTCCTCATCTTCCACGTCTACGGCCACCACGTGCGCTACGAGGACATCATTCGCCGCACCCGCGAGCGCACCACCGCCGAAATCCTCATCCAGACCGACCATGTGACCAGAGAGGTCGAGGACGACTGGACGAGGAAGATGAACTACACGTTCCTGCCCGCCTACGCGACGAAGTACGGCTGCCAGCTCAGCCGCATCCGCGAGTCGTGGAAGCGATACCTCGCAGACAACGCCCTCAAGCCCCAACAACTCCTCCGCGATGCCGTCCACCTAAACGAGCACGGCGAGTTCCTGATGGCCGAGCTCGTCAATCAGGAACTCGTCTACCGCCCCGACCTGCCGCAGGACGAGTGGAAGGGCCTCGTGCGCGAATACGCGGTCGGCAAGGACGTGCAATGGGCGGGCGACCGCCTGACGCTGGAGTTCGAGGGCAACCGCGTCGTCGCCCTCGCCGAGCCGACGGGCGGCGGCAAGTGCCGCGTGCTCCTTGACGGCAAGAAGCCGAGCGAGTTCCCCGAACTCTACTACCACGCGCGCCCGAGCGGCACGGCCAACATCGGCTGGCCCGCCATCAAGGCTATCGGCTGGGGGAAGCCGCTCGTTCTGGAGGAGTGGACTCTCACCTGCACGGGCATCAACGACCCAGCCGATGACTTCAGGTTCAGCGTCGTCGGCTCCAAGACCGGCCCCGATGGCGAAGGCACGGCAAAGGAGCGGTTCGTCTCGAAGTCAGGCCGCGTCGTCATCGAGCCCGACGACTGGGTTTTCGCCTACGACCGCAAGGTCTCGAACAAGCCCACGCCCAACGGTTTCAGGGTCCGCTGGCAAGTCCTGCCGCTCTTCCGCGACGACTTCGAGGCCCCGACGCTCGCCGACTACGCGGGTCACGAGCTGTCCACGGTCCTAGCCCAGGGCCTGCCCAATGGCCGGCACAAGCTCGAACTCGTCGGCAAGGCGGCCATCAAGGCCATCCGCGTCCACAAGCCGCCTGTCGCAATCACAGCGGAGCCCCGGCAATGAAGCGCCTCCTGCTGCCGCTGACGTTCGGCATCGCACTCTCGATCGCCTGGGGCGGCGAGCCCGCGGCCGCATTCAAGCCCGGCGGCCCTCTGGCCGGGCTGCCTTCGGCGCCCGGCCCGCACGTCGCGAAGATCGAGGCGCTGGGCGACGATAGCTGGCTCGTGCTCGGGCCGCCCGCGCCCGACCCCAAGTGGGGCAAGGCGCGCGGCCGGGCGTGGACGCCTCGCATGCCCTATGCGCCCGAGCTGCACGCCGCCTTCCTGTGCGGCTGTGGCATCCACGGCTTCGTGAAGCCCGACGGCCACTTCATGGACGACCTGTGGGCCTACGACGTTCCCGCCCACCGCTGGATCTGCCTCTACCCCGGCGCTCACGCCAAGACGCTCAGGCTCAAGCTCGACGAGCACGGCTTCGAGGTGAACGACCTGGGCGAGCACGTTCCCGTTTCGTTCATGGGCCACGGCTACGCCAACCAGGTCTACGTGCCGCATCTCCACAAGGCGATGTTCCTCTTCACCCACAGCCCGTGGTGGACTCGCGCCATACCCCAGCGCTGGGAGTGGCTCGACCAGAATGATCTCGATGTGAAGCGCCGCAACTACGGCCACGCCGGCCCCGTGATCGAAAACCGCAAGCATCCGCTCTTCTGGGACGTGGCCTCGGCCCGCTGGGAGCGCCGTTTCGTCGCCGGCGAAGGCCCAGGCCCGCGCAGATTCGAGGGTCTGCTCGAGTACCTGCCGCAGACCAGGCAAGCGTTCTTCCTCGACAACGGCCGGGTGTGGCTCTACGACTTCGAGGCGAAAGCCTGGACCGCCTCAAAGGCCGACAGGGTTCCCGTGGCCTACGACTCGTGGGGCTGCTACGACCCGAAGCGGAGCCGCGTGTACGTGGCTCGCAAGGAGCTGTTCCTCGCCTACGACGTGGCCGCCGAAGCCTGGAGCCCGATCAAGGGCGAGTGGCAGCCGGCCGACCTCGGCTCCTGCGCCCACGGGGCCATCACCTTCGACACCCAGGCCGACGCGCTCCTCCTCTGCCGCGCCGGCGGCACGGGCGTGGACGTCTATCACCCCGCGCGCAACGCCTGGACCCGCGCCGTCGCACCCCCAGCCGACGTGGACTGGCGTCGCCGCTGCGTCAATGGCTTCTACGACCCCGCGCTCAACGCCCACTTCTACCACCTCGCGGGCGACAGCGACGACGACGGGCTCATGCTCGTCTACCGGTGCCGAAGAGCCACGCCGCCACCGGCGGCGGGGTTGCGCCAAGAGCCGTAGGACCGATAGGACGGATAGGACCAATAGGACACGGGAAGTGGCCTTGCCCATAGGTCCTATGGGTCCTATCGGTCCCATCCGTCCTATGGGGCAGCCTGCGACCGACCCTACCCGAGCACCATCACCCCGTGGGCCGGCAGCGTGGCCTTGCCGCGCACGCGCTTGCCGGTGAGCAGGTCAGTGCGGCTGCCTGGCCCGAGGGACACGGTGGCGTCTCTGGGCGTGAAGTTCATCAGGAACACGAACTGCCGCTCGCCATCGGACCGCGCCTGGGCGCTGACGCCCATCGGCAGGTAGGCGTCGAGGGCGCGGAAGAGATCGAGCCGGTCGGCCAGAGCGCCGTAGAGGTCGCTGAGGAAGCGCTCGTCGTTGCGGGAGGCGATGTAGTAGGCCCGGCCCTTGTCCACCTTGTTCACCGTGAGGGCGGGGCGGCCGGCATAGAAGTCGTCGCGATAGGTGGCCAGGACCTTGGCGGTCTCGGCGTGAATGAGGCCGCACAGTTCGCGGGCCTCGTATTCGCCGCTGAGGCCGAGGCCGTTCTTCGCTATCGGGACCACGTGGTTGCGTTCGGGGTCGTGAATGGAGTCGATCTCCTCGTCCCAGATGCCGAGAAGCTTGCGGAGCGGGCCTGGGAAGCCGCCGAGGAAGCACAGGTCGTTCTCGTCCACGATGCCGCTCCAGTAGGTGGCGACGAGGGTGCCGCCTTTCGCGACGAAGTCGGCCAGCCGCTCGGCCACGCCTGGGCGGACCATGTAGAGCATCGGGGCCACCACGAGCTTGTAGCGGGCGAAGTCCTGCTCCATGTCGATCACGTCGGCGGCGATGCCGCGGCGCCAGAGCTGGCGGTAGTGGGCCTGGCAGTCGGCCAGATAGCCCTTGTCGCGGCGCAGGCACTGGGCATCGGCGATGGCCCAGTTGTTCTCCCAGTCGTAGATGATCGCGGCGTCGGGGCGGACGGTGGAGCCGATGACGGGGTCGAGGCGTTCGAGGGCCTGGCCCAGCTCGGCCACGTCGCGGAAGACGCGGGTGTTCTCGTGGCCGCAGTGGTCCACGACGGCGCCGTGGAACTTCTCGGCTGAGCCGCGGCTCTTGCGCCACTGGAAGTACTGCACGGTGTCGGCGCCGTGGGCGACGGCCTGGAGCGACGAAAGGAGGTGCATGCCCGGCCGCTTGAGCTTGGCCACGGGCATCCAATTGGTCATGCTGGGCGTGCTCTCCATGAGCATGAACGGCTTGCCCCCCTTCATCGAGCGGTTGATGTCGTGCACGAAGGCGATGTCGGCGGCCAACTCCCAGTCGGGCCGCGTGCCGTGCCAGAGGGGATAGCTGTCCCACGAGATCACGTCGAGGTGCGGCGCCATTTTCCAGTAGTTGAGGCCGGGGTAGGTGCCCATCATGTTGGTCGTCACCGGCACGTCGGGGGTGATGCGCTTGAGCGGCTCGATCTCGGCGAGCATGAAGTCGGTGGTCTGGTCGGTGACGAAGCGCTTCCAGTCGAGGTTGAGGCCGTGCACGCTCCCCTCGCCGATGGGGCTGGGCGGCTCGACCTGCGACCAGTCGGTGTAGGTGTGGCTCCAGAAGGCGGTCCACCAGGCGCGGTTGAGGGCGTCGAGGGAGCCGTATTTGCCGCGGAGCCAGGCGCGGAAGGCGCCGCGGCAGAGGTCGCAGTGGCACTCGCCGCTGTACTCGTTGGAGAGGTGCCACACGAGGAGGGCGGGGTGGCTCTTGTAGCGCTCGGCGAGGCGGGTGTTGATGATTCGCACCTTCTCGCGGTAGACGGGCGAGGTGAGGCAGTGGTTGTGGCGGCCGCCGTGGAGGTTGCGCGTGCGGTCGGGGCGGACGCGGAGCACCTCGGGATACTTCTGCGAGAGCCAGGCGGGCCGCGCGCCGCTGGGGGTGGCCAGGACGGCGTAGGCGTTGTTCGCCGCCAGCTTGTCCATGATGGTGTCGAGCCAGGAGAAGTCGAACTGCCCTTCGGCGGGCTCGAGGCGCACCCAGGCGAAGATGCCCACGGACATGGCGTTGCAGTGGGCGAGCTTCATCAGCCGCATATCTTCGTCCCACACCTCGGGCGGCCACTGGTCGGGATTATAGTCGCCGCCGTGGAGGAAGTGCGGGCACTTCGGGTTGATGGGCGGGTAACGGGTGGACATTGCGGGTCCTCTCATTGCGAGGCGGGGTTCAGGTCGGGCGGCGCCGGGTTCCATCAGGAGGCCATGCCGAGCTCGTCGGGGTGTCCCTCTTCGTGCGCCAAGAAGGAGGGGTTCCTCGACTCCACAAAGCTCAGCTCGGAATGACCGAACGGAATGAGTTCTCCTCCTTGGGCGTTGCTGCGTACGGGGTCACTTGGTTGCAGCGGGCGCGTCCTTGCCCCAGACCTCGACTTCGGTGAGGGCGCACCAGCCGAGGGGCGGGTCCTGCACGAGGTCGGTGAGCTGGAGCCAGGCGACGGTGCGTCTCGTGAACTCAAACGCCTGCGGCTCGGCCTGTTTCCTGATCTCGATCTTCTCGCGGGAGCCGTCGGAGAACTCGACGGCCGCGCTGTGCCAGTGGCGGTCGTGCGGGAAGTCGGCACGGATGTAGAGCACCAGCCTGTCCACCTCGACGGGGCGGCCGAACTCGACCTTCCACCAGAGATCCGTGCGCTTGTCGGGCCCCCACGACTGATGGGGCCAGCGGCCGTGGCCTTTGTTCTTCGACAGGCCGTCAATGGCATTGCGGGCCGCGAAGTCGGGCTCGTTGCGGCACTCGCTGTTCGACGTGGCGTGTGGGAAGAAGGTAGTCTTGCCGCGCACGTCGTAGGGGTTGAAGGCGACGTTGCGATAGGTGGCCAGGTCGTCGGCCGTGGCGGGCCGGGCCAAGGCCGAGTGGCTCGCGCCGACGAAGCACTCGGGCGAGTAGACCCGCCGCTCGATGCCTGCGGGGGTCGGGTACTCGACCACGCCCTCGGGGGCATAGACGAGGCACTGCGGCATCTTCTCGCTCAGGCGGACGACCAGGTGTTTCGGGCCGCTGACCCGCACCTTGTCGCCCTTGGCGAGCACGCGCTCGAAGGCCAGCGTCGCCACGCCGTCGCGGCCAGCCGCACGCTGGGCCACGGCGGAGCCGTCCGCGTCGAGCACCGCGATCTCGACCGGCCGCGCCGCCTCGCCAGCCCGAGCCGCAGCCGCCATGAGCGCGGCAAGCAGGATTCCGCGTGCAAGTATGCACGCCCTACAGGCTGCCCGCTCCTTTTCCTGCATTCCTGGCTTCCTTATCACTTCTCCGGGGCTTGCCTGCCGAGGGCCTGGAGAATGGCCCCCGCAACCTGTTTGGCCAGCTCGACCGAGCCTGCCTTCATGAAGTGGACGTTCCGCTCCATCTGAATCGCCTTCTCGTCCTTGAACTGGGAGGCGAAGGCGTGAAGGTCGTTGATGGCAACGCCGTGCTTGTCCATCACTCGCTTCGCGGCCTCGTTGTACTTCACCTCGTCGCCCTTGACGCGGCCAGCCGAGCCTTCGGGCACGGGCGTCGTCGCGGCCCAGATGAGTTTCGCCCCGGTCTTCTTGAGGCGCGCGACCAGCTCGTCGAGGTTCTTCTCGTACTGGCCGATGGGCACCTGCTGGGTGCCTCGGTCAACCGCCGCGAGATTGCCCCGCTCGTCCATGTACTTCAGATCGTGCAGGCCCCAGTTGAAGTGGATCACGTCCCACTTCCCATCGCCGAGCCACTGGTCGAGTTCCTTGAGGCCGGTGGTCGTTGGGCCGCAGTTGGTGGGGGGCCGATGGACGTTGGCCTTGCCCTTCAGCAGCACGCGCACGGGCACGGTGTAGCCGATGGAGATCGAGTCGCCGATGAGCAACACGCGGGGCAGGCCGGGCTCATCCGTCACCGGCTCGAACGCAGGGTCCACGCGCCGTTTCTCCTTTCCCCCTTCGGCGGCTGCGGCGGGCATCACCGCAAGGCACAGGGCCGCCAGGGTTATAGGCCAGAGCCGACTCATCTTCCTGCCTCCTGTCGAATGGAACGTTTCTTCGGCCAGAAGCAGTATAATGAGAGGGGCGGATATTTCAAGAGCGCTGCAGAGGAGAAGCGAATGCGCACCCGCGGGGCGGGCCTGCTGTGGACCGCCGTGTTGGCAAGCACAGCCACTGCCGGCGCTGTGAAGCTGCCCCAGGGCGATGCGGGCATCGCGGCGAAGCACCCGGGCGACATAGGTATCGAGAAGGACCCCGACGTTGTGTTTGCTGAGAACTTCGAGGTCCAGTCCCTCGACGCCCTCAAGGGCCGTTGGAACCAGGTGAACGAGAAGATCACGTCGCTCTCGGACGACGTGCCGGGGCCCAGCCGCGGCAAGCGCTCGATTCTGTTCACCCACATCGGCGGCCAGGGCGAGGGCGGCCACCTCTACAAGAGCTTCAAGCCCGGCTTTGATCAGCTCTTCCTGCGCTTTTACGTCAAGTTCGACAAGGACTGCGGGCAGATTCATCACTTCATGCACCTCGGCGGCTACAATCCGCCAACGCCCTACCCTCAAGGTGGGGCGGGCGTCCGCCCCAAAGGCCACGAGCGCTTCACCACCGGCATCGAGCCGTTCGGGAACGCCTGGAAGTGGGACTTCTACAGCTACTGGATGGAGATGCGCGGCAGCCCGCCGCGGGGGCAGTGCTGGGGCAACTCGTTCCTCGGCGACGCCAAGCCGCCCGTCACCAAGGGCAAGTGGCAGTGCATCGAGGCCATGATGAAGCTCAACGACGTGGGCGACACCAACGGCGAGCAGGCGCTCTGGGTGGACGGCAAGCTGGCGGGGCACCTGGGCAAGGGCTTCCCGAGGGGCAAGTGGACCTTCGACCGCTTCCTCCCCGGCCAGGGCGGCGAGTGCATCCGCTGGAACGACCAGAAAGGCGACCGCGAGACCTTCCGCGTCGCGGAGGGCGGCGAGCCGTTCGAGGGCTTCCGCTGGCGCAACAACGAGGCCCTCAAGCTCAACTTCCTCTGGGTCCTCGTCTACATCACCAAGACCCCCCAGGGCCTCGAGAGCAAGGTGTGGTTCGACGACCTCGTGCTGGCGCGCAGATACATTGGCCCCCTGAAGGCCCGGTAGGGCAGGGCAGCGGGAGGATGGTCGGCATCTGAAGACCCGACACCAGCCACAAGGGCCCGGCGCGCCTTCCTGGGGAGTCCACAGCGTCCACAGTGTCCAATGCGTCCATCTGGCTCGGCAGGGGCGTAAGGGGCAGGGTGATACAGGTGGATCAAGGCGGCGGGAATGGGCGATGCCCGCAGGGAGCCGCGAGGCGATGCAGATGGGGCGGCAGGCTGGGGCTCAATCGAGGTGGAAGGCGTAGAGGTGGGTCTCCTCGGCGCCCCAGGTGGAGGCGAGGGTGAAGCGGACGGCGTCGAGGGTCTGGGCGACGGGGACGCGGATGAGGCGGGCGCGGTTGTCGGCGGCTTCGGCGAGGGGCGCCCAGGCGCCGTCGCGGCGGCCTTCGAGGCGGAAGGCACGGGGGAGCTCGTCGGGCAGGCGGGTGAGCTGGTCGTCGCGCTGGTGGTAGCTCATCTGGATGTTGCGGTGCAGGGCGCTGTCCAGAACGACTGTGGCGGATTCAACGTGGGCCGGGGCGGATAGCTCAAACATCACCCAGTCCCCTGGGCGGCAGGGCCAGCGGTGGGGCGCGTCGCCAACGGGGCGGTTGATGCCGTCGCGGAGGGGCTCGGGGTCGCCTTGGGAGGCGACGAGTTTCGCCTGCATTGTGAGCGGGCCGAACTGCTGGGGGACGCCGGGCAGGTAGGCGTCGTCGCGGAGGAGCATCTGCTGGAGCGTGCCGATGCGCTCGGCCACGTCGGCCGGGTCGGCTTCGAGTCGGACGGCGAGTGCCGCGGCGGTGCCGGCGGCCTGGCCCATCGAGCAGCCGGTGCCCATGACGCGGGTGGAACTCATGGCGGCGTGGGTGCACGAGGCGTTGCGGCCGGCGAACATCAGGTTCTCGATGTTGCGGGAGACGAGGGAGCCGTAGGGGATGCCGTAGGGCGACGGGGCGTGGTGGAAGATGGTTGCGGGCGCACCCAGGCGGGCGGCGCGGAAGCCGGCGGGGTGATGGTCGTCCATACTCCAGCCGCCATAGGCCACGGTGTCGGGGAAGCGGCCGCCGCTCTCGATGTCGCCCTGGGTGAGCACGTGGCGGCCGACGTAGCGGCGGCTCTCGCGCTTGGCGGGGAGGAACTGAAGCCATTCGAGCGCCCAATTGTCGGCGCCGTGGCCGCCGCGGTTCTTGATGTGGTCCCACACGCCGAGGGCGGTCTTGAGCAGCTCGTCGCGGAGCATCTCGGTGTCGTGGATGGAATCGAAGTCGCCGCCCAGCTCGACCCACCAGTAGCCCATCGTCCACCAGCGGTGGCCGCCGGCGCCGTAGGGCAGGTCCTCGTCGCGCTCGAAGCGATAGGCCCAGGGGGGCGGCGTGAAGGGCTGGGACGTGGGGTACTCGCGGCTCTGGAAGAGGCAGGTCATGCCCATCGTCTTGCGGTCGGCGGCCTCGGGGGCGATGGATTCGCCGTACTCGTGGCGGGCCTCGCGGCCGATGCGGTGCTCGGCGCCCGAGAGCGGGGCGAGAATGCCGTCGCCCGAGCAATCAATGAAGATGGCCGCCCGCACGGTGTGGGCCGTCTCGGTGGTGAGCTGCCAGCCGATGATGCTCGCGATGCGGTCGCCGTCCATCTCGGCGGCGTGGCACGAGCAGTTGAGGAGCAGCGTGAGGCCCTCCTGGAAGCGGGCCTTCTCGTAGAGCAGGGCGTCCCAGACCGAGAAGACGCGATTCGGGTTGCGTGCGAGGTTTTCGAGGCGGAGTTCCTCGAGGATGCCTGTCTCGCGCATGTTCTTGACGTGGTTGTGTCGGTCGGCGCCGCAGATGTGCACGCGGCACTCGCTGGAGGCGTTTCCGCCGAGAACGGGTCGGTCGTGCATCAGCACGACCGAGGCCCCGTGGCGTGCGGCGGCGATCGCCGCGCACAGGCCCGCCATGCCGCCGCCGACGACGCAGATGTCTGCCTGATGGCTCTCGGTCTTCATGAGCTGCCTCTGCCCTCCCCTGCCCTGTGGGAATTTTCTCCATTGATTCTAGCGGTTCGGGGCGAGCGGCGAAAGGGTGATGAGCGTGACCTCGGGCGGGCTGAAGACGCGCAACGGCACGCCGTAGGTGCCGACGCCCCGTGTGACGTAGAGCTGCGAGCCGCCGCCCAACTCGTAGCGGCCGCGCGTGTAGCGGTAGAAGAAGCGCAGCGGCCACAGGCCGGGGAACACCTGGCCTCCGTGCGTGTGCCCCGAGAGCTGGAGGTCGAAGCGGCCGGTGGCTCCGGGCTCGACGTGCGGGCGGTGCTTGAGCAGGATGACGAATTCGGAGCGCTCGGCCGGCGGCAGCGCGCGGTCCTCCTGTTCGGCCTCGACGATGCCGAGGCGCTCGGCGGCGTAGTCGTCCACACCGGCCACGAGGAGGCCGGGGGCCACGCGCAGTCGTTCGCCGCGCAGGAGCGCGAAGCCCGCCTTGTCGAAGAGGGGCGCGGTGCGGGCCAGGCCCCGGTAGAACTCGTGGTTGCCGGTCACCGCCAGCTTGCCGAGCGGGGCCTCCAGAGTGGCGAGCATCGCGGCTAGACGCTCGACGTGGCCGCTCGACTCGTCGGCGAAGTCGCCGGTGAAGAGCAACAGGTCGGGCCGCGCCGCGCGGATAGCCGCGAGGAAGCGCTCAAGCCGCCCCCGGCTCATCAGCGCGTTGAGGTGGAGGTCGGAGAACTGCACGATGCGAATCGGGCGCGAGCCGGCCGGCAGCCTTCCGGTACGCAGGGGGAGCGTCTCCAAGCGCACGGCGTGCATCTCGACGACGCCCCAGGCGGTGAGCCCCGCCACCATCGCGGCGGCGGCGATGGCCTGCACGCGAAGGCGGATACGCAGGCGTCGGAGCTGCGGCAGGCATCGGGGGACGAGGTTCCAGACTTCGCACGCCGCGCCGAAGAGGATCACCCACATCGAGGCTACGACCCACCAGTGGCCGGCCACGCCCGCCACGCTGGCCGCCACGTGCCAGCCCAGCGCCTCGAAGGGCCGCGCGAGGAACAGCGCTACGCCCATCGCCACGAACCAGCCGATCACCCCTGCGCGCCATCCCACGCGCTGCGGCACGGCGCGCCGCAGCCGCCAGTAGATCAGACCCTGCATGCCCACATAGGCTGCCAGCACGAAGAGCACGAAAAGGTTCACTGGCTCTCCCTGGCCTTGGGTTCCTGCGGCTGGCCGCGGCGCTGCTGAAGCAGCCACGAGTAGAGCTCGTCGTTCGCGTAGGACGCCGTCCACGAGTCGTGCCCGGCGTCGGGGTAGACCGTGAGGCGCACGCGGCCGCCGATCTTGCGCAGGGCGTCAACCATGGCCTGGCTGTGCTCGGGCGGCACCACGCTGTCCTTCGCGCCGTGGAAGACCCAGACGGGCAGGTCCCGAAGGCGCTCGACATCGAGCGGGTCGCCGCCGCCGCAGATGGGCACGACGGCCGCGAAGCGCTCGGGGCACTGCATGGCGAGCGCCCAACTGCCGAAGCCTCCCATGCTCAGACCCGTGAGATAGATGCGGTCGGGGTCCACAGGATATTGGGCGATGGCCTCATTCAACAGGTCTTCGAGCGCCGGCAGGCTCCACCAGGCGCCGGCCGGGCACTGAGGCGAGAGCACGATGAACGGGAAGTCGGGGCGCGTCTTGACGAGTTTGGGCGGGCCGTGGACCTCGACGAGCTTGAGGTCGTCGCCGCGCTCGCCTGCGCCGTGGAGGAAGAGGATGGTCGGCCAGCGCTTCGACGGGTCGGCCGCGGCGCCGGGCGGCAGGTGGACAAGGTACTTCAGCGGCACGAGGTCGCCCGTGTGCCGCTTGAGTTCGTGCCACCAGCGGGCATCGGCGGCCCAGGGGCCGTTGCGGTCGGTGTCGGGCGTGCCGGGCAGCATGTCGTGGAGGCCGGCGAGCAGGATGGCGGCGTCGGACGAGTGGTCGAGGCTGTGGCGCAGGGCGCGCGCGAAGAACTCGCCCACGGCGCGCGGCCGCTCGCGCGCGGCCGCGGGGTCAACGCCCAGCCCCGCAGGGAACTCGGCGGCGACGGGGATTCTGGCCCGCCGCCAGTTCACGCCACCCGGGGTGCGGAAGAGGGTGAAGAAGCGCTTCGTCACGGGGCCGGCCCTGGGGCGAATCTCGACGATGGCGCCATAGCGGCCCGCCGTCTCGGCCTTCGCGACCTCCTGGAGGTTGGCGTTGAAGAAGCGGGCATTCAGCGTGTAGGGGCCGATCAGCTCCTCGACGCGCGCAGGGTCGTCGAAGGCCACCTTGGGGAACTGCTCGCCGCTGAACACGCACGGGCGGAAGGCCAGCTCGGCGCGCTCGAAGGCCTGCTGCCGCTGGCGACGGGCCTCAGGCGACGGGTCACCGACGCCGAGACGGGCGCACGCGCCAAGCAGGCCGGCCACAATCACGATGGCGAGGCAACGCACGGTGGTTCGCATGCCAACCCCCTGGTCGTGCGACGGGGCGGGATAAAGACGGACTGGTGAGGCAGAACTCTACCAGCAATCGGCGGCGGCTGCAACCGCGGCGGGGTCACGAGCCCCGGGCCAGCGCGTGGGCCACGAAGTCACGGAACAGCGGGTGCGGGCGGAGGGGCTTGGACTGGAATTCGGGGTGGAACTGGACGGCGACGAACCAGGGGTGGTCCTGGATCTCGATGATCTCGACGAGGGCGCCGTCGGGGCTCACGCCGCTGAAGACCATGCCCTTGCGGCGCATCTTCTCGCGGTAGGCGTTGTTGAACTCGTAGCGGTGGCGATGGCGCTCGGCGACCGTGGCCGCACCGTAGGCAGCGTGAGCCCGCGTGTCGGGCAGCAGCTCGCAGGGGTACGAGCCGAGCCGCATGGTGCCGCCCAGGCCGGCCACGCGCTTCTGCTGCTCCATGAGGTCGATGACGGGATGCTTGGTCTTGGGGTCGAACTCGGTGGAGTTGGCGCCGGCGTAGCTGCACACATTGCGGGCGAACTCGATGACGGCGCATTGCATGCCCAGGCAGATGCCGAAGAAGGGCACCTTGGCCTCGCGCGCGTGGCGGATGGCGGCCACCTTGCCTTCGATGCCGCGGTAGCCGAAGCCCCCGGGCACGAGCACACCCCTCACGCCGCCCAGGGCCGCCTCGGCCCCCTGGTGCTCGACGTCCTCGGACTCGACCATGCGCACGCTCACGCGGGCGTCGTTGGCGATGCCGGCGTGGGTGAGGGCCTCGTAGATGCTCTTGTACGCATCCTTGAGCTGGATGTACTTGCCCACGACGGCGATCTCGACGGACCTGGCCGGCTTGCGGAGGGTCTCGACCATCTTCGTCCAATCGTCCAGCCGGGCCTCGCCGCAGCTCAGGCCCAGCTTGCGGATGATCATCTCGTCGAGGCCCTGGCGGGCGAACACCAGCGGCAGCTCGTAGACGAGGTAGCTCGCCTCGAGGTCCAGCTCCTCGTAGACGGCTTCCCTCTCGACGTTGCAGAAGAGGGCGATCTTGGCGCGCACGTCGTCGCCCAGCGCCCGCTCGCTGCGGCAGATCAGGATGTCGGGCTGGATGCCGATCTCGCGGAGCTTGTTGACCGAGTGCTGGGTGGGCTTGGTCTTGATCTCGCCGGCGGCGCGCAGGTAGGGGATGAGGGTGAGATGAACGTAGAGGACGTTCTCGCGTCCGACGTCGAGGCGGAACTGGCGGATCGCCTCGAGGAACGGCAGGCCCTCGATGTCGCCTACTGTGCCGCCGATCTCGGTGATCACCAGGTCCACGTCGCGGGTGGCGATCTGGCGGACGGCGCCCTTGATCTCGTCGGTGACATGGGGCACGACCTGCACGGTCTTGCCCAGGTAGTCGCCGCGGCGCTCCTTGTCAATGATGCTCTTGTAGATGGAGCCGGTGGTGAAGTTGGACAGTCGGCAGATGGGCGAGTGTGTGAAGCGCTCGTAGTGGCCGAGGTCGAGATCGGTCTCCGCCCCGTCGGGTGTCACGTAGACCTCGCCGTGCTGGTACGGGCTCATGGTGCCGGGGTCCACGTTGATGTAGGGGTCGAATTTCTGGATGGCTACGCGCAGGCCGCGGCGCTCGAGCACGAGGCCGAGAGCGGCCGAGGTGAGGCCCTTGCCGAGGCTGGAGACCACGCCGCCGGTCACGAAGATGTGTTTGGCCATTGCCGAGAACTCCCGAAAGAAGACGGGTGGATGGGCGGATGAATGGATGGGTGAGAAGAGCTGCTCTTTCTGACGGTCACTCCTTCATCCAATCATCCGGTCATCCCCGCTCACGTCTGGTCAGGTGCCATGCCTGAAGCGGCCGGACGCCGAACTGGCCGGCGTGCAGGGCCTCGATAGCGCTGGCGGCGGCCGCGGCCCCGGGCACGGTGGTGATAAGCGGCACTCCGCGCAGCACCGCCGTGGTGCGGATGGAGACCTCGTCGTGCCGCGGCGTTTTGCCGCTCGGCGTGTTGATGATCAGGTGTACGGCCCGGTTCTTCATCCAGTCCACCACGTTGGGCCGGCCCTCGCTGACCTTGAGGATGTGCTGGGCGGGAAGGCCCACGCCCTGGAGGGCGCGGCACGTGCCGCCCGTGGCGATGAGTTGGAAGCCCATCTTGTGGAAGCGGCTGGCGATGCCCACGATGATCGGCTTATCCTGGTCGCGCACGCTGAGGAAGACGGTGCCCTGGAGGGGCAGCTCGGTGCCCGCGGCGCTCTCGGCCTTGGCGAACGCGACACCGAACGAGTCGGCGATGCCCATGACCTCGCCGGTGGACTTCATCTCGGGGCCGAGCACGGCGTCCACGCCGGGGAAGCGGTTGAAGGGGTAGACGGGCGCCTTCACCGCCACGCCAAACCACGGCGGGTCGCCGCGGATGCCCAGTTCAGCCAGGGTCTTGCCGAGCATCACCTTGGTGGCCACCTTGGCGAGCGGCACGTTGGTGGCCTTGCTCACGAAGGGCACGGTGCGCGAGGCTCGGGGGTTCACCTCGAGGATGAACACCTTGCCGTCCTGCACGGCGAACTGGACGTTGATGAGTCCCCGCACGCGGAACTCGAGGGCCAGGGCGATGGTCTCGCGGCGGATCTCGTCCAGGATGTGCCAGGGCAGCGTGTGGGGGGGCAGCACGCACGAGCTGTCGCCCGAGTGCACCCCGGCCTCCTCGATGTGCTCCATGAGGCCGCCGATGTAGACGTCCGTGCCGTCCGACACGGCATCCACGTCCACCTCGATGGCGTTGTCGAGGAACTTGTCCACCAGCACGGGGAAGTCGGGCGCGGCCTCGAAGGCGCGGAGCACGAAACGCTCGAGCTCGCCGGGGTTCAGCACGATCTCCATCGCCCGGCCGCCGAGCACGTAGGAGGGGCGGACGAGGACGGGATAGCCCAGCTCGTCGGCGGCGACGCGGGCCTCGTCGAGCGAGAGCACCGAGCGGTTGGCGGGCTGGCGGAAGCCGAGGCTGTCGAGGGCAGCGGCGAAGCGCTGGCGGTCCTCGGCGCGGTCGATCTGGTCGGGCGGGGTGCCCAGGATCGGCACGCCGGCGCGCTCCAGCGGCACGGCGAGGCTCAGCGGCGTCTGGCCGCCGAGCTGGACGATGACGCCGAGGGGCCGCTCGCCCTCGACGATGTTGAGCACGTTCTCCAGCGTCACCGGCTCGAAGTACAGCTTGTCGGCCGTGTCGTAGTCGGTGGAGACCGTCTCGGGGTTGGAGTTGACCATGATGGCTTCGTAGCCCAGCTCCTGGGCGGCGAAGACGGCGTGGACGCAGCAGTAGTCGAACTCGATGCCCTGGCCGATGCGGTTGGGGCCGCTGCCGATGATGACGACCTTGGGGCGGTCGGTGGCGGGGCGCGCCTCACTCTCGCCGTCGTAGGCCGAGTAGAAGTAGGGCGTGGCAGCGGCGAATTCGGCCGCGCAGGTGTCAATGAGCTTGATGGCCGGGGCGATGCCCGCGGCGAGGCGGTGGCGGCGCACCTGCATCTCGGGCGCCTTGCCCGCCAACTCGCCGATCCGGGGGTCGGATAGGCCCACCTCCTTGGCCCGACGCAGGAGGAGCTGGGGCACTCGCTCGAGAGAGGCGCAGGCCGCGACCTCGCGCTCGACGGCCACGATCTCGCGGATGTGCTCGAGGAACCAAGGGTCAATCTGGGTGAGCCGCGCCACCTCCCCGACGCTCCAGCCGTCGCGCAGCGCGGCGAACACGTAGGCCAGGCGGTCGGCCGTGGGGGTGCGAAGGTTGTGCTGCATGGCCACCGGGTCGTCGGCCCTCACCGTGGCGAAGCGCGCCTCGAGGCCGCGGATGGCCTTCATCAGGGCCTCTTTGAACGTGCGGCCGATGGCCATCGTTTCGCCCACCGACTTCATCGAGGTCGTCAGCGTCGGGTCGGCGGCCGGGAACTTCTCGAAGGCGAACCGCGGCACCTTCACGACCACGTAGTCAATCGTCGGCTCGAACGACGCCGGCGTCTCCCGCGTGATGTCGTTGGGCAGTTCGTCCAGGGTGTAGCCGATGGCGAGCTTGGTGGCGATCTTGGCGATGGGGAAGCCGGTGGCCTTGCTGGCCAGGGCCGACGAGCGCGACACGCGCGGGTTCATCTCGATGACGACCATGCGCCCCGTGTCGGGCTTGACGGCGAACTGGATGTTCGAGCCGCCCGTGGCGACGCCGATCTCGCGGATGATGGCGATGGAGGCGTCGCGCATCGCCTGGTACTCGCGGTCGGTGAGCGTCTGCGCGGGAGCCACCGTGATCGAGTCGCCCGTGTGCACGCCCATGGGGTCGAGGTTTTCGATGGAGCAGATGATGACCACGCTATCGCGATGGTCACGCATCACCTCCAGCTCGAACTCCTTCCAGCCGATGAGCGATTCCTCGATGAGCAGCTCGCCGATGAGGCTGAGGGCGAGGCCGCGGCCGGCGATCTCGGCGAGTTCCTCGGGGTGGTAGGCCACGCCGCCGCCCGCGCCGCCGAGCGTGTAGCCGGGGCGGATGATGACGGGATAGCCGATCTCCTGCGCGATGGCCTGGGCCTCGGGCAGGCTGCGCGCGATGCCGCTGCGCGCGCACTCCAGGCCAATGGCCTCCATCGCTCTGCGGAACTCCTGGCGCGACTCGGCCTTGCGGATGGCCGCGGGGCTGGCGCCGATCACCTCGACGCCGTACTTCTCGGGCACGCCGCGCTCGGCCAGCACCGAGGCCACGTTCAGCGCCGTTTGCCCTCCCAGCGTGGGGATGAGCGCGTCGGGGCGCTCCTGCGCGATGATCTGCTCCACCACGTCGGGCGTGATCGGCTCCACATAGGTCGCGTCGGCCATCTCGGGGTCGGTCATGATCGTGGCGGGATTCGAGTTGACCAGGACCACTTGATAGCCCTCCTCGCGGAGGGCTTTGCAGGCCTGGGAGCCCGAGTAGTCGAACTCGCAGGCCTGGCCGATCACGATCGGGCCTGCGCCGATGATCAGGATCTTCTTCAGGTCGGTCCGCTTGGGCAAAGGCAATCCCCAGGACGGCGTCAAGCTACAAGCCACAAGCCCCAAGCCTCAAGCCAGGCGGTCTTGTCTTGAGCTTGCAGCTTGCGGCTACTCTCGCACATGCACACCACGCTCCCTCAGATACTCCTTGACCGCCGAGATAGTATACTGGCCATAGTGGAAAATGGAAGCCGCGAGCGCCGCGTCGGCCCGGCCCTCGGTGAGCACGCGTAGCATGTCCTCGGGCCCGCCGGCTCCGCCCGAGGCGATAACGGGGATGGCCACGGCCTCGCTCACCCGGGCGGTCAGCTCGACGTCGTAGCCGGCCGTGTGGCCGTCGGCGTCAATCGAAGTCAGCAGGATTTCGCCGGCGCCCAGCTCCTCGGCCTCGCGCACCCAGGCCAAGGCGTCGAGGCCGGTGGGCGTATGGCCGGCGTCCACATACACTTCCCAGCCCTGCTCTGCGCGCTTGGCGTCCACGGCCACCACGATGCACTGGGCGCCGAAGGCCTCGGCCCCCTCGCGGACCAGGTGCTTCTGCCGGACGGCGGCGGTGTTGATCGAGACCTTGTCGGCCCCGGCCTTGAGGAGCGCGCGGATGTCGTCGAGCCCGCGGATGCCGCCGCCGACAGTGAAGGGGATGAAGACCTGCTCGGCCACGCGGCTCACCAGCTCGCGAATGGTCTTGCGGGCTTCCAGGGTCGCCGTGATGTCGAGGAACACGAGTTCATCGGCCCCCGCGTCGCTGTAGGCGCGGCCGCAGTCGACCGGGTCGCCCGCATCGCGCAGGCTTACGAACGATCGGCCCTTCACCACGCGGCCGTTCTTCACGTCGAGGCAGGGAATGATGCGTTTGGCGACCATTTCAGCGGCCCCCGCACAGCCGGCAGAAATTCCCCAGCATTCTCAGCCCCGTCGGCCCCGATTTCTCGGGGTGGAACTGGGTGGCGAACACGTTGCCCTGCTGCACGGCCGAGGCGTAACGCACGCCGTACTGGGTCGAGCCGATGATGACGGCCGGGTCGGCCGGCTGCGCGTAGTACGAGTGGGCGAAATAGAAAAACGTCTCGTCGGGAACCCCCTCGAAGAGCGGCGATGGGCGTTCCTCGCGCACCCGGTTCCAGCCCATGTGCGGCACCTTGAGGGCGCCGGCCTCGAAGCGCACGACCTTGCCTGGGATGATGCCCAGCCCCTGGTGGCGGCCGTGCTCGGAGCTTTCGGCGAAGAGGAGCTGAAGCCCCAGGCAGATGCCGAGAAAGGGCTTGCCCGAGTCGGCGACCTGCCGCAGCGGATCGGCGAGCCCGAGCCTGCCCAGGTTTTGCATCGCCCGCTGAAAGGCGCCGACGCCAGGGAAGATCACGCCATCGGCCGCCAGGATGGCCGCCGCCTCCGAGGTGACGGCGGCCTCGACGCCGAGGCGGTCGCACGCGCTCTTGACGCTCTTGAGGTTGCCCAGGCCGTAGTCGACGATGGCGATCATTCGGTCTCCGGCGCAGCCAGAGACGGACTCACGCGGACGCACGCCGACGGCCTGCCGCGTCTGCGTTCGTCCGTTTCTGTCCGTCTCAGTCCATGCTCCCCTCACTCCCATTCAATCGTGCTCGGCGGCTTCGAGCTGATGTCGTAGAGCACGCGGTTCACGCCGTCCACCTCGTTGATGATGCGGGTGGAGAGCCAGGCCAGCAGGTCGTCGGGCAGGCGCGCCCAGTCGGCGGTCATCCCGTCGCGGCTCGTGACCACGCGGATGGCGACCGCGAAGTCATACGTCCGCGCGTCGCCCATGACGCCCACCGACTTGACCGGCAGCAGCACGGCGAACGACTGCCAGATGGTGCCGTAGTGCTCCCACTTGCGCATCTCGTCCTGCACGATGGCATCGGCCTCGCGCAGGATCCTGAGGCCCGAGGGGGTAACCTCCCCCACGACTCGCACCGCCAGACCCGGGCCGGGAAAGGGCTGACGATGCAGGATGCCGTGGGGGAGGCCAAGCTCTCTGCCCAGCTCGCGCACTTCGTCCTTGAACAGCTCGCGGAGCGGCTCGATGAGGGTGAACTGGCTCCAGGCGGGCATGCCGCCCACGTTGTGGTGGCTCTTGATGCGCGCGGATGGCCCGCCGAAGGCCGACTGGCTCTCGATGAGGTCGGGGAACAGCGTGCCTTGGGCGAGGAAGCGCGCGCCGCCGATTCGCGCGGCCTCCTCGGTGAACACGCGCACGAACTCATCGCCGATGGCCAGGCGCTTCTCCTCGGGATCGGTCACGCCGGCCAGGCGGCGCAGGAACCGCTCGGCTGCGTCTACCGCGTCGACCTTCAGGCCGATCAGGTCGCGGGCCATGCGCACCACCTCCTCGGCCTCGCCAGCGCGCAGCAGCCCGTTGTCCACGAAGATGCACGTGAGCTGGTCGCCGATGGCGCGATGGATGAGCGTGGCCACGACCGTGGAGTCCACACCGCCGCTGAGGCCGCACACCACGCGGTCGGCGCCCACGCGCTGCTTGATGTCGGCCACGGCCTCGGCGATGAACGAGGCCATGGTCCAGTCGCCGCGGCAGCCGCAGATGTCGAAGAGGAAGTTGTGGAGCATGCGGCCGCCCTGCGGCGTGTGGCTCACCTCGGGGTGGAATTGCACGGCGTAGATGCGGCGGGCCGGGTCGGCGAAGGCGGCGACCTCGACCGTGGGCGTGCGCGCGGTGACCCTGGCGCCGGCGGGCAGCGCGACCACGCGGTCGCCATGGCTCATCCACACCTTCTCGGTCGGCGCGCAGCCGGCGAACAGGCCGGCGGCCGCTGTTCGCGGGCGTGGCTCCTCGTCCCGGCACGTGGGGGCTGGGACAGACCCCAACCCTCCCCCTACCCCCTCCCTGACAGGGAGGGGGGTTTGGGAACCCCTCTCCCTGCGAGGGAGCGGGGGTTCCATACCCCTCTCCCTCGCAGGGAGAGGGGAGGGTGAGGGTTGGACTTCCGAGCTTCGCGCGGCGCTGTCAGCAACACGAGCTAAGCTCTGTGGTAGCACAGGCATCTTGCCTGTGTCCTCCAGGATTTCAATGGTGGCGGGGCCGTATTCGCCGGCGTGGCCGCCCTCGACGCGGCCGCCCGCCATCTGCGCGAGAAGCTGCATGCCGTAGCAGATGCCCAGCACGGGCACGCCCAGCTCGAGCACCGCGGGATCACACGTGGGCGCGCCCGGCGCCCACACGCTCGATGGCCCGCCCGACAGGATGATGCCTCTGGGGCGCAGCGCGCGAATGCGTTCGAACGGCACGTTGCACGGCACGAGGCGGCAGTAGACGTGGTGCTCGCGCACCCGCCGCGCGATGAGCTGGCTGTATTGGGAGCCGAAATCAAGGATCAGGATCGTGTCGTGGGTCAACTTTTCTTCTCTCAGTTTGTGCTTTCGTCGAATCCGTGACCCGTACCAGTCGAGCCGCAAGCTCCAAGCCTCAAGCTGCAAGCCTTGAAGGAGTCTGCTAGGAGCTTGTGGCTTGCAGCCTGTGGCCTGTGGCTTCCTTCTCCATCAAGTCCACGAACCGCCTGAACAGATGGCTCGCGTCGTGTGGGCCCGGCGATGCCTCGGGGTGGTACTGCACGGCGAAGAGCGGCAGCCTGCGGTGGCGGAAGCCCTCGAGCGTGTGGTCGTCGAGGTTCACGTGGGTCAGTTCCACCTCGTCCTGAGGCATCGAATCAATGTCCACGCAGAAGCCGTGGTTCTGGCTGGTGATGTCCACGCGGCCGGTGGCGAGCTCGCGGACGGGCTGGTTAGCGCCACGGTGGCCGAACTTGAGCTTGAAGGTGTTGCCGCCAAGGGCGAGGCCGAGAAGCTGGTGCCCCAGGCAGATGCCGAAGATGGGCGCCTTGCCCACGAGACGCTGAACCTCGGGGATGATGCGCGTGAGGGCCGCGGGGTCGCCCGGGCCGTTGGAAAGCAGAATGCCGTCGGGCCGGAGGGCCAGGGCCTCGGCGGCCGGAGTGTAGGCGGGCACGACAGTGACGCGGCAGCCGCTGGCGGCCAGGAGGCGCAGAATGTTGTGCTTGGCCCCGAAGTCGTAGGCGACGACGTGGAAACGCGCATTGCGGATTGCGGATCGGGTCTCGAACGCGCCCTCCGCACCGCGCGACGCCCAGTCGTAGGGCTCTCGGCATGTCACGCCTTCGACGAGGTCGCGCCCCACGAGGCCGGGCCAGGCGCGGGCCATCTCGACGAGTTCCTCGGCCGAGCGGCCCTCCGTCGAGATGGCCGCCTTCATGGCCCCCGCCGTGCGAATGTGCAGGGTGAGGGCGCGCGTGTCTAACCCCTCAATGCCGATGACGCCCTGGGCAGCCAGATAGTCGGGCAGCGACTGGCGCGCGCGCCAGTTGCTGGGGATGCGGCAGGCCTCTTTGACGACGAGCCCCTCGACCTGGATGTGGCCCGACTCGACGTCGTCGGGATTCACCCCGTAGTTGCCGATCTGGGGATAGGTCATGGTGACGATCTGGCCGGCGTAGGAGGGGTCGGTGAGGATTTCCTGATAGCCGGTCATCGAGGTGTTGAAGACCACCTCGCCGCACCGCGTGCCGGGCGCGCCGAACGAGCGGCCGGGGAAGACTCGCCCATCCTCAAGGGCAATCAGGGCTTCTGAGCTGTCCGTCATTTCTTGCGCTTCCTCTGGCCTTCACGGAGTCGCCAGCAGGCAGACAGCGGTCGGCACCAGGAGCCTGCAAGCCGGGACGCGGCCATGCTGCTCCCTGCCAGCTCCCTCCTGCCGCCTCGACTCTTCCTCATCGGCACTCCATGCCCAGCTTGTCCACCACCTCGGTGATCTCGCAGGGGTAGTCGCCCGTGAAGCAGGCGGTGCAGTAATTCCCGGGCGGCTGGGAGACAGCCGAGAGGAGGCCCTCGACGCTGAGGTAGCCGAGCGTGTCGGCGCCCACGAAATCGCGGATCTGCGGGAGCGTGCGCCCGCTGGCGGCCAGTTCCTTGGAGGTCGGAAAATCAATGCCGAAGTAACAGGGATGGCCGATGGGCGGGCTGGAGATGCGCAGGTGAATCTCCTTGGCCCCTGCCTCGCGCAGCATGCCCAGCCGCGTGCGCGAGGTGGTGCCGCGGACGATCGAGTCGTCCACGACGACGACCCGCTTGCCGCGGACCACGTCGGCGATGGCGTTGAGCTTGATGCGAACGCCGAAGCCGCGGCGGCTCTCGGCGGGCTGGATGAAGGTGCGACCGACGTAGTGGTTGCGAATGTAGCCGTAGTCGAACGGGATGCCGCTGGCCCGGGCATAGCCGAGGGCGGCGGGGATGCCGGAGTCGGGCACGGCGGTGACGACGTCGGCCTCGACCGGGTGCTCGGCGGCCAGACGCGCGCCGAGGCGCTGGCGCACCAGATGGCAGGTGTCGCCGAACACGCGGCTGTCGGGCCGGGCGAAGTAGACGTGCTCGAAGATGCAGTGGGAGACCTTGACCTGTTCGGGGGGGACGAAGCGGTGGCTCGTGAGGCCGCGCTCGTCCACGGTGACGACTTCGCCCGGCTCGATGTCGCGGATGTAGCGCGCGCCGATGAGGTCGAAGGCGCAGGTTTCGCTGGCGACGACGGGCGAGCAGCGCACCTCGCCGAGCGAGAGGGGGCGAAAGCCGTGGCGGTCGCGCGCGATGATGAGTTGGTTCTTGGTCATCAGCAGCAGCGAGAAGGCGCCCTCGAGATGCGCGAGGCAATGCTCGAGGTGATCGGGACGGCCCAGGTGGTCGGGGTCGGCGAGGAGGTGGACGATGATCTCGCTGTCGGTCGAGGTCTGGAAGATGGAGCCCCGGCCCTCGTAGTAGCGGCGCAGCGCACGGGCGTTGGTCAGGGTGCCGTTGTGCGCCACGGCGATGAGGCCCTTGGAGTACTCGATGACGAGGGGCTGCACGTTCTGCGGTTTGGGCAAGCCGGTGGTGGAGTAGCGCACGTGGCCGATGGCCATGTGGCCGAGCAGGCGCTCGAGGTCGTCGGGCTTGACCACCTCGTCCAGGTGGCCCATGCCGCGCTTCGAGCGCATCTCGCGATCGTCGGAGACCACGATGCCGGCGCTCTCCTCGCCGCGGTGCTGGAGCGAGTAGAGGCCGAGGTAGGCCTGGCGCACCGCGCCGTCGTAGCCGTAGATGCCGAAGATGCCGCAGGCCTCGCGCGCATCGCTCACTGGGCGCCCTCCGCCAACGCCGGGGCCCGCGTGACGCGCGAGCCCAGCTCGGTGTAAGGCACGAGCTTCTCGAACTCGAACATCCCCGTGAGCGCCTTGTTGCGGGTAGGGATGCCGCTCTCCTCTACCGCGGCCAGCGGGTTCAGCCCTCCCACGACGATCAGGCCGGCGCGCCCCTCGTGCACGGGCACGTCGAGCAACGGGCGGCTGGGCTTGCCAATCGCCAGCACGCCGCCCAGGCCGGCCTGGGCGAGGCGATCGGCGATCTTGCGGGCCCTGGGCACGGCGACGGCGGGAATCTCGCGGAAGCTGGCGCCGATGATGCCCCGGCCCGTGCGCGCCGCTTCCCGCACCCGCGTCATGTGCCCGCTGATGAAGATCTCGAGCGGGTCGAGGCTCGAGCCCTCGTAGTAGATCATCTCGGCGAAGCGCACCGGCTGGCCGTCGGCCACCTCGAGCAGGCCGCCGAACCGCGACACCGTGGGCACCCCCGCCGCCAGGAGAACGCCGTTGACGGTGACGCTGCACACGGTGCCCACGGCGCACGAGTCGTCGGGCACGCGGAACGGCCCGATCATCTCCCCCGGCCCCGCGAGCACCACGCCCCGGCCCATGCTCAGCCCGGCCTCGAAAACCGCTCTCATCTCGTGCGCGGCCTCCTCCATCCGCGAGGCGGGCACCGTGGATACGTTGAGGATGATCGTGCCGCGCGCGCGACGCAACTGGAAGGTCATCTGGTACGCCAGCTCGTCCACCCTCGCCGCGATGAGGCCCACCTTCTCGGTCACGAAGGCGTTCGCCAGCTCCTGCTCGCCGGCCGGCGTGATCTCGCGGCCCTTCTTCCCGCAACTCCGCGTCAGGCCCGCGCGGTCCATCATCGCCAGATAGTACCGCACAGTGCGCTGGCTCATGTCGGTGCCCAGAGCCTCGAGGTCGCGCGCCAGGCGGCTCGCGCCCAGCGGTTTGCGCGCCTGCTGCAATGCCCGCAGGATGCTGACCACCCGCTTCCGCGCCTTTGGGTCCTGCTTCCAGTCCATCAGCGTGCTCCTCGACTCGTCCCTTGGCTCACCAACGCAGGATACAGAAACGGCCGACAAGAGTCAACCCAAAATCGGCAATATTGCCGTTTAATCTGAGTGGCCTACGGCTGCACAATGGGGCTGGGGCCATTTGGGCTGAGCCGTGCCACCCCCGAGCAGGCAGGGGCGGTGCCCGGCTGTGGACGGCAATAGTGCCGGTTTTCGGGTGCCTTTTGGCCGTCACTTGCCCCCTCCTGTGCAGTTCATGCAGGCAGTAGCTTCGAAGGGGCTCTATGTCAGGCCTCGGCAGATTCTGCTTGACTTTTTCGCCAGCTCGACCTATAATACGGCAACGTTTGCCGCGTTGTCGCGGCAGGGGCTTTCCCCGCAAGCCTTCAGGCGGGGCGGCGTCTGGGCTCATTTCTAGAAAGGATCCTGGCCTCATGAGCACCACGAACCCGTTCGCCATCGCCCAGCAGCAGTTCGACGAGGCCGCCGATCTGCTGGGGCTCGAGCCGGCCATGCGCGCCTTCCTGCGCGTGCCGATGCGCGAGCTCCACGTCAGCCTCCCCGTCAAGATGGATGATGGCTCGGTGAAGGTCTTCCAGGGCTTTCGCGTGCAGTACAACGATTCTCGCGGGCCCACCAAGGGCGGCATCCGGTTCCATCCCGACGAGACGATTGACACCGTGCGTGCACTGGCCGCCTGGATGACCTGGAAGTGCTCGGTAGTGGATATTCCGCTCGGCGGCGGCAAGGGCGGCGTCATCTGCAACCCCAAGGAGATGTCCGCGACGGAGCTCGAGCGCCTCAGCCGCGCCTATGTCGAGGCCGTCGGCCGCATTCTCGGCCCTGAGAAAGACGTCCCCGCCCCCGACGTCTACACCACTCCGCAGATCATGGCCTGGATGATGGATGAGTATTCCAAGCTCATCGGCCACAACGCCTTCGGCGTCATCACCGGCAAGCCTCTGGCCCTCGGGGGCTCGGCTGGCCGCGGCGACGCCACCGCGCGCGGCGGCTGGTACTGCGTGCGCGAAGCCGCCAAGGAGTTGGGCATTGACCTCGCCAAGGCCACCGTCGCCATCCAGGGCTACGGCAACGCGGGCTCCTTCGCCGCCATCCTGGGCAAGGAGCTCTTCGGCGCCAGGATCGTCGCCATCAGCGACACCCGCGGCGGCATCCTCAGCCCCAAGGGCATTGACCCCCGTGCCGCCCTCGAGCACAAGAACCGAACCGGCTCCGTCGCGGGCCTCCCGGGCACCCAGTCGCTCACCAACGAGGAGATCCTCGAGCTGGACGTGGACATCCTGTGGCCTTCGGCCATCGAGAACGTGATCACTGGGCAGAACGCCGGCCGCGTCAAGGCCAAGATCGTCGCCGAGGCCGCCAACGGCCCCACCACGCCCGAGGCCGACAAGATCCTCTACATGAAAGGCGTGCACGTTATCCCCGACTTCCTGTGCAATGCGGGTGGCGTCACCGTGAGCTACTTCGAGATGGTCCAGAACTTCAACCACTATTACTGGCCCGAGAAGCAGGTGCACGAGATGCTCGACGTCAAGATGACCGACGCCTATCACGCCGTCCTCACCACCTCCAAGCGGCACAACGCCCACATGCGCCTGGCGGCCTACGCCGTGGCCGTCCAGCGCGTGGCCGAGGCCGTCCGCCTCCGCGGCTGGGTCTGAGTCCTCGCCGCGGCGCGGTTGCGCCAACTGAAACGCTGGTGCCCGCCCCCGGGCACCAGCGTTCTTCATGCCCCCCCCCATTACTCAGCCGCCCCCTCCTCTCCCCCGCCTCACGCCTGTGAAGATCCCGCAAGGCGGGTGGCACAGGCCTCCGGCCTGCGTGTGGCACAGGCAAGATGCCTGTGCCACCGGAGCAGGCAGACACACCCAACGGCGCCCGTGTTCGCCCTGAGAGGACCCACAGCGCCTCCTCGCGAAGCTCCGGCTTCGCGACGCACAGGCCGGAGCACCTACTTCGACGGGAGCGCGGCGGGAGCCGCGTGATGCGCGTTGCGAAGCAGGGGCTTCGCAACGAGAACAAAGAGCGTCACCGGCCCGATCAACGCGGCTTCAAGGGCAACGACGTGGAGGACGGTCGCAACCCAACGCTGGCGGGCGAACTTTGCACTGCGGACACCTTTTGTCCGCAGTCGCCTGGTAGAATTCCCTGCGCGATGAGCATTCCATCCTCACGGAGATGATCGCCATGCCACTTCGTAGGTCGAGCCCCCGAACAGGCTCAGCACAAAGGTCCGAGGCCGATCTCCGCAACGAACCCGTCTGTCTCCTCCCCGCCTGGGCATTCGAGAAGCTCCTTGCCCGAGCCTGGAGTACACGCAAAGAGCAGGGAGGCACAGTCCTCGAAGCCGCCTTCCCCCCTGGGACGCCTCTCGTCCACATCTGGGCTGGTTTCCCGCGGTACAAGCATCTCGTGGCCCAGGATACCCTGGCCCGCGCCTTCGCTAGCTGGAAGTGCCGCGTCCTCGGCCAGGACGGCGCGGATGGCATCCCGCCGCCCAGGTACTGTCACATCGAGACCAGTCCCACCGAGAAGCGCATCGCCTACGACACTGCTTGCCTCGCCTTCTCTCACCCGGACGGCCACGAGATCGCCGCCTACATCACCATCGACATGCCCGAGCGCGAGGATCGCACCAAGAGCATCCTCCAGCTCACCTCGCCCGCCGCCACGCAGGACCTCACGTTCAAGATGATGGAGGAGATTGAGATCCGGGTCTTGCGCGACAACTCCCTGAAGGGCCACAAGCTGGATGCCTGCGGCGGCTTCATCCACCAGGAGCATGCCTATTCCTGGGACTGCGTCTTCGCAGACCCGAAGCTGCTCGCCATCATCCGCCGGAACACCCAGGGCTTCCTTGACAAGCTCGACCTCTACCGCGGCCTCAAGCTTCCCACCCGTCGCGGGGTCCTGCTCCACGGCAGGCCCGGCACGGGCAAGACCCTCATCGGCAAGGTTCTCTGCAGTCAGCTCCAACACACCTTCATCTGGGTGCGGCCCGGCCAGGGGGTGAACTCCCCGTTCAACCCTACCGGCATCAGCAGCGTGTTCGAGATGGCCCGCGATCTCAATCCCACGCTCATCTTCTTCGAGGATCTCGACCTGGCCGCTCCAAGACGCTCACACCAGTCAGCCTACGAGAACCTGATGCTCGGCGAACTGATGAACCAGCTCGATGGCCTGAAGGAGAACGAGGGCATCGTGGTGGTAGCGACAACCAACGACCTGGAGGCCATCGAGCCTGCCCTTAAGGACCGCCCGAGCCGCTTCGACTGCGTCATCGAGGTGCCCGAGATCACCGACGACATCCGGCACCGTTACCTGCGGGCATTTCTCTCCGCGAGAGGCATCGATGGGGCCTTCTACAACGAGATTGACCAAGCGACCACGTCCTGTCGCACCATCGCGGAGGTCCAGGAACAGACCATCCGCTGCCTCCAGCGTGCCATCGAGAACGGTCTCGACCCCAGCGCCGTGGGGTCGCCACTCGACCTTCCCCTTCTCGACCAGCCCTCGGTATCCGAAGCCCCGGGCCCCATCGGCTTCCACTCAGGCCAGACCTGAGCCCTTGAGGTCAGCGAGAACTTGGCTACTTGATTGCCGTCTGATGGAGCCATACAATGTGCGTGCTTGAGCCCAGCGCTGGAGTGTGTCTTTTGCCTGCCTACTCCAAGTACCGCTCGCACTTCCACCACATCGTCCTGATCGACCAGCATATCCGTCGCGGCGGCTTCCCAAGCTCCAAGTCCATCGCTCGCGAATTGGAACTGAGCGACCGCACGATCCGCCGCAACATCGAGTTCATGCGGGACGCCCTTGGCGCGCCCATCGAGTACGACCCTTCCCGCAAGGGCTACTGCTACACTCAGCCTGCCTGGACGCTTCCCGGTATCCAGCTCACCGAGGGCGAGTTGCTCGGGCTCGTCCTCGTACAGCTCGCGGTCAGCGCCTACAAGGGCACACCGTTGGAGAGCTATCTCAAGAGCATTGTGGACAAGCTCGTCGCTAGGCTGCCCGAGGAGATCTCAGTCGACCCGCGTGGGCTCGCCGAGAGCTTCCGCATCACCCTCGGCCCTGTTGCCCCCATCAACCCCGAGCACTGGGAGATGCTGGCACGTGCCATCCGCGAGAAGCGCTCCGTCCGCATGACCTATTACGCGGTCGGCAGGGACAAGACGGCCGACCGCGACGTAGACCCCTATCTTCTCCGTTGCTACCGCGGGGACTGGTATCTCGTCGCCCATGACCACGCGAGCGGCTACGTCCCGATCTTCAGCCTTGCCCGCATCCGGGCACTGAAGTTGCTGGACGAGCATTTCGTTGTTCGCGACGACTTCCATCCGGATGAGTACCTTGGCGGCATCTTCCAGACTGTAGAGACGAGCGAGCGGCACAAAGTCCGTATCCAGTTCTTCGACATCGCCGCCCGCCTCATCGCCGAGCGCATCTGGCACCCCACCCAGAAGCTGACGCATAGAAAGGACGGGAGCGTCGTCCTCGAAATGACCGTCGCCGACCTCGATGAGGTCGCGTGGTGGGTGCTGAGTTGGGGCAGTCGGGCGAGGGTGCTGGCACCCGAAGCCCTATTGAGTGCTGTGTTGGGCGAGGCGGCAGCCATTCTAGAATCCCGAGACCATGGCTAGCGCCACAGGAGGGCTGCGCGGCTGGAGCCAGATGGTCGGTTCAAGAAACGCCAACAGGAAAGAGGAGGCGGAAAATGCAACCCTTTGACTCGTACCCACATTCAGGCACACGGCAACTGGGACGACCACGGAATGGGGGCAACTGCAGACACGGTTACGGGCTGGACGTGTACAAGCTGAACCACAGGGCAGTCTGCGCTTACTGTGGCGTTGGCCTCAACGATGACTTCTACCGCTGGCTGTTGATCCATGTTGACCACGTAGTGCCGGCGGGAGAGGCCAAGAAGCGGGGGATACCACGGGACTGGTATGAGGACAAGGCCAATAGGGTCCTATGCTGCTCAGGCTGCAATCTCCAGGATAACAGGTTCCCAGTTCCAGAGCAATGGGTCACGCCAGCAACGTGGGAGGAATTCGTTACCTTTAGGGACAAGATCTTCGCCGAGAGACGCCGTCGCACTGCCGCAAGCTTGGCCAGAGAGTTCGAGTTCTTCATCTCTAACTGGAAGTCACCCCGGTGATTCCGGCACCTGCAAACGTGAACCTTTCGGTGCCACGTGTGCGCTCGGCTCCCGCAGGGGGATCCTGCTTCATCAGTTGGACCAGGTTCTGAACGCCGATATGGGCATGTTCGTCACGCTTGTGAGTGGGCAGTTCTGGGACTCCGTGGCAAGAACGCTTCGAGGCGATGCGGAGGCGATCAGAATGGTCCGCGACCGACGCGGCCGGATGCTCATGCAGGGAGCAGAGACAGCCGCGCTGCTTCGGGACGTTCAGACCTGCTTGGAGGACCAAGTAGGCCCTGGGAACGAACAGTGAGAACATGTCCAAGGCAAGACGTGCTTCTTGGCGAGTAGCGAACTCCGCGACCGAAGGGTGAGGAACGAGGGACGGACACCTTCTGTCCGCGGTCACGTGACATGATGCTTGGCAGGATCGGCTGGCCGGGTGGTCCGGCTGCCGAGTGAGCATCAACGTCGCGGGCCGTGTGCAGGAGGAAGGCGATGAGACGATCCTATCTGGTGGCGCTTCTGCTATGGATGCTCCTGGGCATTGGCGGGGCGCATCGCTTCTACTGTGGGAAGCATGGCTCGGGGCTGCTGTATCTGCTGACAGCCGGCCTGTTCGGCGTTGGCTGGATGGTGGACTTCTTCACGCTGCCTTGCCTGGTTGCGGATGCGAACAGGGAGGAGCCCGATTCCAGTCTGGTCCTGGTAAACCAGGCCATTGGGCTCGTAGCCGCCTGTCACCTGATTCAGGGCAATGACGACACCCGGCGGTGAACCCACCAGCGGCTCGGGTAGCGGTTCGGAGAGCCCTTCTCATCCCTGCGCTCTGCGTGGGGACGATCCCTCCGCCGCTCCACGGTGACCAGGGCGGGGCCGCGGAGCGGCCGCCCGTGCGCCCCCACGCGAAGCGTGTGGCGAGAAGATACAGGGGCAGCAGAGGGACCCAAGGGACAAAAGGGACGTAAGGGACGCAGAAAGCACAGGCCGAGAACACCAGGTTCTGCCGTCCCTCGAGTCCCTTTGAATCGGTGCGCCCCGCGCCGCATGGGGTGTCGCAGCCAGGCCCCGCACCCGCGGCGGGCTTGACGGCCCCGGCGGGAGCCGCTATCATCGCGCCGTGCGGCGAGGTGTAATCCACACAACAAGGCCGGCCCGGAGGACGCGCCATGCCATGGCAGGGAACAGGCGGGGCGCTGCGCGAGAAGTTCCGCGCGGCCAGCCGGGCGCTCGCGGCGGCGTTTCAGTCGCACCTCGCCGGCGGGCGCCACACGTATGAGAAGGGCCTGCGTCACGAGCAGGTGCTGATTGACTTCCTGGCGGCCCATCTGCCGCCGCGCTACGGGGTGAGCCGGGGCGAGGTGGCGGACTCGCAGGGCCGCATCGCGCGCCAGGCGGACGTGGTGGTCTACGATGCGCAGCACGCGCCGCTGCTCGAGGAGTCGGGGGCCTCGCGGGTGTTCGCGGCCGAGAGCGTGTACGCGGTGATCGAGATGAAGCCCAACCTGAACCGGACGTCGCTGGCCGACGCCGTGGGGGCGGTGCGATCGGCCAAGGCGCTGGACCGTTCGGCGGTGGTGGCCAGCCATCTGGGGCACCGGCGCCTGCACGGCCCCGCCGAGAATCCCCCCTTCTTCGGCGCCATCTTCGCGCTCCGCACGACGAGCGTGGAGAGGTGCATCGTGCCCGGGCTGGCCCTGTTGGACCGGCGCGTGCCCTGCGCGCAGCGGGTGGACGCGGTGTGCGTGCTGGGCGAGGCGCTGGTGTACCACTTCGCCGAGGTGCCAGGCCCCGACGGGCAGCCGACCTGGTGCCCCACGATCCAGACGCAGGCCTCGCGCCTGGGCTACTACGCGTCGAAGGACGACACGCTGTTCCTCTTCTACCTGTTTCTGCTGTACCAGTTGGGGGCTCGCGAGTTGCACCCGCCCGACCTGTTGCGCTATGTGGCGCGCGAGCGCATGCCGCGGCTGCGCGTGTACCAGGGCGACCGCGGGCTGCCGCGGCCGAAGCCGGCGCGCGAGGGCCGGGCGGGCCCTTCGCCCGACAAGGCCTGAGCCGCCGCCCCTCTCACCCGAGGTAGCAGATCGCCTGCCGGGTCTCGCCGTTGGCGACCACGCACGCGAGCGCCCCGCCCGCGGCCGCCGCCACGTCAATCACCCGCACCAGCGGCGCGTAGGCCGCGGCCTCGGGCAGTAGCTCGGGGAGCAGGTTCACCGCCCGCGCGAAGAATGCGGCGTTGAATTGCGCGGCAGGGTCGTTGGGGTACACGGCCATGTAGATGACCTGGTCCTCGACGAGGTCCTGGAAGAAGTGGGTGCCGTAGGAGACCTCGGGGACGTGGCCGGCCTCCTCGTAGGCCAACTCGACGAGGACCGCGGCGTGGTCAATGTCGGCGTAGCCCACGTTGACGCCGAGCTCAATGTTGCTGCTGCCCCAACGTCCGGGGCCCATCAGAAGCACCTCGCCCTCGGCGAGGCGCGGGTGGCTGTTGATGCGGCCGACGAGGCGGCCCAGAGCACGCTTGGTGTCGAGGCCGGCCGCGGCATAGCGCGGCGGGTCCACGTGCACGATGTGGCGGATGCCGCGCACGACGCCCCCGCTCATGAGCCGGTCGGTGCGGAAGAGCACGCGCTCGGGGGGCAGGGCCTCTGGCACGTCTTCGGCGGCCGCGGCGCCGGGCACGACCATGGGGCGGCACTGGAGCAGGTTCACCCGCACGTGGTTGCCTGAGGTCACGGAGGCGGTGAACTCGGTGTCCACGGGGCCGCCGTAGACGCGCTCGAGAATGGCGAGGATTTCGCCGATGACCTTGACGAAGTCGGTCTGCGCGATCAGCTTGTTGAAGGTGAGCACGAGGCCGGCCGGGGCCGCCTCGACGAGGGTGCCCACCGTGTCGTAGGTGTGGCCGCCGTTGAGCACCGAGGCGTAGAGGTGCAGGTGCGGGTAGTCTGGGAGCGACAGCACGTCGGGGAGCGGCCGGGTGACGAGCGCGTTGGCCGAGAGGTCCAGCACGTCCACATTATGCTGGGAGTATTTCACCACGCGGGCGCCCACCTCGGGCCGCAGCGTGGGGTGGCTGACGGCGATCATGCGGGGGTAGTCGCCGCCCACACGGTCCACGGCGCGGGTGCCGAGGCCGAAGACGAGGCGGATGAGGCCGCGCCGGGGGTCAATGCGCTCGTTCCAGGCGTAGAGGTTGCGCGAGAAGGCCACGCCGGCCAGGCTGGGGAAGAAGAAGTGGCCGTAGGGCATGCCCGACACGCGCTGGACGAGGATGGCCATCTGCTCGTCGCGGTCGCCCAGGCCGCGCTTGCGGCGGTACGACAGGGCGTCGGGGTTCAGGGCGCTGGCGTAGACGAGCTTCACGGCGCGCAGGAAGGCGGCGAGGCGCTGGTCGGGGTCGCCCTGGTTGGGGCAGTACTCGCTGCGGTACTTGCCGGCGAAGGCGTTGCCGAAGCTGTCCTCGAGCAGGCTGCTGGAGCGCACGATGATGGGCGCCTGGCCGAAGTAGTCGAGCATCTCGCGGAACTGCTCCATCGTGCGCGTGGGAAAGGTGCCGGCGAGGAAGCGCTGCTCGACCTCCTCGAACTCGGCGGCCGTGGTGCGCGCGTTGCTGGAGAGCTTGAGGCGCAGGCGGAAGAGGTTGTTGTTCACCAGGAAGGTGAAGAAGACGTCCGAGCCGATGTAGAAGGAGTCGTGGGGTTCGAGCACCTGGGCGAAGTCCACGTCGCCCCTCTCGCGCAGCAGGATGCGGCGGGCCAGGATCATGCCGGCCGCCTTGCCGCCGATGCGGCCGGAGCCGATCATGCGGCTGCGCACGTCGAACAGGTCGCTCACGGTGAGATAGCGATCGGCCAGACGGTTGAACTCGGGGTGGTTGCCGATCATCATGCGGCATAGTTCCTGGCGCAGGGCGGCCACCTCGGGGGCCGACTCGTCCACCGCAGGCACTTGCTCACAGTACTCCACAAGCTGGCGGTACACGCTGTCCCATGGGGCGATCAGGCCGCTCTGCGCGCCCAACGGCTCCCGGCGGGCGGTGCTCAGCACCGTGGCCGCCTCGCCGCTCTGGAACACCGGCACCCACGCGGTGGGTGTGACCAGATGGGGCAGGAACATGCGCGGCGAATACCGGTCCCAGACCTTCAGCGGGTGGACGTACATCGCGTCCTTCGCGTGGTACACCTCGAGGAGGAGCTGCGTGGTGTCGCGGATGCGCGCGATGGCGCTGTTCTTGTGCCGCCCGCGCAGCAGGGCGAAGTACGTCACCGTGTCCAGCTCGAAGAGGAAGGGGCAAGTCACCTGGAAGAAGTTGGCGAGCTGCTCGTCGGTGGCCCACTCTTCCACGAGGCTCGAGAGGTTGTCGAAGACGTAGAAGACGCCGCGCCCGCGTTCCTCGATGATGCGGTGCACCTTGGCGCTGAAGGCGTCGAAACCCTCGGAGGGGTCCACCTCCACCGTCTCGAGCCCCGGGCGCGGCGCGAGCACGGGCGGATGCGGGGCGAAGCGCACGTAGACGAGCCGGCAGCCGACCGCCAGCGCGTGCTCGGCGAAGGGCGTGACGAAGTGGAGGTAGTCCGACAGGTCGTCCACCTGCCACACCACGTTGTCGCCGAGTCGGAGGCCCTGGACGGCCTCATCCAGCGACGGGATACCGCTGCTCAGGCACTCGATTGCCATGGAGGGAGCCACCTCTTGCCGTTGGGCGTCCGCGGTGCCGCCGGGGGGTCGGCGGGAACGCGCGGGGCGACGAAGCCGGGCGGCTTCATCGCCCCGTGTGCTGCTGGCGGAGAGGGAGGGATTCGAACCCTCGGTAGCGGCTTAGTACCACTACAACGGATTAGCAATCCGTCGCTTTAGACCACTCAGCCACCTCTCCGGACTTGTGGCCGTCTGCGCCGAGTCGTGCCAAGTTGTATCGTCACCCCAGGATACTATCACGCCGCCGCCCCGGTTGTCAAGACCGGGGCGATGCGGGGGTTGGCTGCCGTTCTCAGGGTAACTGGCGTGGGGGGCGTCGGATTGCCTCAGTTCAAGATGCACCCTCAACGAAGCCGTTGAGGGTGGCACCCGAGGGGGCAGGACCGCGTCGTGGGTGCCACCCTCAAGCGGCCGCTTGAGGGTGCTCTTGCCGCCCGTGCGGCGCAGCAACCTGGGAAGGCGGGCCGGACCCTGGTGCTCCCCCCTGCTCGCGTCGGGGACGGGCTGCCTCGCTTGACGCGGCAGCGCGCCGGGCGTAAGCTGCCCGGGCGATGTGGAGGCGAACCGTCTGTCGGGAGAGACCGGAATGAACACGCGTCTGGCCGTGGCGATGCTGTGGGCGAGCGTAGCGACCGCAGGCGAGGGCAGGGGGCCGGAGGCTCCGACCTCGCTCGCCGATGCCCCGCCCAACACGTGGGTGAAGGCGCTGGTGACGAAGACCGGCTGGCGCGAGCAGCCGCTCTTCCTCCACGTGCCCCCGCTCAAACGCTTCGTGATGGCCAGCGGCATGCAGGCCTACGGCGGCACCGTGCCACGGCACTACGACACGGAAGAACTCGATCTCGCCCAGCTCAAGTGGCTCAACGCCTATCCGCCCGACGTGGCGGCGGGCCGGCCCGAATCGGGGCCGGTCGGCGACGACTACGCCGAGAGACGCGCCAGGATGGGCCACAACGGCCCCGAGCTGTTCTACAAGGATGGCGATCACCTCCGCGTGGGCGCGGGCGGCCAGTGGCTCGAATCGCGGATGGGCTACGAATGGTGCTACGTGCCCGACGACGGCAAGATCTACGCCTACCTCCACGACACGACCCTTCGCTACGACCCCAAGGCCCGTACGTGGGAGGACCTGAAGGCCACGCCGCGGACGACCTGCCGCGTGTGGGGCTCGATGGCCTACGACCCCGTGAACAAGGAAATCCTCCACGCCGGGGGCGACGGCGGGAGCGCCGACGTGGCGACCTGGGCCTACAGCATCGCGAGGAACGAATGGCGGCGGCTCGAGTTCGGCTCCCCCGAGCAGCGCGAACTCCACGCCAAGGCCAAGGCCCTCCGCTGGCAGGCCAAGGCCCTCCTGGGCGCCGTCTGCAACCGCTTCGCGATCACGGAGACCGACGCGGAGGCCAACGCCGACCTGGCTCGTCAGGCGGCAGTGCTTGCCTCGGAGGCGCAGAGGCTGGCGGACCTGGTCGTGCTCGCCAAACGCAAAGGTGCTGAGAGCGCCGCAGGAGACGTGGCGGTGCAGCGCCTGGGCGCGGCGAGGGCAGTCTCCAACAGGGTGCGCGAGAGATTGGCCGAGCAGGGAACCTCCCGCAGGTTTGAGCACCTGCGGGAGGTTATCTCGGAGGCCCGCGCCGCGCGGGTACTCTTCGAGCAGGTGGTGGACGCCCTGGCCGTGGAGCCGCCCGGCCGCGCCCGCTCCCAGACCGCCTGCGACCCCATTCGCAGGAAGATCGTGCTCTTCGGCGGCGACGGACTCGACCGCGTGCTGTCGGACACATGGGTCTACGACTGCGCGACGCGGACCTGGGAGCAGCGCTTCCCCGCGAAGTGCCCCACGCCGCGCGCGGGCCACATCCTGGCCTGGCTCCCGAAGGCGCAGAGGATCGTCCTCGCCGGCGGCTACAGCCGCGACTGGCTCGCCCAGGAGATCTGGACCTACGACGTGGCGGCGAACGACTGGAAGCTCCTCCTCCACATCCCGCTCCAGTCCGAGGACTACGGCCGCCAGAAGTTCAGCCCCAACGCCCCGCGCATCACCTGCCGCGAGGTGCAGACCGGCGCCGTGAACGACGACGACGTGCTCGTGTGCGTGACCCCCGCCGAGCGCCCCAGCCTCATCACCTGGGCCTGCAAGGTGGACCCCGGCGTAGCCGCAAGCGCCCCGCTTGCGGAGGGCGTGGCGGGCACGTCGGGCGCCTACACCTTCAACCGCATCGACCCCGCCATCTGGGAGCAGGCGGCCAAGCCCGACCCCGAGGCCACGGCAAAGCTCTACCGCGACCTGCCGCCGAACGTCTGGACCTCCCTCGACTTCCCTCGCTACGCCCCCGGCGCGCGCAACCGCTGGGGCACCACCGCCTACGACACCGACCGCCATCAGCTCCTCTTCTGGGGCGGCGGACACGCCACGAGCCAGGAAAACGACGTCGCCCACTTCAGCCTCCGCGGCGGCTGCTGGACCCTCGGCTACCACCCCGACGACCCGATCGACAAGGTCTACGCCAGCCAGCCCACCCCGCTGAGCTTCAACGACCGCGTCCACGTGCCCATCCACGCCTACAAGGCATATTGCTACGACGCCGCGGCGGGGAAGATGCTCTACTTCGACCGCGCCTACAACCCGGCGGTCCGAGAGTGGGAGCCGCAGCCGTTCCCGGGCCTGGAGCACCGCGGCCCCATGCACAGCTTCATGGCCCCCACGCCGCGCGGCGCCGCGACCTATTCCGACAAGGGGCTCTTCCTCCTCGACGCCCAGGCCGGCAAGTGGAACAGGCTGCCGTGGGACGGCCCGCCCTTCGGCCCCATCTGGTGTGACGGACACGGCCTGCGCTACGACTCCAAACGCGACTGCCTCTGGTTCGCCAACGACAAGGACATCTGGCGCTACGACCTGGCCACGGGCAAGGCGGCGAAGCTCGGCATCGCCAAGCCCAAGGCCCTCGGCCAGTTCCTCTTCTGGGGCGAACAGGTCTACCTTCCCGACGCCGACCTGATGCTGCTCATGCGCCTCTTCACCGCCCCCGACGGCAAGCAGCGGAACGTTGTCTGGAACCCCGCCGATGGCCGTTTCTATTGGGCGGACCTCAGGTTCGAGGCCAAGGGCAGGCCCGTCGAGTTCAAGGACAACCCGTTCAGTTGGTCCGACGCCCTCGCCTACGACCCCGAGCTTAAGCTCGTCATCCTCAACAACTCCAGCGACTACAAGGTCTGGGTCCTCAAGTTCGACCGCGAGGCCGCGAAGATGGAGGCGGTGGAGTGAAATGGGGAGACGAGTTCATGGGAGGAAGACGAGGAGATGAGGTGTTCGGCGACGCGAATGCGGCGATGGTCGACGGATGCGCATCGGCACACTCTCCCGAAGGTACTGGAGCCTTCGGGAGGGAGGTGCGCGGGAAGTGTGTCACAGGGGAGGTATCACACAGGGGAGGTGTCAGATCTACTCTTTACACTTATGCTCACTCGCCGCCTGCGGGCTCGACGACGAGCCCGCGGATGAGCCAGTAGCCGCCGCCTCCATGCTGAACCCAGCCGCCGAAGGCAGAAGGGGAGGTGTCAGATCTACTCTTTACACTTATGAGGGGAGGTGTGAGGGGAGGTGTCAGATCTACTCTTTACACTTATGCTCACTCGCCGCCTGCGGGCTCGACGACGAGCCCGCGGATGAGCCAGTAGCCGCCGCCTCCATGCTGAACCCAGCCGCCGAAGGTGACGAGGGTGGGGGCAGTAACGTCGGGGGCCTTGAGCCGCAGCAGGATGGTGTGAGTCGGCTGGTCCTTCAGCGGCTTGCCCGTGTCAATCACCATGGCGTCGCCGCCAGCACCCGCGAGCGCACGACCATCGGCGGCGCAACGCCAGCCCCCAGCCCCGCCAGAAACCCCCGCCGCGAAACTGCTCTGCCCATCGGCCTCGGCCTCCCTGGGGAACCCTTACTTGGCTCGACGCGTGCCCCACCCGGCCGCGGGTCTGCCAGGCCGCTCCCGCTTTGTCAAACGGCCAGTGCAAGAGCGGGCGGCGCAACGCCCGATCCCTGATAGAGGGCCGGCGGTAGGGGGCGCGGCGAGGGGGCCAGGGCGCGGCCGGGGCTAGCTGATGCGGACGGCGCTTTGGGGAGGCCGCGTTCCGTGCGCCGCCGAACGAGCCGGCCTCGGCGGCCCGCCCCACCCCGCTGGCCTCAGCGCTTGACGGCGTTGCGACCAGGGCTATAATCGGCGCAATGGACGCCATCGAACCGGCAGGCACCATCCATCTTGCGGACAATCTGGACGTCCTGCGGGAACTCCCCGCGGAGTCGGTGGACCTCATCTACATTGACCCGCCGTTCAACACGGGCAAGGTGCAGCAGCGCACGCAGATCCGCACTCTTCAATCCCCCAATGGGGATCGCCTTGGCTTTCAGGGCCGCAGGTACGAGACTGTCCGTCTGGGCACTAAGGGGTTTGTGGACCTGTTCGACGACTACCTGGGCTTCCTGGAGCCCCGCCTCGCCGAGGCCCGCCGCGTGCTGGCCCCCCACGGCTCGCTCTACTTCCACATAGACTACCGCGAGGCCCACTATTGCAAGATTCTCCTCGACGCCATCTTTGGCCGCGACGCATTCATCAACGAGATCATCTGGGCCTACGACTACGGTGCTCGCACCACCCGGAAGTGGCCGACCAAGCACGACAATATCCTCCTCTACGTCAAGGACCCAGAGAGCTACGTTTTCAACTACGACGACATCGAGCGCATCCCCTACATGGCCCCCGGCCTCGTCGGGCCGGAGAAGGCGGCCCGCGGCAAGACGCCCACCGACACCTGGTGGCACACGATCGTGCCGACCAACGGCCCCGAGAAGACGGGCTACCCGACTCAGAAGCCCCTCGGCATCCTCAAGCGCATCGTCGAGGCTTCGTCCCGGCCCAACCACGTGGTGCTGGACTTCTTTGCGGGCAGTGGCACAACAGGCGCCGCCTGCATCGCCCTTGGCCGAAGGTTCATCCTCGTGGACAACAACACGGAGGCCCTCCAGGTTATGGCCCGCCGCTTCGATGGCGTCGAAGGCATTCAGTGGGTTGGCTTCGACCCCTCACCGTACCAGAATCACGTCAGGCAACACAGCCTGTTCGTCTAGCGTCCCGCATGGGAAAGGCCGCCAAGTGGAAAATCGCATCGTTGACCCTGACGTGAGGATGCTCGCATGCATCGCTGGGACACTCAAGAGCGACTATGTTCTCGAGGGCGCCGCCGACCCTTGGGCGGGAAGCCCCTTCGCCTGGATTCGCACGAGGCCATCGCGTCAAGTCGGGAAGATCGGCGAGCAGCTTGTGGCCGGGTGGTGCGCAGCAAAGGGCCTCGACGTCGTGGCTACGGGCGATGCCCAGGCTGACCGGGTGATCGCCGGGCGGCGGGTGGAGATCAAGTTCTCGACCCTCTGGGCGAGCGGAGGCTACACGTTCCAGCAGATCCGAGATCAGAACTGCGACTAGTGTTCTGCCTCGGGATCTCGCCCTTCGACGCCCACTGCTGGGTCATCTCGAAGGGCATTCTCCGGGAGCACGTGATTGGGCACACCCCACAACACACGGGTTCCGGAATCGTGCTAAATACCACAGCAACAACCACATGGCCAACTGGGGCGAGTGCATCCGCACGCGGGCGACGCCCATCTGCGACGCCGAGATAGGCCATCGCACGGCGACCGTCTGCCACCTCGGCAACATCGCCCGCTGGCTCGCCCCCCGCAAGCTCCGTTGGGACCCCGTCAACGAGTGCTTCAACGGCGACGCCGAAGCGAATCGCCACCTCTCCCGTCCCGCCCGCGAGCCATGGGGTTCTTGAAACACCCCGCTTCGGGGGCTGGGGTTCTCTCACGCCTCGATCCCAGGGCTCCCGGGGGTCGCCCCTTCGGCTTCGCTCAGGGCAGGCTCTGGGCTACGGCTGGCTCGCCCGCTTCGCGGGCTGCCGAAGACAGGGACACTCAGCGGCGGGCAATGTCCTGAAAGGAGCTTTCGGGGTCACCGCAGAAGTCGATGGGGCCGGTGAAGCGCTCGGGGCCGATCGGCTTGCCTGACTCGCCCGTGACGAAGAGCTTGACGACGGCGCAGTTCTTGTAGCCGGGCATGGGCACGGCGATGATGCTGCCGTTGAAGCGGAACGGGGCGTCGCGGAAGGTCTGGTCGCCAGGATACATGACGCCCACGCGCCCAACGTCCCAGCCCCTCTTGACGCGGAAGAGGGCGTAGGGGGTTCGGGCGTAGCGGACCTCGTCGGCACTGTCAATGAGCGGGGTGATGATGCCCGCGACGTAGCCGTCGGCGACGGTGTAGAGCTTGCCCCTTGCGCCGCGCGGGACGCGTAGCGGGTCGGGCTCGAAGCAGAGCACTCGGCGGCGGAAGGGCTCGTAGAGGGGCAGGTAGCGGGCGTAGTGGGCGACAAGTTCCTCGTGCGGCCGGCCGTCGCGGGCGATGGTGGGGAAGCAGCCGTGGAGGACGCAGCGGCGCAGGTTCTCGTCGGTGTTCGTGCGGTTGCTGGTCCAGACGAAGAACATGGGCTTGGCGATGCAGGCCCAGAAGTACTTCTCCTCGGAGATATCGCCGTCGCCCTCCAGCAGCACGCCGTCCACGTGGCGCATCGAACGGAGGCTCTGGGGCTTGTTGGCGAACATTGAGAGTGGGCGGCCGAGCGACCTCATGTGCTCCTTGATCTTCCGCGTCAGGTCGTCGTAGGAGAAGTTCACGCTGTAGGCCGGGCGGTTATCCACCACGGTGATGCCGTCGTCGTGGGCGAAGTCAATCTCGTAGTGGCGGAAGCAATCCAGGAAGAAGCCCTTGAGCTGGGGGTACTCGGCGAGTATCTTCTTCGCGGACTCCAGGCAGAACCGGCCGAACGAGGTCGAGAGGTCGGCGTTCATGTTGTGGCACATGTGCCAGCCGCTGGGGATGGGGTCGCCCTGGGGCGTGCGGCAGATGGCGTCGGGCCAGCGCTCCTCGGCCACGGGGCGGAAGCCGTCGGTGTAGTTGAAATACCAGAAGGGCGAGATGCCGGCGCCGGCGATCTTCGCGAGTTGGGCCTTGATGTCGGCGCGGGTGTGATAGAGACTCTCGACGTCGGCGACGCCCAGCTCGGCGGCGATCTCGGCGGGCGTGTGGCGGTTCACCCAGTCCCACACCTGGCAGGCGTCCTTTTCCTTCCCCTCCTTGCGCCACTTGTGGTAGAGGCGTTCGAGGGTGTTGATCCGCAGCCAGCGGTCCTGGCCCTCCTGGAAGTAGTCGGAGTAATAAGAGAAGTGGCCGTGGACCTCGAGGGTCTTGAGGCTGAGGGCCGTGTGGGCTTTGGGGGCGTGGCCGACCTCGATGCCGCCGCAGAGGAACACGCCTTCGGAGTCGTGGATTTCGGGCGAATCGGGGTCGAAGAATGCCTGATAGCGGCGATAGACCTTTTCGAGCCCGAGCCGCCAGTCCCCGCCGTGGAAGAGGACTCGCACGGCGGCCCGCATCGGGCGGTCGCCCACAAGGCCGATGTAGGACTGAAGGCACTCGAGGGTCTGGAGCGATTGGACAGGCTTCTCCGCGTAGCCCCAGTTGAAGCCCTTGTCGCCGTTCTCGAACTGGAACGTGGCCATCGGCACGCGGGCGTCGGGGGGCAGGAGCATCGAGTAACCGACATCGAGGTCGCGGCTCGTGTGGCTCACCATCGGCAGGATGATGTCGCGGCCCGACACGTAGCTCACCTGGATATGGTTGAAGTTGAAGTCCTCCATCCCATCGAAGACGAAGTCGCCGTCGCGGCAGGGCGCCCACACGTGCCAGCCGGCCTGGAGCGGCAGGTTGAAGCCCACGCGCAGCGAGCGGTCAGCGACTCGGCGACTTGCCTTCCGCGCCTCGATCTGCCAGAGGACCCCGAAGTCGTCGAGGGCGAGCGTGACCTTCAGTTCAAAGGGCGCGCCGGCGAAGCGCTTCGTGAGGGTGACCATGTTCGCCCGCTTCGCCGCGCGCACGCGGCAGGGGTCCTTCAGGTCGTGGTACCAGCGGTCGTCGCGCTGGTCGTAGACCCGCAGGAAGCCGAGGTAGCCCGGGATGTTCTGCCGCTTGATCTGAAAGAGGTCCACGCCGCTGGGCTGGAAGGCCATCGAGCGAATCCAGCCCGTGGCCTTGTCAATGGCGAGCGTGACCTGGCCGTTCCGAAGGAACCAGCAGCGGCGCGCGTCCAGAGGCGGGAAAGTGATGCTCATGGGAACCCTTTCACGAGGAGGCCCTCCCCGCTCGCCAACATAGTCTCAGGAGCCATGCCCGTCAAGGCAGGTGATGGAGTTGGTTCAGCGGAAGCCGCAACCGGCGCGCTGGAGCGATTTTTCGGGAGTTTCCTCTTGCGCGCGGCGGGTGCGGGCGCTATAATGCAACAATGTGACAGGACCGACAGATTTGGTCTACCTTCTGTCCGGGCGACGACAGCAAGTGCATCTCAAAGGGGTGACCTATGCAGCGGCGGAACACGGGGCTCTTTTCACTGGCAGTCCTCGCCCTTCTTCTCGGCGCGTCCAGCGTCCTCGCTCAACCGATCTGGCCCGGCTCGGATGCCGGCTGGACGCCGCTCAAGGAGCCCTGCGGGGCTCCCGGCGTCTACGTGGAGCCGCACGGCGACTTCGCGGGCCACAACGGCCTGCACTTCATTGACATCGTGGGCACCGCGGCCTACCCCGCCGGCTTCGTGGCGACCGACGGCACCCATCTGATGCTCCGCATGCGCGTGGACAAGCACTTCGGCGCGCCTCAGTACGTGTGGCAGTGGCTCTTCGACTTCACCGCCGATGGGAATGTGGACTACTCGCTCCAGCTCGACGACAAGGTGGACAACGCGGTGGAGTTCGTGCCCGCCAGCCCCGGCTCGCCGCTCTATGCCCAGGTTAACCTGTCTCATACGGCGAACGACGGCCACTGGTCAGCCCTGGTGGGCACCGGCTACGACCGCATCATTGCCACGACCTCCGATGGTGTGGACATGGGCGACACCGGCCCCGGCGACTCCTTCATTGACGTCGGCATCCCGTGGGCAGATTTCTTCAGCAAGACGGGCCTCAACCCCTCGACCAAATGGAACGGCACCGACCCGTTCCCCTACCTGATGCACCTCACGACCTCGGCCTCGCATATCCAGGTGAACAAGGACACGCCCCTGTGCGTCGGCGGGCCGGGTGAAGACCCCGACATTCCTGAGCCGGCGACCCTGACGCTGCTGGGCCTCGGCGCCCTGGGCCTGCTCCGCTCGCGTCGGCGCCGCCGCTCCTAGCCGATCGCCCCCCTCAGTTTCCTCGTACGGCGTGTTCAACCCGAGCGCCGCGTGCGCGCATGCGTAACTCCAAGCCCGCCATAAAGACCAGGGAGCCCAGGGCACCAGGCCGGGGGGCCTCGGGGAAGGGCTCGATCGGCCCGCGTCTGGCGAAGCGCGCCGGGATGCTCGGCGGCTCACGCCCTCGAAATTTGGATGCGGGACTTGACTTCCATGCAACTTCATGTACATTCTCCCATGTTCGCGCGCGTCTGAGGGCACGGCTCAGACGAGCACGGCGCGGGCGGGCGCCAGGTTGGGCGCGGGTTGCCGTCCGGCGCACGGAGGGGAATGCATGCGCAAAGCGGGCGCATCGCGGGCGCGACAGGTTTCCAACTTCATTCTCGTCGCGTTGGGCTTCGGCTTCATCTACTGGTTCACCGAGTGCGTGGTCCAGGTGTACCTTTTCGACGCCGACAGGGCCACGCTGGACCTGCTGCGCCAGAAGGGCTTCTGGGACCGCCTGATCACCCGCCTCTCCACGCCCACGCCGAACGAGCTGTGGGTGCGGCTCCTGATGATGATCGCCTTCGTGCTCTTCGGCGGCTTCGTGCAGCACACCGTGCGCCTGCGCCTGCGGGCCGAGAGTAACCTGGAGCGGCTGAACCGCGAACTCGAGCAGCGGGTCGAGGACCGCACGGCCCGGCTCGCCGCGGCCAACCGCGAGCTCGAGGCCTTCAACTACACGGTCTCCCACGACCTGCGCTCGCCGCTGCGGATCATCCTGGGCATCTCGCGCGACCTGCTCGAGTCGGCCACCGACCCCACGGCCCCCTCCTTCCGCCAGCAGGTGAATGCCATCCACCAGAGCTCCGAGAAGATGAGCCGTCTGATTGACGACCTGTTGGCGCTCTCGCGTTCGGCGCGCCGCGGGCTCCAACTGGCCCAGATTGACATGGGCGAGCTGGCCCGCGTGGTGTTCGACGAGCTGATGGTGGCGCACAAGAGCCGTTCGGTGACTCTCGCCGTCACGGCGATGCCCCCGGCGCAGGGCGATCTCTCGATGCTTCACGAGGCCATGACCAACCTGCTCGCCAACGCGGTGAAGTTCACCAGCCAGAACCCCAGGGCCCGCATCGAGGTCGGTGGCCACACGGACGCGGAACGCCACGAACACGTCTACTACGTGCGCGACAACGGCGTGGGGTTCGACCCCAAGTACGCGCACCGCCTGTTCCGCGTCTTCCAGCGGCTGCACAGCGACGAGGCCTTCGAGGGCACCGGCGTGGGGCTGGCGATCGTCCAGCGCATCCTCGAGCGGCACGGGGGCAGGGCCTGGGCCCAGGGTGCCGTGGGCAAGGGCGCCACCTTCTACTTCGCGCTGCCCGTCACCGCCTGCACCCTCTCCGAGCCGGCGCTCGAGCAGGCGGAGTACGCCGCACGGGAGGTCCGCGCATGAGTGCCCCAGTGGCCCTGGACGAACCCAAGCCCCGAGCCTCGGGCTGGCCGCTCCAGATTCTCATCCTGGAGGATGTGCCCCTGGAGGCTCAGTTGGTCGAGTCCGAACTCCGCCGCGGCAAGATCCAGTTCGTCGCCCGCCGCGTGACCACCCGCGAGGCGTTCGTGGCGGCGCTGCAAGAGACGGCGTTCGACCTGATCTTCGCCGACTACAAGCTGCCCGACTTCGACGGGCTGACGGCGCTGGCCCTCGCGCAGGAGCTGTGCCCCGACACTCCGTTCATCCTGGTGTCGGGCCAGATCAGCGAGGAGATGGCCATCGAGGCGGTCAACGGCGGGGCGATCGACTACGTCTTCAAGGACCACCTCGGGCGCCTCCTGCCCTCGGTGCACCGGGCGCTGCGCGAGGTGCGCGAGCGCAAGCGCCGCCAGGTGGCCGAGAGCGCGCTCCGGGCCAGCGAGCAGCGCTACCGCATGCTCGTCGAACGCTCGCGCGACGGCATCCTCCAGTTCGACCAGAGGGGCCAGCTCGCGTTCGCCAACCCGCGGGCCGTCGAAATCCTCGGCTGCGAGCGCGCGAGACTCGTCGCCCAGCCCGCCATCGTCAACCGGCTGCTGCATCCGGCCTCCTGGCGGCAGTTCCTCGCCGTGCTCGAGGAGTTCGAGGCCACAGGCAGGCTGCCCGAGCAGGCCGCCGAGTGGCGCTGGGTGCGCCCCGACGGCCGGCCCGTGTTCACCGAGAACCTCTTCACCGATCTGGTGAACGACGTGGGGCGGCGGATCGGCTTCCAGATCGTGCTGCGCGACATCACCGACAAGAAGCGGGCCGAGGTGGAACTCCGCCGAAGCTATGCCAAGCTCCGCCGCATCTTCTACCAGACCGTGAACACCCTTTCCTCCGCCGTCGGCAAGCGCGACCCCTACACCGGCGGCCACCAGCACCGCGTGGCCCAACTGGCCCGCTCCATCGCCGAGGAGTTGAAGCTGCCGCCGGGCCGCGCCGAGGGCATCTTCTTCACCGGCCTCCTGCACGACATCGGCAAGATCAACATCCCGGGCGAGGTGCTCAACCGCTCCGGCTCCCTCACCGAAGCGGAAATGCTCATGATCCGCACCCACCCCGAGGTCGGCTACCAGATCCTCAAGAACATCGAGTTCCCCTGGCCCGTGGCCATGGCCACCGTGCAGCACCACGAGCACCTCGACGGCTCGGGCTACCCGGCCGGCCTGAAGGGGGACCAGATCATCCTCGAGGCTCGCATCCTCACCGTCGCCGACGTGATCGAGGGCATGGCCTCGCACCGCCCCTATCGGCCCGCCCTGGGCATCAAGAAGGCCCTTCAGGAGACGGCGCGGTACAGCGGCATCCGCTATGACCCGGCCGTGGTCGAGTGCAGCCGCAGGTTGTTCGAGGAGCTCCGGTTCCAGTTCGACCTGGACGATGCCGCCAGCCTCTGGGCCAACGGGCACCAGACGATTGCCGAGATAGACCTGCCCTCGCGCGGCCAGGGCCAGGGTCAGCCTCCCGGCAGCGACCAGTAGCACATGTAGTTCGACCAACTGTGCAGGGGCGGGCGGAGGGGCCTGTGGGCGGGGCGTCCCTGCCCCGCGTCCACCGGCTCGTAGATCCAAACCTGCGCGGGGTCCCACACAATCAGGTTGTCGCGGCCCGTGCCGAAGAGGTCCAACACCTCGGAGCACAGCTCGGGGTGGCCGTCGTCGGGGAACGACACCACCTGTTCGCCGCGCCAATCGAACAGCCCGCCGTGCTCCGCATGGGCCGAGAAGTAGATCAGTGCCTCGGCCTCCCCCGTCCAGTTCACGGGCTGGAGCGTGTTGCCGCACACGGGGTGCTCGCGCGACCAGAGGAGCTTGCCCGTCGAGTCGAGCAGCGCCACAATGCCGGGCGCGCCCCAGTACGTGCAGAGAGCGTATTCCAGGCCGGGCGCGTCGGGGCGGAAGTGGGCGATGGAGAGGCGCTGGACGTGGCCGTGGTGGACGGCGAGGAGGTCGCCGTGGAGGCCGGAGATGAGCAGGCCGTCGTCGCCGCCCGCGCGCACGGCCTTGGGCTCGCCCCAGCCCTGGGGGTCGCCCGAGCCTGGGAAGGGCATGGCGAAGATGGCGTCGGCGTGGTCGCCGAGGTGCAGGTTCTGGAGGTCGCGCCCGTCGGCCGTGAGCCAGTGGTAGCCGGCGATCACCTCGTCGCGGCCGTCGCCGTCGAGGTCGGCCGCGAAGGGGAAGTGCCCCAGGTTGCCCACCCAGGCCCAGAGCGGATGGAGGTCGGGCGAGAGCGCCCAGAGGTGGTGATAGCGGTCCTTGAGGAGCAGGTCCCGGGCGGCGCCGCGGCCCGCCAGGTCGGCGAAGCGAATCGAGTCGGCGACGACGAGCGGGAACTCGTGCCCGTCGGGCGAGCCGAAGTAGGAGATGGACCGCTTGAGGAGCGGATGGTGCTCGGGCCGCTCGGGCGTGGGGGCGGCGAACTTGAGCTTGCCCGTCGCGCCGTCGAGCACCTGAATCTCGAAGCCGCGGACCGCGATCACCTCGTTCCGCCCATCGCCGTCAATGTCGTTCACTTGAAATGGCAGGTCGCCGGCCAGGGGCGTCTGCGGCGTGGGCGAGCCCGACTGCCAGAGCACCTCGCCCTCGGGCGTGAGCGCCGTGAGGCAACCGACCGAGTAGTAGCCCTCTCCGCCCTCGATGGGCGCGCGCTGGGCGAGCACGATATCGGGCCGGCCGTCCCCCGTCAGGTCCCCGAATCGAATCTGCCGGCACGCCCCGAAGCCGGGCGTGGCGATCTTGCGGACGAGGCGCATCTTCGGGTATCCGGCCATACGACGCTTCCTGCGAGGCTGCACGGCCTTCGCATCGGCCTGGAGCCGCCGGAATCGCCCTGGGCAGTTGGCCAGGAGGCCGATCCTCCCGTCCAGTCCCATGCGCCAAGGGATCGAAAACACTTCTTCGTCGTCAAGCAGGCCAATCAGCTTGCCGCGCTCGCAGCAGACCCCCAGCCGCCGCCAGCCGCCATCGCCGCTGTCATACCGAGCGAAGTCGAGGCATCTCGCTTCGGCGAGCACCTCGAACTGCTCTCCCTTGCGCCGCGAGAGCTTCACGCCGCCGCCCACGTCGAAGTGGAAGCACAGGTAGTCGAGCGCTGTGTGATAGGCGAAGACCAGGCCGGCCTCCTGCGTGGGGCTTGGGCAAAGGACCTCGACCTCGACGCAACGCACCTTTCGCCACTGCGTGTCGTTGACAATGAGAGTGTTGGTGTAGCGGCTTTCGTGGAGTTGCTCGATGAACCGGCTGCTCCCGGCCGTCATCCGTCCGCTGCCTTCTGCCGACTGCCGACTGCTGACTGCCGTCCCGGCGTCTTCGCCGACCCGCCAGTTGCTCGACTGCCACGTCCAGTGCAGCGTCGGCTCGTGCCAGCCGGCGTAGCGCGGATCGGAGCGAATGCAGTGGAACTCGCCGAGCGGGTCGTTCCGCCGAGGCACATCACCGAGGGCGAGGTCGTCCAAGCTCACAGCCTTCATGGGGAAAGCCCTTCGTAACTGGGTCCTCACACCACGCAACGGCTCAGGATTCGCCGCTGGACTCGGGGTATGCCTCTCTTTCAGCGTGCTCGATGTCAAGGATTGATGGGCCTGCCCAAACACGGAGTGGGCGGTTGCTCTCGAGCGCCCATCGCTCGTCGAACGGCCCAACGAACATGGACCGTGGAAGCGGCGTCCTTGCGAACGGGTTTTCCACTACGATCACGCGCGGAACCCTACGGTCCTTGTGTGATGTTGAGATCGACCGAGCGACGCAGGCAACGGCCCGCTGCATCCGGGTGGCCTGGATGCCTCGTCTCATCTCCTCAGCACGAACCTGAGCCATGACCGCGCGGAGATGGTCAGTGTCCCGCGCCAGGAAGTGCTGAAGAACTATGATTGAGCTGATGGTTCGGTTCTGCGCCTCCGCCTTCTTGGGGCGGATCATCTTCCCGCGGTCCAAGAAGGCCGGCCGTTCACTGCCATGCACGAGACGGCCTTTCCGCAGATCAAAGGCCATGGTGAACCCCACGTCACCCAGCATGGCACCGAACACGTGCAAGGGATCGAGGCTGGCTGTCCAGTCACCCACATTGTGGACCACCAGCGAGCAGCTCCAGCCCTTGAGGCCCTTGAACTTCCTGCGCCCTTCCTCGATCTCCTGCCTCAGGCTCTGATATGGGTCAACGGCAGCTACCTGGTCTGGCCAAGGGCGTTTCTCATGGAGTTCCTTGACCTCAAAGAGGAGTTCTGCCCCAGCGAACCGCACTCGATAGTCCGGATGGCGAGACTGGCCCGGGATGTCAGGCTCGAAGTCCCAGTCCCGGTACCCCGCTGCGGCAAGGTACTTCTCGAAGAGACGCTCTGCCTGCGTCCTGGCTTGTCTGGTACCTATCACAGTCCCCACCCCGCTCCTCGGAGGGCCCACGCTGGCAGAAGGTGCGACGCCGATCACCGAGGAAGGCTGGTCATGAGCAGGTCAATCACTGCCTGGATGGTCTGGCGAAGTGCCGCATCCAGTAGCTTGCCGGCCTGCACGGACATCAGAGTCTCGTTGGCAGTGAACAGCTTCCCAGGGCGGGCGCAGCTGCCGAGGCGCAAGGAGCCCGAACTGAAATCGGCGTCGGTTAGTTCGACCAAGCAAGGGTCGCCGTAGGGGTTGCTGGTGATCTGGCAGAGAACCCAGTCGCCTCGACCCGCGTTGGCCAGGACCACGGCAAGGCGCAGCTTGGCTTGTGAGAGGTCGGAGAAAGGGAAGGGAACTAGGACGACCGAGCCGGCTGTAGGTGTGACCACGCCGCGTCCTCCTCGGGCCGGTTCCAGTCCTCGGCGAGCGCAGTCTCCGACACGTGCAGCCCGGGGGCTTCTTCGAGAATCGTCACCAACGCCCGATGGGCGCCCGTCAGGCGGATGCCTTCCAGGAGGCGGACATTTCCCTGCTCGTCAACGACGGCTTCGAGGGTTCTGGGCATGCTCGTATCCTCCACGCCTATTGTCGTCGTGAGAGACACGGTTGTCAAGCCAATCGAGAGCTTTGGGTGCGGGCCGGAATTGTAGGCAGATTCCGCAGCCCCTTCGGGGCGTCATGGTGAAGCCCAGGGCAACGCCCTGGGTCCAGCGGCACCCACCCGGAAGCCCTGAAGGGGCGGCATGGGGCTCCCCTATCTCGCCCCTTCAGGGCTCGACCTGAGGTGGCCTCCTTCCCAGGGCGTTGCCCTGGGCTTTACCATACGAGCCTTTCAGGCTCCAGAGAGGAGCAATCCACCTACAATTCCGGCCCGCACCCGAGAGCTTTCTCCCCAACGCCACCGCGGGTAGAATGCACAGGGAGCTTCCGACGCCCGAACCAGAAGGGAATCCGACGATGGGCAGCAGCCGGCTTGAGCAGCAACTTGGGTTCATCCTCGAAACCGACCAGCTCAAGAGCGTGGTGCGCCAGACTCTGCTGCCGGGCGCCCGGCGCCAGGAGAACAGCGCCGAGCACTCGTGGCACCTGGCCCTCATGGCCATCCTCCTGGCCGAGCACGCAAGGGACGCCGGCGTGGACCTGCTGCGTGTGGTGAAGATGGCGCTGGTGCACGACCTGGTGGAGATTGACGCGGGCGACACGTATATCTACGACGAGGCGGGCCAGCGCGACAGGGCGGCCCGCGAGACGGCCGCGGCCGACCGCCTCTTCGCCCTGCTGCCGTCCGATCAGGGCGCCGCATTCCGCGCGCTCTGGGAGGAGTACGAGGCCGGCGAGACGCCCGAGGCGCGTTTCGTCGAGGCGCTCGACCGGCTTCAGCCCCTGCTGCTGAACTTCCACACCCAGGGCGCGCAGTGGCACACGCACGGCGTGACGGTGGGCCAGGTGATCGCCCGCAACCGGGTGATGGGCGAAGGCGCGCCTGCGCTCTGGGCCTATGCCGAGCGCCTCATCCACGAGGCCGTCGAGAGTGGATATCTTCGGGAGGCCTAGTCGAGCCAAGGCAGCTCGCGGCCGATGAGGCGGAAGAACTCGCCGACCTCGCCGCGGTAGAAGTCCGCCAGCATCGCCCGGGTCGCGGGGTCCATCGCCTCATACTGGCCGGCGAACTCGCGCCGGCCGAGCGTCGGCTCAAAGGTCTCCTCCACGCCCAGGAAGCGGTAGATCGAGCGGATGAACGCGGCGGGGTCGGCCACCAGGTCGTCGTAGAGGAAGACGCCGAAGTCGGGGAAAGCCTCGCGCCAGTGCTTCAGCCAGGTGCCGTAGCGGCCGTAGTCTTGAATCCAGCGGCCGTTGTCGCGAAACATGCGCTCGAAGGGCACGACGAGGCGCCTCTTGCCCACCCGCTCGCGCCGCTCGGCCCACATCCAGTACTGCGACCAGGCGCGGTCCACGGGGTTGCGGAAGACGGCGAAGACCTTGATGCCGGGGTAGGTCCTCCTGATCTCGTCGCGGGCCGAGGGGAAGGGGCGCGTGAGGTGTTTCCACCACGACTGGAGCGACCAGCGCGGGTAGTGCTCGAGGCGCGGCTCGTCGGGGCGCGGGCTGATGAAGTAGTTGGGCGAGATTTCGCCGGCGAGGCGGCCGCCCTTGCCGGCGAAGAGGGCGTTGTACCAGCCGTAGCCGCGGTGGAACTCGTGGGTGAAGAAGGAGATTTCCTTCTTGCCGAGGAGGATCTGCGGATGCTCGGCGAGCCGCTTGGCCACCCACGTGGTGCCGCTCTTCTGCACGCCCACGCCGATGAAGTCGGGTCCGTCGCCCATCGCGCGGCTCCTCACCGGCTCGTGGCGATGTAGCCTTTCCTCTCCAGGTGCAGGATGACGGCCTGGGCGCCTTCCTCGGGCGTGATGTCGCTCGTGTCTATGGCCAGGTCGGCATCGGTCGGCACCTCGTAGGGGTCGGAGACGCCGGTGAACTCCTTGACGAGGCCGGCCCTGGCCTTGGCATAGAGGCCCTTGCGGTCGCGCTGCTCGCAGACCTCCACAGGGGTGGATACGTGGACGAGGATGAACCCGCCCCCGGCCTCGATGGCCGCGCGCACGTCCTTGCGCGTGGCATCGTAGGGGGCGATCGGGGCGCAGATGGCGATGCCGCCGTTCTTCGTGATCTCGGAGGCCACGAAGCCGATGCGCCGGATGTTGATGTCGCGGTGCTCCTTCGAGAAGCCGAGCTCGCTCGAGAGGTGGGTGCGCACGATGTCGCCGTCGAGCAGCGTCACCGGCCGCCCGCCGATCTCGAGCAGCTTCACGAGCAGCACGTTGGCGAGGGTGGACTTTCCTGAGCTGGGCAGGCCCGTGAAGAACACGGTGAAGCCCTGCTTGCTGCGGGGCGGATGGGTGCGGCGCAACTCGGCGATCACCTCGGGGAACGAGAACCAGGCCGGGATGTCGCGCCCGTCCATCAGGCGGTCGCGCAGCTCGGTGCCCGAGAGGTCCTTCGTGCGCGCGCCGGCCGGCACCTCGTCCTCGGGCATATAGCGGTCGAGGTCCTCGACGTAGAGCATGGCCCTGAACGGCACCGGGGTGATCCCCAGCTCGCGCTCGTGCTTCTGGATCAGCTCCTGGGCGTCGTAGGGGCCGTAGAAGGGCCTGCCGGCCGAGTCCTTGCCCGGCCCGGCGTGGTCGCGGCCGACGATGAGGTGGGTGCAGCCGTAGTTCCTGCGGATGATGGCGTGCCACACGGCCTCGCGGGGGCCGCCCATGCGCATGGCCAGGGGCAGCAGGCTGAGCATGGCGGTGTTCTGCGGGTAGTGGCGGAGCGCGGCGCGGTAGCAGCGCACCCGGGTGTAGTGGTCCACGTCGCCCGGCTTGGTCATGCCCACCACGGGGTGGATGAGCAGGTTGGCCTCGAGCTGGCTGGCGGCGCGGAAGGTGAGCTCGACGTGCGCGCGATGCAGCGGGTTGCGGGTCTGGAAGGCGACGACCTTGCGCCAGCCGAGGGCCACAAAGCGCTCGCGCAGCTCGGCCGGCGTCTGGCGCAGCGGCACGAAGTCGTAGTGGGCGGGAAGCTGGAGCCCCTCGACCCGCCCGCCGATGTAGACGGGATTGGACCGCTTGAGCAGGTGCGTCACGGCCGGGTGCTCGGCGTTCGTGGTGCCGTAGACCTGCTGGGCCTCCTCCTGGCGGTCGGGCTTCCAGATCTCGGAGACGTGCACGGCGGCCAGGGCCACCCCCTCGAGGTCACGCAGGAAGAGCAACTGGCCCGGCTGGAGCTTGCCCGCCGTCTCCTCGGGCACGTCCAGGGTGATCGGAATGGGCCAGAGCGTGCCGTCGGCCAGGCGCATCGCCGAGCACACCCCCTCGTAGTCGCTCCGGCACAGGAAGCCGTCGAGCGGCGAGAAGCCGCCGTTGAGCAGCAGCTCCAGGTCGCAGGTCTGCCGGGGCGTGAGGGTCCACGAGGCGGCCTGGACCGACAGCCCCTTGAGCTCCTTCGCACGGTCGGGCGTGACCATCAGGTTCATGAGCCTGCCGCCATGCGGGGCGATGAGATGCGAGGGCATACGTTTCCTCCAGAGGGACGGGAGACCGTGGGTTCGGGGACCGGACCGACGGGGCGAGCGGGCCAGCGACAGGGTGGGATTCTACCAGGAAGGCCCGCGCGGCGCAAGCCGGAGGAGCCGCTTGTTCTCACTGCACGCGCAGCGCGCGCAGCTCGGCCGGGCGCAGGGTCAGCGTGAGCTTGCCACCCGACGCCTCGACGGGCCGCCCCGTCGCCGCGTCGGTCACCTTGCCCTGAGCGGGCAGAGCGATCGCGACGTCCTGCTTCTCGCCGAAGCCGACGTTCACGACGGCCACGTAGGTGCCGGACTTCGGGGTCTGGATGGCGCGGACAACGACCTCGGGGTCGCTGGCGGCATTGGCGATCACCTCGCTGGGCAGCGCGGGCAGGGCCAGGAACGCCGCGTGGAACTCGCGCACGAACTGCGGGAAGCCGCGGTGGTTGCTGTTGCCCGTGAGCGATCCGAGGCACACGGGGTCGCCGTAGGCCAGGGCGCGCGCCTCGGCCATCATGCAGTACGGGCCGGCGCGCTCGACGTCGGCGATGAAATAGCCCAGAATCTCGTCCTTGCCGATGCTCATCTCGTTCTCGTTGAGCGAGTAGTGGCGCACGGCGGCGAGGCCCGACCGGGTGCGGTAGTCCTCGAACGCCTTTGGCGACGACACGGTGTAGAGGCGGTTGTAGGTGTAGGTGAGCATCACCCCGTCGGCGTCGCGATAGGTCTGCGGGTCGTTGGGCGGCGAGGCGTGGACCATCTCCCACTTGTCCCAGTTCTCGTGCCACGTGGCCAGGCCGCGGGCGTGCATGTTCTGCGACACCACCTCGTCGAGCGCGTAGGGCTTGACGAACTTGTAGTGCGTCTCGTCGGCGAGGATTCTCTCCCACGCCGGGAAGTCGTCGGTCACGACCACCTGCATCCACTGCCAGCCGTTGGGCTTGCCATGGCCGGTGATCGAGCGGGGCAGCGCGCGGCCGGGCTCGCTGGAGTCGTTGGTGTAGAGCACGAAGGCGTCGGGGCCGAGGTCCGCGCGCAGGTGGTCGCGGAGCGCTTCGAAGAACTGCCGCCGCTTGCCGAGCCACCACTGGTAGTACCTGTTCAGCAGCGCCTTGTCGTTCTGGAGGTGCGAGCGCGAGATGCGGGTGCCGCCGTTGGCCTCTTTCGAGAAGAGGCGCAGGTTGGCTTCGTTGAAGCTGATGGGCATGGCGGTCGGCCGCTGGCGGAACCAGGCGCCGACGAACTTCGCCTTGTCCTTGTACTTGGTGATCGTGAGGTCGAGGATCTTCTTCGCGTCGGCGATCGTGTCGGGGTCAGTGATGTCGGCGTTCTTGCCCTCGCACCACGAGATGTGGGTGTAGGTGTCGCCGCCGTCGAGGCGCTTGCAGCGGCTCTGGGAGCCGAGGGCCAGCATCTTGTCGCCGCCGATGCTGCCGCGGTATTCATAGTAGGGCAGCACGGTGAGGCCGTGCTTGGCGGCCCGCTCAACAATCGCCGCCCAAAGCCAGGGGGTCGAAGCCTGATAGACCCAGGCGTTCCCGCCCCCCTCGGCGGAGTCCCAGCCCTGGTTGTGGCCGAACTCCAGCAGGTCCTTGGCGTAGGTGTTGATGCCCAGGAAGGCCATGGCTTTCATCTTATGCTCGTGCCAGGCCGCGATGTCCTTGACGCCGCGGAGGATTTCGTCCTGCTCCTCGGGCTTGTGGCCGAAGGCCACGACGCCATCGGCCATCTCCTCGCGCGAGAAGACGTGGCGGCGCGGCAGGCCGTCGGGCGGGAACTGGAGCTTCACGGCCAGCGCGGCGGGGTCGGCGATTTCGAAGAGCCGGATTCTCGACACCGCGGCCCCCGCGCTGCGCGGGTCCTGGAAGGCAGGCGGCTGGGCGATGGCGACCCAGAAGCCGTCGGCCGGCACGAGCGGCCGGGCGCCCAGGCCGCGCGGGCGCTTGATCTCGGGGAAGCGGTCGTGGAGGTAGAAGAGCTGGCTCCACCGCTGCATCTTGCCCGAAAGCGGGTAGTTGAGCGATTCGGGGTTGTTGGGCACGTACTTGCCCTTGAGCACATCGCCGAGGGCCGTGCCCGCGGCGAAGCCGAGGGCCGTCTCGCAGCCCCAGTTGCACACGTACATCGCGCGCGGCTGGTCCTCCGGGTATTCGAGGCTGAGCACGTAACACCCGCCGGCTTTGAGCCCCTTGCCCTCGCCGACGCGATAGGCGAAGTACTTGGGCTCCTGGCCCGTGTTGGGCAGAATGCGGCAGGGGGTGCCGAGGAGCCTCTCGACCCTGCTCACGCCGGCGGGGAACTCCATGAAGAGGAGGTCCTTGTTCGGCGCCGAGCAGTCAATCTCCTGGACGAGGCGTTGCTGGCCGAACGGCGGCCCGGCATCGGGGAGGACGGCCTCCTCAGCCCGCCCGAGCAGGTGAGGCAGGGCGATGCTCAAGGCGACGGATGCCAGCAGCAGGGAGCGTCTGGGCACGGGCGTTCCCTTCCCGCAGGACTGAGATGCGGAGACAACGGCGGGCGCCCCCTCCCAGGCTCCCATAGCATAGCCGAAACGCGGCTCTCGCGCAACCAGGAGGGCTGCCGGCCCGGATTCCGCAGTCATGGGCGTAAGGCAAGGGGATTCCGTGAGGTAGGTCGATTCGGGGGTGTGGTCAGGTTCGCGCGGGGTTTTGGCGGGGGTCCCAGGGGGCCGGGATGCTCCCTCGGAGGGGCTTTGGCCTGCGGGATGGCCCTGCCGGACATGGACTGGCTATGGGCAGGAGGGCGGGGCTTGTTGCGGGGGCCTGCGGCGGGGAGTGTGCCTCGGGCCTCAGGGGGACCGAGCCCGGTCTGGGAGGCCGTTGAAGAAGTGCCGCTCGATGCGCTGGACCCAGAAGCGGCGGGTGCGCCCGCGGCGGAGTTCGGGCGCGAGGTTGCGGGTGAGCCAGACGGTGTAGAGGTCGTAGGCGAGGCACAGCAGGAGCCAGAGGCCGACCATTGCGTCCAGGTCGTGCCGGTAGACGTGGTCGGCATGCCATTCGTTGACGAGGGAGTTGAACCCCTCGTTCTCGATGGTCCAGCGGCCGTGGCCGAGTTGGACGACGAGGGGCATGGGGGCGAGGTGCTTCGGGAGGCTGGTGGCCCAGAGCCACTCGCTGGTCTGGGTGTGGGGCTTGGCCGTGCGTTGGCGGCGGACGGTGCTCGTCTCGAGGCTGCGGACGACGCGGACGGGCTGCCCGAGCTGGGTCCAGGTGGTGAAGCCCTCGATGTCCCACCACTGGTAGCGCGTGGCCTTGGTGCGGCGGACCACCGCTCTGTGGGAGGCCATGAGGCTTCGGGCGTCCACCAGGAGGTCGCGGTTTTCGCTCTTCAGGACGGCGATGAAGTGCTTGCCGTGGACCCGGGCGAGCTTGCAGAAGTCCGGGTGGAGGTAGAGGGCGTCGCCGCCAACGAGGTTGAAGGCCCGCGGATAGGTGGCCAGGGCCCGCTGGAGCAGGCGCACCGCGGCGGCCATCTCGTCCTCGCCCGGTCCTTGGGGCTCGATATCCATGAGCACCGCTCCGTCCCGGTGCACCAGCATGGCCATGACATAGCGGTGGTAGAACTGCGTTCGGGGGCCCTTCTTGGTCTTGAGTGTCCGCTTCAGACAGTGCTTGCACGAGCGCAGGAAGCTGGCGTTGCTCTCGTGGCCGTCGAAGACCAGGGGCCGCCACTTCTTCCCGATGGGGTGCAGGGTCTTCTTGCGCCGGCGACGAGGGTAATGGCCGGCCAGTGCCCGCCGCAGGTCGTCGTGGTCTGCGGCGGCGGCGGTCCGGCCCAGGGTCTCCGCACTGGGGATGTCGCCCCCCAACCACCGGCGCCACCGGCCCCCGGGCCGCTCCTGCTCGATGGCGTTGAAGCTGCCCAGGCGCACCCACAGCATCAGCAGGAGCGTCCGCAGGCCCCGCGCGAGCGGGACACGGGGCCGCTCGCGGTGGTCGCGGATGCCCTCGACCGCCGAGGCCAGAGAGTAGCGCCTCTCCGCATACCCGATCAGCCGCCCGAGGATGGCCGTGCCTTTCTACGAGACTTTGCTGACGCCAAGCGCTCCCGGTACATCTGCGAGATCCGCTCCAGGCCCGCACGCACCGCGGCGTAGTTGCGGACCCAGGTGCGCACCTGGACCTCGGCTTCTCTGGGGACGAAGACCTGGTGGACCCGCCCCTCCTTGCCGAAGGTCAGATAGAGGGCCATGTGCTTCTGGCCGGCGTGACAGCGGCAGGAGCGTTTGCCGCACGTCAGCCGCCGGACCGACAGGGTCCCGCGCATCAGCGGCTCCTCGTGGAGGACCTTGGCGACTTTCGAGCGCACGGCGCGTTCGGCGGGCGGGAATTGCGTGCGTGGCATGGGCACTCTCCTTCCTGTATCTACTATATACAAAGGAGCGAAATGGGATAGCGCAGGGCGAGGCTGTGGGCGGGATGTCCACATCCCGCGAAGCCCGCGATGCCTCGCGGGACGGGGACGTCGCGCCTACAGGGGAGGAACTGTCTCGGGGGCGATCTGGTTCCCAGGCGTTGTCCTGGACTTTACGCTACGAGCCGTTCAGGCGGAAGAGAGGGGCGATCCACCTACATTTCCGGCCCGCACCCCAACCAGGAGGCGGCGCAGGGGTGCGACCCGGCGTAGTGGATGGGCCTGCTCCTGTGCGGCGGGTTCCGTGTGGCAGGGTGGGGTCACCCACTTTCCCGGGTCACCCCCGCGGCGGAGGCTGGGGCATCAGATGCCTGTGGGTGTGGATGTGGTGCCTGGGATGTGGTGCTTGGCAAACGGTGGGGCGTAAGCGCTGGAGTATCAACCTGTTATGAGTGGCGATGACCCTTCGGGAAGGCAAGGGGCGTTGCCGGGGTCGCGTGGCCAGGGGGCAAGCGTCCATACTTGCTCACCCCTGAGGGGGAGGAGGTGAGCAAGTATGGGTGGATGGGCGAGGATGGGCGATTCTCGGGGTTCCGGCCATACCGGGCATGTCCGGACGGTGAGCAAGTATGGGCGGAAGGGTGTGGGGCTTCAGATGCCCACGAGGCGCTCGGCCGTGCCGCCCATGATGGCGGCGCGCACGTCCCTCGTCACCTTCAGTTCGTCGAGCAGCAGGCCGATGGCCTTGATGCCAGCCGCCAGGCGCTTCGTGCCCGAAAGATGCGTGAAGAAGTCGGTGCCGAAGAGCAGCTTGCGGTAGTCGGTGAACGGCCAGCAGTCGCGCAGGATTCGGGCGTAGGCCTTCACCCGCGCCTTCGTGTCCGCGCACGAGGGGGTGGTGAGGTCGGCGTAGACGTTGGGGTGGTGGACGAGCAGGGCCGCGGCTTCGTCGCGCCGGCCAAGGCTGAGGAAGTGGGCCATGATGAGATTCAGGCCGGGAAAGGCGCGGGCGATGGCGTCCAGACACATCGGTCGCATGCGGTCGCTCGAGATGTCGAGCTTCGGGAAGTCGAGCTTCGCCATCTCGGTCCAGCCGTGCTGCGCCCCCCACGTGTCCATCCGGGCCAGCACGCCGGTGTGGAAGAGGATGGGCATGGCCAGCTTCTCGGCCTGCGCGTAGATGGGGTAGAAGCTCTTGTCGTCGTAGCTTCGCCTGGGGGCGATGACCTTGAGACCGCGGAAGCCCTGGGCGTGCAGCGTGCGGACCGTGGCCGGCCCGTCGCCGCGCCCGAGCGCCACATAGCCGAAGCCGACCACCACGTCGGGGTGCCGCTCGATGGCGGCGGCCACGGCGTCGTTGCCGGGCTGGTGGAACATCGCTCCGCACGACGAGAGGCCGAGGCGGCAGCCCAGGCGCCGGGCCTCGGCTGCCACGCGGTCAATGTCGGTTCCCAGGTCCATGTGCACGTGCACGTCGAAGCAGCGGAAGCGCGCCACGGGGGGTCTCCTCAGCTCGCGGCAGGAAATGGGGCACTGGTCAGAGCTTATCATTTGGGCCACCGGCTCGCAATCTCTCGCTGCGGCCGAGCGCCGTGCCGCCCCGGTTGCACTCTCACGTTTCTTGTGGCACAATCATCGGCGTGCTGGATCGCCCGGCCCCACGCGTGGAGAGCGCCTCTCAATGCGGCATTGTCTTCTCCTGGCCGTCCTGTGGCTTACCCGAGCCCTCGCTGCGGCAGCGGCTCCGCCCGAGGTCGTCGCCGACTGGATGGCGCAGGACGGCTTGCCCAATGACCAGGCCATCACCAGGGAGCGCGTGGCCGCCATCCTCGCCCAGCTTGGCGATTCGGCGGCCGATCTGCGGAAGCAACTCGATGAGGTGGGTCTCGCCGACACCTCGCCGCGCGACCTCTATCTGAAGGCCTGCGAGCGGCGCCGCGAGGAGCGTCTGAAACCTTACCTGGCCCAATTCGCCCGCGTCGTGTTCACGAAGCACTACGACCTGGGCGGCTCGCACTACGCCTACACCGAAGGCCAGAGCGACGCCCAGGCCGAACGTCACTTTCGCCCGGGGGCGAGCCTGTGCTTGCTGGAGATGGATGGCGTCCACGGCAAGCTGACCCCCCTGCTCGACGACCCGAAGGGCGTGATCCGCGACCCCGACGTGTCGTACGACGCCGCCCGCATCCTCTTCGCCTGGAAGAAGGACCTGAATACGGACGACTACCACCTCTATGAGATGAACGTCTCGAGCCGCGAGGTGCGCCAGCTCACCGACGGGTTGGGCTTCGCCGACTACGAAGGCGCCTATCTCCCCTCCGGCGACATCGTGTTCAACTCCACCCGCTGCGTGCAGATCGTGGACTGCTGGTGGACCGAGGTCTCGAACCTCTACACCTGCGGCCCGAACGGCGAGCACCTGCGGCGCGTGTCCTTCGACCAGGTGCACACCAACTTCCCCACCGTCACCCACGACGGCCGGGTGATCTATACGCGCTGGGACTACAACGACCGCGGCCAGATCTACCCTCAGGGCCTCTTCCACATGCACGCGGACGGCACGGGCCAGACCGAGCTGTACGGCAACAACTCGTGGTTCCCCACCACCATCCTCCACGCCCGGGCCATCCCCGGCACGAGCAAGTACGTGGCTATCTTCACGGGCCACCATTCCCGCCAGAAGGGCTGGCTGGGCATCGTGGACCCCCGCCGCGGCCGCCAGGAGAACGCCGGCGCCCAGCTCATCGCGCCCGTCCGCGAGACCAAGGCGGTCCGCGTGGACGCCTATGGCCAGTCCGGCGACCAGTGGCAATACCCCTATCCCCTCTCGGAGACGGCTTTCCTCGTCACCTTCCGCACCGAGAAGGCCCCCCGCTTCGCCATCTACTGGATGGATGCCGACGGTCGCCGCGAACTCCTCGCCGCCGACCCCAACATCTCGTGCAATCAGCCCATCCCGCTCCTGCCCCGCCCCGTGCCGACGGTGAAGGCGAACACCGTGGACTACCGCAAGGGCACGGGCTGGGTCTATCTCCAGGACATCTACGAGGGGCCGGGCCTGGCCGGCGTGCCGCGGGGCACGATCAAGCAGCTCCGCGCCATCGCCCTCGAGTTTCGCGCGGCCGGCATCGGCTCCAACGGCAACAGCGGCCCGGCCGGCGGCGCCATGATCTCCACCCCCGTCTCCATCCAGGGCACGTGGGACGTCAAGCGCGTCCTCGGCACCACGCCCGTGCACCCCGACGGCTCGGCCTGCTTCACCCTCCCCGCCCGCACGCCCGTCTACTTCCAGGCCCTCGACGCCAACGGCCACGCCGTCCAGACGATGCGCAGTTGGATGAGCCTTCAGCCGGGCGAGAACGTCTCGTGCGTCGGCTGCCACGAGAACAAGAACACCGCGCCGCCTGTGTCCCACGCCAGCGCGGCCCTGCTTGCCGGCCCTCGGCCCCTCACGCCCCCCGAATGGGGCGCCGAGGGCTTCGGCTTCATCCGCCACATCCAGCCCATCCTCGACAAACACTGCGTCAAGTGCCATCACCTGGACACGCCGCCCAGCTACGGAGTCCCGGCGATGGCGCGGAGCGGCCGCGACCTGCGCGCCACCGCATTCGACCCGAAGACGATGCGCGTGCTCACGCCCGCTGACGCTCGCTGGTGGTACACCGTCGAGGCCCCGCCCGCCGACTGGACGAAGCCCGACTTCGACCACTCGAAATGGCGGGTCGGCCCCGGTGGCTTCGGCACCAACGTACCCGACAACAGGGTGCGCACGATCTGGAAGACGGCCGACATCTGGCTCCGCCTGCCCTTCGACCTGAAGGAGAAGCCTAAGTCCCCTGCCCTCCTCTGGCATCACGACGACAACGCCGAGGTCTACATCAACGGCCTCCTGGCCGTCGAGGCCGATCGCTTCACCACCAAGTACGAGGTCGTGCCCATCGCGCCCAGGGCAGCGGCCGCGCTCAAGGCCGGGGCCAACAGCCTTGCCGTGCACTGCAAGTTCGACGGCGGCGGGCAGTACATCGATGCCGCCCTGATTGAGGTTCTGGGCGGGGCGTCTTGGCCCCGCGAATCCCCCTCTGACCCCGAACCCCGATCACCGAACACCGAACCCCCTCCTGGCGTTATCCCCGCCTTCAGCCTTCGCGGCATCCAGAAGCTCGACAGCGCCAGCCGCCGCAAGTGGAGCGACTCCTATCTCGCCCTGGCCAACCGCCGCGTGGCCGACTGGATCAACATCCAGAGCGAGCCCTCGATGCTCCCGCCCTACAAGGCCGGCGCGGCCAAGAGCAAGCTCATCGCCATGTTCGCCGATGGCCACAACGGCATCAAGCTCACCCCCGCCGAACTCCACCGCATCGCCACCTGGATTGACCTCCTCGTGCCCTATTGCTCCGACTACACGGAGGCGATGGACGACAAGGGCGTGCCCACCTACGAGCGCTTCCTCGCCAAGCGCCGCGCCTGGGAGGCCCAGGAGGCCCGGAATATCGCCGAGATGCTCACTCAGCCCTTACGCCAAGGTGGCGCCGCTCCATGAACGGCCGCCAGCGGTTCCTGAAGGTCGCCCGTGGTGAGCTGAAGGGCGAGGTGTTCCTGCCCTTCAACCTCAACTACTCCTGGTTCATGGACGAGACGCTCGAGCGCTGGCGCCGTGAGGGCATGCCGCAGGACGCCGAGCCGCTCGAGTTCTTCGGCCTCGACCGCGTGGCCTTCACCGGCGGCTCCCCCTACTCCGTGGTGCCGGCCTTCCAGCCCCGCGTGCTCGCCGACGAGAGCGAGACGCAAATCGTCCGCGACGAGCTGGGCATCACCAAACGCATCTGGAAGCACCACGCCGGGTCCAACATGCCCCAGTGGCTCGACTTCCCCGTCAAGAGCCGACGCGATTGGGAGGCGTTCCGGGAGCGGCTCGACCCGCGCTCGCCCGAGCGCCGGCCGAAGGACTGGGCTCGCGCCGAACGCGAATGGGCGAGCCGCGACTATCCGCTCGGCCTCGGCCCTGGCAGCTTCTTCGGCCACACGCTCCAGCGCTGGTGCGGCACCGAGAACCTGTGCATGCTCTTCTACGACGACCCGCGCCTCGTCCACGACATGCTCGACCACCTCGAGGCGTTCTTCCTCGAACTCGCAGAGGGCTACGTCGCGCGCGTGCAGTTCGACTTCGCCTCGTTCGGCGAGGACATCGCGTTCAAGGGCCGTTCGTTCCTCTCGCCGCGGCTCTTCCGCGAGTTCTTTCAGCCGCGGTACGTTCGCATCTGCCAGGCCCTGCGGGCCAGCGGCATCGAGACGATTTTCGTGGACAGCGATGGCTTCATCGACGAGTTGATCCCCCTGTGGCTGGAGGTGGGCATCAACGGCTTCTCGCCCCTCGAGGTGGCCGCGGGCGAGGATGCCCTGGCGCTCAAGAAGCGTTACGGCAGCAACATCGTGCTCGCAGGCAACCTGGACAAGCGCGCCCTCCTCGCGGGCGGCGCCGCGATTCGCCGCGAGGCCGCCAAGGCACGCCGCCTGCTCGACCTCGGCGGCTACTTCCCCGCGGTGGACCACTCCGTCCCGCCCGACGTGTCGCTCGACAGCTTCCGCCGCCTCCTCGGCGCCCTGCGCGGCTGAGGCGACCCCAGTTTCGCGGTTCGACGGCCCTTCGCCCTGCAAGGGCGTGGCCCAGGGCGGAGCGAAGCGCAGCCCTGGGCCATCCCATGTCGCCCCGTCGGGGCTCAGAGAGAGCCTGAGACCAGAACCGGGGTCGCCTCAGATGGGCTGTGAGACCAATGGCGTCCGAGCGGGGGCATGGGGTGGCGTGATGCAGTTGGCAGGCAGGATGCCGCCCCATGCGATGGGGTTCCATACTGTATCACCCCTGAGGAAAGCAGGTGAGCAACTATGGGCGGAGGGGCGAGAACGGGCAATTGCCGGCGAACCGGGGCCGCGGAGCGCTGGAAGAGGCCGCGCCAACGGGAAGCGCACCTTGGGCAGGGCGTGGCGGCGGCGCTCAGGATGCCGGGGGATCGGCGTCGGCCGGGCGGTCGGCGTCGGCCGCGCGCTTCGGCTCGTCGGGGTGGCCGAGCTTGGCCTTGAGGCGCTCGAGGTCGCGCTGCCGGCGGGCGTCGTCGGCCTTGCGGTCGCGGGCGCGAGAGACGATGAGTGCGGTGCCGATGATCACGGCGGTGGCGGCCACGGCGACCACCAGGATGATCTGGTAGGTCGGGTCGGTGCCAACGTTGCTCTCGTCAATGATCCGGAGCCGCTGGGCCACGATCATGGGGCTGTGGACCTCGTAGCCGCCCTCGCTGCGATAGGTCCACTTCTTGAGGAAGTAGCCGTAGAGGACGACGCCGTCGCTGGACCGCACGCCCTCGGGCACGTGGAGGCAGTAGAAGGTGTTGATCTTGCGGTCGCGGTCGGCGATCTGGCCGTAGAAGACGTCGGGCATGCCCAGGATGTTGTCGGGCGGCAGGGCGATGCGGATCAGGCGGCGGAGCTGGCCCACGATGGCCACTGGCCGGCCGCGGTAGAGCTCGGGCCGGTTCACGAAGTCCAGATACGTCAGGTTGGTGCTCGCCTTGGCCTTCAGGTCATCGAACGGGGTCTTGCGGGCGCGGTGGAGCAGCCAATAGAGGGGCCGCGCCTCGGCGCGGTTGCCGTCCACGATGGGGCCGGGCATCCGCGGCTCGTCGAGGTAGGTGAGGGGGTCGAACTCGCGGGCCACCATCACGGCCACGTGCAGGTCGGGGTCGGTGAGGCGCTCGGGCTCGCTCACGCGGGCCTTGAGGAAGCGGCCGCAGGCCGTCACGCGGTCGTAGCGCAGGGCGCCTTTGAGCTTCTCCAGGCTGTAAACGTCGTAGAGGTGGCCCTTCGAGTCGGGCGGGGCGTTGTCGGCGCGGAGGCGGTAGATGTAGACCTTGGTGAGCCCCATCGGGTTTTCGGGCAGGGGCTGCTCGGCCATCTGCATGATCTGGCCGCTTGCGCGGACGGCCTTGCCGCGCCACTCGGCCCCCCTCTCCCAGAGCGCGGTCCACGCCACCTTTGCGTCGGCCTCGGCCTTCAGTGCCTCGGGCTTGTCGTTGAAGACCTTGTAGAGCATGTAGAAGAACGGCGCCGACTCGAGGTCCGTGTTCTGATCGATCACCTCGTCGAGGGTCTTGGGGTCCTTGAGGAAGGGGAACTTCTTCTCGGCGTCCTCCTTGGGGAGCGCGATGGGCCTGGGCGGGGCCACGGGCGCGAGGGGGCCGAGGTCGGGCTGCTCGCCCTCGGGGAGCTGGCCGATGTCCTTGGGATTGACCGGCGGGCCTGCCTCGATCACCTCGCCTTCCCCGTTCGCAGCGCCCTTGCCCTCCATGGCCTGACGCCCCCAGCGGTTGAGCTCGAACATCACGAGAACGACGATGACGAGCAGGACGAGCATGGCGCCGAGCTTGATGCGGTTGCGCCGCATCGTCTGCTGGTGCTTCTCGCGGAGCATGTGGCCGAGGTCCATGGCGGCCTCCTCTTTGTGCGGCGTCGCCTCCCCAGCGTCATTCTACCACCGCTGGCCCTGCATCGCAATGGCTGGGTGCGGGTCTGTTGCACGCCGGCAGCATCTCCCGTCAGCGCCCGCCAGGGCGCTGGGCGTGCCCTTGTGCGCGGTGGGGGGCGCGCCGCAGCGGCCCCCGCGCTCAGCGGCTGACGATGAGGAGCTCGCTGCCTGTCACCTTGGGAGCTTGTTCCCTCTCAACGCGCTGCTCCTTCGTTTGCGAGAACCTGCCGCAGTACTTCCATTCCAGCGGGACGATCCGCCACATCTGCCTGTCAGCATACAGCTTACGCACTTCGGGCCGGTCGTCGTAGGAGACCATTGCCCTGGCGGGAGAGGAGGCGAGGCGGTCGCGGAGGAGGGTGTGCGCCTTGATGGGGAAGTGCCCCTCATAGAGCTTCGAAGTCGGCACGTCCAGGCTGTCGCGATAGTAGGGCGGGTCGGCGTAGACCAAGGTGTCGGGCGTGGCGCCCTCAAGGCACTGCTCGAAGGGCAGGTTGGTGATCTTGACGCCCTGGAGCTTTTCGGAGCAGGCGCGAAGGTGGGCGAGCTTCTTGTCCAGGTTGCCCCAGCCCTCGGGATTGCTGAAGTAGAGGCGCGAGCGGCGGGCGGGGTCGTAGACGACCCGGCCGGTCCAAACGGTGCGGTTGATGAAGTAGTACTGGACGGCTCGCTCGACAAGCGCGTCGTCGCCCATGGCGGCCATGAGGTCGCGGCGATCGATCCACTTCTGAAACGTGGCGCGGAGGTCCGAAGCGTCCTGCTCGCGGCAGAGGGCTTCGAACTCGTCGAAGTGGTCGCGGAGGGTCTTCCAGAAGGCGTAGAGCCCTGGATGTAAGTCGTTGATCCAGTTGCGCTTAGCCTTTGGTTTGTGGAAGAAGAGTCCGCCCCCGCCGAAAAAGATTTCGCGGTACTCCTCGTGCGGGGGGATGTAGGGAGCGAGGAGTCTGGCGACGCGGCACTTGCCGCCGGGATACCGCAGGGGGGAGCGAAGAGGGTAGTGGCTAGGGGGCATTCGGGGTCCTATCGGTCCTATCGGTCCCATCGGTCCTATAGGACGGATAGGACGAATAGGACAGATAGGACAACGGAAGGCAGGGCGAGGGGCTTCAGGCCGTTTCGAGCTTCTCCAACGGCTTGAAGTTGCCGAAGTAGACGTCGGGGCCTGGGACGGGGGCGGCCCAGCGGACGCCGTTGGCGAGGATTTTCATCACGCCTTCGTGGTAGTAGGTGGGATAGGATTCGTGGCCTGGGCGGAAGTAGAAGATCTTGCCCTTGTTGCGGCGGAAGCAGCAGCCGCTGCGGAACACCTCGCCGCCCGCGAACCAGCTGATGAGCACCAGGGCGTCGGGCTCGGGAATGTCGAACCGCTCGCCGTACATCTCCTCGTGTGGGATTTCGATATACTCGCCGATGCCCTGGACGATCGGGTGCCCCGGCTCGACGACCCAGATTCGCTCCTTCTCGCCGGCCTCGCGCCACTTGAGGTTGCATGTGGTGCCCATCAGCCTGCGGAAGGGTTTCGAGAAGTGGCCCGAGTGCAGCACCACCAGGCCCATGCCGTCGAGAACGCGGGCGACCACCTTGTCCACAACGGCATCCTTCACCTCGTGATGGGCCATGTGGCCCCACCAGATGAGCACGTCGGTGGCGGCCAGGGCGGCGTCGGGCAGGCCGTGGTCGGGCTCGTCCAGGGTGGCGGTTCGGACATCGAAGCCGTTGCAGCCGCGCAGATAGCGGGCGATGGCGCCGTGCATGCCCTCGGGGTAGATCTTGGCGATCTGCTCGTTCTTCTTCTCGTGGCGGCCCTCGTTCCACACGGTCACGCGAAGCGGGTCGGACATGGACGCAAACTCCTGGTGTCTCGGGTCGTGCGGTTCACACCTCGACGGGCTGGCCCGCGGCCAGCGAGCGGTCCACGGCCAGGCTGAGGGCGAGCGACTTGCAGGCGTCGGCGTAGGGCGACAGAACCTTGTTCTCCTTGCCCTTCGTGCGGACGGCCGCGATGAAGGCCTCGTCAATCGCCTGGCCGTAGTCGGCCACGTTGCGGATCTCCTCGGTGCGCGCGGCCTCGCGGGTGGTGACCGACTGGCGCTCGACGTGCTCGATGCGGCAGTCGGTGCAGTAGATGTCTATGCCGCACTTTCCGCCGGCCTTGAGGCAGCAGGCCGAGTAGACGGTGGCGACCAGGCCGTCGTGGAAGACCAGCGTGGCGGCAGAGACGTCTTCGACGTCGTAGTTGGGCACGGCGGTCATCAGGCCCCGGCTGGCGGCGGCGTAGACGGTCTTGGCCTCGCCAAACAGGTAGCGCATCATGTCGAAGATGTGGGTGGTCTGCTCGGTGTGCTGGCCGCCGCTCTGGGCCTTCACGCGCCACCAGGCCACGCCCGGCATGCCCCCCATCCAGTATCCCATGGCCGTGGCAATTTTGCGCTTACGCAAAATCAGACGCAGCTTCGCAATAATGTCCTGGTATCTATCTTGATAGCCGACAGCAGAGACGACGCCCGCCTTGGCGATGGCGTCGCGGATCTCTTGCGCGGTCTCCATCGTCGTGGCGATCGGCTTCTCCACGAAGAGGTGGCAGCCGCGGGCCACGGCGTCGAGTTCGAGCTGCCCGTGGGCGAAGGGCGGAGTGCACACGTAGACGGCGTCGGGCTTCGTGGCATCCAGCATGCGGCGGTGGTCGGCATAGGCCTTGGCCTTGTAGTGCTTGGCCCGGGCCTGGGCGCGGTCCGCCTGGGTGTCGCAGAAGCCCACGAGCTTGACATCCTGGATCTTCTCAAGGTGGCTCAGGTGGTAGCCAGCAATGCCGCCAGAGCCGATAAACGCGACTTTGATGGCCATCGTGGGCACTCCAGGCAGGGGGACGATACGCGGCCAGGCACACGCTCCTGGCTGGTCGGCGCAGTCTAGCACCCGGCGGAGACGGAGTCAAGGGCCGCCGTTACACAATTTTACATTGAGTTTACACGAGAGTGACACCCATGCTATCTCATTCTGATTATTATACTTGTGTACATCCGCGACGCATGCGGCGTAGTCGTAAGTAATCGAAATAGCGGGCAAAAAGATTGAAACGTTCCTCGGGCTGGCGCGACTAATTCTGTGGAGGGGGGAAAGGAGGTGCACCGTGCTCTGCCAGCGCCCCCGGTGTGGAGCACACGTGCCCGATGGTCGCCGCAAGTATTGCTCCGACCGCTGTGCGCGGATCGTCAATCGCGATAGCTCGGCCGCGCGCGCTCGGCGTCGTGCCGCCGCCATCGAGGCCAAGGGCGGCCCGCATGTGGGCATGCGCGTGTGCCTGTCGTGCAGCCGGTTCTTTCTCTCGGAAGGCCCGTGGAACCGCATCTGCCCGAACTGCACCGAGCGCAACGTGGCCGCGCCGCCGCGTGCCTCCGCGGTGCACGTGGGCCTTTCGGCTCACACGTGCGACGTGGGCCGCCTCGTCGGCGACTGACCCTCCGCCTGCCCGGCCAGTGCCTTCCTGTTGGCCCTGCCGCTTGACATCCGGCTCCGGGCTGTCATGATAGCCTGCCATGAGCCGCGTCCTCTACGTCATCACCGAGCTCGACGTGGGCGGGGCGGAGAAGGCTCTGGCCGAGCTGGCCACGCGCCTGACCCGCGCGGCCTATGGGCCCGAGGTGGCCTGCCTGAGCGGCCGCGGGCCGCTGGGCGTCCACCTGCGCGAGCGCGGCATTCCCGTGCACTTCCTTGAGGCCCGAGGGTGGTGGGATGCTCGCGCCCTGTGGCGCCTGCGCCGCCTGATTCGCGGCGCCGACATCGTCCACAGCTTCCTCTACCACGCCAACATGGCGGCGCGTCTGGCCGCCATCGCCTCCGGTGCGATCGTGGTCGGCTCGGCCCGCGTGGCCGAGCGCTCGCGCCCAGTCCGCCGCCGCCTCGAGGGCCTCACCCATCGCCTCGTGGATGCCGAGGTCTGCGTGTCCAGCGGCGTGCGCGACTACCTGGCCGGCGGCGGCTTCCCTCGCCGCAAGCTCGTCGTCATCCCCAACGGCGTGGACGTTGCGAGGTTCGCGGGCCGCGACCCCGCCTTCAAGGCCCGGCTGGGCATCGGGCCGGACGCCCCGCTCGTGGCCACCATTGGCCGCCTGCACGAGCAGAAGGGGATGGGCGCCTTTGTGCGGGCGGCGGCCTCCGTGCACCGCTCGCGGCCCGAGTGCCGCTTCCTGATCGCAGGCTCGGGGCCGCTCGAAGGCGAGTTGCGCGCCGCGGCCAAGGCGCTCGGCCTCGGGCAGAGCCTCACCTTTCTCGGCCCCTGCGACCACGTGCCCGCCGTGCTCCGGGCCACCGACGTCTTTGTCCTCGCCTCGCTCTGGGAGGGGATGCCCAACGTGGTGCTCGAGGCCATGGCGGCAGGCGCCCCCGTGGTCGCCACCCGCGTGGAGGGCACGGTGGACCTCCTCGAGCACAACGAGACAGGGCTGCTGGTGATGCCGCGCGACGTGCCGGGCCTCGTGAGCGGCATCCTGCGCCTGATCGACGAGCCGGCCACGGCCCGGCGCCTGGCCGATGCCGCGCAGGCCCGCGCCCGCGAGCACTTCAGCCTCGACGCCATGGTCCGCCGTCACGAGGCCCTCTACGCCGAACTCCTCGCCCGTCATTCGTAGCTGGCGCTGAGGTCTCGGAGCCGTACGGCCTGGTCGGGCACGGGCACCAGGTCGGTCAGGTGCACCACCCGGTCGCGCAGTTCGACCACGAGTCGCGTCACCTGGATCGGGAAGTCCACCCGCCCCTCGGCCGTGAAATGCCAGTCGCACCGCTCGGGGCCGTAGAAGCCGCTGTCATACCAGGTCAGCAGCTTCACCTGAAGGTAGTTCCAGCCGTCGAAGTTGAGGTAGCTGCGGGCCTTCCAGTCGCCCACCATCCAGCCCTCCTCACTGGCGGAGATGGAGAAGAACTTCTCGCCTCTCGCGTCCTCGAACTCCCACATCAGGCGGCCCCAGGAGGAGTTGCCCTTGACCCAGGCGCCGAGGGCCCGCGGCTGGCCGGGCACGGGGATCGGCTCCTTCGGTTTGAGGACCAGGTAGCGGGGGCAGAGGGCCGGCACGTCGGGCTGGGGCAGGAGCTTGACCTCGAGCGCCTTGCCCTTCTCCGCGTCGGCTCTCACCGCAACATCGGCCTTTCCCTGGCGGCGGGGGAAGTCGAAGTGCCCCTTCTCCAATGCCTGGTCCCGCCCAGCCACGGCCGCCCACTTGCCCGCATCGCAAAGGTCATCCACGGCCGTGAGCTTCGCGGGCGGGGCCTCGCAAGTGGTGGGGCCGCCGATGGCCTGGGTGATCCTGGACGCCGCGCGGAGGTAGATGGGCAGGCTTGAGACGCGCAGCTTGCCCTCGACGGCATTGCCCATCGAGTCGGTGGCCGCGTAGCGGGCGCCACCATCGAGGGTCAGGGCGACCTCGCGCTCGCCGCGGGGCGTCCACAGGGCATAGACCCATTCGTCGCCGCGCTGGAACTCGCAGAGGTAGAGCGACGGGGAGTTGCTGGGGAGGTAGCGGGTGAACTTCGCGCCGTCGAGTTCGCGGGTGAGGGTGGCGAGGGCGACGTAGCTGGGCTTGGGGTTGAGCAGCGGCCAGCGGTGGAGAAGCCCCGTGCCGCCCCAGCGGCTGTAGTAGTAGGAATCGCCCACGTCGTGGAGCAACGCGAGATTGATGTGCGGCATGCGGTAGGCCAGGCATTGGAGGCAATCGCGGGCGTAGAGCTCGGCCTGCTCCCGCTCCGTCAGGCAGCCAGGCGTGGTCGGGCGGCCGCGCCATTCGTAGGTGGTGGTCACCGGCACGTCGTACCTGTAGAGCTTCTGATACTCGCGCTGGAAGTAGACGCTCTTGAACGCCTGGGGCGGGTATTCGGGCATGATGAGTTGCCCGAGGTCCTCGTCGCCGAAGGCGTCCACCAGCTCGCGCGGGTAGCCGCGCCGCATGAACTCCAGGGCGAAGGGGAGCGAGCTGTTGCCGAAGATGAGCTTGATCTGCGGGTACTTCGCGCGGTAGAGCTTGCTCGTCTCCACCGCGCGGTCCCAGAGCGCCTTGAACTGCGCTTCCTGCTTCTCGTTGAGCTTGGGGATGGGTTGGCCGATGAGCTCGGGCGGGAAGACGATCGGCTCGCCGAAGCCGTGCTCGTGGAAGATGAGCGCCCACTTGGCGTCGGGGTGAGCCTTCACGGCGGCGTCAATCGCCCTCTCGGTGTCGGCGATCTTCCCGCGCATCAGGTTGGGCAGCATCGAGATGGAGAGGCCGTGCCTGGCCAGCTCCTCGCCCGATGGCCCGGAGCCGCCGGGGCAGACGTGTCGGAAGCCGAGCCGTTGCAGCAGCGGCGCAACGTCCGCGACGTTCTTCGTGCCGATGTGGCTGTCGCGGAACCACCAGGTGCCGAAGGGCGATTCCGCCCCCGCCTTCCGCGTGTCGGGCGGCAGGACCGCGAAGCTCGTCGTTGTGCCCCACACCGTTTCGCTGTCGCGGGCCAGCCGAATGTCGGCCTTGAACCAGCCGAGTTCCGAGCCGCCCACATCGAGTCGAACGATCTCGGTCTTTCCAGCTTCTACGGCCACCTTCTGGCTCACCGTTCGCTTCGCGCCGTAGGAGTCGGCAATGTCGCAGACCACTTCGCCGCTGAAGCCCGCCTCGGAGAGGGTAACTACGCTCAGCGCCAGCTCGGGCTTCTCGCCGGCGTAGAAGACGTTGCCCATCTGCTTGGGGGCCAGCCGCACGCGGACGGGCGAGCGCTCGAGCGTGAGGGCGAACACGCGGACGCCGCTCGGCTTCCCCAGGGGCTTCGTCGAGTAGTTCGCGTGATTGAGCTTCGTCACCAGGCCCAGCTCCTTCGTCAGCTCGAGGTCGAGCGACTGCGTGGACCGGCCGCCGACGATCCCCTTCTCGTCGAGGACGTCCGGAATGTGGCCGCTTCGCAGCGGGACCCGAATCTGCCGAAGAGCGCCGGGCTCGACGCGCACCGTGGTGTCGGCGATCGCGTCGCCCCGCCCGCCGGAATCGAAGGAGTCGCCGAGGAACCGCGTGAGGCGCAACGTGAGGACCGGCGTCTTCGCGGGGTCAGGGTCCACCGCGCACAGCAGATGCGCCCAGGCGTACTCGTCGGTCGGCACGGAGAGGATGATGGACTCGGGCGTGCCATCGAAGGCGCTGCGGGTGTAGTAGTCGTCGGTGAACTCGTCGGGGCCGACGCCCTCCATCAGCCAGCGCGAGAGGCCGACGTCGATGGCCTCCTCGGGCGCGGCCAGGTGGAAGGGCACGCCGCCGACGGTCTGAGGCCCTGGGGCCAGGTTGGCCGTGGCCGCACCGGGCGCTCCTGCCCTCCGATAGCCGCCGAGGCGGACCGGCACGTAGCGGCCGTGGTCCTCGCACTTACCCCTCGCGGCGGCGAGAAGGCTGTGGCCGGGCTTGAGCGCGAGTGTGACCGTGGTCGCGGCCAGCTCGGCCCGGCCCAGGTAGCGATCGTCGAGCCAGAAGGCGATGGCGCCGAGCTCGAACTCAAGGCGAAGCTGCACGGGATGCGCGGTTGCCGCGGGCAGCGCGTCCCAGGCGTCGAGCGTCTTCTTCAGATCGGCCGCGTGGTAGAAGTGGGGGTTTGGCCGCACCCAGCGCGTGCCCCGGAAGAGCCACGGCTGGCCGACCCGCCGCAGCGAAACATCAATCCCCGCGTCCTTGGCGATCTCCTTCTTCCAGGGCCAGGGCGATTGAGGGAGATCCTTGGCCGTCAGGACCAGCTCGACCACACCCTTGTCGGCATCGGCCGCTCGAATGGCCAGAGGCGTGTCGAGCTTGCCCAGGCCGAGCGTCAGCTCGACCGACTGGCCGCCCTGCACGGGCGCCGTGATCGTCGCCGACTCGCCGTCGCCCTTGAGCGACCAGCCGGCGGGCAGCTCGGCGGAGAGGGCGAAGTTGGCCAACACAACCCATAACACGAGTAGTCGCATGGCGTTCTCCGTGTCCTATCGGTCCTATCTGTCCTATGGGTCCTATAGGGCCTATCGGACCGATAGGACGGATAGGACGGATAGGACAAGCAGGACAGGCTCAGGCATACCGGTCGCTGATCGAGCGCACAAGCTTGACCCAGCGCCGCAGGTTCTCGGGCTTGCCCTGGACGGTCTCCACGTCCTTGAGCGTGATGTCCACGTGGCAGCCTTTGCAGGCCTCCATCGCGTCGGCGACGACTTTGCGGATGAGGTCGGCATCGAAGCCGCAGCAGATCATCTGGGCGGGGTTGGGCCGCCACGAGAGCACGTAGTCGGCGCCGATCTGCTCGGCGCACTTCGCCACATCGGCGCGCGGCGTGACGGCGATGCGCCTCAGGTTGGGCACCTTGCGGAGCATGTCGATCTTCCGCGTCAGGTCCTCGCAGCACCCGTAGGCCGAGAGGCCGAAGCGCGCCATGATGGGGAGCTGATACTGGAGCAGGAACTCGTCGTGCATCGCGGGGGAGACGAGCGTGTACTCCTGGGCGGCGACGAAGACCCACAGCCTGTCGCGCGTGACGGGGCGCGGGTCGGCCGAGGGATCCGGCAGTTCGGCGGCATAGGGCATGGCCTGGTTGGCGTGGTTCAGGAGCCGCCAGTCGCCCGCCAGCTCGGCCTCGGTGTGCGTGGTGAGAATGGCGTCGCTCATGAACTTCAGCACGCGGTGGAGCCATGCGCGGTTGTCCATCATGTCGAGCATGAGCTGATCGAGCCCGCGAAGCTGGGTGAGGAGGGTCGAGATGTCGCCGTTCCAGCCGCTGAGCGCGGGCGAGCGGTCCACCGCGACGGGCAGAATGTCGCCGATGGCGTCGCGCACGCGGGCGGCGTTGCGGGCCGTGGCCTCCTCGTCCACGCGGTGATGGGCGAAGGTCATCCGCTGCGCGTCGTCGAGCTCCACGAGGCTGGGCCTGAACTTCCAGGAGCCGCGCGGGTCGGTCTTCTCGCTGTGGCGAATCGGCAGGCCCCACAGCCCCTCGCGCGGCGTGGATACCCTCGCCCGCACGGCGAGCCAGGGCTCGAGGACGTAGTCGTCGCCAATCGTGTCCTGGAACAGCATCTGGCGGAGCCAGTTCTCGTAGGGGCGGTAGAAGGGGTCCTGGCATTCGAGGCGCGATTCGGGCGCCTCATGCCAGGCGGCGAGCCAGCGCACGTAGAGCAGGGGCCGGGTGCGCTGGAGGCTGTTGTGCCGCCGCCAGAGGCCCCGCCGCTCGTCATAGATGGGCTTGCGGCAGACCTCGGCGTAGCGCTGCGCCAGCTCGCGCAGCACGCGAACATCGTGGTTCATCGCACCAGCGCCTCCAGCACGGCGATGACATCGTCCTCGGTGAACTTGCGGGGGTTGGCCTTGAGCGAGCCTGAGGGCAGGCTCTCGCTCGCGATGGCCGCGAAGTCCTCGCGGGGAATCGTCACGCCGTCGAGCGCGCGTCGCAGGCCGAAGCGCTCGACCAGCCGTTCCACGAAGTCCACGATATCGTCCTCCGCCAGGCTCGACAGGCGCTCGTACTTGTCGCCCACATGGCCGCGGTTGAGGCGCATCACGTGCGGCATCAGCAGCGCGCACGCCACGCCGTGCTCGAGGCCATAGCGCGCCCCCAGCGGATGGGCCATGCCGTGCACGGCGCCCAGGCGCGCGTTGGCCAGGGCCATGCCGGCCATCAGGCTGCCGTAGGCGCACTGTTCGCGGGCCGCCAGGTTCGAGCCGTCCGCCCACGCCGCGGCCAACGACCCGAGGAGGCGGCGGGCCGCCTCGAAGGCCAGCGCATCGGTCAGCGGCGTCGCGTGAACCGACGTGAAGCTCTCGATGGCCTGCACCAGCGCGTCCATCCCTGCCGCCGCCGTGACGCGCGGCGGGCACGAGAGCGTGAGCTCGGGGTCCACGAGTGCCGCCGCCGGCATCATGCACTCGGCGCGGATGCTCTGCTTGAGGCGGCGCGCCCGGTCGCTGAGCACGGCGTTCTTCGTCACCTCGGCCCCCGTGCCCGATGTGGTGGGGATGGCGATGAACGGCAGGCCGGGCTGGACGATGGCGCGGCCGAGCACGAAGTCAGAGGCCGGCTCCCGCTCGTTCACGAGCGCTGCAATGGCCTTGGCCGCATCGAGCGCGCTGCCGCCGCCGAGGCCGACGACGACCTCGCACTGCCGCTCGAAGCAGGCCGCGCGGCCGGCGTCCACCGTGGTCACCTCGGGATCGTGCTCAACCTGGTCGAAGACAGTCGCCTCGACGCCTGCCTGCTTGAGCAACGCGACGACGCGATCCGTCGTGCCGCTCTGGCGCATCGCCGAGCGTCCCGTCACCACGAGTGCCCGCGCGCCCAGCCTCGCCGCCCGCTGGCCCACGCAGCGCACCGCCCCAACGCCCGTGACGATCTCGCGTGCCGTGGTGAACGAGTGCATGCTCCGCTCTCCTGAGGCTCTGCCGGGCCGCTGAGGACGCCACCATTCTATCAGAAAACGGCAAGAAGCCAAGCGGCCCAGCCTGTTCGAGCCTGCGCGTCCCGATGGGGATTCCGGATCGCGGCTTGCGCGAGGCCGGCGTTTATGGTCCAATGGCCACTTGTGACCATGTGACGGCAACCTGGTTTGGAGGAGTCGAGATGCGGAAGCTGGGTGTGGCGCTGGCGGTGTTGAGCGTGGCCTGCCTGCTGGCCGGCTGCGGCGGCGAAGGCGGAGGCGGCGGCAGCACGCCCAAGGCGGCGTTCGAGGCGATGTGGGGGGCGGCCAAGGCCGGCAATCAGAAGGCGATGATGGCCTGCTTCTCCGAGGTCTGCCGCTCGAAGATGGCCGAGGTCGAGAAGATGTTCGCCGACATGCCGAAGGAGCTCAAGGAGGGCAAGGAGAGCATGGCCGGCGAGCTGATGGCCAAGGCCAAGAGCGCCAAGGTGGAGATCGGCGCCGAGAAGATTGACGGCGACAAGGCGACCCTCGAGGTCACCACCGACGGCAGGAAGGACACCCTCGAGTTCATCAAGGAGGGCGGCTCCTGGAAGATGCACATCTCCGAGCTGGCCAATCTCGACCTGGACCAGATGAAGAAGGCCATGGAGATGCTGAAGAACATGCCCAAGGGCGTGATGGAAGGGCTTCAGAAGGGCATGAAGGATGCCCTGAAGTAACACACGGGCGCAGAGCGCCGTGAAGCGAGACTCGTGCCCGCGCTCGCTCTCTGGGCGGCCGCGGGCACGATCGTTCTGGTGGGAACCCCGCATCCGAAGACGCACGGCAGCGAGGCGAGGCCGCTATTTCTTCCACGCCTCGGGCAGCCGCGTGAGCTGGCCATCCACGTCCAAGCGCCGCACCCAGGCCCGCCCGTCGCTGGCGTAGAAGCCCACGTAGCCGGGCTCGAGCTGCGGCGAGTTGAAGGCGAAGAGGAACTTGCCGTCGAAGAAGACCCTGACCAGCGAGCCCTGGCACTCCACCTTGGCCTCGTACCATTGGCCCTCGGGCTTCGTGAAGCCGCCACGGCGGTCCAGCTCCTTGCGGGGCTGGCCTGGCGTGACGAGGTAGAGAACCACGTCCCGCCGCCCGATCTCGACGGCGTGATAGCTGCTGCCGCTGGTCGAGCCGAAGATGAGGCCCACGGCGCGCTCGCCGGCGCCCACCGCCTCCTGCTTGAACTGGAACGAGACCTTCGTATTGGCGTAGCTCCTGTCGCGGCGGAAGACCGAGACTGGTTCCTTGCTCTTCAGGGCATCGAGGTAGAACATCCCGTCGCGGATTTCGGCGAGGTTCGACGAGCGGATCCAGTCGTTCAGGTCGCCGATGTTCGGCTTCGGCTCCTCCTTCTCCTCGCCGGATGTCGCCGGCGCCTTGAGGCTGGGCGGGAGCGGGGCCGCGGCCGAGGTCGTGCCCACCACGACGGCGAGAAACAGCCACCGGTTCCTGGCTCGTAGCATGTGGACCTCCTCTGTTCTCCGAACGGTCGGTTGCGTCAGCCGTCTGTGCGCCGAGTATAGGCCGGATGGGAGCCGGAGTCAACCCTGGCAGAGAGGAGCAATCCACCTGCAATTCCGGCCCGCACCCACCCCGTCATGCGGCAGGGCAGGCCGTTGCGCCTGCCCTGCGCGGTCTGCCCGACTGGCCGGGCCAGCCGCGATCAGCGCGGCTGCCAGAGCTGCGGCAGTGAGACGGGGGCGGGGGTGCCGCCCATGTCGAACTTGCGCACCCAGGCCCGGCCGCCTTCGGCATAGACGCCCAAGTGGCCGGGCTGGAGCTGCGGCGAGGTGAAGGAGAAGACGAAGCGGCCATCCACGAACACCTTCACCTGCGGCCCGTTCGTCTCGATCTTGGCCTCGTACCACTGGCCGTCGGGCTTGGTGAAACCGGCCTGCCGCGCCAGCTCCCGGGGCGGCTGGTTGGGCCGGTACTCGTACAGAATCACGTTGGTGCGGTCGAACTGCACGGCGTGATAGGTCTGAGGTCCCCTGCTGCCGAAGACGAGCCCGAAGCTGCGCTTGGGCCCCACGGGGTCGATGCGGAACTGCACCGTGGCCGCCACGTTCTGAAACGCCCTGTCCTGCCTCAGGGCGAAGACGGGGTCCTTGGCGGTCAGAGCGTCCACGTAGAGCATGCCATCGCGAATCTGAACGTCCTGCTGCGATGAGCGGAGGTAGTCGTTGATGCCGCCCACGCCTTGCGCGGGCTCGGCCGGCTGAAGGTTGGGCAGGTTCGGCGCACCGCCGAACGCCACCGAGGCCAGCAGCCCCGCCACCACAAGTGATTTCAAGCTGAGCATGAGAGCCTCCTCTCGTGTCCGTCCTTGGTCGCAATCCACCCCTCTTTCATTAGTCTACGCCTGTTTCGGAACGACGTCAACCCGAACCCTGCGATTTCGGGGTGCAGGCCGGAAATGTGGGCGGGACGTCCCCGTCCCGCAAGACATCGGGGGCTTCGCGGGATGTGGACACCCCGCCCGGCCGGGATGTGTGGGGCCATGATACCCTCCCGAAGGCATTGGAGCCTTCGGGAGGGAGGAGCGAGGCATCGGGGGCTTCGCGGGATGTGGACATCCCGCCTACAGCCTCGCCCTGCGCTATCCCATTTCGCTCGTTCGGAGCGCCCGCAGCCACCTGCAATTCCGGCCCGCAGCCCTCGCGATTTCGGCCCGCCTTGACCGTTTGTGCCGGATTGCGCTATTCTTGCGGGCGGCGGAGCTTGCACCCGGGGTAAGGGGCCTGCGTTGTCGGGTCAGTTCCTCACCGCAGCGGTGGCGTTTGGCGCGCCGTTCGTGCTCTCGCTTGCGTTCACGGCGCTCGCGCTCAGGGTGAGTCCCCGCCTGGGGTTCGTGGACGAGCCGGGCGGCCGGAAGGCCCACGAGCGCCCCATGCCGCTGGGCGGCGGCGTGGCCATGTTCCTGGCGTGGAGCCTCCCGGTCGGCCTCCTGGTGATCCTGTCGGCCTCGTGTGGCTGGACGGGGGCCGCCGAGCGCGCCACGGCGGCGTTTGCCGGCAGGGCGATGCCGCTGGCGTGGGTGCTCGGCGCGGGGGCCGTCCTGATGCTTCTGGGCCTCCTGGATGATGTGTTCGGCCTCTCGCCGGCACTTCGCCTTGCGGTCCAGGCCGCCGTGGCCGGCGGCCTGTACCTCCTCTCGCACGAGATTCGGATCACGCTCTTCGCGGGCTGGTCGGCCCTCTCGTTCCTCTACACGCTGCTCTGGATCGTGGGCATCACCAATGCGTTCAACTTCCTGGATAACACGGACGGCCAGTCGGCCGGCGTGGCGATGGTGGCGGCGGGGATTCTGGCCGTGGTCGGGTTCCAGTCGGGGCAGGAGCTGATGGCCTGGTTGGCGCTGGCCCTCGCGGGCGCGGCAGCCGGGTTCCTGGTCTTCAACTTCCCGCCCGCTCGGGTCTACATGGGCGACGCGGGCAGCCTGTTCCTCGGCTTCACGCTCGCGGCGCTCACGATCCTGTTCACCTTCTACGAGTCGGGCGATGCACCCTCGGGCCGCCTCTACGGGGTGCTGATGCCGCTGTTCATTCTGGCGCTGCCGGTGTTCGACACCCTCACGGTGGTCGCCATCCGGCTGCACGAGGGCCGGCCCATCTGGCAAGGCGACCGCAGCCACTTCGCGCACCGCCTGCTGGCGCTGGGCATGAGCAAGCGCGAGGCGGTGGTGTTCATCTACCTGGTCACCTTCTGCCTCGGCCTGGCCTCGACGCTCCTCGGCTCGCTCGAGGAGGCGGGGGCCATCGTCGTGCTGGTGATCGGGGTGACGATCTTCGTGCTCATCGTGCTGCTGGAGCGCGCGGGCCGCCGCCGCGACTGAGGGATCGCCCGTGAAGAAGCCGCCCAGACCGGCGTCCGCCGTTGGGCATATCGAGTCCGCGGTCGCGCCATCGGCGGACCGGCTGCTCGGGGGCATTCTGGCCTTCTTCCTCTGCCTGGCCGTCGCGCTGCGGCCGCTGCTGCCGGGGCATCGCCACGAGGCGAACCTGTGGGTGGAGATGTGCGCGTTCGTGGCCGCGCTGGCCTGGCTCGTGCGCGCGGCCATCGCGCGGCGGCTGCGCCTCGAGCGCACGGGGATGGGCCTCCCCACGCTCGCCCTGCTCGCCGTGGCCGCCGTCTCCACCCTACGCTCGCCCCACCCCCTTGAGAGCGTCGCAACCCTGCTCGAGTGGCTGAGCTACGCCGCCGCGTTCGCCGTGGTCGTGCAGGCCACAACCGCGGAGGACGGCCTGGACGGCCGCCTCCTCCTTCGCGTGCTCTGGGCGTCGGCCTTCGTGGCCATCCTGTACGGCCTCTTTCAGCAGTTCGTGAACCTGCCGCTGCTCGCGGGGATGATCGCCACGGATTCCGGCCGCGTGCTCAGCGAGTTGCGCATGAGCGAGCGGCACATCGGCGACCTGATGGCCCGGGCCACCGGGCGCATCTTCTCGACGTTCCTGCTCTCCAACAGCTTCGCGGGCTTCCTCGCGCTCGGGTTCCCCGGGTTCCTGGGCTACGTGCTGGACCGCGTGCGAGGGGGCGAGCGGGGCCGGTGGTTTCTGGGGGTGGCGGCGTTCTGGCTCGCGGCGGCGCTGGCCTGCCTGGTGCTCACCTACTCGAAGGGCGGCTGGGTGGCCTTCGCGGTCAGCATGGCAGCTTTCGCGCTGATGCTGGGGCGCGACCTGCTGCGGCGCCACGCGCGGCTGGTGGCGGGGGTCGCCGCGGCGGCCGCCGCGGGATTCGTCCTGTTGCTGGCCGTCAAGATCGTGCCCGTGCAGATCTTCCGCGACTTCGTGACCTCGTTCGACATCCGCATGGGCTACTGGCAGGGAGCGCTGGAGATGGCCGGCGACCATCCGATCGGCGGCGTGGGGCTGGGCACCTTCGGCGACAGCTACCCCCGCTACCGCCCCCTGCTCGCCCATCCCGCGCAGGACGCCCACAACGACTACCTCCAGGCCCTCGCCGAGCTGGGCGTGCCCGGCCTCCTCGCGTTCCTGTGGCTCTGGGCCGCCTGCCTGCGCAACGCCTTCACCGGCTCCGCGCCAGCCCCCGAACACCGCCCCCGTCGCCCCTTCCCCGCGCGCCTGGCCTGCTGGGCCGCCGTGGCGGCCTTCGTGCTCACCACCATCGTCATGACCACCTTCTCGCTGGCCGGGTGGTGGGACGAGAGCCCGGCGTCGCGCGAGCTGAAGGTCTGGCTCGACCGCGCGCTGGTCACGGGCTTCGTGGCCTGCTGGCTCGTCTTCTTCGCGGCGCTCGGGCGCGGCGAGCCGCGGCCGCCCGGCGAGTTGTGCCACAAGGGCCTCGCCTGCGGCCTCATCGCCTTCCTCGTGCACTGCGCGGTGGACTTCGATTACCAGGAGCCGGGCGTGGCCTTCACGGCCTGGGTGGTGGCCGCGCTGTGCGTGCGGCCGCGGCGCCCGGCCATCGAGCTCCGGCTCGGGCTGCCCGCCGCCATCGCCCTGCCTGTCTGCGGCCTGGTGCTCGTCGCCGCCTTCCAGTTCGTCCTCTTCCACGCCACCCGCTCGGCGACCGAGCGCGACACGGCGGCCAGCCTGCTCACCGATGCCACGCGCACCCTCTCGCCCCTGGAGCGCGTCGAGCTGATCCACCGCGCCCGCCAGCACTACGAGGAGGCCGCCCGCACCAACCCGCTCGACGACTCGTTGAGGCTCGAGTATGGCGATCTGCTCGTGAGCCTGCTGGCGCCTCAGACGCCCGGCGGCGCTCCCGCTGGCGAACAGGGGGCGGGCGCGCCCGGCCTGCGCCTGCGCATCGAGCGGCCCGACGACGTGGCGGTCTTCCAGCGCGCGGTCGCGCTCTACACCCGCGCTGCCGAGCTCAACCACTGGGGGGCCGCCGCCCGCATCCGGCTGGGCGGCCTGTGCGTGGCGGCGGCGCGGCCGGATGCCGGCCCGCTGGCCGCGGCGGCGCTCCGGCCGCTCGTCGAGGCGGCCGCGGCCCGCCGCGCGCCCACAGGACCTCACCAGGCCTACCTGCCCGCTGTGGTGGCCTTCGAGGACGCCCTGGTGCGCGACCCGAACAACCCCGTCGTCCTCCTCCTGGTGGCCGAGGCCCGCGAGAGGCTCGGCGACCCTACCGCGCCCGACGTGGCGCGCCGCGCGCTCGACATTGCCACGCGCCTCGGCGCCGTCCACCTCGGCCACAAGCTGTGCCTGAGGTACGAGGAGGTGCTCCGCGCCCAGGGCATCGTCCGCCGCGCCGAGTCGAAGGGGGCACCGTGATCCGCCGCCTGCTCCTGCCCAGCTTCGACCTGCTCGCGGTGCAGCGACTCCGGCTGTTGCGTCACGTCGCAGCCGGTTCCGCCGTGCTGGATGCCGGGTGCGGCGACGGAACGATGGCCCTGCTCCTGGCCCGCCGCGGCTGCCGCGTGGTCGCTGTGAGCCACGAGGCGGCGCAGATCGCACGCCTCGCACCGAAGGCGACCGAGCGAGTCGCCTTCCGCGTCCGCGACATTGCGCGTGGCGGCCCACTCGAGGGCCGCTTCGATGCCGTGCTGTGCTTCGACGTCCTGGAGCATATCCTCGATGATCGCACGGCACTGGCCAATGCGGTGGCGCCGCTGCGCGAGGGCGGCAGGCTGCTCGTCACAGTGCCCAACCGAGCGGCGCCGCCGCTCTGGGGCGACCGCCTGTCAGCGGTCGAGGATGGCGGACATGTGCGCCCCGGCTACACGCGCGGCGAACTGGAGGCCCTGCTGCGCGGGGCCGGCCTCACGCCGGTCCGCTGGTCGAGTTTCGGGGGTTTTTTCGCGCGGCGCGCGGTGGGCCTCAATCGCCGCCTCGAGCGCCGCTCCGGCCGCGCCTGGCTGCTTCTGCGGTTCCTGGGCCTGGTGCTGCTCAGGCCGCTGTGCCGGCTCGACCCGCTGCTCCCCGGCCGCGCCTGCGAGCTATTCGCGATCGCGCGGAGAGCGTAACTTGCCCTGCCTTGAGAGCGGCCGCTCGAGCCCGTGCGCCATCAGCAACGCCTCGTCGGCGAAGATCGCCTCGGTCGGGCCGTCGGCCACCAGGCGGCCGGCATCCATCACCACCGTGCGGGGGCACAGGTCCAGGATCATATCGAGGTCATGCGTGGCGATGACCTTCGTGATGTCGAGCGTGGCCAGGCGCTCGATGAGGCGGCGGCGCGAGCGGGGGTCGAGGTTGCTCGTCGGCTCGTCCATCACCAGGATGTCGGGCCGCATCGCCAGCACGGTGGCGATGGCGGCCGCGCGCTTCTGGCCGGCCGACAGGTGATGGGGGGCCTTGTGCTCGAGGCCCTCGCAGCCCACGACCGCGAGGGCCGCCGCCACGCGCGCGCGCACTTCGGCCTCGGACAGCCCCAGGTGCAGGAGGCCGAAGGCCACGTCGTCGAACACGGTCGGCATGAAAAGCTGGTCGTCGGGGTCCTGAAACACCAGGCCGACCATGCGCCGCACGTCGCGAATGTGGTGCTTGTCCAGCTCGACGCCATGGATGCGCACCACGCCCGAGCCGCGCAGCGTGCCGTTGAGGTGCAGGATGAAGGTGGACTTGCCGGCGCCGTTCGGCCCCACCAGCCCGACCGATTCGCCGACCTTGATGTGCAGCGACAGGCCGTCGAGGGCTCTCGTGCCGTCGTGGTAGACATAGGTCAGGTCGTGAACGTCGATGAGCGCGTCAGCCACGAGAAGCCCCTACCAGAGCGGCCCGAACCTTAGAGCCGCCACGAAGAGCACGCTGCCCGCCAGGAACGCATGGTCAGCGGCGCGCAGGCGGAAGTGGCTCAGCGTGCGTACCGTGCCGTCGAAGCCGCGGGCCAGCATCGCCGCATAGATGCGTTCGCCGCGCTCGAGCGTGCGCACGAAGAGGCTGCCGATCAGGCTGCCCGTCACCCGAACCCGCCGCCCGAGAGGGCTTGGCCCCACCGTGCGGCAGTCGCGCGCCCGCCGCAGCCGCATCACCTCCTCGATCAGCACGAAGAGATAGCGATAGAGGAAGCTCAGCTCCACGATGAAAAGCCGCGGCAGCCGGAACCACGCGAGGGCCTTGAGCAGCTCGTCGAACGGCGTGGTCGAGACGAGCGCGACCAGCGCACTCACCGTGAGCGCGAACTTGCCGCAGATGTTCGCGCACGACACCCACCCCGCCCGCGCCCAGAACGCCCACGGCCCGAACCGCACGAGCATCGGCGCCGAGTCGTAGAGCGGGTTGAACACCGCCACGAACAGCACGAAGGGCGACACGAGGAGCAGGTGTTTGGCCACGAAGGCAAACGGTATGCCCCCAAACGCCAACAACGCGAAGGGGAGGATCGCATACGGGAAGAGCGCCGCGACCTGGTACTTGGGCACCGACACCACCAGCGCCGTGAACACGGCCACCGCCGCCAGCTTCGCGCGGGCGTCGAGCCTGTGCACGGGCGAGTCGCCCGACGCGAAGCGGTCTATGTAGGCGTGGTGCATGGCCGGGCCTCAGTGAGTGTGCGCATGGCCCTGGGCGTCGCGGCGGCGCACGGCGGCGGCGATGCCGTAGACCACGCCCAGCGTGGCCAGGGTGCCCAGGAGGCCCGCAATGGAGGTCCAATACGCCGGCGAATCCTCGCCCGCGCGGTAGTCCGGCAGCGGGGCCGTGCGCTCCTGCCACGCGCTCACCTTCGCCATCGTCGGGTCCACCGCCTCCTCGTTCTCCGCGTGGCGCGAAAACTTCCGCCCCTCGATCAGGAAGTCCAGCCCGTCGGGCAGGCCCGAGGCCACCAGAGAGAGGAGCCCGGCGATCAGCAGCGCCAGGACGGCGAACGAGCCGACCACGGCCCGCCGCGACAGCCGCGCGCGGCCCGCCACCTGCACGCCCAGCACCTCGGGCCGCACCTGCGCGAGGTACGCGACGACGGCGAACGTGATCGCCCCCTCGACCGCGCCGATGAGCAGGTGGATGCCGACCATCAGCGGGAAGAAGGTGCCGAATGGCACGGCGCTCATGCCCGACAGCGCGATCTGCACGGGCACCACGGCCGCGCTCGCCGCCACGCCGACCAGCGCGCCCGTGAAGCTGGCCAGGTAGAGCCGCCCCGCGCTCTTCTGCCCCTCGGCCCGCCCGAGAATCAGGCGATAGAGTCCATAGCCGAAATAGGGCGCCACGAGGCCCATGTTGAACGCGTTGCAGCCGAGGGCCAGCAGGCCGCCGTCGTTGAAGATCAGGCACTGCACGGTGAGGATGGCAGCCATGACGAGTGCCGCGGCGTGCGGCCCGAGCAGGATCGCCAGCAGCACGCCGCCGCCCAGGTGGCCGCTCGTGGCGCCGAGAATCTGGAAGTTCACCATCTGCGCCGCGAACACGAAGGCGCCCATCACGCCCATCAGCGGCACCTGGCTCTCTTGAAACGAGCGCCGCGCGCCCGCCGCCGCCAGCCCCAGCCCGGCCGCGCTCGCCGCGATGAACCCGCCCGCTACGGCGGGCGACAGCACTTCGTTGGGCATATGCATGTCAACAACTCGGCGCGAAGGCGTCGGAAGGCATGAGTAGCACTCCGTTCGATTACGTAGCACAGCACAGATGCGATGTCAAGCCGGACGTCCCGCCAGCCCGCATTTCCCAACAGCCTGCCTAGCTTCGAAGGAGCGATAGGGTTTTGCCGGCGGCGTAAGCCGCCGGACAGAGGCCAACAGAGGACCAGCCCCGAAGGGGCGGAACGAGCACACCATCCTTTCGCCCCTTCGGGGCTGAATCCTCCGGCATCCGCGATCCGGCGGCTTACGCCGCCGGCAAAGCCCTTACGTCCCCTCGGGACTAGGGGGCCTGATGTGAAGTCCGGGCTAGCGAGAGCGCCCGAGGGTGGTCATGGTGAGCTTGCCGTGCTGCACGCCGCGGGTGGCGATGAGCTTGTCGGCGATGCGGACGAGGTCCGCCGCCGGCCCGCGGAGCACGATCACTTCGAGGCACGTGTGCGCCGTGAGGTGCACGTGGGTCGCACACACGATCAGCCCGTGGGCGTCGTGTTGGAGATCGGTGAGCTTGTCGGTGATCTCGCGGTATTCGTGGTTATAGACGAGCGTGAGCGTGGCCGCCTGCTCGCCCGAGAGCTTGCTCCAGTCGGCCTGAACCAGATAGTCGCGAATCAGGTCGCGCAGCGCCTCCGAGCGGCTCGGGTAGCCCTTCTCCTCGATCAGGCGGTCGAAGTCCTGGAGCAGCGGCTCCTCCAGCGACACGCCGAAGCGGACCAGTTCGCTCATGAGCGAGTCTCCTCCAAGGGATAGCACTCATCGGCATTCTAGTGCTATCACGTGGAGGAGTCAAACGCGGGGTCGGACGGGGGGTGCGGGCCGGAACTGTAGGTGGAAGTGCAGGAACGTAGCCGCGAGGGTCCCGCTTGCGGTTCTTCTCGGCCCTTCGACAAGCGGGACGCTTGTCGCCACGACGGTTCACAACAGAAACCGCCCGCAGGAATGCCCCACACCCGGTTGGGTTTTGAAACTACTAATCTGGACATAATTTATGTAGCTTTTCGCAGGTAGAAGATGTATAATAGGGGACATGAAGAACGATGCCCGACGACTCGCCCCACAGGCACAGGAAGCACTGCGGCGTCGCGCCGTGGCCGCAGTGCTCGCAGACGAGATGACGC
>Ga0209381_1000247_pt1 | contig 147030 bp, 123 predicted proteins | sample DewCreD2012metaG_FD_184111 | JGI IMG/M metagenome (GOLD analysis project Ga0209381, IMG submission 184111) | Hot spring sediment bacterial and archeal communities from British Columbia, Canada, to study Microbial Dark Matter (Phase II) - Dewar... ...
GATCTCCGCCGCCGCGCCCGAGGCGGCCCCGGCGGCCCCCGCTCCCTCGGCCGACGCGGCCCCGCTCGATCTCCCCGCCCCTCCCCCGCCGGGCGTACTGGCCGACGAGTGGGTCCAGGCGCTGTTCGCCATCGAGGCCGACCCGGAGCCCAAGGAACTGGCCGCCGGGGTGCACTTTCCCACCAGCAACGAGATCCGTTTCTTCCTGTGGCGCGAGGCCATCCAGGATCTCGGCGGCATCCAGATCGGCGTGGGCACCGACCAGAACTACTTCATGGCCGGCTGGGCCAAGCCCGACCTGCTCATCCTGTTCGATTTCGATCAACTGGTGGTGGACCTGCACCTCATCTACCGGGCGGCCTTCTCGGTGGCCAAGGACCCCAAGGAGTTTCTGGCCCTGTGGTCCAAGAAGAAGGCCCCGGCCTTCGCCGCGGCGCTCTCGGCGTCGATCAACGACGAGGCCCTGCGCAAGCGCATCATGGCCGAGTTCAAGGAATGGCGCCGCCCCATCGAGATCCGCCTGCACAACCAGCTCAAGTTCCACCGCGAGAACAAGGTCAAGTGCTTCCTGGACGACCCGGAGCAGTATGCGACCGTGGCCCGCCTGTTCGCCGAGCGGCGCGTGCTGGCGGTGCGCGGCGACCTCACCGCGAAGAAGACCATGCGCCAGATCGGCGCGCTGGCCCAGCGCATGAAACTCCCGGTGCGGGTGCTGTACCTCTCCAACGCCGAGCGCTATTTTCCCTTCGGCGATGATTTCCGGGCCAACATCGCCGCCCTGCCCTTCGACGAGCGCTCGCTCACGCTGCGGACCACCGGCCTCGGAAGCTGGAAAAACGGCGACCCGTTCTACTACGTGACCCAGAAATCGCAGCAATTCCTCGAGTGGCTCAAGGACCCATCCATCCGCCACGTCAAGCAGATGATCCGCTACATCGTGCCGCAGAAGCAGCGCTTTCTCTACACCATCGACCGGTTGCCCCCGACGCCGGACGAACTGAAACCGGCCCGCCCCCCGCGCGGCGGAAAGGGCCGGCGCCCGGCCTCTCCAGGCTCCGCGCCCTCGCCCACGGCGCCCGCGCCCTGAGGCCTCTCCCTTGTCCATCTCCTCGATCCCGCCCGACTCCTCGCCGCCGCTTCCCGGCGACGTGGATCGCCGTTCGCTGGGACGAGGCGCCTGCCTGGCGCTGGTGCTGGGCAACATCGTCGGCATCGGGATTTTTCTCACCCCGGGCGGCGTGGCCCGGGCCAGCGAGAATCTCTGGGTGTATGGCATGTTTTGGATCCTGGGCGGGCTGGTGGCCCTGGCCGGAGCCCTGGTGTACGCCGAACTGGGCACGCTCCACCCGCGCGCCGGAGGAGAATATGTCTTCCTCGACCAGGCCTACGGCCGGCCGGTCGCCTACGCCTGGGGCTGGATGTCGGCGCTGATCGTGTTTCCCGGCTCGATCGCGGCGCTGTTCATCTGGGTGGCCGGGGCGCTCTCCTCGACGCGCTTCGGTCAGTTTCTCAACCTGCCGGTCTTCTCGATCGGAGAGTATCGTTTCCTATGGAGCGACGCCGCGGCCATGACCCTGGTGTGGCTCACCACCGCCATCAACTGCCGTTCGGTGCGCGCCACCAGCTGGCTGCAAACGGTGCTGACCTGGATCCCGCTTTCGGTGCTGCTGGTGGCCGGCGTGACCACCATCGCGACGGGAGGCTCGCTGCCGCCCTCCAATCTGCCCGACTCGGTGATCGCCACTCCCAGCGCGGGCGATCTCTCGGCGGCCTTCTGCAAGGTCTTCTGGGCCTACACCGGATGGAACGTGCTGGTGTACCTGGGCGGAGAGATCAAGCGTCCCGAGAAGAACATCCCGACCGCGGTGGTCCTGGCGCTCGCCGCCACCCTGTCGGTGTACCTGCTGCTCAACCTGGCCTTCCTGTCGGCCTTCCCGCTGCAAAAGCTCCCCTCCATCGACAACGTCGGTCTGGCCACCGCCGAGCGGATGTTCGGCCCGCTCGGGGGCGAGGTGTTCGCGGTGGTGATCACGCTGGCGGCCATCGCCGGCATGAACGTCACCACCATGGCCGGCTCGCGCATCTCGCTGGCCATGGCCCGGGACGGCTACCTGTGGCGCAAGATGGCCTGGGTCCATCCCCGGCGGCATACGCCGGTGGTGGCTCTGCTCATCCAGGGAGGGCTGTCCTCGCTGCTGGTGCTGACGAAAAGCGCGGACATGCTCATCACCGTGACCGGCTCGGTTATGCTGCTGCTCTCGTGCGTGACGGTGTCCACCCTGTTCGTCTTTCGGCGGCGCAAGACGGCGGTCGCGCACTACCGCGCCTTCGGATTTCCCTTTCTTCCGGCGTTTTTCATCCTGGTCGGCGCCCTGGTGATCGGCGCCGGCCTCACCGCGGAGAGCAGGACCACGCTCATCGGCCTGGCGTTGTTTTTGGCCCTGATGGCCGCCAACTACCTGTCCAACCGCATCAAGAACCGCCCGCGCCCGACGATTTCTGCGGCGGGCCCGCGGTGAACTCGAGCCAGGTCCCGGCCGCCCGGTCGGGCGTCAGCAGCAAACTCGGCCCGAACGGCCCGGCATAGGCCATGACCTTGGCCGCGATGCCGCGCTCCACGACCGCCCGGGCCCGGGGTAGGCGCGAGACGCGCAGGCTGATCCCCAGGATGCCCTCGCCCCGCTGCGCCAAGAACTCCGCCACCGGGCCGCGCCCTTCCTGGGGCGCGAGCAACAGCACGCTGCCCTGTCCGGCGGCGAGCGCGACCCCCCGCGCCGAGAGCTGCGGCAGGGTGACCGCTTCGACCTCGGAGAGCCCGGCTCGCGCATAGGCGGCCCGGGCCGACTCCAGATCCCGGACCGCGATCCAGATGGCGCGCAGACCCTCCACGGTATTGGCGTGGGCAAAGGCGCGGCGGGCCTTCTCGTCCTCGAGCTTGCGCCAGAGTTCCTCGCGCACCGCGCGGTCGTAGGCGATGAAGAACAGCGGGTCGCCCGGCAAGGCCGGCCGATCGAACATCAGCGTATGCCACATCGGCTGGGACGACGTCGGTTTCCCGCTCCCGCCGGCCGGATCGATCCGGCCCGGGCGGGGTTTTCCCACCGAAAAACCCCGCTGGCGCAGGAATGCCGCGGTGTCCTCGGCCGAAGCCACCGCCAGCACCGCGAACATCGGACCCGATCGGTTTCGCTCCACGAAGCGGGCGATATCCGGCGCCTTCTGCCGGTCATAGAAGGTCAAGAGCTCCAGATAGGTGCCGTCCGCGAAGTAAAAATTGACGTTCTGGATGCCATTGGGAAGCACGCCGTCCTGGGGGTTGGAGAATCCGAGCGCCAAGAAGGCATCTTTCGCCGCGCCCAGATCGGCGGTCGCGATGCCGACGTGATCCAGGCCCCGTTCTCCCCCGAGCAGAGTGTTCCGCTCCTCGCCGGACCGCGGCGCCGGTTTCGCTCCAAAGGTTTCGGCGTCCGCGGTCGGCCCCGCGTCGGGAGCCGCCGCGGGCGGGATCTTGACCTCGACCGCGCCCAGCGGAGGCGGCGGATTTTCGGGGAAGGCCGGCGTGAGCGGCGGCGGCGCGTAGGGCGGCTCCGGCTCGGTCGCGTCCGGCATCCCGACCACCGAGGCCTGACAGCCGGCCAGCGAAAGGGCCAGCGTCCATCCGAGCAACGCCCTCATGCGGCCTCCCGCGCGCCCGTTGCGGCGGCGGCCACGATCTCGGCCATGATGCGGCAGCCGCGCTCGAGCTGGGAAAGCTCGATGCGTTCGTCGGGTCCGTGCACCTCGTGCTCTCCCAGCGGCAGCAGGATCGGCAACAGGCCGTAGCAGTTGAGCCCGAGTTCGCGGAAGAAACGGTTGTCGGTGGTGCCCGGGAACAACGCCGGCGCCACGTGCGGCGTCGGGCCGAGCCGCCGCAGCGTCTCGGCCATGGCGGCGAACAGCGGCGTGTCGATCGATGACCGGCTGGGGGGAGCATACAGCGTCTCTTGCACCGTGATCCCCTCCCGGCTGGCCTCCTCGGCCACGCGGGCGAGGCACGCCTCGCGCCGATCGGCGGGATGGAGCCGGCAGTCCAGGGTCGCCCGGCAGGAGGTCGGGATCTGGTTCTCGGCGGCTCTGGCTTCCAGCGCGGTGACGGAGAAGGTGGTGCACATCAGGGCGCGGGTCCAGTCGTTGCGCCGCGCCGCATGCCGCACCAGACGGCGGGTGACCGGCGATCTCGGGCGCGACAGGAACCAGGAGAGCGGGAAGCGGGCCCGCCCGGCCAGGGCGCGCAGGTTGCGTTCGGCCTCCGCGGTGATGAACACCTCCGGGGTTCTCTCCGAGAGCCGGGCCAGCACGCGGGCCATGCGCTCGGCGGGTCCCGGATCTCCCAGGGCGGCATGTCCGCCTTCGCCCCGGGCGGTGAGTTCGAGCCACAGGATGCCCTTCTCGGCGTAGCTGGGAAGCCACAGGCTCTCGCCGCTCGGCATGGAAAGACCGATGCCGCCCTCGCCGAGCAGGTCCGAGGCCTGTCCGAAGAGTCCGGCGTGCTCGCGGCACAGCCACTGGGCGCCCAGGCCTCCGCCGCGTTCCTCGTCGCTCACCGCAAGCAGCCACACTTCCCGCCGCAACGGAACCTCGGCCCGGGCCAGCAGCCGCAGCGCCATCAGGTGCATGATGCCGAGCGACTTGCAATCCAGCGCCCCCCGCCCGAACAGCCGGCCGTCCCGCTCCACCCCGGCCAGCGGCTCGACCGACCAGCCTTCTCCCGCCGGGACCACGTCGGCATGGTGCAGCAGCACCAGGGCCGGCTCCTCTCCCGAGCCGCGCAGGCGGGCCAGCAGATTCGGCCGGGCCGGGTCCAGCGCCAACCGCTCGCTGGCGATTCCGTCCCGGGCGAGCTGCGCGGCCAAAAAGTCCATGGCGGCGCGCTCGTTGCCCGGAGGATTGGTGGTGTCGATGCGAATGTATTCGGCGAGCAGATGCGCGGCCTCGCGACCGACCTCGCTCCAGTCGATGATCTCGAACGTTCCCACGACGGCAGGCTAACAAAGCCCGCCTTTTGTGCAAAACCTTTTTTTGCTACAGTCCGCCTCATGTGGCTTCCGCTCCAGGTGGCGCTGGTCAAGGGCTTCTTCTTCTATACGACCTACCTGCTCTCGTACCGGCAATTTCGCGCCGGGGTCCGGCTTCTGTTCCGCCGGCCGTGGGAGCGTTTTCGTCAGGCCTGCCGCGATCCGGCAGCGGTGCAGCGGGCCATGCTGCAAGAGCTGCTGGAGCGCGCCCGGGACACGGAGTTCGGCCGCGCCCATGGTTTTGCGCGGATCCGTTCGCTGGACGACTACCGTCGGGCGGTGCCCGTCGCGTCCTACGACGCCTTCGAGCCGCTCATCGAGCGCATCGGCCGCGGCGAGCGCAACATCCTCACCGCCGAGCCGGTGGTGTACTTCGCGCGCACCAGCGGCACCACCGGCCGGGCCAAGAACATCCCCTGCACCCCGCGCTACCTCGAGGATTTCCGCCGCGCCCAGCGCGTCTGGTACCGCTCCTTCGCGCTGTCCTTCCCGGGCATGATCAAGGGCAACCCCTTGACCGTGGTCTCCAACCGCATCGAATGCCGCACCGCGGCGGGCATCCCCTGCGGCTCGCTGTCGCGGCCGCTCACCTTCCGGGAGAGCGAGCTTGCCGATCGCGTGGTGATCATCCCACGCGACACCTTCCTCATCGAGGATTTCAACTCCAAGTACTACACCCTGCTGCGCCTGGCGGTGGACAACCGCATCTCCACCATCGCCGCGGTCAACCCCAGCACCATCGTGATGTTCGCGAAGAAGCTCGCTCAGTTCGCGCCCCGTTTCGTGCGCGACATCCGCGACGGAACGCTGTCGCGGGAGATCGACATCCCGGCCGAGCTGCGCCGGCGCATCCAGGGGATGCTGCGGCCCCACCCGCGCCGGGCCCGCGAGCTGGAAGCTCTGATGAATCGCCACGGAGAGCTCAGGCCGAAAGACGCCTGGCCCATGTTGTGCGGGCTGGCCTGCTGGAAGGGCGGCTCGGCGGACTTCTACCTTGGGCAGTTCGGGCGATATTTCGGCGACCGGCCGGTGCTGGAGATGGGCTACATCGCCTCCGAGGGCCACTTTTCGATTCCGCTCGACACCGGCAGCAACGACGGCGTGTTTTCGGTGCAGAGCCAGTTCTGCGAGTTCATCCCGGAGCGCGAGCGCGACGCCCGGCCCGGCGATCCCTTCCCGCCGACGCTCACCGCGGACCAGCTCGAGGCGGGCCAGCGCTATTTCGTCGTGGTGACCGGCTCCCACGGCCTCTATCGCTACGACATGAACGACGTGGTGGAGGTGACCGGGTTCTTCGAGCGCACCCCGAAGATCCGTTTCGTACACAAGGGCGGCACGGTGCTCTCCATCACCGGCGAGAAGGTCACCGAGACCCAGCTGGTGGCGGCGGTGACCGCGGCCGCGGCCGAAGAGGGTCTTTCGCTCGAAGGTTTTTCGGCCACGCTGCGGCTTTCCGATCCCCCGCGCTACCTGCTGGCGGTGGAGAGCGCCGAGCCGCTCACGGACGAAGCGGCGGCGAAGCTCACCGCCGCCTTCGATCGCCTGCTGTGCCGCCACAACCTCGAGTACGAGCAAAAGCGCGCCAGCGAGCGCCTGGGCCCGCCGCAGATCCTGCTCCTTGCGCCCGGCGCCTTCGAACGGTATCGGGCCGAACGGGTCCGGCAGGGGGCACCCGATGCCCACATCAAGCCTCCGCACGTTTTTCGCTCCGAGGAAGCGCTGCGCGCCGCGCTGCCCGTACGGGTCCCGGGATGAAGGGATCCAAAGCCGCGGGGATGCGCTACTCCGTGTCGCCGCCCGTATCCGCGGCTTCCAACCGCCGCAGGCAATCCCGAAAGAAAGCCGCCGCCGGATACGGCCCCATCACGCGCTGGTCGAACAGCATGCACAAGGGCAGCGTGGGCCGGACCTCGATGCGTCCCTGGCGCGCCACCGGGCGCTCCTTCAGGCCTCCCACGCCGAACGAGACCGTGGCCGCCCCGACCGGGCGAAACTCGTCCGGGCCGTCCTCGGCGAGGCAGGTGAGCCCGAAGATCCCCATGCCCGAGGCCCGCAGGCCGGGCACCAGTTCCATGGGGATGTAGATCAGCCGGCGCAGCAGCGGCGGCAGGCGCGAGAACCCCAACCAGCGGTCGAAATCCTGCACTTCTTCTTCCGGCGCGTTGTGGAGATGATCGAGTTCGAAGGAGAGATCGCGCACCGAGCGCCGATCGCAATCCTTGATGGTGACCAGAAACACCACCGGCTGCCCTCGATGGATGCGCCGAACCGGGACGGTGACGTGGCAGTCGTCGAAGCGCACCAGGCGGGGCGGCATGCGGTAGCAGAGGGTCCGCGCCAGCGGCTCGGCCCGGACCGCGAGCGCCAGCGCCTTGATGAGCAGCGCGTCCAGCCGCCAGGGCACCGCGGCCTCTTGGTGGGACTCGATGGCTTTCTGGAGGGCGCCGGCGTCGGCCAGCGCGGAAAGAGCGCCATGGCGCCCGGCGCGGTTCCATTCCAGAAAATCGCTGGCGAGGCGGTGGCCGGGGGGATGCGGCACGATGTCGTAGCTGCCAAAGCGCGTCTCCATCTCGACCTCCCTGTTTTCGTCCGGGCGCAATGTAGCATACTCGCCCCGGTTTGGCGAACCTCCATTGGCGAACCTCCCCTCTTTACACCAGGGCCGGCCCGCGCTAGCCTCAGTTCGGTCCGGGGGCCGGAGGAAGACCATGTCGAGGCCGTCTTTTTTCGCGCTCGCGTGGATGCTCGCCGCCGTTACCGCCTGCGATCCGGGGGAAGAGGCGTTCCTGGCCGTGCTCGGCAAGGGCATCGTGGGCGGCACGCCGGACACCAGCGCCGAGCACCAGGGGATCATGGTCTTTCTCTTCAACGTCTCCGGCGGCCAGGCGCTGTGCACCGGCACCTTGATCTCCCGGCGGGTGATCCTCACCGCCGGCCACTGCGTCTACGACAACCGCACCAACCCGGGCGGCTTCACCGTGGCTTTCGGCGACAGCCTCACCAGCGGCAACTACGTCACCCGCCGGGTGGCCGAGGTCTGGCTGCACCCGAGCTACAGCGTCGGGAACGGCTATACCCCGCCGGTGAACGACATCGCCATGCTCCGACTCTCGAGCGACGCTCCGGCCAACGCGCCGGCCATTCCCTATCTGCCTGCCGCCATGGGCCTCACCAGCGCGGACATCGGCACGACGCTGGAATTCGTGGGATATGGGATCACCAGCGCCACCGACCAGAACTCGGCCGGCACGCGCCGCCACGTCTTCAACGATCTCCGCTGGCTGTGCACCCAGGCGAACGGCTGCACCTTCTCCGGATATGTCACCGCCGCCCGCAACACGCTGTGCGACGACCAGAGTCCCGGCGGACCGTGCTCGGGCGACAGCGGCGGGCCCAACCTCATCACCCGCAACGGTCGCCAGTACATCGCCGGGGTCAACTCCTACTGCGACCAGAACTGCCAGTACTATTGCTGCAGCACCAAGGTGGACGCCTTCGAGGCCCAGATCGCCGACTGGGCCGGGGGCGGTCCCGGCGACCCTTGCGCGACGAACGCCGATTGCACCTCGGGCTTCTGCGCCGACGGCGTCTGCTGCGACAGCGCCTGCGATCGGGCCTGCTACTCCTGCAACCAGACCGGATTCGCGGGCACATGCCGGATGGACCCGAACGGCGCTCCCTGCCCCGACGGCGACCGCTGCAATGGCGAAGAGACCTGCCTCCAGGGCAACTGCGTCCCCGGCACCGCGCCCGTCTGCGACGATGGCAACGCCTGCACCCAGGACTCCTGCAACCCCGCGTCGGGGTGCGTGCACGCGGCGGTGGCGGGTGGCACTCCCTGCGCCGACAATGGCAATCTCTGCGACGGGCCCGAGACATGCCAGGGAGGCGTCTGCACTTCCGGGCCGGCGCTCGACTGCGACGATCACGAGATGTGCACCGATGACACCTGCGATCCCTCCACTGGCTGCCGCTCCGCCCCGGTCGCCGACGGCACCTCCTGCGGCGGCGGCCTTTGCGCTTCCGGCACCTGTGCCGGCGGAATCTGCCGTACCCAGGAAGTCGCCTGCGACGACGGCGACCCCTGCACCCGGGACAGTTGCCATCCGGCGTCGGGATGCCGTCACGATTCTCTGCCCGACGGCTTCGAGTGCGGCGATTGCAAGATGTGCCTTGCCATGCAGTGCGTGGACGTCACCGACTGCAAATCCGGCGGTTGCGGTTGCGGCGGGAGCCCGACGCCGGGCGCGGCGGTCTGGCTCGTGATTCTCGCCATCCTGCTTTCGCGCCAGAGACGCTGAAGCGCTTCGCGGATCATCGGCAATTGATAACGAGTGTCCGAAGACTGTTTTCTCTGTGTCAGGAGGTCAAAATGCGGTTTCCGTCCCTCGCTCGGCTTCTCGCGGCTCTTTCCCTGTTTGCCGCCGCTTGTCAGGAGTCAGACATGTCCGAGTACCGGCATTTCGGCCAGCGCATCATCAACGGCACGGTGGACACCACCAACACCGCGGTAGTCATCCTCTACAACACCGCGGTGGGCGCGCTGTGCACCGGCACGCTCATCACCAACGACGTGGTTCTCACCGCAGCCCACTGCGTGGAATCCGATCCCTACATGCGCAACTGCAACCAGCCGGTGTCGGCCTCGCGCATGCAGGTGGGCTTCGGCACCTATGAGAACTCCGCCACCTGGCGCAATGTCTCCGAGGTGCGCCAGCATCCGAACTGGGACTGCGACAACCTGATCAACGACATCACCCTGCTGCGGTTGAGCAGCGCCCCGCCCGCCGGCGTCACGCCCATCCCCTACCTGCCATCCACGCTGGCGGTGACCTCGGCCGATGTGGGCACCCAGCTCGAGTTCTCGGGATACGGCCAGACCGAGAGCGGCTCGACCGGCACCCGGCTGCACGTGAGCAACAACCTCGACCTGGTGTGCACCTCGGCCAGCGGCTGCAGCGGATACGCCAGCCGCAACACCATCTGTTACGATGAAAACCCCGGCGGCCCGTGCTCCGGCGACAGCGGCGGCCCGGCCTTCATCCTGCGTTCGGGCACCAAGTACGTGGCCGGCGTCACCTCTTACGGTGACCAGAACTGCACCCAGTTCGGCTGCTCCACCAAGGTGGACGCCTTCGAGACCTTCATCACCGACTTCATCGGCACCAGCCTGCCGCTCGGCTCCACCTGCTCCACGGGAACCCAGTGCCAGTCGGGTTACTGCGTGGATTCGGTGTGCTGCGAGAACTCCTGCGCCAGCGCCTGTCAGTCGTGCAACCTGGCATCCAGCCGGGGGTACTGCCGGCCCGACCCGGACAACACCCCTTGTCCAGATAGCAACCTGTGCAACGGCACCGAGGTGTGCCGCTCGGGAACCTGTTCGGCGGGCTCGCCGCTCAACTGCGATGACGGCAGTATCTGCACCACCGACTCCTGCAACCCCGCCACCGGCTGCGCGCACGCTCCGGCCAACAACGGCGCTTCCTGCGACGATCGCAACGTGTGCAACGGCCAGGAAACCTGCCAGAACGGCGCCTGCGTCTCGCAAAATCCCCTCAACTGCGACGACGGCAACGGCTGTACCGCCGATGCCTGCGACAGCATCAACGGCTGTCTCCATTCGCCGATGGCCGACGGCGCCTGGTGCAGCGATGGCAACGCCTGCAACGGGCTGGAGACCTGCCGCGGCGGCGCCTGCCAGCCGGGCAATCCGCTGGACTGCAACGACTTCAACCCGTGTACCCTGGACACCTGCAACCCCGGCTCGGGTTGCGTGCGCAGCAACATCGCAAACGGCTCCCCCTGCGACGACGGGAACGTCTGCAACGGCGCCGACGCCTGCCAGAACGGCAGCTGCCTTCCCACCGGGGCCGGTCTGGCCTGCGACGACCACAATCCCTGCACCACGGACAGCTGCGACGCGGTGCTCGGATGCCGCAACGCCCCCGTGGCCGATGGCACTAACTGCGGCGGCGGCCTGTGCGGCACAGCGGCATGCCAGGGCGGCGCCTGCGTTCCCTCGGGTTCGGTCAACTGCGACGACGACAACGCCTGCACCATCGATAGCTGCGCCACCGATGTCGGATGCCTCCACATCCCGCGCCCTGACGGATACGAATGCGGCGATTGCGTGATGTGCCTCTCCGGCACCTGCAGCGCCGAGGTCCCGGATTGCAAGAGCGACGGCTGCGGCTGCGGCACCGCCGACGGCGGCGGCCCGGCCGGCCTGTTGCTGCTCCTCGTCGCCTCCGTGCTGCGGAGAAGGCGCTCGTGATGAACCCCCTCGCCCAGGCACGATGGCTGGCCGCTGTTCTGGTCGCGGCGCTGCCGGCGCAAATCCTCGCGGCCGAGTTCCAGCCGCGCCTTTCGAAGGTAATCCCGGAGGTCGCAACTCAGTACGATCTCGAGCTTCTGGCCGTGGGCCCGGCCCCCGATCGCGCCCGGCGCGCCCTGGATCTCGCCGCCACGCTGCCGCCCTGGTCCCGCATCAACATTCTCGAGGATTCGCAGTCGCTGCTCGGTTGGGTGGCGGTGGCGACGATGCTGGAGCAGGCGATCCAGGCCGGCGGAACCTCCTCCCCCGCCGAGTGGAGCGCGGGCCTCCTGGAGTGCTATCGTTCGTTCTCCTCGCTGGAACGCGCGCGCAACCTCCTCCAACCGGCCGTCGAGATGTACCGCTTGCAAGCCGGGGCTGACCATCCCCTGGTCGTCCTGCTCGATCGCCTGCGCGACCTGCCGCCCTACGCCCGCGAGGGCGTGCTGTGGCTGGCCCGGCGCGCCCTGCCCCGCGAGGATCTCCCCGCCGACCACCGGGCCGCGTTGCTTTCGGCTGTGGTCGATACCCACCGCCGGCTCGAGCGGTTTGGCGACATGGAGCGTGCCGCGCAGACGCTGGAAGAGACCCAGGGCCCCGGTCCGGCCAGCGTGTGGCTGGCCGAGGCGCTGCTGGAACAGGGCAAGCTGCCGGCCGCCGAGGCGGCCCTGCAACGGGCTCGGCAGGCCGGAGCCGACACCCGCCCGGCCGATCTGCGGCGCGAACTCCTGCCGCTTCGGCGCAAGCTGCCCAAGATCCCCGCGGCCGAGATGGCCCGGCTGGCCGAGATCCTGCTCGCCCTGGACGAGCCGTGGCGCCTGACTTCCATGCTCACCGCGCAGCAGGCCGCAAGCAGCCATCTGCCGCTTTTGCAGCGAGATTATCTCGATGCCCTGGTGCTGAGCGGCGCGCCCATGCCGCGCATCCGAGATTTCTCGCGCATAGCCAGAGCCGTCCCGCCTCATCCGGCCCTGTTGGGGCGCCGCATCGGCCTCGGACTCCTCGAATTCCTGAAGGGTCTGGTGGCGCCGGCCCGGCCGTCCATGTCTCCTCGCGATGAGGAGCTGTTGCGCGCGGACCTGACGGCCTTCGCCTCCATCGATGCGCGCCTGGCCGACCTCACCCGGCTGTTTCTGGATCTGGCGCGGTACTCCCGCGATCCGGCGCGCCCGGTGCCGCCGGAGCCGCTGCGCCGGGACATCGAGGCCTTCCAGCGGGCGCACCCGAACGATCCCGCCGCTGTCCAGATGATCTACCTCTTGCGCCAGCTCGGGGAAAACAGCGTGGACGTCGCCGCGGCCATCGAGTCCTACCAGAAGACCCGCGCGGGCCAACCGTTTCCCGACGAGCTCCTTCCGGTGATGGCGGGCCATGCCGTTCGCCAGGCACTTCAGAAGCGAAGCGCCGCCGAGCTCAAACCGGTGCAGGACTGGCTGGCCGCCCGTATCGCGGAGAGGCGCTCCCAGGCGTGGCTGCTATGGCGTGCGCACTTGATGGCGGTGGAGATCCTGGTGGGCCCTGGCGAGGAGGTATCCCGCCGGATATCCCCGCTGGCCGAAGCCTACCAGGAGGCCATGCAGGCCTACGCCGCCACCGACCCGGCGGAGCGCGATCCCGTGGTGTTGTGCGACGCGGTGACCGCGCTCGGCACCCTGCTCATGGAGGGGCAGCAGTCCAAGGAGGCGATGGAGCTCATCGACCAGATGGCGCCGGTCTGCGGCTCGGATGCCACCCAGCGCGCGCTCAAGACCATCCTCCAGATCCTCGCCGGCGGCCCCGCGACCGAGCAGCTCAAGAAATCGCTCGCCGAGGATGCCGATGGCTTCGCCGATCTGCACACGCAGATCCAGTGCCGCTTGTGGCTGGCCCTGTCGGAAAACGACCCGGCCCGGGCCCGCGCCCATGCCGCCAAGGCCCAGCAATTGATCGAGGAGGCGAAGCGCAAGGACATCCCGGTCTTTCTGGCCCCGGACCTGCGCGCCCTGGCGACGTTCACCGGAGCGTTCCAGATGCAGGCCGGCTACGCGCCGCAGAGCCCGTTCGGTCTTTTCATTTCCGCCTCGGTCAGTTCGCGCCTGACGCTGTTTCCCCCGGCGGCGGTGGACGAAGCGCGCTTGCTCAAATTGACCCAACCCTAGCCGCCTACCGCTTCCGCTCGCCGGGTTCGAAAAAACCGTGTTCGGCCAAAAAAGCCTCGTCCACCTCGCGTCGTTCGGGCGAGATGAAGTGCAGCAGATATTTTCCGATGAGATCCGCCTCCAGGTTGACCTCGTCGCCCGGTTTGAGCTCGCCGAGTCGTGTCTTTTGCAGGGTATGGGGAACCAGGGTCACCCGGAAGGATCCGTCTTTTACATCGTTGAGCGTGAGGCTCACCCCATCCAGAGCCACCGACCCCTTTTCGATCAAGAACGGCCGGACCGACTCCGGGGCGCGCACCCGCAAATCGATCCCGCTTCCCCGGTCGGAGCGCTCGACGACCTGACCCACGCCGTCCACGTGGCCGGTCACCAGGTGCCCGTCCAGCCGCCCCCCGAAGGAGAGCGCCCTCTCCAGGTGCATCCGCTGCCCCTGGCGCGCGCGGCCCAGCGTGGTCACTCGGGCGGTCTCCGGCCCGATGTCGGCCTCGAAGCCCTCCCCCGTGTGGGCGCGCACGGTCAGGCACACGCCGTTCACCGCCACGGAGCACCCGATGGGCAGGGACTCGAGCGGCAGGCGCGTTTCGATGACGACGCTCAGGCCGGCCGAGGCACGGCCGATTCGACGGATGGAGCCGACGTCTTCGATGATGCCAGTGAACATGCGCTCTCCCTCTCCTGCAGCCGTCCGGAGCATATCCCGTCCGCTCCCAGACGACGCCAGCGAACGTCTTCGAGGTGCAAGGCCCGCCGCACCTTCGCCGCGCCGGCGAACCGGGCCAGGGGCACGGCCGTATCGCCGAGCAACAGGGGCGCCAAATGAACCTCCAGCCGGTCGACCGCGCCGGCGGACAAGAACTGCCCCAGAACGTCGGCGCCGCCCTCCACCAGCAGGCGGTGGATGCCGCGGGAGAGAAGATCCGCCAGCACCGCGCGCAGCGGCAACCGTCCGACCCGCGCCGGCATCCGAACCACGACGACGCCCTGCCGCTCCAGCGCGCGCGCCCGCGCTCCGCTGGCGTCCCGAGAGGTGTACAAAAAGACCGGCGCGCCCCGGGACAAACCGAACACGCGCGCACGAGGCGAGCACGACAGCCGGCCGTCGAGGATCGCCACCGCCGGGTTTCGGCCCCGGGCGTGCCGCACGTCCAGCCGCGGGTCGTCGCACCGGATGGTGCCGGCGCCGACCAGCACCGCGTCCACCATCGCCCGCAATCGGTGCACCCGCCGCTGGCAGGCATCGCCCGTCAGCCGTTGCGCCCGCCCGCCGGGCGGTGCCAGCCGTCCATCCAGGCTGACCGCCGCCTTGGCCAGCACCCACGGGCGGTTCTTCCGGATCAGGACCTCGAACACCTCGTTCAGGGCGCGGCATTCGGCCTCCAGGATCCCGGTCTGGACCCGGACTCCCAGACGCCGCAGCGCCGCCACGCCGCGCCCGCACTCCCGCGGGTTGGGATCCAACGCGCCAACGAAAACCCGGCGGATGCCGGCGGCGGCGATGGCTCGGTGACAGGGGCCGGTGCGGCCCTGGAGGTGGCATGGCTCCAGGGTGCAGTACAGGTCGGCGCCGCGAGTGGCGGCGCCGGCGCTTCTAAGCGCTTCGATCTCCGCGTGGGGCAGCCCCGCCCGCCGATGGAATCCCTCCCCGACCACCTTTCCGCCGCGAACCACCAGCGCTCCCACCATCGGATTGGGCCAGGTCCGGCCCCGGGCTCGGCGGGCGAGTTCGAGCGCCTGCCGCATCAGCCGCTCCTTTCGAGACTGACGCACGGACCGCCTCACCCGAGAGGCCGGCCGCGCGCCGCCCGCGCCCACGCCAGCGCCCACTCGCTACCGCGGGAGGGCGACAGAAACAGGATTGCGACCATCGCCATGCCAAAAGAGGGAGAACAGCCCATGTCGCGCCGCCTCAGGATTTGCCGCGTTTCTTGACGCTGCGCCCCCGTTCCTCGATCAGCTCCTTCAGCTCGCCCATGAACTCGGAGAGGTCGCGGAACGATCGGTACACGCTGGCGAAGCGCACGTAGGCCACCTCGTCCAAGTCGTGCAGGTAGCGCATGACCTCCTCGCCCAACCAGGTGGAGGATACCTCGCGCTCGCCCTTCTCTCCCAGCCGGCGCTCGATGTCGTCCACGAAACGCACGATCTCGTCCACACCGACCGGGCGCTTTTCGCACGCCCGCAGGATGCCGGATTTCAGCTTCTCGCGGTCGAAGGGTTCGCGGCGGCCGTCCTTCTTCACCACCAGCGGGGTGGTGTCCTCGGCCCGCTCGTAGGTGGTGAAGCGGTGGCGGCAGGCGGCGCATTCCCGCCGGCGCCGAATCGCCTTGCCATCCTGGCTCAGGCGCGAGTCGATGACCTTGTTCTCCAGATGTCCGCAACCCGGGCACTTCATGTTCGCCGCGCTCCCGTCCCCTAGGCCACCGCGTTCCCGCGCCGCCTGGCGCTCGTCAAACCGCCTCCGCATCGGCCAGCTTGCACAGCTCCAAGCCGGCGCTTTCACCCAATTCGAGCGCCAGGCGATCCGGATACTCTCCCAGGAAGACCACCCGACGCAAGCCAGCGTTGATGATCATCTTGATGCAGATGACGCACGGGCTGAAGGTGCAATACAGCGTTCCTCCGCGAATGGACACACCGTGGTACGCCGCCTGGATGATGGCGTTCTGTTCGGCGTGGAGACCCCGGCACAGCTCGTGCCGCTGGCCGGAGGGAACGCCGAGCTGCTGGCGCAGGCATCCCACTTCGGCGCAGTGGCGCACGCCCTTGGGTGCGCCGTTGTAACCGGTGGCCATCAGCATGCGCTCCTTGACGATTACCGCGCCGACCCGGCGGCGGAGACAGGTGGAGCGCCGTTCGGCCAGACGGGCGAAATCCATGAAGTAGGTATCCCAGTCCGGCCGCTCGCTCATGGACTCTTTCGCCTTCCCCCCGTCAGCGCCCGAATCTTCCGCACCCGGCGAGCGTGGCGCCCGCCCTCGAACGAGGTGACCAGGAACGCTTCCAGGATGTCGATCGCCTCGCCCGGGCCGGTCACCCGCTCTCCCAAGCACAGCACGTTGGCGTCGTTGTGCGCCCGGGCCATGCGCGCGGTGAATCCCGAGGTGCACAGCGCCGCGCGCACGCCCGCGAAACGGTTGGCCGTGATGCTCATGCCGATGCCGGTGCCGCACACCAGAATGCCGAGATCGCATCGCCGCGCCTGGATGAGGCGGGCCAGCCGCGCCGCGAAGTCCGGATAATCCACCGACGCGTCCGAATCGGTGCCCAGATCCTCGACCCGCTCTCCCCGGCGCCGCAAGTGATCCCGCAGCAGATCCTTGAGCTTCCGGCCTCCATGATCCGCCGCCAGCGCGATCCTCCGTCTGGAGCTCTTTTCCGGCATGGCGCCCGGTCCCTCAGCCGCCCACCCGGGTCTTGAGAAAGGCCAGGATGTCGCCGATGGTGCCGAAGCGGCTCTCCAACTCCTCTTCGGGAACGTCGTCCAGGCTGAGCCCGAACTCGGCTTCGATGTCCATCAGAATGGTATACCGGTCGAGCGACGTGGCGCCGAGATCGTCTTTGAGGCTGGCCTCGTTGCGCAAGTGCTCGACGGGGACGTTCAAGGTCGCGGCGATGACTTTTTTCACGCGGGCTTCCAGGTCCATGTCCTCTCCTCGGTCAGGTGGCCTCTTCTGTACCGCTTCCGTCGAAGCGGGTCAAATGGCAACCGCGATCGAGTTGCCGCACCAGACCGACGAGCGCGTCGCCGGGACCGATCTCGACGAAATCTCGGATTTGCCGCTGCAGAACCCATTCCAGCGATTGCTGGAACCGCACCGGCGAGGTGATGTGCTCTCTCAGCCGCCGCCGGATCTCCTCCGGGCCACCGTGGGGACGGCCGGTCACGTTGGAAATCACCGGCCAGCGGGGCGGGCGCACCGGCAGCGATTCGATCACCGGGCGCAGCTCTTTTGCCGCGCCTTCCATCCGCGGCGAGTGGCAGGCCACCGACACCCGCAGCGCGACGAGCCGGGCCCCTGCCTGTCGGAGCGGCTTCTGCGCCCGTTCCAGTTCCGCCGCCGGCCCGGAGAGCACCACCTGCCGCGGCGAGTTGAAATTGGCGATGACGATCCCGGGCGCGGCCCGATCGGCAATCACTGACGCCACCTTCTCGGCATCGAGCCCCAGCACCGCCACCATCCCGCCGCCCGGATCCGCAGCCGCCATGGCCAGACCCCGGCGCTGGACGAGGCGCAAGCCATCCGCGAAGGAAAGACTTCCGGCAGCCGCCAGGGCGGTGAGTTCGCCCAGCGAGTGGCCGAGCAAGACCCGGGGCTCGACCGTCCCGCGCTCCTGCCACTTCCGCCACGCCGCCAGGCAGACCACGTAGAGGGCCGGCTGGGCGTTTTCGGTGCGGTGAAGATCGGGAGATTCGTTCAACTCGGCCCAGCGCCCGGACGGCCACTTCAGGATGTCGGCGGCCTCATCCAGCAGGCGCCGCGACTCAAGATCGGCGCTCAACCAGGCACGGAACATCCCCTCCCGCTGCGAGCCTTGTCCCGGAAACATCACCGCCGGCCCCCCGCCAACCGGCTCGGGCGGCCCACCCGAAAGAAACACCATCGTCCGGCGGCGCGCCTAGTCGGCGACCGTCACGACCTGACGGCCCTTGTAGTATCCGCAGTGCGCGCACACGCGATGGGGGAGCATGGGCTCGGTGCATTGGGGGCAATCGATCGGGCCGGGTACGGCGGTGATCTTCCAGTTGGCCCTGCGCTTGTCGCGCTTGCTCTTGCTCTTTCTCCTCTTGGGAACTGCCATCGGTCCTTCTCCTGGGCCTTGCGGGCCCTGTTTATTTGTCCAACATGCCGCGTAACACTCGAAAAGCGCCTTCTTCCTGCGTCTGGCCGCAGGTGCAGGCTTCGACATTTCGGTCGACCCCGCAGCCCGAACAAAGGCCGCGGCAATCCTCCCGGCAGCGGGCCACCATGGGCAGCGAAAGCAGAATCTGCTGGCGCACCAGGTCTTCGAGCGGCAGAAACTCCCCGGAGTAGAACTCCCGTTCGATGTCCTCCCGGCTGAGTTCCACTTCCTCCTCCGGTTCGGGCAGCGATTCCGGCTGCGGCACCAGCGTCAGATCGAAGCGCACCGGCACATCGAGCTCGAATTTCTTCAGGCACAGAGCGCATTCCGCCGTCAACCGCAGTGAAAAGTCCATCCGCAGCACCAGATCCAGACCTGAGCGCTGCACGCTGCCCAGTGCCGTTTGTTCGTCCAGCGCCGAGAGGAAGCCGGTGGGGTTCTGGCCGGCGAGCGTCTGGTCCAGCCAGGCGCGGCCGAGCGGCTCGTGGATGGCGGTCGGCTCCGCGGTGATGTCGGCGATGCGAATATCCAGGGCCATGGGCCTTCTCCGCCGGGGATCGATACCCCAAAGGCCCCGTAAGTATATGGAAGGAGGCCATCTTGTCAATGAGAAAGGCCGTCCGACTCAGGCCGCACCGCATCGAGAACGGTCCCCCCCGGCCGGCCCGCTGGCGGAGAACTCCTCCAGCGAACGCAGCACTTCGGCCACGGCCGGATACAGCGCCTCGGGGATCTCCTCGCCGGGCGCGACCCGGATCAGCGAGCGGGCGAGCGGCACGTTTTCCACCACCGGAACACGGAGCCTCGCGGCCTCGCGCCGGATCCGCAGAGCGGCCCCGTCCCGCCCCGAGCAGGCCACCACCGGCGCGTCATCCTCCTCGGGCCGGTAGCGCAAGGCCACGGCCAGGTGCGTCGGGTTCGCAACCACTACGGCCGCTCGCTTGAGCGATTCCAGGCCGCCGGAAAGCAGGGCTTGATGACGCCGGCGCCGCTCGGAGCGCAGATGAGGATCACCCTCTTCTTCGCGGTGCTCCTGCCGGACCTCCTGTCGGGTCATGCGCATCCGCCGCAAAAACCTTTTGCGCTGCCAGTACAGGTCGAACAGGGCGAAGGCCATGGAGAGCCCGGCGAGCGGAGCCAGAACAAGCGCCCACGAGGAGAGCGCATCGCCCGGATCCGGGACATCGCCACCCGCTTTCGAGCACAACCCGAGCGCCGCAGGCACGATCAGGGCCGCGCCGGCCGCGAGCACCATCGCGATCTTCGCCACGGAGAGCAGCAGATCGGCGACCCGCTCCCGAGACAGCAGCCGCGCCATTCCCCGGAGCGGATGAATGGCATCCCAGCGCATCCGCCAACCGAACCGGAATCGGGTCTGGAGCAGCCCGGCCGCCAGCGCCGCCGCCGCCGCGCATCCGCCGATGGAAAAGACGCCCGAAAGCAACAGCCGAAAGCCGTCGTCGAGCGGGCGTGCGACCTCGCCGGCCAGGCAACCGCGCAACCAATTCATCCAGGAACCGAGGGCACCGGGCAACCAACCCGCCATGCCCGCGAGCGCGCCGAGCATCGCCGCGGCCGAGGTGAGATCGCGGGAATACGCCATCTCGCCGCGTTCGCGCGCTTTTCTGAGCTTTCGCTGGCTGGGTGGCTCCGTCCCTTGATTTTTTTCCATCGCATCTTTCCTCTTTGCCTGTTCCGATGGGTGTTCATGCAAGATTCACGCCACGTCGACCATCTTTGTCGTCGAGCCTGCCTGTCGTTTTTTTAATCGACTTATCAGCCAGTTACAACAATGTGAAAAAATCGCCCAAAACTCGATCCTGCGTTTTACCCCTCCGCTGTCCGGATTTTTGCAAACCGTCCGGATTTCGACAACGTCCACAAAAAGAAGGAACCGCAATATTTGACCGTGTCTCGTTCGGTCTGATAGATTGCCGACCGGAGGAATCGACCCGCCATGGCCGGGAACCCGGAACAACTCCCGAGAGAATTCGGCAAGTACCACCTCATCGAGCGCATCGCCACCGGCGGCATGGCCGAGCTGTACCGCGCCAAGCTCTACGGCGCGGGCGGGTTCGAGAAGGATCTGGCCATCAAGAAGGTGCTCCCGCACCTGGCGGGCGAGCGCGACTTCATCCAGATGTTCATGGATGAGGCCATGATCACGGTGACGCTGAACCACGGCAACATCGTCTCGGTGCTGGACTTCGGCGAGATCGAGGGCGCCCACTTTCTGGTGATGGAGTTCATCGACGGCGTGGATCTGCAGAGCCTGATCCGGCGCTCGAGCGAGCTGTTCGATCCATTCCCGCCGGCCATCGCCTGCCACATCGCGCATGAAATCTGCCGCGGGCTCGACTATGCCCACCGCAAGGTCGGCCCGGACGGCAAACCGCTCAAGATCGTCCACCGCGACGTGAGCCCGCAGAACGTCCTCATCTCCTTCGAGGGCGAGGTGAAGATCGTCGACTTCGGCATCGCCCGCGCCGCCTCCCGCCTGACCTCCACCCAGCATGGCGTGCTCAAGGGCAAGGTCGCCTACATGAGCCCCGAGCAGATCATGGGCAACGAGGTGGACAACCGGGCCGACATCTTCGCCGCCGCCATCATCCTGTACGAGATGCTCACCAACCACCGTCCGTTCGAGGGCGCCACGCCGCAGGAGACCATGGCGCTCATCACCCGGGGCGTTTTCGAAAAACCCCAGCGCCTCAACAGCAAGATCCCGAAGAGGCTCGCCGAAATTCTCAAGAAGGGCCTGGACAAGAATCCCCGCAAGCGCTACGCCACCGCCGGAGAGATGGCCGCCGATCTATCCGATTTTCTGCACCGCGAGGGACTGCGGCCCGACGCGTCCACCGTGGCGGCCTTCATCATCCAGCGCCTGCCCGAGGCGAAACCCCGCACCATGCCGCCCACACCCATCCGGGCCATTCGCCGCGACGCCGCCCGGGCCCACACCCCGGCGGCGCAGCAACCCGCCGCCGCCCCCGCGCAGCCCCGGCCGCCGGCGGCATTTCCGCCCGCCGCTCCAGCGCCGGCGGGATCTCCATCCGCCGAGGAGCCGCCCGAGGCGGTGGCGGTGGTGGGCGAGGCCGTGTCCTTCGACGTGCTCAACCTTCCCGGATACGCCGAGGCGCCCGATTCGCGGCGGCCGACCGATCCATTGGGTTCGGCGGTGCAGGTTCCGGCAACGCCGGCGGCTCCCGCCCAGACGCTGCCCGAGATGCCGGCGGCTCCGCCTCCTCCGGCCGCGCCGCCGCCGGATCTCCTTTCGGCACCGACGCAACTCTTCAGCGCTCAGACGGGCGCACCGGAAGCGAAGGGACAGGTGCTGGGAAAGGTGCCGGACGCGCAACTGCTGTCGGCCAAGACCATGCTTCTGGCCAAGGCCGAGGAACCCGCGGAGCCGACTCGCCCGCCGGCCGGCGGCACCAGCGCGCAACCCAGCCCCACGGTGATGGTCGAGGGCCTGCCGGCGACCACAAGTTCGCCGGATCCGAGCATCGAGGAGCGCTGGCTCAAAGACGGCCCGGCGCCCAAGGGAACGTCGTTTGAGGACGAGGAGCCCCAGATTTCGATCCGGCCCCGACAAAGCAAGGCCAAGGTCCTGACCGTGGCCGCCGTGGGACTGTTGGCGGTCGTCGGCGGATCTTATTTTATCCTCTCGGGCCCGGACACCCCTCCGGAACCGATCCCGCCGCCGCGACCGATGGTCGTGGACGCCGGCTCGACGGCGGCGGCGCCTGTCGAACCGGAGACTGGCGCTTCGGACGGGTCTTCCTCGGTTCCCGAGGAACCCGACCGGGCTATCGCGGCGACGGAAAACCCATCAGCGCCGGACGCAGGCACGGCGGACGCGGGCGAAATCGCGATCGCCACCGTCGAGCCCGCCACGGAGTCGCGGGATGCCGGCCCGGCATCCCCTCCCAAGGAGCTCGCCGGGGACGCGCAGACCAAAAATCCGCCGCCCCCCGAACCGCCCAAGCCGCGGCCGCCCCAACCGCCGGTTCCCCCGCCGCCCGCACCGAAACCTCCGGCGCCGAAACCGCCGGCCGAAAAGGTCGCCGTGGCGCCCCAACCGCCCCCCGGCGCCGGCACGGGAACCCTGCGCATCAATTCCGAACCCTTTGCCGTGGTGTATCTGGGGGCCAAGAAGCTCGGCCCCACGCCGCAGATGGATCTCAAACTCCCCGTCGGCAGCCATACCTTGACGCTCAAGAACGACGCTCTGGGCATCACCAAGAAGGTGCGGGTCATCATCGAAAAGGACAAGGTCCACACCGTCTTCGTGGATCTCAACCAGAAGTGAGCCGCGTCCAAGAGCCGCCCGGGGCCCGCCACGCCATCCGTCGCTGCATTCATTCGTCCTGCGGTGTTTCCTTTGGCCCAGGAGTTTCAGGAGCAGGCCCGGGAGCGGATCGTGCACGATCTTTTGATGGTTACCGCGGCAAGTACAGGTAGTTGCGGATCTGTTGCTGCACGTCCCGGTGGACGCCGCCGAGAATCCGCAGACGGAAATTGCCCGGCCCGGAGAAAGGCACACCCACGATGCGGCTGCCGGGCGCAAGCCGCAAGCCGGTGACGAAGCCCACCACATCCTGCAGACTCCGACCGGGGATCCGGCCTTTGGCCATGACGCGCCCTCCGGCCTTGACACGCAGGACGAACAACCGCCGCGGCCGCAAGGCACAGTAGAATCCGGCAAAAAACAAGATGGCCACAAGGAAGATGAGCGTATCGAATTCCATGCCCGCTAGTGGACGGACTCGCCCGTTCCTTTCGGGCGACCGCCGGCACCTCGGAAATTCATGCCGCCATAAAAAAACAAGGCCCCCGGCTTGTGACCGGGGGCCTTGAAATAAAATCCGGCAGCGTCCTACTCTCCCACACGGTCGCCCATGCAGTACCATCGGCGCAGGAGGGCTTAACTTCCGAGTTCGGAATGGGATCGGGTGTAACCCCTCCGCCATTGCCACCGGAATGCGGTTTTCAAAGCGTTCAACTTGCCGAGCCTCTCAAACGAGACTCTCGCGCTCAACCCTGGCCATTTCCGCCACGTTTCTGATTCAGCGTTCCGACTCTCGTCGGCGCGCTCAATCAAAAAATGGTCAAGCCGCACGACCAATTAGTACCGGTCGGCTCCACGCATTGCTGCGCTTCCACCTCCGGCCTATCAACCTCCTAGTCTAGAAGGGGTCTTTAGGGGGCCCGAAGGCCCCGGGATACCTGATCTTGGGGGGGGCTTCCCGCTTAGATGCTTTCAGCGGTTATCTCTTCCGTACGTGGCTACCCAGCTATGCCCTTGGCAGAACAACTGGCGCACCAGAGGTACGTTCAACCCGGTCCTCTCGTACTAAGGTCGACTCCCCTCAAGTATCCTACGCCCACGGCAGATAGGGACCGAACTGTCTCACGACGTTCTAAACCCAGCTCGCGTACCGCTTTAATTGGCGAACAGCCAAACCCTTGGGACCGACTTCAGCCCCAGGATGCGATGAGCCGACATCGAGGTGCCAAACCGCGTCGTCGATGTGAACTCTTGGACGCGATCAGCCTGTTATCCCCGGGGTAGCTTTTATCCGATGAGCGACGGCCTTTCCATACAGCACCGCCGGATCACTAAGACCTGCTTTCGCACCTGCTCGACTCGTCAGTCTCGCAGTCAAGCTCCCTTGTGCCTTTACACTCGCCGGCTGGTTTCCATTCAGCCTGAGGGAACCATAGCGCGCCTCCGTTACCTTTTGGGAGGCGACCGCCCCAGTCAAACTACCCACCAGGCAGTGTCCTCGGCCCGGATCACGGACCTGAGTTAGAACCCCAAATTGACCAGGGTGGTATTCCACCGTTGGCTCCGCCGAACCCGAAAGCCCGGCCTCAAAGCCTCCCACCTATCCTCTGCAGATCAACTCGAGATTCACTGCCAAGTTGTAGTAAAGCTCCACAGGGTCTTTCCGTCTTGCCGCGGGTAGACGGCACTTTCGCCGCCAGTTCAATTTCGCTGAGCCCCTCGTCGAGACAGTGCGGAAGTCGTTACGCCATTCGTGCAGGTCGGAACTTACCCGACAAGGAATTTCGCTACCTTAGGACCGTTATAGTTACGGCCGCCGTTTACCGGGGCTTCAGATCACGGCTTCGCGAGTTGCCCCGCTAACCGCTCCCTTTAACCTTCCGGCACCGGGCAGGCGTCAGACCCTATACATCCTCTTACGAGTTTGCAGAGTCCTGTGTTTTTAGTAAACAGTCGCTACCGCCCTTTCACTGCGACCCGCCTCGGCTCCCAGAGAAAAACTGTTCACCTAGCGCGGGCACACCTTCTCCCGAAGTTACGGTGCTAATTTGCCTGAGTTCCTTAACGAGGGTTAGCTCAAACACCTGAGGATATTCTCCTCGCCCACCTGAGTCGGTTTACAGTACGGACACCGGAACACGCTCCACTGCGGGACTTTTCTCGGAGGCATGGGATCGACCAGTTTGCGGGCCTAGGGCCCTCCTCTTCACTCCTCGGATTGCGCCCCCGTTTATTATCCAAGGGGCCTCCTGCGAGCTTGAACCTACACTTCCGATCGTAGGCTGGTCTACCCTTCCCCGTCCTCCCGTGCAGCTTCGACGCATGTCCCAGTGGCGCAGGAATATTAACCTGCTTTCCATCGCCTACGCCTTTCGGCCTCGGCTTAGGGTCCGGCTAACCCTGGGCGGATTACCCTTCCCCAGGAAACCTTGGGCTTACGGCGTGCCGGTTTCTCACCGGCATGATCGCTACTTATGTCAGCATAATCACTTCCAGGGCCTCCAGTAGTCCTCTCGGTCTACCTTCGCAGGCGACTGGAACGCTCCCCTACCGGTCCACACCGTCCGAAGACGATGCCGACCCCGCAGCTTCGGCGGCACACTTGAGCCCCGTTACATTTTCGGCGCGGACTCGCATCGACCAGTGAGCTGTTACGCTTTCTTTAAAGGATGGCTGCTTCTAAGCCAACCTCCTGGTTGTCAACGCGCTTCCACTTCCTTTCACACTTAGTGTGCACTCCGGGACCTTAGCTGGCGGTCTGGGCTGTTCCCCTTTTGACGCCGAACTTTAGCGCCCGACGTCTGACTCCCGTGATTGCAGTCAACGGCATTCGCAGTTTGGTTGGGTTTGGTAGTCCGGTAAGACCCCTAGCCCATCCAGAGCTCTACCTCCGTTGCTGAGTTCACGAGGCTATACCTAAATATATTTCGGGGAGAGCAAGCTATCACCGAGTTCGATTAGCTTTTCACTCCTACCCACGGGTCATCCCCTGAATTTTCAGCTTCAGTGGGTTCGGACCTCCGAAGTGGTATTACCCACTCTTCATCCTGCCCATGGGTAGCTCACCCGGCTTCGTGTCCACTCCACGCGACTGGTCGCCCATTTCGGACTCGCTTTCGCTACGGCTCCACCATCGGGTTCCCCCTATGGCTTAACCTTGCGCCGCGTAGAATGAGTCGCTGACCCATTATGCAAAAGGTGAGCCGTCACCCTGGACACGGGCTTTCGCTCGCGCCATAGGGCTTCGACTGATTGTAGGCATGCGATTTCAGGTACTATTTCACTCCCCTAAAAGGGGTGCTTTTCACCTTTCCCTCACGGTACTGGTTCACTATCGGTTGTCGGGTAGTATTTAGCCTTGGAAGATGGTCCTCCCAGATTCCCGCAGGGTTCCTCGAGCCCCGCGGTACTTGGGAACACCAGCCAGAGGATTTTCACCGTTTCGTTTACAGGGCTATCACCTTCTGTGGCCGGGCTTTCCATCCCGTTCAACTACAGATCAGGCTGCGCTATCACACAGCCTCCTCCGGCGGGTCTGCAAACCCGCCCGCCAGCGTCCCGCAACACCGCACAAACGAAGCTTGCAGGCCATATGTTTGTACGGTTTGGGCTGTTCCCCTTTCGCTCGCCACTACTCGGGGAATATCGGTTGATCTCTTTTCCTGAGGGTACTGAGATGTTTCACTTCCCCTCGTTCGCTTCATCCGGTTATGGATTGTTCCGGATGATGGGAGACATGAATCTCCACGGGTTTCCCCATTCGGAAATCCCCGGATCAATGCCTGTTAGCGGCTTCCCGGGGCTTATCGCAGCTGTCCACGTCCTTCATCGCCTCCCGACACCAAGGCATCCGTCGCACGCCCTTAGTAGCTTGACCATATCCTTGTGACCTTTGCAGGCGATCTCTCCGGATATGACCGGTTCGATCGGGGAAATGGTCAGGGTTCAGGACGAGAATTCCTCGTTTGAATTGCTCAGTACAAAATTGAACGCTTTTTTCACCGCGTTCCTCTATTCAATTGTCAAAGAACCAAAAAAACTGCGAAGTTCATGGAGCTGATCGGGCTCGAACCGACGACATCCAGCTTGCAAAGCTGGCGCTCTCCCAGCTGAGCTACAGCCCCATCCACTCCATGACAAAGACCGATGGGCCTAAGTGGATTTGAACCACTGACCTCACGCTTATCAGGCGTGCGCTCTCAACCAACTGAGCTATAGGCCCTCTCCAGTTGTCAGACGCACGCCTCGGTCCTTCAAAACCGAAAAGCAGCTTGGCAAGATCGCGGATTGACCTGGGATGCTCCCGCGCCCGAAGGCGCAGTTGTGAGCTCCTTAGAAAGGAGGTGATCCAGCCGCAGGTTCCCCTACGGCTACCTTGTTACGACTTCACCCCAATCACCGCACACACCTTGGGCGGCTGCTTCCCTTACGGGTTGGCATGCCGACTTCTGGTGCAAACGGCTTTCGTGGTGTGACGGGCGGTGTGTACAAGGCCCGGGAACGTATTCACCGCGCCGTGCTGATGCGCGATTACTAGCGATTCCGCCTTCATGGAGTCGAATTGCAGACTCCAATCTGAACTGAGATCGGCTTTTTGGGATTAGCTCCCCCTCGCGGGTTCGCAGCCCTTTGTACCGACCATTGTAGCACGTGTGTAGCCCCGGATATAAAGGCCATGATGACTTGACGTCATCCCCACCTTCCTCCGGTTTAACACCGGCAGTCTTCTTAGAGTGCCCAACTGAATGATGGCAACTAAGAACGAGGGTTGCGCTCGTTGCGGGACTTAACCCAACATCTCACGACACGAGCTGACGACAGCCATGCAGCACCTGTCTCTGGGTTCCACCGAAGTGGCACTCCCCGGTTTCCTCAGGGATTCCCAGGATGTCAAACCCGGGTAAGGTTCTTCGCGTTGCGTCGAATTGAACCACATGCTCCACCGCTTGTGCGGGCCCCCGTCAATTCCTTTGAGTTTTAGCCTTGCGGCCGTACTCCCCAGGCGGAGGACTTAATGCGTTAGCTTCGGCACTGCAGGGGTCAATACCCGCAACACCTAGTCCTCATCGTTTACGGCGTGGACTACCAGGGTATCTAATCCTGTTTGCTCCCCACGCTTTCGCGTCTCAGCGTCAGTGACGGTCCAGGAAGGCGCCTTCGCCACCGGTGTTCCTTCCAATATCAACGTATTTCACCACTCCACTGGAAATTCCCCTTCCCTCTCCCGTACTCAAGACTGGCAGTTTCCGCTGCAGTTCCTCGGTTAGGCCGAGGGATTTCACAACGGACATGCCAACCCGCCTACACGCGCTTTACGCCCAATGATTCCGAACAACGCTAGCACCCTCCGTATTACCGCGGCTGCTGGCACGGAGTTAGCCGGTGCTTTCTGGACAGGTACCGTCAAATCCCGGAGGTATTATTCCCCGAGAGCGTTCGTCCCCATCCTACAGAGCTTTACGACCCGAAGGCCTTCATCACTCACGCGGCGTCGCTGCGTCAGGCTTTCGCCCATTGCGCAATATTCCCCACTGCTGCCTCCCGTAGGAGTCTGGACCGTGTCTCAGTTCCAGTGTGGCTGACCATCCTCTCAGACCAGCTACCCGTCGTAGGCTTGGTAGGCCGTTACCCTACCAACTACCATGATAGGCCGCAGGCTCATCCTCAGGCGATAGCTTCCGTGGAGAGGCCACCTTTTACCTCACCCTCCGCAGAGGGCGTGGTCTTACCCGGTATTAGCACTCCTTTCGGAATGTTGTCCCGAACCCGAGGGTAGATTACCTACGTGTTACTCACCCGTGCGCCACTGTACTCATCCCCCGAAGGGGACTTTCCCGTTCGACTTGCATGTGTTAGGCACGCCGCCAGCGTTCGTTCTGAGCCAGGATCAAACTCTCCAATTAAAGTTGGAAGAGCTTGTGGAGCCTTTCGGCTCCGGGCTCCGTTCTTCGGAATTCTTTCGGTCCCGCTCCCCGGCTCGCCATATCAGGGATCCGGACGGAACCGATTCGAGTACTACGACCGCAATCTTGCGTTTGCTGCTTTCCAGTTTTCAAAGACCGAGGCGCTGCTTCGCGCCTTCCCGTGACCCGGGACGCCCTCTCTAGCACTGCGTCCAGAGCTTGTCAAGGGAATTTTTCAACCGGAGGGGCCGACCAACTTTGGCGCAACCGCCTCCGTCCAATCGAGGGCCACGCTTATAAAGGAGAGCGGGATCGTTGTCAAGAAAAAAATTAAATTATTTTTCAGAGAGAAAATCGCTCATCTCGCGGAGCAATTCGTTGATCCGATCGTCTCGGCGCGGCAGCACCGGATCGTCCTTTCGCCGCAGCGAATCCACCTCGGCGATGGCGCGATCGAGATCGTCGTTCACCACGTGGCCATCGTAATGAAGCCCGGCCCGCAGCTCCTCGGCGGCGGTGCGCAAGCGCAGCCGGATCTGCTCCTCGCTCTCGGTTCCGCGCCCGCGCAGGCGCCGCTGCAGCTCCGCCAGCGACGGCGGCAGAAGGAAGATCAGCAGCGCGTCGGGCCGGGCCCGCTTGATCTGCCGGCCGCCCTGGACGTCGATGTCGAATAGCACGTCCTTGCCGGCGGCGAGCAACCGCTCGACCTCGGCGCGAGAGCTTCCGTAGCGCTTGCCGAACACGTTGGCCCACTCGAGAAACTCGCCGGCGGCGACCATGCGCTCGAAGAATTCTTCGCTCACGAAATAATACTCGACGCCATCCCGTTCCGCGCCGCGCGGCGGCCGCGTCGTGTGCGAGACGGAGACGCCGATGTCGGCGTTGCGGCGGCGCAACTCGGCGCACAGCGTGCTCTTGCCGGTCCCCGAGGGAGCGGACACGACCACCAGTTTGCCCTGACGTTGTGCCATGGGAGTCTCCCGGGACGAGCAAGTCATTCGACGTTCTGCGCCTGCTCCCGCACGCGCTCGATCTCGGCCCGCAGCGCGACCACTCTGGGAGCGATGGCCTCGGCGCGCAGCTTGGACGCGAGGGTGTTGGCCTCGCGGTTCATCTCTTGCAGCAGAAAATCGAGCTCGCGACCGACCGCCGCCGCCGATTCCATGAGCTTGCGAAAATGCGCCAGATGCGCCGCGAGGCGCTCGATCTCCTCGCTCACGTCGAGCCGCTCCCCGAGCACCGCAAGCTCCTGCGACACCCGCTCCTCGGCGATGCCCGCCTCGCCCGCGAGCGCGCGCAGGTTCTGGGCGAGCTTCGAACGCTGCCGCTCGATTTCCCGCGGCGTCAACCGGCGCAGTTCGTCGAGCAGGCCGTCCATGACCGCGAGGCGCGCGCGGATGTCGCTGGCGAGCGCCGCGCCCTCCCGCTCCCGCATGGCGCACAGCCCGTCGAGCGCGGCATCGATCAGGCGTTCCAGCTCGGTCTGGGCGCCACCGCTCTCCGCAGCGATCTCCTGCAGCGATAGCACTCCGGGCAACCCGGCCAGCAACGATAGCGTGGGACGGTCCTCGCACCCGGCGGCCGCGCGCAGTTCTTCCAGCGCCGCCCGCCAGGCCTGGAGGTTCTCCCGGTTCAGGCGAGGCCGGCCCGCTCCGGCCGCGCCACCGGAGAACCGGACCGAGATCTCCATCCGCCCCCGTGAAAAACGCGTTCGCGCCCGCGCCTCCGCGGCCGGCTCCAATCCGAGCATGGCCGGCGGAAAGGCCAGCCGCACCTCCTGGTAGCGGTGGTTGACGCTGCGCGCCTCCACCGTGACCGCCATACCGCCGACGCTCCCCTCGGCTCGCCCGTAACCCGTCATGCTGTTCACGTCCGCTCCTCCCTTCCCGCCGCCGCACCACAGATATCCCCGCCGTCCGCCCGGGTCAAGAGAGCCGCCCTGACCGTCCTCAGAAAAACAAGCGCTAACGCTTTTTTAGCGATAGCGAGGGAGAGACTCGATTCTTGCCGCTCTCAAAATAAGTATCCCAGAGCGACGGAAAAAACCCTTCCACGATAGTCCAATTCGGTGTCCTTCCCCCCCTGCTGCATGCGGGCGGGAAGGTCCAACAGGTTCTTGATCTTGAACGACAGCTTCAGATCGCCGCGCAGCTTCTGCGCCGCCACCAAGTCCAGTTGGTGAAAGGGCTGCTCGTAGATGTCCGGGGCGCCCAGGATGCCCACCTTGGCGATGCGCGGACCGAAGACGTGGTACAGGATGGACACGTTGGTGCCGATGTCCGGGTTTTCGTATCCCAACTGCAGGTTGATGGCATACGGCGACTGGCCCTGCAGGGAACGGTTCTGCGATGTCTGCATGCCGCCTTCCGGCAAATCCACCCGCGACTTGATCCAGGCCAGGTTTCCTGCCAGGAAAAAGTCGGAAAGGGCCTCGGAGACAAATCTCAGAGATTTCCTGAAATCCAGTTCCAGGCCGACGCAAAAGGCCGAATCGGCGTTGACGAAAGTGGTCGAGGTGTCAGCGCTGGCGGCAATCACCGTCTCGATGGGCAGATCGAACAGCTTCAGAAAACCTGCGGCGGAAAGCGCTTCGCCTTCTCCCAGGTACCACTCCCAGCGCAGGTCCAGGTTAATGATGCTGCTGCTTTTCAGATCAGGGTTGCCGAACACGTCACCGCCGCCGATGACATCGGTGAAGGTCATGGGCGAGAGCTCCCGAAAATCGGGCCGGGAGAGCGTCCGGCTGGCGCCAAGCCGCAGCGGCATGTCCTCCGCGAGCTCGTAACTGAGCGTCGCCGACGGCATCCAGTCCAGAGTGTCCAGGCGGGCCTGCACCGGGGTCTTTTCGGGGGCGAACAGCTCGAAGGTGTCCACGCTCTGCTCGGAGCTCTCCAGACGCACGCCGGCGGCCAGGCGCCAGGCCGCGGCGAAGGGCAGATCCAAAAGCACATACGCGCCCAGCAGGCGCTGTTCGGCCTGGTAGTTGTCGGTAGCCCGCGTGCTTTCGGAAAGCACGTATCCCTGCAGCCCGATGGCCGCCGGCTGGAAGAGAACCTCCGGAGGGTTGCTCAGATACGTCGGGTCCTGCGCCAGGGGGCCCAGGCCGCGCATGTAGAAGCGGCGGGTGTTGACCTGGCGATCCTTGAGCAGCAGCGCAAGACCGCCCTGCAGCTTGACTTCGCGTTCTGCCCAGGAGGTCTTCCAGGTCGCGTCCAGCGCCGCTTCGTGACTGGCGTCGGCCACATCGGAAAAGATGCGCGAGTTGCCGTCGCTGCGGCCGGAGGCCAGGTAGGCGCCGGTGCCTTGATCCAGGTCGTAGCGGATCTCGCGCCGATCCGGCTCAATTCGATCGGCCCGGCTGTAATGGTAGCGCCAGCGCAGCTCGAAATCGTCCTTTTCGCCCCAGTGGTGCTCGCCGGCCAGTTGCTGGGCGAACAGCATCCGTTCCTCCCATGAGAGTTTCCACACCTTGATCTGGTTGCCGGAATCGACGTTGTACCCTCCATACACCCGGGCCTGATCGTCGGTGATGCGGTCCAGCAGCGTCTTGGCGACCAGACGATGGTTTTTGCCCATGCTGGCGCCGGCCGTAAGGATGCCCCCCAGCGTCACCGTGCCGGTGGTTTCCTCGAAGCGGTACGCGTTGGCCTGCTCCAGCACCCCGTCCGCGCCCAGCACATAGGTGTTCAACTGTTTCTCGCTGCCGTCCCATGCCCAATCGTAGAGGCCTGCCAGCCAGTAACCCACCTCGAATCGGCCGAGTTCGAAACTGTCTCCCACGTTGCCGTTGATGACGATATCCGGAGGAATGGTGCTGCGGAACATGCCCCAGCGGTTGGGGAGGGCGCGGCCGATCTCCGCCAACTCCTCGGCGGTGTATCCCTTGCCGCTGAACATGTCCTTGAGGACCAGCGGCGAGCGGTCGGCCGCCTCTCGGACCTTGTCCGGAAGCGCGCGGTGTCCCAGGTCCATGCCCAGGAAATCGTGCCAGGCGCCGTCGCGCGGCCGCCATCCCTCGGCAAACGTGGTTCCCCACACGTAGCGCGTCCCCAACTGCAGCTCGGCCTGGAACAGGCGGGGATAGGCGCGGGTACGCATCAGCACCGCCCCGCCCCCGAACTCTCCGGGCAGGTCCGGGCTGTAGGTCTTCTGAATGACCAGGCTCTCGATGACCGCCGCCGGAAACATGTCCAGCGGCACCACCCGCCGCTCCGGCTCCGGGCTGGGCAGAGTGGCACCGTCCAGCAGGGTGCAGGAGTAGCGCTCGCCTAGGCCGCGGACGTAGACGTACTTTCCTCCGACCACGGTGATCCCGGTGGCCCGCTTGAGCGCCGCCGCGGCGTCGGCATCTCCGCTCTTGGAGATCTGCTCCGCGCCCAGCACTTCCTTCACCTGCGCGGTGGTGCGCCGTTCTTCCATCACCACTTCCAGCGTGCCCACCAAACGCGGCACCCGCACGTGCAGATCCTCGAGCGCAAAAGACACCGGCACCATCTCGAACACAAGCTCCGGCGACGCTATGCCCTCTCCCACCGGAACCTCGCTGCGGGTCGCCGTGGCGAAATCCGCATGGAAGGCCGAAATGTCGTGCCGGCCTTCGGGAAGCTCGAACTGGAATCGGCCCTGATCATCGGAAACGGCTTCCAACACCTGGCCCCGCACCACCAGCCGCACCCCGGCCAGCGGTTTCCCGGTGTCGGCGTGCAACACTCTGCCGCCGACCGAAAAGAGCTTCTGCACGTCCGGCGAAGCCGCCTGCGGCGACGCATGCTGCGCCGCCCCGCCCTCCACCGCCACCCGCGGCACCCGGCCGTCGGCAAACACCGTCACCTGCACTTCCATCCCCCCCGGGTCGAGATGGAAGACGCCCAGTTCCACGCGGCCGATTCCCTCGCCCGCCAGTGCCAGGTGCAGAACCGCCTCATTCAGGTCCAGCGCGAACAGCCCATTCTCGTCGGTGCGGCCCAGTTCCCGCCCGCCGTCCAGCACCAAAAGCCCGCTCGCCGGCCCCCCGCCGTCATCCGCGAACACCAGGACTCTCAGCTCCGCGCCCTTGGCCGCAGGAGAAAAAGCGACCCCGAGGGCGAGCAGGACCAGGAGCGACACCCTCGTTCTCATTCACACTCCCAGGGATGCTGCTGGCAGATCTCCAGAACCCGCTTCAGCTCCACCACCTTCTCGAACAGCTTCTTTTCGCCGATGCCCCGGAGCAGGGCGCCGGCCCGGTCGTACTGTCCGTTTTTGAAATTCGCGTAGGCCAGGGCATAGGCCACTTCCCCCTCTTGCAGCAGGCCAAGCCGCCGGAGCTTTTGTTCCATGGTGGCCACTTCCTCGAACCGTCCCATGTCGATGAGCAGCGAAAGCCGCTGGCGGATCTTGGCCCGTTGATCCGGCACCTGCGAGTTGAGCCACAGGGCCTGGCGCATGACGCCGCCCTGGCGGAACAGCTCGGCCGCGTCGTGCAGATACTCCGCACTGGTCAAGGCCAGGTTGCGCAGGACGAGCCCGGCGGACAGCGGTTTGCCGGCCATGGCGTAGGCCCGCACCAACTGCCTGACCAGCACCTGGTCCGCCGGGTGCTTCAGCAGCAGGTATTCGAGAAAGACCACGGCCTTCTCAAACTGCCGGGCCTTGAGCAACGCTTCGCTGATCAGCACCAGTTGATCCATCTGCCCCGCGGCCGTCCCGGCCAGCCGATACCCCTCTTCGACCGCCTGTTGATAGAGCCCCAGGTCCAAAAGCAGCAAGACCTGCATGTTGGTGAAGGCGACCTCCTGCGGAAAGAGCGCCGCGCCCCGCTGCAGAACCATGAAAGCTTCTTGTCTCCGTCCCAGGCTGGCCAGGCACTGGGCCCTGAGGAGCATCCCCCCGGGCTGCCCGCAGGTCTGCGCCGGACAACGTTCGAGCTCTTTCAGCGCCGCCTCGGCCTGGCCCAGCCCGAAATGCGCCTGCGCCAGGAACAGGGGAAGATACGGCTCCTGGTGGCCCAACTGGCGCGCCAGGGCGAGGTGTTTCAAGGCCAAGGCGAGCTGCCTTTGCTGCAGCGCCACCACGCCCTGCAGCGAATGGTACAGCCCTTCGTCGCTCTCCACCTGCTCCTGGCTCATGCCGTCGAGAATCTTCTGCGCCCGATCGAAATGCCCGTCCTTGATCAGCAGGGTGGCCAACGCCAACGGGTCGGGCTCCTGCGACGCCGCCTCGCCCCCGTGCGCCTCCGTCAGGCACAAAAACGCCGCCAGCCCGAGACAGGCCGCCGCCATCCGCACAACGCCGTGGAACGAGACGACTTCTTTCATCGGCCACGCGCCCTCAGCCCAGTTCGAAGTACAGAACCTGGCGCACCCAGACCTTCACCTGCTGCCCCTTGTAGGTCGCCGGCTCGAACCGCCACTGGCGCACGGCGTCCATGGCCGCCTGCTCGAACACCCCTTCCGGGCTGGCCTCCAGCAGCTTGACCTTTTCGACCGTCCCCTCGGTGTCCACCAGCAGGCTCAGCGTCACCTTGCCGCTGATCCCCTTCTGACGGGCCCGCGGCGGAAACGGCGGCGTGACCCGGGCGAGCGGGCGGGGAGGATGGTCCACCGCCTCCTCGGTCATGATCATGCCGGCGGCGCTCCTGGCCGACGAAATGCTCTGGGCGCCCTCATGGAGCAGGCGATCGCCAACGCCGGGCATGGACAGCGCCAGCCCGCTGAGCGTGTTCAGGTTGGAGGACATGGTCGGCGACAGCTGATGGATCCGCGTCTGGTTGGCCTGAGGCCGGTTGCGGCTTTTCTCGGTCGGCCTGGCCCTGGGCTTCTGGGGGGGAGTCACCGACAGGCAAATGGTCGTCGGTTGGGTGGACTGCTCGATGTTCGGCCGGTGCACCTCGGAGTTCATGATCAGCACCAGGGCCAGCACCAGGCCCCCACCGCCGGCCGAGATCCCCCACGGCTTCAGGCCATGGGCAACCCTCTTGATCGCTTCCATCTTCGCCTCCTGTCTCGCGCGTGCTCAACCGAATTCTTTTTCCGCGGCCACGGCCACGTCTTCGGCGCCCGCCAGCCTGCACTGGTCGACGACCTCGATCAGCTTCTGAGCGGGCACCAGTTTGTCGGTGACCACCAGCACGGTCTTGGTGGCGCCGCTTCGGATCAGTTCCCGCACCCGGCTTTGCAGCATCCAGGGTTTCACCGGGGCGCCGTCCAGGAACAGGCCGCCGTTGCGATCCAGCAGGACGCGGATGGGATCGCTCTGGGCGCGCTGTACGGAGGAGGCCACCGGACGGACGATGTCGATCTTCATGTCGCGGGTGAAGGTGGATGAAACCATGAAGAAGATGAGCAGGATGAAGGTCATGTCGATGAGCGGCGCCATGTTGATTTCGGTTTCCGTGCTGCCTTCCCTTTTGCGCACGTAACGCATGTTCAACTCCCGCTGGCCAAGATCACCAGGTCCTTGATCTTGGCCAGCTCGCCCAGGATCGCCTGCTGGCGCCGGCGCAGAATGCGCCCGATGATGATGCCGGGGATGGCGACCGTGAGCCCGAACTGGGTGGTGTAGAGAGCCTCGGAAATCCCCCCGGAAATGCCGCCGCTGCGGCTGTGAAAGGCTCCCTCGCCCAGCGAGGTGAAGGTCTCGATCATGCCCGACACGGTCCCCAGCAGGCCCAACAGGGGAGCCACCACCACCAGGGTGCCGACCAGGCGGTCGTATTTTTTGACCTTCTGTTCATACCCGGCCAGCGCCTCGTCCAGGTGGCGGCGGATGTCCGGCCGGGGCGTGCCGGCCACCTGCACGGCCTTCTCCACGGCGGCGTCCACGATGCCGCGCGGGGGCCGCCGCTTCCCCGAACGCTGGCGTTCGATGAGCACGCGCACGCTGCGCCGATCGCCTCTTCTGATGGTGACCCAGCGATAGCCCAGTGCGTACCACAGGACGAACATGACCAGGAGCAGCGGCGGAATGACCATGCCGCCATGCTCGAGATATTGCTGCGCCGAGCGTATGATCTGCGTCCAGTCCATGGGGCTTCGAACCTGTTCAGGCGCCCGCCGCCGTGTTGGCGCCCAGTTCCTCGGGACCGACCAACTCCCGCGCCTCTCGAACGGCCTCCGCCGCGGCCCCGCCGGCCGAAGGAGCGTCTTTGCGTTCGCTGAACGCCACGTTGATCAGCTTCAACGCCTGCTGTTCGAGGTCGTGGATGATGGAGTCGGCCCAGCTCGACAGCATGTTTCCCAGCAGCAGCAGCGGAATGGCCACCACCAGGCCCAGCTCGGTGGTGACCAGGGCCACGGCGATGCCTCCCGAGAGCAGCTTGGGGTTGGTGTTGCCGAACTCGGTGATGATGTCGAAGGTGCTGATCATTCCGGTCACCGTTCCCAGCAAACCCAGCAAGGGCGCCACCGCCGCCACCACCATCACCGTCGACCCGAAACGCTCCAGCGTGGGCAACTCGTGCATGATGGCTTCGGAGACGATGTCCTCGATGTGCGCCCGCTCTCGATCGAGGTTTCTCAGCGTGGCGCGCAACACCCGCGCCGCCGAGCCCCGGCGGGGAGAGCACAGGGAGATGGCGTCGATGATCTTCCCCTGGCGCACCATCTGAATCACCCGGTCGGCCAATCGTCCCGAGCGCGCCACCGCCCCCAACAGCAACGCGGCGCGAATGGCCGCCAGCAGCAGCCCCAGCAAGCCCAGGCCGACGATCACCCAGGCGATGATTCCGCCGGAGGCGACATGCTCCCAGACCGTGACCACCGGGCGTTCTTCGGCGGGTTTGTCCAGCGCCTCGAAGAGAAACAGCCTCATCCTGTCCAGCCTTGTGCCTTCTTCCACCTGGCTCTGGACAGAGAAACCCTCCTGATACCGGCTGAGCCTGAGCTTGCCCCCTCCCGCCGGCATGAGCGCGCCGCTTGCCTTGTCGCTTTGCCCGAAGGCGGCCACGGCCCCGAAGTGATAGATTTCCCCGGAGACGACCGCGCCATCCGAGAGAAAGAATTCGCCGCGCTCGGAATGGAGCGAGGACAGCCGCTCGACGAGATCCACGGCCTTTTTGAAGATCAGCTCCACCACCTGCGGCTGCTGGAGCTGTTCGGCGGAAACCTCCAGCCGGACGCCGTGTTTCTGCAGCGTGTCCCGGGCCCGTTCCAGCAGCTCGCCGATGGCCCCTTCCTGATCCAGGATCGCCCCGTGGCTCTGCTCCGATATCCGCAGGTTCTCTTCCAGCGCATCGCCGCTCGACTGCAGCTCCAGCAGTTTCGCCTGCAGCGACACGATTTCCTGGCGGCGCTGCTGCAGCCGGAGCGAACTCTCGTTGGCCAGCTCCTGCAGGCGCTTGCCCAGGGCTTCCTTCTCCGAGAGCAGGAAGGCGTATTCCTTCTGGTAGGCCTGCTCCAGCTCCGCCTGGGCCAGCCCGCGCAGCGGCAGGAGCAGGACCATCATGCTGCACCAGAGTGGCAGGCCTCTCATGGCACCCTCCGTCGGCAGACGGCGTCGGGCAGGTCGAACCAGCCGGTGCGCATTTGCTTGCGGAAAGAATCGAACAGCAGCGAGATCATCTCCGCGTCTTTGGGCTGGTGGATGGGCTCGTACTGCCATTGCCCGTTTTCTGTGCACACCGCTTTTCCGAATTGCCCCTCCGGGGTGCGGAAGAAGAGCATGATCATGCCCAGGCGCAGCACCTCTGCCAATTGCTGGCGGCCCTCCAGCTCGATCACCTGCCGGTACAACCCGTTTTCCCGGGTCAGGCGAAGCTCATCTTCCACCCGATCCCACAACTGTCCCAGGCCCGCCGACGGACGGAGCAAGCCCTTGGTGATCAGCTCCTGCTGGCGCTTGATCTCCGCCCGCCGCTCCTCCAACTGAAAGGGCAGGCGGCGGTCCACCGACTCCAGCAGCATCTGCGCCGCCCGGGCGAGCACCGGCTGAAGCTCGGCTCCCTGCTGCCGGGCGGCTTCGATTTTTTTCTTCTGTCGCTCGGCCGCCTCGTGCAGGCTGGCCAGCCGCAGCTTCTCCTTCTCGATGGCCAGCTCCACCTCCCGCTTCTGCGCCGCCAGCGATTGCATCTCGGAGCGCAGCTCTTCCCGTTTTTGTTCGATGCTGCTGTAGAGGTTTTCCACCTCGCTGCGCAGGCTGGCCAACCGCTCGGCCAGGCCGAGTTCCGCAGTCTGCGGCTCGGCCCGGCCGGCGGAAGTCCAGGCCACCAGACCCATCAGCAGAATCGCGAGGAATGAATGTCTTGCCCGCATCTTCATATTGATCAGTTTTCAGGGAAAGCGGTCCAACCGGCGGTCCAGTCGACGGAGCCCATGCCGCCGATGAAGTCGAACGCCTCGAAGAAATTGTCGCCGCTCGGAGGCAGGGCGGCGCCGCTCAGCAATGGTGACCCGGCCACGGGCTTGAAGTCGGGTTGGAGAATGTTCAACGGAGCGCCGAGTTGCAGGTCCCCGGTCCGATTCTCCCAGCCGGCGGTGTTGAAGAACGCCGATTCGGTCTTCCCGACCGGATTGCTGGAGTCGTCGGCGAAGTTCTTGGCGCAGTTGAGCATGGAGTTGGTCAGGACGAGCGCGCCGGCATCCACCTGATTCCAGGTGGACTGAGAGTGGATGTTCAGGCAGGACTTCTTGAAGTTCATCACCGCAAAATTGCGCAGGACGCCGGCCGTCCCCCGCCGCAACAGCAGGCCGTCGCCGCAATCGGCGCCGTCGCCGTTGCCGACGATGGTGGCGTTGTAGATGGTCGGATTGGACCGGGGAATGGAGTCCTCGTCGCCTTCCAGGTTGTCGGCTTCGATTCCGTTGTTGGCCCCGGCGCCGGGATGCTGCTGGCCGATGAAGAACTGGACCTTTCCCGACCAGCCCTCGGTCCAGTCCAGATAGTCGTCCTGCCCGCCGGTGGCCAGCAGGTATTTCACGTTGGCCGTGCCGCCGAAGAACTCCAGCGTGTCGTCGGCTGCCTTGTGTACATGGATGTGGTGAATCTTAGTGCCGGCTCCCGCGCCCTGAAGAGCCAGGCCGTTGAACTCCTTGGTGGGGGTAATCTGCTTGCCCGAGAACTCGATCCTCACGTACTTGATCACGCCGCTGTTGTCATTGGGATCGCTGCCGCCATAGAGGCCGGTGTCGCCTTCGCCGATGCGCTCGCAGGGGGAGGTGGTGCAGCCGTTGATGGGCGCCCAACCGTTGATAATGAGGCCACCCCAATCGCCCGGGTTGCGGCTGCCGGCCGGCAGCGAAGAGGTCATGACGATGGGATCTTTTTCGTTGCCCAGAGCGTAGATCTTGGATCCCCGTTGAATGATCAGGGCCGAGGTCGAGGCAGCCACGGCGTCGCCGTAGATGCGGACTCCCGGTTCCATGACCAGGTTCACGCCGGGACCGGCCTCCCCGCTGCCCACGAAAACGCCGCCGCTGAGCAGGTAGATGTTCTTCTTCAGCCAGCGTTGATTGGTGTTGATATTGCCGAACAGGCGGCAGAGGTTTCCCGCTTCCAGCGCTGTCGGACATTCTTGTCCGCTGATGCCAGGGTCGTCTTCGTCCACGCACTTGTTGCCTTCGAGCCGGTAACCTTCCGAGCAGTTCTGGCAGAAGCTGCCATCATAGGCGCTCTCGCACTCGCACACGAACCTGTCGCCCGCCTGTTTGCACTCACCATGGCCCGAGCAGGTGGTGGCCACGCCCGCAGCGCAGTCCTCGCAATGTACGCCGGCGTACCCCTCTTTGCAGGCACAGACGATCTCCCCGCTGGAGTCGTCGCACGTGCCGCGGTCGCCACAGGGATTGTTTTCCGAGCACTTTTCGCTGACCACGCAGTTGCCGCTGCCATCCATATGGTAGCCGGTGGCGCATTTCTCGCAGAAGCTGCCCGTGTAACCGGTGTTGCAGGCGCACTTGACCACCCCGGTGGAATCATCGCAGGTACCGTGGCCCGAGCAGGTATTGGCCAGGCACTGCTGATCCAGCATGCAGTTCCCACTATCCAGGTGATACCCACCGGCGCAGCCGTCGCAGCGGGCCCCGGCCCAGCCTTCCTGGCAAGTGCACACGATGCGGCCGCCAGTGTCGTTGCAGGTGCCGTGATTGCAGGGGTTGCTGGCGCAAGTCTCATCAGCCACACAGTTGCCACTCTCCTCATGGAAGCCCGAAAGACAAGCGCCACAGGTCGCTGAGGTCGCCCCATTGATGCACTGTCGGTGTTGGGCCGCGCATCTGGTGTCCGCATCGCAGGGCAGTATACAGGCCCCGTTGTCCTCGACGTAGCCCGCCTCGCACCGGCACACCGCTTCCGAGCCGCTGATGGTACAGACCGTTTGATGAGCCTTGGTGCAGGGATTTGGATCGCAGGGATTGGAGCTGCTACCTCCGCATCCCGCGCCCAGAGCCAGCATCGACAGCAAACCCATCGTACAGCCAAGAATCTTCGCTTTCATCGCTTTCATCCCTTTCTCCTTTCTCCGATAGATTGCCCGCACAGACATCGGATCCAGCGTTTTCTCCCTCTTGCCGGGTCACATTGGAGTCGGGCGCCGTGGCAAAATGATGTCGAGTGCGCAACAGATTCGCACAATCTCGATCCGCCCCCCATCCCCGAAAACCCACACGATACCTCTCAAAAGCAGGCCCTGCGGGTGCGCTATCACGTTCTATTCGCGAAACGAGCGTCGCCGCGAGGATCTGCGGCGAAGGACCCTGCGGGAAACCGCCCGAGGGACGGGTTCGAGACTCGACCCGGGGCTCGTCGTCCTGATCCAGGACGCGCCGTCAACGATCGCTGCGCGGCCGCCCGCTCTTACAGAGGGGACCGTGGTCCGCCAGCGCCGCCGCCGCCACCACCCCATGCGGTCGGCGCAATCGATCGAGATACTCCCCGCGCAGCGTTCGTAGCAGCGCCTGCACCTTACCCGAGGCATAGTCGGGGTAGGTCCACTCCGAGGCCACGAAGGCCCCGCGGATGAAGCGCAGCGTCACCTCGGCCCAGACGCCGTCGCGAAGGTACACCCGGTGGGCGTAGCCCTTGGTGGAGGCCAGCACCAGGCTCTCGCCCGAGAGCAGGCCCGGATCGAGGTTCACCCGCCGGCGCCCCTGCTCATCCGCCAGCTCGCGCTCGATGCGCACGCACAAGCGCTTGAGATCGGTCAGAAGCTCGCGCGGCAGGAGCCACTCGGCCGAAAAAAACCTCCGCCACAGACCGCTGCCCATTTCCTTCTGATAGTAGTCCGTCCACTCGAACGGCATCGGCTCTCCCGCCGGTCGCAGCTCGCCCAGCACGGGCGCGAGGCGCAGCACGGCCCGATCGAGCCATTCCGGCTCGCGGTACAGGGCGCCGAGCAGGATGAGCGCCGGTTGCGGTGGCGGGTGGGTCTTCATCGGCTACTGGCAGTCGGGGTGGCGATCGCAGGGGAACAGGCCGGTGACGCAGTAGTACGCGGTCCGAGGCATGTGTCCCAGGCATTCGTCGAGATAATCGCAGGCGTCCGGAAAGTGCGCCGCCATACAGTCGCCGAATTCGTTGTACGTAAGCATCGCGCAATCCTGCATCGACCGGTCGCCGTGACAGACCTGTATGATGCAATCACCGACCTGGTCATGGTAGTCGGTCAGACAAGTGTCGGCGCAGCGGATGGGCTGGCAGGTGTCCTGCTGCGTGTTCGGCGGGCATTGTTCGATGCAGGCGTCGAGCACGACCTGCTGCGCCTGGGCGCAGACCTGACCGCAATCGGCCGGCTGGTCGGGTTGCGTTGCACAGTCTTGATTCATGCAGGTCGCGAAGCCGACGCTGGCCTGCTGGCTGCAGTTGCGCACGCAGGCGAAGGCGAGCTTCTCGTCGGTGACGGATTCGCAGGTCTCCTTGCAGGCCTTGGTCGCATTCTCCTGCGCCTTGAGGCACCCCCGGCGGCAGGTGGAGGAGCGGACGAGCGGCGAGGTCTCGAACTCCACCGTGAAGCGTCCCGCGTTGTCGCGGTAGGAGTCGTCGTTGACCGCCAGGTAGAGCCGCCCCTGGCACTTGGGACGGCCCTGGAGGCGTACGCCGATCTCGAAGACACAGGCGAAGTCGGGGCCGGCCGCCTCCTTGACGATACCGATCAGCGCGCCCCGGTGTCCGTCGGGCAGCGGGCAGTGGAGGCCGCACAGCTCCGAGAGCCCTAAGGGCGGGACGTTCGCCACGCCGCCCCCCAGCGAGACGGTGCCCGTGGCGGTTACGGAGAGGTTCTCGTGGTAGTGAAGCATCTGCCCGGTGTACACCGGCTTCTTCCGGATGGCCGGGACCACCACCCGGTCGAGCTTGAGGGATTCGGATTTCGACACCGGAAGCAGCGCTGGTTCCGGCGCCGGGGTGCAGGCGGGAGTGACGAAGCCGAGGGCCGCCAGGGCGCAAACACAGGTCGCGTTTTTCATGACATCACCTCCGGGCTTCGCTACGGCGTGGCCCACAGCACCGGGTTGCCGTTCGCGGTGGCATGGGCGATCTTGTTGGCGCCGTCGAGCTTGAGGGCGAACTCGACGATGTTGGTCATGATGCGCAGGCCGCGGATGAACTTCACCAGGTTGGGCACGTCCTCGAAGGCGGTCTCGCAGAAGTCGGGATACTTCACGCAGGTCGCCGCGGTCAGATACTCGGCGTTGTACAGCAGGTACTCGGCGCCGGAAAGCCACATGTCGATCTGCTCGAAGGTCTCCTGCACCGCCATGGCCGCGAGAGCCAGATCGACATTGGACTCCACGACATCTCGGCGGTAGGCGCGAAAGTCCTGGTGCATGGCGTCGTACCGCTCAAGCGCGGTCCCGCTCGGCGCAAAGCCCTTGGCCTGCGCCCACAGCGCGCGCATGCCGTCCTGAAGCGGCGTGGAGAAATAGCGCTCGATCAGCACGTAGTTGCAGAACAGCCGCGCCAGAACCTCCACCACGATGTCGTGATCGACCTTGCCGCCGTCCACGTCCACGGCCGTCCGCAAGATCATGTCGAGCAGCGGCAAGACAAACTCCCGCATCATGCCGGGGCCGCTCTTCTGCTTGAGGATGTCGATCACCGCCGAGACGGCCTTCTTCACGTTCTTGGGGTCGCCGAGCTTCTGGATGGCCACCTGGACTCGAGCCTTTGCAGCATTCAGGAAAGACGTCTCCTGAGAGTCGTCGAGTAGTGTCTGGATACCGCCCCAGATGGCCTCCAGGCCCACGCGCACCAGCGCCACCACCTCGTCGGAGTACTCGGCGCCGGCCTCTCCCAGCGCGTCGCGCAGCTCGTCCTTGAGGTCGTCCTCGATGGCATTCACCGCCGGGTCGAGCACCAGGTCGAGGAAGATGGCGGCGATCTTGAGCACCACCTTCTTGAGAGCCCCGGAATCGTTGTCCCAGTTGGCGTACACCAGCTCCTTGACCAGATCGATGATGTTGGCGGCCAGCTGTTCGTTGTCGCAGTTGTCGAGGAGACGGTACGGCCGGGCCTTTTGAATCTGGCCGACCGCGGACTGGTTGGCGTTGGTGCACCAGATGGAATACCACTCGAGTCCGTAGGCCGATGCCGCAAACGAGTCGGACACGGCCACCACCACCTTCTGCGCGTCCTCGCGAAAGCCGAGACCCTGGGACGCACCGTCGCCCGCGAGCAGCAAGGCATCGAAGGTGGCCGCCGGCGTCCACCACTCGCCCCGCACGGTGAGATCGTCGATGAACTTGCGCAGCTTCGCCTGGTCCATCGGACCGCGCAGCGGCTCGACCACCACCTCGTCGAACAGATTGTCATACTGGATGAATCCCAGCCGAAAGTCCGCGCGCTTCTGGTAGAGCGCATCCAGGAGCTTTTTGAGCTCGGGCTTGAGCGACGCGACGAAGTCCTCCATGGTCATGGAGATGTCGATGGCGGAGATGATGTCGATCTTGTCCGCGGTCACCGAGCGCTCGTAGAAACCCGGATCCTCGAACTCGCGCTCCTTCGAGTCGAACCCCACCACCCGCGGGTCCTGGCCCGGTATCGCCTCGGTCATGGAGAAGGCGTTTACCCCCAGACCAATGACCGGCGTATGGTCGGTGTCGAACACCCGGGCCGCGCACCACAGGTGCCCCTGCTCCCAATGGGCGCAGCCCTCCAGGATTAGGCGTTGAGGTTCGCTCGAATTGCCCCCGCAGCCGATCGCGAACACCCCCGCGGCCGCCGCCAGAAGCAACAATCCCGCGCGCAATTTCCGGCCCGCCATTTTCGACCCCTTTTCAGGAGATCTTGCTCCGTACGCTCGCGTCACAACGCCATCGGCCGGAACGCGCAGGCAAGGCGATTGCGGATCCAAAGACGAAGCCGTAAAAACAATATCCACATGAAGCATCGCTTGCAAAGCAATTCAAACGCGGGCGTTCTTTGCGTTCATGGCTCTCCCGATCGCCGCTGGCGCTCTTGACACCACTTCCCGCCGGCGGGAATATTGCGTTCGCACGGAGCCGACGTGGCAAGAAAAAGAGCCTTTCTTTTCGCCGTTGTGTTCCTGGGGCTCGGACCCCTCCGAAGCGCCAGCGCCCAGACCTTCAATGTCACCTTTCTGCACACACCCCAGGCCAAGGCGGTCCAGGGCCAGGACCTGATCATCAAGGGCAACATGATCGGCGCCGACCAGATCAGCATCGCGGCTTTGGCCTTCCGGCCGGCCGGGAGCACCGAATACGAGATCCGGGAGCTTCGCCTGGTCAGCGGCGACCAGTACGAGGGGGTCATCCCGGGCAAGAGCGTTCAGCCGCCGGGGATCGAGTATTTTTGCTATGCGGTGGACTTCGAGGGCAACCGCCACGTGGTGTTCGCGGCGGAGGCCCAACCGCAACGGGTCTCGGTGGTGAACCCCCAGGCGCAACCCCAACCCAAGCCGAAGCCCAAGCCCAAACCCAAGCCCGCTCCCGGCGCCGAGGTCGGCGACGGAGGACCGGGGACCGCGACGGTCCAGATCGCCACTCGTAGCGCCCAGAGCCAGGAGTCCGTCCCCGCCATCGTATCCATGGTCGAACGGGCGGAAATCGAGGCCACCGGGGCGCAGACCGTGGCCGACCTCCTCGATCGCCTGCCCGGCCTGCACGTGGTGCGATCGGTGTCGGGCGCGTACCGGGTTTCGGTGCGCGGCGTTCTGTCGGACGCCCAGGTGCTGGTGCTGCTCGACGGTCACCGCCTCAACGACCTCTACGACGGCAGCGCCCTGCTCGAATTCCCCGCCGAGGCGGTGGAGCGGATCGAACTCATCCGCGGCCCGGGATCGGCGCTCTATGGCACCGGCGCCTTCATGGGCGTGCTGAACATCGTCAGCCGCCAACCGTTGGATCCGGAGGGCTCGGCCGGATTTGGCCTCTTCAACACCGCCCGCGCCTCCGCCGGCGGCGGGTACGATAACGAGCGCCTCGCCATCAACGCCCAGGCCCAGTTCGTGTTCAGCCAGGGACAGGATCGCACCGTGGAGAGCGACGCGCTCTCCGGCATCGCTGGCACCATCCCCAAGGACGCCCAGGGCCACGCCCAGGATGTCTCCAACACTCCGGGTTCGGTGGACGATCATCGCCTCCAGGTCCACGCCCAACTGCGCGGCGTCCTCAGGAACCTCGGCGGCGGCGATCTCACCTGGCTTTCCCACTATGTCTTCCAGACCCGCGGCGCCTTTGTGGGAAAATACGACACCCTCGACCGCGGCTCCGATCTGACGCTGCACCTCGTCAACACCGACCTGTCCTACCGCCTGCCGATCGGAACGCGCATCGCGCTGGAGAACCGCTTCTATTTCGACACCCGCCTGGTGGACAACGCCTTCCAGGTCATCCGCCCCGGCGAAAACGCCTTCATCGCCGGAGAGAAACACCTGGAAGACGGCCTGCGCGAAATCGCCAGCTACCGCACCCAGACCCTGGGCTTCGAGAGCAGCGGCCGCTTCCAGCTCATGTCCAACAACCTGCTCATCGCGGGCGGGCAATTCGAGTATCTCTCCCTGCCGAGTTTCGTCCTCCGGCGCGACACCGGCGGCATCACCTGCAGCGGCGCGGGCGCGGGCTCCTTGGTGATCGGCGGCTTCTCCCTGCCCTGCGGCGAGATGAAGGGCAAGCCCGAGGGACAGGACCGCATCACCTTCGGTTTTTACGCGCAGGACCACTGGCAAAACGTGGCTCCCGGACTCGACCTGCTGGCGGGATTTCGGCTGGATTACGCCGGAGACTTCGGCCTGGCGGTGAACCCCCGGGTGGGCGTGGTGTACCGCCTCCTGCCGGCGTTGGCCGTCAAGGCGCTGTATGCCATGGCCTATCGCGCCCCGACGTTCCAGGAACTGTACGACTCCACCGACTTCGACCCCATCCGATCGTTCCAGGGAAACGAAGACCTGGGGGCGGTGACCATCCACACGGTGGAGGCCGCGGTGGAAGCCCACTTCGAGAACGGACCAGTGGAATACCGCCTGCGCGGGAACTTCTTCTACAACTGGATCCGCAACAGCATCGAGCCCATGGACGTGGCCCAACTTTCGCCCGTGTACCGCAACGTCGAGTCGCTCAACGTGTTCGGCACCGAGGTGGAAGGCGTGGCCCGCGTCGGCGCTCGCAACCGGGTGTACGCCAACACTTCCTGGTTCCGCGGCAAGGCCACCTCGGCGGGACAGGCCGCATCGAGCTACATCACCGACATGCCCCAGATGCGCTTCAACGCGGGGTTCGACCTGGCCGTATTCGAATGGCTCGATTTCCACTTGGCGGTCCAGTACGCCTGCGAGCGGCGCAACAACACTCGGCAGCAGATGGAAGTGCTGCGCTCGTTCGTCATCCCGGCGGCCACCACCGTCAGCGCCGGGCTGTCGACGCGGCCCATTCTGTTCGGCCACCTGGGGTTCTTCGCGTTCGCCTACAACGTGTTCGACGCCGATTTGCGCGATGCCCCGCCGCGGCCGGATCGACTGAGCGGGCTGCTGCCGCGGGAGCCGTTTTCGTTCCTTGCGGGGATCCGCTGGCATCCTTGATGCGCGAGGGTAGTATCATGAAGCGGTCGCAGCGATTCTGGATCTCGGCGGTCATGCTCATCGGCCTGGGCCCGGCCTGCGCCGTGTACAACGAATCGTGCCCGGTCACTCGTCCCGAGGTGTGGGGCACCATCAACACCGACTTCGACATCCGACGGATTTTCGTGCGCCAGTGCGAGGCGCCGGTGGGCAACTTCCTGGCCGACGCCCTTTTCTACCACGCCTACAACCAGCCGGGCGTGACCGTGAACCTGGCGCTCTTCAACGGCGGCGCCATCCGGGACGAGGTGGTGTGTGGCGGAGCGTCCGGCACCACCCGCGAGCGCATCCCCAAGGGGCCGATCACCGACCAGGACGTCTATCAGATGATGCCGTTCCACGAGGACACGGTGGTGCTGGTGAAACTGAGCGGCGAGCAGTTGTTGCGCGTGCTCGAAAACGCGGTGAGCCTGCTGCCCAAGTTCGGCGAGAACGCCGGCGACCAGGCGGACCAGATGGGGCGCTTTCTCCACGTGAGCGGCGGCTACGACAACGCGCTCGGCCAGAGCAAGCTCAAGGTGCGCATCGACTGCGAACAACAGGCCCAGGAGCTATCGGAAGACGGCAAATCCATCCGCACCCAGGGGCAGAGAGTATCGGTGACATTCGGCGGAGGATTCCCTCTCGAGCCAACGGCCACCTACTGGCTGGCCACGCTGGACTACCTCACCGGCCAGAATAAATCCGGACAGCCCAACGACGGTTACGTCGCTTTCCACGAGGCGGGAGTCGAGGTGATCAACACCAACATCCCGGTCATCGAGATCGTGCACGAGTGGATCGCGGGCTACGGCCAATATCGCACGACGAACGGCAATCCGCCCGCCCCGGATCCCAACTACCCCTCGGTCGAAGGAAGACTCGAACGCATCTCTTGTTCCGACGTGTGCAAGTGAAATTCGCACCCCTCCATTAAAAGAAAGGCCTGCCATGATCTTGCGCGCCCTCTTCGGAGTGCTGGCATTTACGCTGTGTTCCGCCGCCTCGGCGGCGCCTCCGGCCCCGCATCCGTTCGGTTGGGAGGATATGTTCGCCATGGTGCGGCTCTCCGATCCGCGCCCGTCGCCCGACGGCCGTTGGGTGCTGTTTTCCAGGGTGCAATACGATATCGAGGCCAATCGCGGCAACACCGACCTGGGCCTGGTCTCCATCGATGGAAAAAGCGAACTGCGCCTTACCCGCGACCCGGCGGTGGACACCAACGGCCGGTGGCTTCCGGACGGAACGGCCGTGATCTTTCTTTCCAATCGCTCGGGCAGTTTTCAGATCTGGCGGGCTTCGCTGAGCGGCGGCGATCCCGAGCGGCTCACCGACTTTCCCGTGGATGTGGACGGTTTCGAGCTGTCGCCCGACGGAAAACGAGCGGTGTTCTGGAGCGCGGTCTTCCCAGACTGCCCGGACCTGTCCTGCACCCAGAAGCGGCTCCAGGAACGCGCCGCCAGCAAGGCCAGCGGACGCATCTTCGACCGCCTGTTCGTGCGCCACTGGGACTCGTGGTCCGACGGAAGACGGAACCACGTCTTCGTCACGCCCCTGCCCCCCATCGAGGGACAGGCCCCGGTGGATCTGATGTCCGGCATGGACCAGGACGCGCCCACCCGTCCGTTCGGCGGCGGAGAGGAAATCGCCTGGGCGCCGGATGGCATGAGCATCGTGTTCGCATCCCGCCCGCCCCTGAACGAGGCCTGGAGCACCAACGTCGAACTCTATCGGGTGGCCGCCGACGGCAAGTCGCGCCCGGTGCTGCTCACCGGCGACAACCCGGCCACCGACACCCGGCCGGTGTTCTCCCCCGACGGAAAGACCTTGGCCTACCTGGCGATGGAGAGACCCGGTTTTGAGGCCGACCGGCTGCGCATCGTCCTCTGGGATGCCGCCAGCGGCAAGAAGACCCCTCTCACCCAGGACTGGGACCGCTCGGTGGAGGAGATGGTATGGGCCGCCGACGGCTCGGTCTTGTACGTCACCGCCCAGGAACATGGCCGGCAGAAGATCTTCTCCGTGGAGTCGGTCTCGGGCGCCGTCAAGCCGCTGCACGAAATCGGGAGGAACTTCTCCCTGGCGCTGACCCGCGCCGGGACCCTTTGCTTCCTGCAAGACCGCATGACCCGGCCGGCCGAGATTTTCGAGTTGGACCCGGCCACCGGCCGCGTCTCGCCCGTGAGCCACGTCAACGACGAGCGCCTGCGCAAGATCCGGATGAGCGAGCCCGAGGAGCTGTGGTTCGAGAACGACGGCTTTCGCGTGCGTGCCTGGATCCTGCGCCCCGTCGACGCGGCCAAAGGGAAGAAAGTGCCGCTGGCGTTTCTCATCCACGGAGGCCCGCAGGGAAGCTGGCTCGACGATTTCCACTACCGCTGGAATCCCCAGTTCTACGCCGGTGCGGGCTACGCCGTGGTGGCCGTCGATTTTCGCGGATCCACCGGCTATGGGCAGGCGTTCGTGGACGCCATCCGCGGCAACTGGGGCCCCGGGCCGTTTTCGGATCTGATGGCCGGCCTCAAGGCCGCGCTCAAGCTCCTGCCCGAGGTGGACCCGAGCCGCATGTGCGCCCTGGGGGCATCCTTCGGCGGATACATGGTCAACTGGATCGCGGGCCAGGAGCATCCCTTTGCCTGCCTGGTGACCCATGACGGGGATTTCGACACCGAGAGCAGCTACTACAATACCGAGGAGCTGTGGTTCCCCGAGTGGGAGATGACCGGGACGCCGTGGGAGAAGGCCGACGTCTACGCGCGCAACTCGCCCAAGTCGTATGTCAACCGCTGGAAGACCCCGACCCTGGTCGTGCAGGGCGGGCTGGACTTCCGCGTGGTGGAGACGGAAAGCCTGTCCACCTTCAACGCCTTGCAGCGCCGCGGCGTGCCCAGCCGCCTGCTGCACTTCCCCGACGAGAACCACTGGGTGCTCAAGCCACAGAACTCGCGGCTCTGGCACCAGACCGTGCTGGAATGGCTGGACCGCTGGACCCGGACCCAACGCAAAACCGGGCGCTGAAGGATGCTCAGCCGGGCGAAGCGAACGCGCAGCACGGTACGCGCCCCGGCAAGCGCCTGCGCGCCCTCCAACCGGGCGATGAAGCGCCGCGAGACGTCGTGACCCGGCCGATCCATCGGCGTGGGCAGACCGATGCCTCCGCAGCGGATGACGCCCCAACCGTCACTCGCTTCGCATTCTCGGAGTTTCATGGCCGGCCTCCTTCGGTTCGGGCTCTTTGGGGTCCTGCGGGTCGCGGGGAACCTTCACGGGGTATCGGCAGATGGTGCAGGCGCGGCCCGCTTGCTGCATCGTGCGGCAATTGGGACACAATGTGATAAAAAGCATGTCGCACCTCCACAGGCGCATCTGCTTCTTCACGGAGCAAATGCCGTGCCAGATCCTTCATCGGCTCGAATCGCGCCGATAGAAGGCCTAGCGGCACGAAATCTCTATCGATTGTCGATGGCGAAAACGATAAACGTGATCGGGCTCACGAGCCAAAATGGAATGGGTGTGCCACCGCCCTGACAACCGTGTCCGGATATCACGCCGGCAGGGGCTTCTGCGACGCCAGCCGGCGGTCCGCCTCCCGCAAGCGTTGGGTCAGGGTTCGGATGATACCGTGCGCGATCTCGATCTTTTCGGACATGAGCTCGAAGAAGTCGTCGCGCTCGACCTTGAGGCAGCTCACGTCGGTCACCGCGGTCACCGAGGCGGAACGGGGCTCGTTGTCGAGCAGAGACATCTCGCCGAAGCTCTCCTTCTCTCCCAGGCGGCTGATCTCCTGCCCCAGCCGGTGGACCATGACCTGGCCCTCCAGGATGAGAAACAGCGAGTCCCCGATCTCGCCCTCCTGGATGATGAGCTGGCCTTGTTCGAAGGAGACCTGCTGCGCGATCCCGGCGATCTGCGACAGGTCCTCGCCGGGAATGCGGGAGAACAGGTCGACCGACTTCAAAAACAGGACTTTCTCCACCGTCGAGAGCATGGGCGTGCCTCAGGCCGGACCTGCATCCGGGTCCGGCTCGACGAAGAAATCGTAGCGCTTCTCCGCGCGCAGGGCGGCCACCACCGCGCCCAACAGGCTGGCACGGTCCGGATCGGGCGCGCACACAATGGCGACCTCGGCGTTGCGGGGCATGGCCTTCTCCCGCGCCGTCTTGAGCAGCGATTTCTTGAAGAGGTTCCACGAACGCAGCACCCCGCCGGACAGGACCACCATGGCCGGGTTGAGCACGTCGAGCAGGATGGCGATCCCCAGGCCCAGCAACACGCCCTGCTCTTCCCAGATCGAGATGCACGTCTCGTGGCTGGCCTGGGCCAGCTCGGCGACCTCTTCGGGCCGACCTGGCAACTCGTGTCCCGCAGCGCGATACTCCTCAAGCAGCGCGGCCAGCGCCGAACCCCCGGCGTGCGCTTCGAAGCATCCGGTCCGGCCGCACACACAGGTCCGGCCCGGGTGGAACAGCCGCATGTGCCCGGCCTCCAGGGCGGCGTTCTTGGCCCCGCGAAGCAGGCGGCCGTCTTCGATGAATCCGCAGTCGATGCCGCTGCCGACCACCATGGCCAAGAGCGGACTGCGATCGTGGCTGGGCCCGAAGAAGTAGGCGGCCAGGGCCGCGGCGTTCCCCTCGCCTTCCACGGTCACGGGGCGCTGAAAAGACTCGGACAGCGGCGTCTTGAGATCGACGCCGGTCCAGCCGGGCAGCGGCGAAGCGACGATCACGCCGCTGTCGGGATCCACATGGCCGATGGTGGCGCAACCCACCGTGGCCAGTTCGCCGAGGCGGACGCCTCCCCGGTGCAGCACCTCGCGGCACACGCGCACCAGGGTCTCGGCCAGCGGGTTCTGGCGCCCCTGGGCGGGAACGGCTTCCTCCAAAAAATGCACCACCTGGCCGCGCCGATCCACCAGGCCGGCACGCACATTGGTGCGGCCGACATCGATGCCCATGGCGAACGGGCGGAGCGGTTGCGGCGTCGCGGCGGGCATGGGCCTAGAATTTATAGGCCGGATTGGCGGGGTCGAAATCCCGCGCCGTAAGACCCGGATTGAGCTTGAGGTCCTGGTATTCGAAGGTCTCGTACACCTGGCCCTTCCAATCCCAGATGGTCACGCGCAGCGGCAGATAGTGTTCCCGATCCACCAGAAACTCCGCCCGGGCGCCGTAATATCGGGGCACCCAGACGCTGTCGCCCTCGTCTGGATCGTCCGGGTCGTCGTAGTCGGCGTTGGCGTACAGGATCAGATACATGTCCTGCCCGGTTCGGGCGGCGATCTTCCACAGATCCTCGTCCGGGCCGACCTTGACCGTCGCACCCGCCTTGGGAAAGCTGGCCTGGATGCGCAGGGTCGGGCGGCCGCCCACCGCCGGGCCTTCGGTGACCTCGAAGCTGCCTTCCTTGCGCTGCATGGCCAGGCGCAGGTTCTTGGCGGCGACGCGAATGGTGTTTTCCAGCCCGAAATCGTGGATGCAATGGTGATTGCCGCCCATGGCCATCGAGCCGCGCGGGTCGAGGTTGACGGTGACATCGGGGAAGGAGCCCTTGTGCGCCTTGAGCTGGTCGTCGTTGCTGCCGCGCACGAAGATGATCTCGCGGCCCGCGTAGGGCTCGAGATACTTGATGTACACCTTGAAGGGCCGGGCGAACTTGATCTGGACCCGCTCGCGCGGTCCCATCTCCTTTTTGAACCGCTCTTGCTTGAGCATCACGGCGGTGTAGTCGTTGACCTTGGCCATCGACGCCTCGGCGCGCTGGATGATCTCCTCCACTCCCGGCAGGCTCGCGCCCGCGGCGGGAGCCGGCGGAGCTTCCTCCGTCTTCGCCGGCATCGCTCCAACGGCCAGAACCATCATCACCCATCCGATACGGCCAAGCATCCAGGCCTCCTTTGGGCTTCGGGACTGGAGGATATCACATATCCACGCGGCCCGGTCAAACGCCCTGGCTTGGACGCGCCATGGGGAAAATCCATTTCGCTTCATTCCGGCGGCACCCGCGCGAGCAATTGCCGCATGCCGGGGTGTTCATCCGCCGCCAACCGGCGCCGAAGCTCGCCGGCGTCTTCCGGCGTTCCGTCTTGGAGCAGGCACAGAACCGCCGCCTCTCGCACCCGGACATCGGGATGGCCCAGCAACCCGCGCGCCGGCCCGAGCAGTTCGGCTCCAGGCTTTCGGCGTATCGCATCGAGCGCGCAGGCCACCGTCCAGGGGTCCGGCGAGCCCAGCAGTTCCCGCAGCCAACCCTCCTCATCGCGGTGCATGAGGGCGAACAAACCGTCGCCCACGCTCGCAAGAGAGGTGAGCCTCCTTTCCAGAAGCGGAATGACGCAGCGGCGGTTCTCCTCGTCGAGGAGGTTTTCCAGCACTTCCAGCGCGTTGGCGCGAATGTTGCGCTGCGGGCTGCCGAGGTTTTGCAAAGCGTTTTCCATGGCCGGACCGGGAACGAGCGCGCGGAGCAGAAGCCCGACCCGGTCCAGCGCCTGTTCTTTTGCGTGCTCGAGGCAGTCCGCGAGCAGCATGGCGCCGAGCGGTTTTGTCTCGAGGATGATCACCTCGAGTTGATACACCTGCTTGAGCTCGGTATGCAGCCAGCGGCGCAACACCTCGCGATCGGGGCGCAGCGCCGGATGACGCTGGCACAGAGAGACCAGGCTGCGAAGCGCAATGCCGCGCAGAACGGCATCCGTGTCCTCGAGCGCCCGCGTCAACAGATCCAGGCTGCCCTGTTCGCCGATACGCGCCAGCACGCGGGGCAGTTGCCACCGGATGGTCGGATCTTCGCGCGGGTTGCCGAGAACGGTACGAATGGTCGAAAAGGCCCTCGACCCGTAGGCGGCGATGGCCTGGACTGCGGCGCGCCGGACCCGCCGATCCCTCAGGCTCTGCAGCAGCGGCAGCATGAGTTCCGGGCTGCCCAACCGTCCGGCGGCCAAAACCGCCTGAAGCCGAACCTGGGGCTCGGGGTCCGACAACAGCGGCATCAGGTCGCGGTACAGCCCGCGAACGCCGCTCTGTCCCAACACTCGCGCGCCGCAAGCCCGCTCGTCCGGCCGGGCCGACCGGATCAGATCCCGAAGATGGGGAGCCGCCGCCAGCATGCCGTCGAGGGCGCCGAACCGCAGCAGGATCGACACCGCCGCGGCACGCACCTCGCACGATTCGTCCTCGAGAAAAGGCTCGATTCTGCCCAGCGCCCGATCGCGCAGCAACGTGCCGTAGGTTTCCACGGCCTCGGCTCGGACACCGGCGTCGGGATCCTCCATGCGGGCGCGGATGCGCTCCTCGGAGGGTGCCGCGCTCTCTTGCGCCAACAAGCGCAGGGCTTCTTGCCGGATGCGCGGCGAGTCGTGCTCCAGCAATCGGTCCAGATCCTGCGACCAATCCTGGCGTCGAAGCAACGGCAACATCTCGAGCGCGTCCAACACCCGGCTCTCCACCGGCGCCGCCAGCGTCTCGCGCAACCGGCCCAGGGCCCGTGCGTCCGCTTGAAGAGGCGCAAAACCGGGGGACATTCGCGAACGCGAATCCAGCGTCTCGCCCAGGGCGCGCAGGTATTCGCGCCGCAGCGCCCAGGTCGCGCCGATCCAGGGCAAGAGGCAGATCAGGCTCGCCACGCCGAGCCACTCGATATGCGGATCGAGGCGGGGCGCCACCAGAGCGATGAACAGCCCGGTCGCGCCCTGGGCCATGTGTTTGAGCACCCCGTCCACGAATGCCCGGGCCCGGCCGCTGTAGCGCGCCGGCAGCGGCAGCAGAAGCACCTGGAACGCGGCGTCGTGGGCGGTGTAGCGCAGCACCGAATCCGTGCCTCGCAGCAAGGTCGCCATCCACAGGGCCGGCACGATGAGAAAGCCGGCGGTGCCGAGCAACAGCAGGATCGGCAGCATGGACAGGACGCGGACCACCCCCCAGCGCGACAGGAGGCGTCCGGTGAGGAAAAACTGGACGGCCATGCTCACCACGCCGCAGATGCCATGGAAGGCGCCGAAAAACGACGCCAGGGCATCTTCCCGGTTGAGAAAGGCGTAGCGGGCCGTAATCTTGAACTGGAAGTCCACCACCGTGACCACGGCAAAGGCCAGCACGGTGATCCAGGCCAGCAGCCGCATATGCCGGGCCGAGAACACCCGCGCCCAATCCGACAGGAGCGACACTTCTCGCGAAGCCTTCGTCTCGCGCTCCGGCCGGCCAGCGGCGGCCCATCGAGCCCCCAGCGCCGCCTGGATCGCGAGACAGGCGCCGAGCAGGCCGGCGCAAACCCAGAGCAGGTTCTCGGCGCCGATGTGACGGGTCAGCCCGCCGATACCCAGGCCCACCACCACCGAGGCCACCACTCCACCGGCTCCCACCCATCCGAACAACCGCTTCGCCTGACGGGTGTCGAAGACATCATGGGCGAAGGTCCAGAACTGGATGACGAGCAACCCGCCCATGACCTCGACGAAGACGTAGAGCGCCGGATACACCCATGTCATGCGTCCGGCCACCAGCGCTCGCGAGAGCAGCACCAGACCGGTCCAGACCGCGGTCATGGCCAGGCCCAGGCGGTGGTGGCGAATTCGATCCGCGATGCGGGAATAGAGCACGCCGGCCAGCGCCATGGTCAACGCCACCCAGACGTACATGTACGGCAGGGTATCGATATCGGAGCGGGACAAGAACAGCGCGTCCCGCGCCACCCGGGCGGTGATGAAGGCGCCCACCACCAGCGCCAGGTAGGTGAAAAAACCGGCGGCGAGTCCGAGTTCGCCGGGCTGCCAATCCCCCCAACGTCCGGTTCTCGTGCGTTGCGCGCCCGTCATGGAGCCTCATCCTCCGGCCGACAGGCGTTCGAGCCTCGCCTCGACGAAGCGTCGCACGTCCCCGGAAGGATCCTTGGCGTGTCGGACGAAAATCGCCTGCCAGCGCTGCCGGGGCAACAACCGCTCCAGGGCGAGCAAGGCCGTCTCGCGCACGCGGGCATCGTCGGACACCGTACCCATCTCGATGGCCGGCAGCAGCGCCGCGCCGTCCGGCGTGCGCGAGGCATGCTCGATGGCGCAGCAGGCGGCCCAGCCGTCCGAGCCCGTGATCAGGGCCTCCAGCGTCCGGCGCCGGCGGGCAACGAGGTCATCCGCGCCCGCCGCGGCGGACGTCTCGGATCTGGCCGCGCTTTCCAGCAACGGCAGCAAACGGCGCCGGATGGAGCGATCGATCAGGTTGTCCAGGATCTCGATGGCGTTGGAACGGATCTGCCGCTGCGGGGTATTGAGGTTGCGCAGCACCGCATCCAGAGATTTCGGAGGCAGGAACCCGGAGAGCAGCCGAAAGATCCTCCGCAGAGCGCGGTCGCGGCGCAGCGCCAGGCATTCCGCCAGGAGAATCTCTCTCGGCGGAAGCGAAAGCGCGGCCAGTTGATCCTGGACTTGATTCATCTCGGCGATCTCGCGATCCAGACCTGTCTCGACTCGGAAGCGGTCCAGCACCAGGCGCGCGTCCCGGACCCGGATGCTGTGGACGGCGTCCAGGATGCGCGATCGCAGCAGTGGGTCGGGCTCGTCGAGATGCTCCGCCAGCACATCGAGCGCCGCCTTTCCCCCGATGCGCGCCAGGATGGGCGGCACCGCCGCTCGCAGCGAGATGGATTCGGCTGGCTGGGCCAGCACCCGTTGCAACAGCCGGATCGCCGGCTCGCCGAAGGCCGCCAGGGCATCGGAGACGGCCCCGTGCAACTGCGGCTCCTCCAAACGGTACACCAGCGCCGGGAGCAGTTCCGGGCTCCGCATCCGGCCCGCGGCCTGGATGGCGGCCAGTCGAACGCCGGAATCGGGGTCCGAGATGAGCTGGAGCAAGGGATGGTAGAAGTTGCGAACACCGACCTCTCCCAACACGCGGGCGCCGGCGGCGCGGGCCGCGGGCTCCGGGCTCTCCAGCAATTGCTTGAGCTTCTCCGCGGCGCAGAGAACGCCATCGAGTCCGGCGAACCGCACCAGGCCGCTGACCGCGGCGGCCTGGATGTTCAGATCCGGATGGCGCAGGTACTGTTGCACCACGCGGAGCGAGCGTTCCCGCCCGATGGCGCAATACGCCGTCACCGCCGCCGCCTGGACCTGTCGGCTGGGATCCTTGAGAAAGCGCGCCACCTGCGGCCCGTGGCGAAGCTGGCCCCGCTCACCCAGGATCTCCACCGCTCGCGCCCGAACCTCGGGCGACGAGTGCTCGGCCAGCCGGAGCAGGTCCGGCACCCAATCGATGCTGGCGATCGTCCGGATCATCTCCAGGGCGTGCAGCACGATGTCGCGCGACGGATGGGAAAGAGCTTGCCGCAGCACGCGGCCCGCCGCCTCGTCGGGAACGATGCCACCGGCCTCCTCCAGCGAAAAACGCCGATTCATCATGGATTGCATCAGTGCGCTGAGATAGCGCCGGCGCACGCCGAAGGCCGCGGTCATCCAGAGCGAAAGCAACCCCAGGGTGATCCAGGCCAGCGCCGATTGCGGCATCCGAGGCACGATCCCCACCAGCAGTGCCCCGGAAATGCCGATGGCCAGAGGCCGGACCATCCCGTCCAGCAGGGCCTTGGCCCGCCCGCGCAAGCCGGAGGCGACCGGCAGGTACAGAAACTGCATGGTGGCGTCGTTCACCGTGTAGCGCAGCACCGCGTCTCCGCCCTTTAGCAAGCTCGCGCTCCACAGCGCCGGTTGCACCAGGAAGGCGATGGCGCCCACCGTCAGCGCGCCGGGCAGCAGCATCAGTGGCAACAGCACGCCGAAACGCTCCAGCAGACGCCCGGTGAGCAGGAACTGGATGACGCAGGACAGAACGCCGGTCAGACCCCAGAACATGCCAAAGAAGGCGCCCATGTTCTTTTCCTGCCCCGCGAACGCCTTCTGGGCGCTGATCTTGAACTGGAAATCGCAGAATGTGGTCACCAGGGTCACGAGAACGATCAGGATCGAGACGAGTTGCAAATGGCGATTGCCAAACACCCTGCGGCTGTCCGCGAGCAGCGATGCCCTCTGCATCGGATGCAGGCGCCGTTCGACCAGGTGGGCGTTGAGTTCGCCGCCCACCATCCGGCCCAGGCGCACCAGAATGAGAAGGGCGAGCATCAACAACAGCGCGCACAGGAGCAAGAGTTCGGGAGTGCCGAGCCGGGCCACGGCCGCCCGGGAGCCGAATCCCACCACCACCGACGACAGCACCCCTCCGGCGCCCACCAGGCCGAACAATCGCTTGGCCTCCCGAGTGGTGAAGATATCGTTCGCCAGCGTCCACGACTGGAGGATCAGGAGACTTCCGATCAGCTCCACCAGCACGTACAACACCGGCAAGAAGTATTTCACCCCGGCCCACACCAGCACGCGGGACGCGATCATCAGCAGGATCGCGACGGAGAGGCTCGCCATGAGAGTGCGGTCGCGGCGAAAGCGGTCGGCGATTCGCGAATACAAGCCGGCCTGGATGAACACCCCGAGGGCCACCCACAGGTACATGCTGGGCAGCCAGGAGGAAGGAAAACGCGAAAGAAAAAGGGTATCGCGGACCACGCGGCCGATGATGAACATGCCGACCACGCACATCATCAGGCCGAACATCAACGCGACTCGGCGGCCTTCGCCTGGCTGCACGCGCAGGATCCGGCCGATCGACGAACCCAGCTTGCGGGCCAGCGCGCCCACATCGCCTCCCGTATGGCTGGCGCGAGTGTCCCAAAGACGACCGCAAATGTAAAGCGAACGCCGGGGTCCGGCACGCCATCGCCTTGCCTGCCCCGCCGGATTTCGCTACCCTCGGGCAATGATGATTCGCACCGAACCACGCCAGGCGATCCCGGCCGGCCCTGCCTGGTGGCTGGCGGCCGCGGCCATGGCGTTCTCCGCCTGCGCGTCCGGCCGTTTAGAGGCCCCCGAACGCGATGCCCCCGCGATCCTCTTCGGTAAAAAACCGCCCAATGCCGCCACCCCGGCTCTCACCGGCACCGGGGATTTGAACGGCCCGAAGCTCTCTTGCGGTCGGTTGGTGCCGGCGGATTTTGCCGATCGGTTTTTCCACCGGGCCGAACGGTCCGAGAAGTCCCATGGTTCGGGACGGGTCACCTGCACCTTCTCCGGGGGCGTGCTCTCCCATCCGGTGTCGCTGGACTTCATCTGCTCCGAGCAGGTGGTCCGGCAGCGATTCCTGGACCAGGCCCGGATGCGCTTTGGCAACATGGCCTACCGGGAGGTGGAGGGTCTGGGCCGCCTGGCCTTCGCTCGCGAGGACATGCAGGTGGTCTTCTGGGACGACGACACCCCCTGCCTCATCGTGCTCACCGGATTTTCGAGCCGTCTGGACCTGGTCGAGGTGGCTCATGATTTTTTGCGCGCCCTGACGCCGGAATCCCTGGGCGGCGACTGAACGGGCCAGCCGGCGATTGGAAAACAGCCTGCTCTGGGGCAGAGGCATGCGTCGCATCCGAACGCCAGCGCGCGCCTGTTTGACGGCGCATGCCCGTCGCGGACCTGGGCCCGACGAATGGAGTTGTGAAACGCCAGAATGGCGTTTTTCGCCCCCCCCCCGCTAGGGCTCCTTGGTGCCACCCGGCTCAGCCCCCTGCCGACGCTCGATGGCTGCATCCGGGCCCAGCCGGCGGACCAGCCCCTCTCCCCAGAGGAATTCGCGGGCCGCGGGGTCGCCTCTCAGCACGGCATCGAAGAAGGCCGTGCAGGCCGCCCGGGTCAGGTCCTGAAAATGTCCGTCCTTCGCTCCCAGACGCTTCATCCGCCACAGCCGGCCCGAGAACACGAAGTGGTCGGCTCCCTGGAAGGTGATCAGGATCCGGTCGGAGCGAAGGCTGTGATCGAAGGGCAGGCGCCGGTGGTCGGCCCGGGTCTCGCCCAGCGGGCTTTCGTCCCGGGTCCCGGTGAGATGAAGCACCGGAATGGCGATGCGACCAAAAGCCCGCTCCAGCATCCGGCGGGTCCGCGCCGACACCGGGGCGCTCATGGCCACGGCGGCGCGCACACGCGCATCTTCGAGCGTGACCTCCTTGCCGTCCAGGGGGTTTTCAAAGACCTCGCCGGCCACGGACAGCGCGGTCCAGGCGCCATAGGAATGTCCCGCCACCCCGATGCGGCTCAAATCCAGCCGGCCGGACAGCGGCCCCTCCGCGACCGCCATCTGCGTGAGACGATCGATGGCGAAGCTCACGTCGGCGGGTCGGGCCAGAGCGGCCCCAAGATCGCGGGCGGCGCGCCCCAGTTCGCGAAAGGGATGCGCCTTGCCGCGCCACACTTCGATGTCGCTGCCGGGGTGCTGCAAATGGACGCACACGAACCCCCGCGCCGCCAGGTGCTGTCCCAGATAGCGATACGACTCGCGCGAGCCTCCCAGCCCGTGGGAGACAATGACCACCGGACACGCCCCCGTCCCCTCGGGCACAAACACGCGCACCGGAATAGAACGATGCCGTCGATCATCCATCCAGGTATCGTCGAACTCCCGGAACGAAAAAAGGGTTCGATCGGGATCGTATCCCGCCGACGGAGGCGTCGCGGCAATGCCCATCATGATCAACCATCCGATGCTCATGGGAAGCGACCTCGCCTTTCTTTCTCGTATCCAATGTATACGTCGCGTCGCATCCAGCGGCAACTCTGTCCACGTTTCCGAACCCCGAACTTCCGGCCCTTGAGCTTGCACATGAACAGGATATACTGGCATCGAGGTCCGCATGTCAGAAATTGTCGAAGACCCGAAGTTGCGGCGCATCGAACGCAACTACCTCAAGGTCTTTCACCACCTGGAGCCGGAAAGCCTGCGGACGGTCCGCTCGCACGAGAACGAATGGCCCGAGGCGGGCGCCCTGGCATCGGCCGGCAGCCAGGGCGATCGGCCCCAGGACACCTTTCTGGACTTCTACGGGCGCGAGGGCCTGGCCGCCGCGCTCGAGGTGTACGGGCTCTTCGACGAGATCCGCAATCGGGGTCTGGGCGAGCCCACCCTGTCCTTCTCCCGGTTCGAAAACACCTACGACGTGCTGCGCATCCACGGTTCGGCCAGCCCGCACCCACTGGTAGAACTCATCGCCAAGACCGGGCCGCTTCCTCCCGAGGTGCGCGAGCCGGCGGGCCTGCAGAATTGCCGCTTTCTCCACATCAAGTGGCTGCGTATGCAGAACCCGCTCCTTCCGCCCTCGCCCGACAAACCCCTGCTGCCGGGTCAGGTGTTTCCGGGTCTGGGGATGGGCCGCGAGGTGCTGTCGCTGCTTCAGATGATGGCCCAACGGCTCGACCTGGACGGCGTCGTCGAGGTGCCCGAGCGGCTGCACAACGCCGCGCTGTACTTCGTCCGCTTTCGTTTTCTGTGTCCGGAGGAGCAGGGCGTGTTCACCGCCATCCTGCGCGACACTCGCGAACACACCCTGGCCGATCTGGCCTGGGGCGTGGAATGCGGCGCCCTGCTCGACCTCGTCCACCGGCGGCCGTTCCGTTGGCTGCCGCGGGAGCAGATCCTGCCCCGGCGGGGTCCGGTGGCGGAGTGGATGGCGTCGGACGAATACCTCCGCCGGGCTCGCCAGGCGATGGACGAAGCTCGTTTCCAGCTTTCGACCGGCGACATCGCCTGGGAGGAAGTCCGGTCCGTCACAGGAGAAAACGTGCCCAACCCGTTTCCGGTCAAGATCAAATGACAGCGTGCCGAGAGGCGAAGGTGCCGGCCGGACACCGGACAAGGAGTCGATAATCCATGAAATGCCGCGACTGCATCCACTGGGCGCCCCCGCGTTCGGTGGAATCCCTTCCCGATTATCCCATCGGCTTTTGCGAGATCTTTCAAAAGGACGTGGCCGGAGAGCTGGCCGGTTGCGCCGGCAAGTTCTATCTCTCCAAAAATCGGGACGAGTGGCGCGGCACCATTCACGAAAAGGAAGCCCCCGCGGACCAACCGATCGAGATCCCCGACGGAGCCAAGATCGTGTCCATCTCCGAGCCGTTCGCTCCGGACGGCCGGGTCAAAATCGTGTACCTGATGCCTGAAAAGTAGCCCTTCGGCCTCCCGGACCGGACCGCGAGAGAAGTATCCACGCCACACCCGATCCCCGCATTCGACCTAGAGGACCGTTCGGCTGGAAAGAAGACCGGAAGACCTGGCTGGCGCGAGGGAATAGCGGAGCTATTCCTCTTCTTTGGTCTTTTCGCCGGCTTTCTTGCCGCTTTTCGGCTTGGCAGTGGTCTTGGGCTTGGCGGCGGCCTTCGGCTTCGCGCCGGCTTTCGCCTTGGGGGCGGGCTTGGCGCCGGGCTTCGCGCCCGGGGCCTTCTTGCCGCCGTCCGGCTTGGCAGCCGCATCGGCCGGAATGAGCTCCACAAAGGCCATGGGGGCGTTGTCGCCGTGGCGGAAGCCGGTGCGCACGATGCGGGTGTAGCCGCCCGGCCGGTCCTTGAAGCGGGGCGCGATGGTGCCGAAGAGCTTCTCCAGGGCCTTTTCGTTCTGCACCAGCCGCTTGGGCGTCCCCACCCACTCGCCCTCGGTCATGAGCCGCTGGGCGGCCAACCGCCGCGCGGCCAGCGTGCCGCGCTTGCCCAGGGTGATGATCTTCTCGGCCACCCGGCGCAGCTCCTTGGCCCGAGCCAGCGTGGTGAGCACCCGCTCGTGCACGAACAGCGAGGTCACCAGGTTGGCGAACATCGCCAGGCGGTGCTCGGTATCCCGGCCGAAGCGCCGGCTCTTGCTTTGGTGTCTCATGCCAACTCCTCCTTACCGCCGGCCTTGGGCGGGGGCATGTCCTTGGGCGGCCAGTTTTCGAGCTTCATGCCCAGGCTGAGGCCCATGTCGGCCAGGATCTTGCGAATCTCGTTGAGCGACTTGCGGCCGAAATTCTTGGTCTTGAGCATCTCGGCCTCGGTCTTCTGCACCAGGTCGCCGATGGTGCGGATATTGGCGTTCTCCAGGCAGTGCGCCGAACGAACGGTGAGCTCCAGCTCGTCCACCGAGCGCATCAGCGTCTCGCGCAGGCGCTCCTGCTCGTCCGACCGCTGGGCCATGCTCTCGTCGTCCTCGGGGAAGTTGATGAAGATCTGCAGTTGCTCCTTGAGGATCTTGCTGGCGAAAGCCACGGCGTCCTCGGGACGCACGCTGCCGTCGGTCCACACCTCGAGCGTGAGCTTCTCGTAGTCGGTGCGCTGACCCACGCGAGCGTTGGTGACCTGGTAGTTCACCTTGCGGATGGGCGAATACAGCGCGTCGATGGGGATCACGCCGACGGTGGCCTCCGGCTCCTTGTTGAGCTCGGCCGGAACATACCCTCGCCCGCGGGCGGCGCGCATCTCCATCTTGAGAGAGCCGCGCGCCGACACGGTGGCGATGTGCTGGTCCGGATTGAGGATGGTCACCGTCCCGTCGGTCTGGATGTCGCGCGCCTTGACCTCGCAGGGGCCCTTCACCTGGATGGTGCAGATCTTCGGCTCCCAGCCGTCCATGCGCAGGCGGACTTCCTTGAGGTTGAGGATGATGTCCGTGACGTCCTCGGACACCTCGGGGATCGAGGAGAATTCGTGAAGCACGCCGTCGATCTTGACCTGCGTGAAGGCGGCGCCTTGCAGGCTGGACAAGAGCACCCGGCGCAACGAGTGTCCCAGAGTCACCCCGAAGCCGCGCTCGAATGGCTCGCCCACGAACTTGCCGTAGGTGGCGCTGAGCGAGTCCCGGTCCACCACCAGAGACTTCGGCTTGATCAAATCGCGCCAGTTCTTGGAGTTATCCGTGCTCATGAGGCCTCCGCTACTTGGAGTAGAGCTCCACGATCATCTGTTCCTGGATGGGCATGGTGATGTCTTCGCGCGCCGGCAAGGCCTTGAGCGTGGCCTTGAACTCCTTGCGATCGAGATCGATCCAGGCCGGCACGCCCCGCCGCTCGATGGCATTGAGCGACTCCTCGATCAGCTTGAGCTGGCGGCTGGAAGGCCGCAGCGACACCACGTCGCCGGCATTGAGCAGCATCGAGGGCACGGTGGCCTTGCGGTCGTTGACCCGGAAGTGACCGTGGCTGACCAACTGCCGCGCCTCGCCGCGGGTGCGAGCGAAACCCATGCGGAACACCATGTTGTCCAGCCGCCGCTCCAGCGAGAGCAGCAGCGTCTCGCCGGTGATGCCCTTTTTTCGCGCGGCATCCGCAAAGAAGCGCCGAAACTGCCGCTCCAGGACGCCGTAGATCCGCTTGACTTTCTGCTTCTCGCGAAGCTGGGTGCCGAACGGAGAGAACTTGGTGCGCGCCTGGCCGTGCTGGCCGGGGGGATACGGCCGGCGATCGACCGAACACTTGTCGGAGAAACAGCGGTCGCCTTTCAAGAACAGCTTGAGCTTCTCGCGGCGACACAGCTTGCACAAAGAACCGGTATAACGAGCCACTGCATCCTCCTTGGACTTGCGGTCGCGGTCTTAAACCCGCCGCCGCTTGGGCGGCCGGCAGCCATTGTGCGGGACCGGAGTGACGTCCATGATCTGCGTGACCTTGAGGCCCGATGCCTGGAGCGCCCGGATGGCCGCTTCCCGGCCGGCCCCGGGGCCGTTGACCTCGATGCCAATCTGCTTGAGCCCGTGCTCCATGGCCTTCTTGGCCGCTTCCTGCGCCGCCAACTGGGCCGCGAACGGCGTGCTCTTGCGGGAACCCTTGAAGCCGCAGGCGCCCGCGCTGGACCAGGCCAGCGTGTTGCCGGTCATGTCGGTGATGGTCACGATGGTGTTGTTGAAAGTGGATTGGATGTGCGCCATCCCGCTCTGGACGTTCTTTTTGACTTTTTTTGCCTTGGCCATGCCTCACCCTGTCCTTTCGCCCATCAGCTCGGCTGAACCGGCGCCGACGTCGCGGGCCCCGGCTTCTTTCCCAGCAGCTTGCCCTTGCGCGGCCCCTTGCGGGTGCGCGCGTTGGTGTGGGTCCGCTGGCCCCGCACCGGCAGGCCCTTGCGGTGCCGCTGGCCGCGATAGGTGTTGAGGTCCATGAGCCGCTTGATGTTCATCGAAACCTCGCGCCGCAGGTCGCCCTCGACCTTGTAGTGAGAATCGATGAACTCGCGCAGGGACTTGACGTCATCCTCGCTCAGGGCATCGGTCCGCTTGTTGACGTCGATGCCGGTCCCGATGCAGATTTCCCGGGCGCGGGTCGGCCCCAGGCCGTAGATGTACGTCAACGCCACCACGATCCGCTTGTTGCGGGGAAGATCGACTCCAGCAATACGTGCCACCGCATCACCTCCTGTGCCGCCGGGCCGTTAGGTGCCCTGGCGTTGCTTGTGCCGCGCGTTGGTGCACTGCACCCGGACCACGCCGCGTCGCCGGATGATCCGGCATTTGTTGCAAATCTTCTTCACCGAAGCGCGCACCTTCATGGCTCTTCTCCTTCTTCCAGCCGGCTGAGCACCATCGGGCCATCGGCGCCGATGGCGACGGAATGCTCGAAATGGGCCGATAGGCTCCCGTCGCGGGTGACCTGGGTCCAGCCGTCGGCGGCGGTGCGGACCTCGTACCCGCCCTGGTTGACCATGGGCTCGATGGCCAGCACCATTCCTGGCCGCAGGCGTTCGTTGTGCCCGGCGGCACGGTAGTGGGGCACCTGCGGCTCCTCGTGCAGGGCGCGTCCGATGCCGTGTCCGACGAAATCGCGCACCACGGAAAAACCGGCCTCTTCCACGTGGTCCTGGATGACGGCGCCGATGTCCGAGATGCGATTGCCGGGCCGCATTTTCTCGATGGCCAGTTCGAGCGCCTCGCGGGTCACCTGCATCAGCCGTTGCGCCAGCGGGCTCACGTTGCCGATGGGGACCGTCACCGCCGCGTCGCCGTAATAACCGTCCACCACCACGCCGAAATCCACGCTCAGGATGTCGCCCTCGCGCAGGCGCCGCTTGGCCGAGGGGATGCCGTGCACCACCTCCTCGTTGATCGAGGTGCACAGGCTGCCCGGAAAGGGATACGGTCCAGCTCCCTGATAGCCCTTGAACGCCGGCACCGCACCGTACCGCCGGGTGAGCTCCTCGGCCATCTGGTCGAGTTCGAGGGTGGAGACACCCGGCCTGGCCGAGCGGGCCACCTCGCGCAGCACCTTGGCCACGATGCGATCGGCCTTGCGCATGCGCTCGATCTCGGACTCGGATTTGAGCACCACGGCCATGCCTCAGTCGTCCTTCATTCGCAGCGCCTTGCGGATGGCGCGCCCGATCTCCTGGGGCGAACCCGTCCCGGGAATCGGCTTCAGCAACCCTTGCTCGCGATAGTAGGGCTTGAGTGGCTCGGTCTGTTCGGCGTACACGGCAAGCCGCTTGCGGATGGTGTCTTCCCGGTCGTCCTCCCGGGTGATCAGGCGCGTCTGGCAATTGTCGCACACCCCGGCCTTTTGCGGCGGCTTGGAGTCCTTGTGGAACATGGCCCCGCACGCCGGGCAGCTCAGCCGCCCGGTCAGCCGGCGCAGCAGTTCGTCCGCCGGGACTTCGATGGACAGCACGGCATCGAGTTTCCGCCCGGTCTCGGCCAGCATGCGATCCAGCGCCTGAGCCTGCGCCACCGCGCGCGGGAAGCCGTCCAGGATGAATCCGCTCTCACAGTCCGCACGAGCCAGGCGCTCCCGGATCATTCCGATCACCACCTCGTCCGGGACCAGCCGACCCTGATCCATGAATCCCTTGGCCGTGCGCCCCAGCTCGGTCCCCTCGCGCACCGCGGCCCGCAACAGATCGCCGGTGGACACCTGCGGGATGCGCAGCCGCTCCACCAGCATCTGGGCCTGGGTGCCCTTCCCCGCCCCGGGAGGGCCGAGCATGATGAGCTTCATGGCGACTCCTCAACCGCGCGAGCTGCGCCCGCGAATGCGCGGCCCCTTGGGACCGGTGAGCCCATCGTAGTGGCGGGTGATGAGGTGGGTCTCGATCTGGGACACCGTGTCCAGGGAGACGCCGACCACGATCAGCAGGCTGGTGCCGCCGTAATAGAAGGGCACGTTCGCCTGCTGGATCAGGATGGTGGGCAGCACGCAGATGGCGGAGACGTACAACGCGCCGCCAAAGGTGATGCGCGAGAGCACCTTGTCGATGTACACGGCGGTCTGCTTTCCCGGCCGGATGCCGGGGATGTAGCCGCCGTACTTCTTCATGTTGTCGGCCACGTCGATGGGGTTGAAAGTGACCGCGGTGTAGAAGTAACAGAAGAAGATGATCAGCACCACGTAGATGACGCTATAGGCCCAACCGTCGGGCCGCAGCGCGTTCTGGATCTCGCGCATCCAGGGCTTGTCGATGAAGTTGGCCAGGGTGCCCGGGAACATCAGGATCGACGAGGCGAAGATGGGCGGGATCACCCCGGAGGTGTTCACCTTGAGCGGCAGGTGGGTGCTCTGGCCGCCGTACATTTTGCGCCCCACCACCCGGCGGGCGTATTGCACCGGTATGCGCCGCTGCCCCCGCTCGAAGAAGATGATCACCCCCACCACCAGCACCACCACCACCAGGATGACGAACAGGGTGAAGGGCTTCATGATGCCCTTCTGCACGTAGGACACGGTGAGGTACACCGCGTGCGGGAAGGAGGCCACGATGCCGGCGCAGATGATGAGCGAAATGCCGTTGCCGATGCCGCGCTCGGTGATCTGCTCGCCCAGCCACATGATGAAGGCGGTGCCGGCGGTGAGCGACAGGATGGTCATCAGGCGGAAGCCCCAGCCGGGGTGGTTCACCACCGCCTCGCCCAGGTTGGAGCGCAGGCTCTCCAGATAGAAGGCGATGCCCATGCCCTGGATGATGGACAAGATCACGCAGCCGTAGCGGGTGTACTGGGTAATCTTGCGCCGCCCCATCTCGCCTTCCTTCTGCAGCCGCTCCAGCGCGGGAATGACCACCGCGAGCAGTTGCAGGATGATGGAGGCGCTGATGTAAGGCATGATGCCCAGCGCGAACACCGACATCTGGCGCAGCGCGCCGCCGGCGAACATGTCGAACAGTGAGAAAAACCCGCCCGAGGACGCCCCGAACAGCTTCTCCACGATGCCGCGATCCACTCCGGGCACCGAGACGAATACACCGATTCGGTAGACCCCGATCATCATCAGGGTGAACAAGATGCGCTTGCGCAGCTCGGGGATCTTCGCCAGGTTTCCGAATACGGATGGCATCAGCCCTCCTGCGCCGGAACCTTCGCCACGGGACGGATCGGAGCCACCACCTCGGCCTTGCCGCCCGCCGCTTCGATCTTCGAACGCGCCGAGGCGGAGAAGCCCTGGGCGCGCACGGTGAGCGCCTTGCCCAGATCGCCGCCGCCCAGCACCTTGATGGGGTCCGTGAGCCGCGAGACGAGGCCGGCGGACTTCAGCGCGGCCGCGTCCACGACCGCGCCGCTGTCGAATTTGGCCAGGTCGCCCAGGTTGACCACGGCGAACTCCCGCCGGGTGAAGTTGCGGAAGCCCCGCTTGGGCATGCGCCGCTGCAGCGGCATCTGGCCGCCCTCGAACCCGCGCCCGATGCGGTGTCCCGAACGGCAACGCTGTCCCTTGTTGCCTCGACCCGCGGTGCCGCCGCGCCCGCTGCCGCAGCCGCGCCCGACCCGGCGCCGCGCCTTGACGGCTCCTCGAGGAGCCTTGAGCCCGTTCAGTTTCATATCCGCCTCCGCGCTAGCGCCGAGCTAGCACTCCTCCACGTCCACCATGAACGCGAGCTTCTTCACCATACCGCGAATCGCCGGCGTGTCCTCCCGGACGACCGAGCGATTGCGCCGCTTGAGCCCCAGCCCGTCCAGAACCGCCCGCTGGCGATCGCTGCGCCCGATGCGGCTCTTGCGCAGGGTGATCTTGATCTTGCCGGCCATGTTCACTTGACCTCCTGGATGCGCAGTTCCTCGATCTTTTTACCCCGCCGGGAGGCGGCGGCCTCGATGGCCTCGAGCTGCTCCAGCGCCTTGAGGGTGGCGCGCACCACGTTGTGCGGGTTGCCGGTGCCGAGGCTCTTGCTCAGCACGTCGCGCACGCCGGCCGCTTCCAGCACCGCGCGGACCGGACCGCCGGCGATGACGCCGGTGCCCTTGCCGGCGGGCTTGAGCAGCACCTTCCCCGAGCCGAAGTGCCCCAGCACCTCGTGCGGGATGGTCCCTTCGACCAGCGGGATGCGAAACATGTGCTTGCGGGCGTTCTCGGTCCCCTTGCGGATGGCCTCGGGCACCTCGTTGGCCTTGCCCTTGCCCACGCCGACCGAGCCGTTGCCATCTCCCAGCACCACGATGGCCGCAAAGGAGAAACGCCGGCCGCCCTTGACCACCTTGGCCACGCGGTTGATGTGAATCACCCGCTCGATGAACTGCTCTTCGCCCGCGCCGAACTGCTTGTCCACGTCGTCCTCCTGTCAGAACTTCAGGCCCTTGGCCCGGGCGGCGTCCGCCAGCTTGGCGACGCGGCCGTGATAGGGATAGCCGTTGCGATCGAAGACCACCTGCTGGATTTGCTTCGCCAGGCATCGCTCGGCCACCACTTCGCCCACCCGCACCGCGGCGTCCACCTTCTTGAGGTCCTCGGCGGCCGGACGCATGTCCTTTTCCAGCGTGCTGGCCGAAACCAGGGTGCGGCCGGACTGGTCGTCGATCACCTGCACGTAGGTGTGCCGGGCGCTCTTGAAGATGGTCATGCGGGGACGCTCGGGAGTGCCCACCACCCGCTTGCGAATGGCCCGCTTTCTACGGCTCCGTCTTTCGTTGCTGCGATCCGTGATCATGTCTTCACCTTCTTGCTCAAGCGGTCGTGCCGACGGCCTTCTTGCCCGCCTTGCGCTTGATGACCTCGCCCTCGTAGGTGATCCCCTTGGCCTTGTAGGGATCCGGCCGCCGCAGGGCGCGAATGCGGGCGGCGACCCGGCCCACCAGTTCGCGATCGGCCCCGGTCAGGACGATCTTGGTGTTCTTCTCCACCGCCACCTTGAGACCGGCGGGAACGGAAAACGTCACCGGGTGCGAGTAGCCCAGGTAGAGCACCAAGTCCTGGCCCTTGGTCTCGGCCCGGTAGCCCACGCCGTTGATATCCAGGGCCCGGCGAAATCCTTCGTGGACTCCACGGACCATGTTCTGGATCAGCGCTCGGGTCATGCCCTGGTTGGCGCGCGAGGCGCGCTCGTTGTCGGGCCGGCCGACCAAGAGGTGCTGGCCTTCCTGGGTCACGCTGATGCCGGGGGCCAGGGACATCTCCAGCTTCCCCTGGGGGCCCTGCACCTGAACGTGCCCGGCGGCGATGGTGATCTTCACGCCGGGCGGGACGGAAATCGGTTTCTTGCCGATGCGAGACACGGCGTCACCTCGCTTACCAGATGGAGCACACGTATTCGCCGCCCACCTGCTGCTGGCGAGCCTGGCGGTCGGTCATCAGGCCTCGGGACGTGGACAAGATGGCCGTGCCCAACCCGTTGCGCACGCGCGGCAGCTTGGACGAGGCCACGTACATGCGGCGCCCCGGCCGGCTCTCGCGGCGGATGCCGCGGATGACCGGACGCCCGTCCTCCAGGTACCGCAGGTGGATGACCAGCAACCCCTGGCGCCGGTCGGGCACCAGCGTGAAATCATCGATGAAGCCCTCGTCCTTGAGGATCTCGGCCATGCGGGTCTTGAGCTTGGATGCCGGAATGCTGACCTCGTCCTTCTTGGCGTGGGCGGCGTTGCGGATCCGCACCAGAAAATCGGCAATGGGGTCGTTGATGGCAGACATGCGCGCTCCCTCTCCGTTCGGCCCGTGCTACCAGCTGGCCTTGGTCACGCCGGGGATCTCGCCCCGCAGCGCGAGCTGGCGGAAGCACAGGCGGCACATATCGAACCTGCGCAGGTACCCCCGCACGCGGCCGCACAGGGGGCAGCGGTGGTACGAGCGAACCTTGAACTTCGGCTTGCGCCGGGCCTGAATCATCTTTGAAATCTTGGCCACGTTGACCGCTCCTTAGTTTTTCCGAAACGGCATACCCATGCGGGCCAGCAGCGACCGACCTTCCTCGTCGCTCTTGGCGGTGGTGACGATGCACACCTCCAGGCCCTTGATCTTCTCGATCTTGTCGTAGTCGATCTCCGGAAAGATGATCTGCTCGCGGATGCCCAGGGTGAAGTTGCCCCGGCCGTCGAACGACTTGGGGGAGATGCCCTTGAAGTCGCGCACCCGGGGCAGGGCGATGCTGACCAGGCGATCGAAGAACTCGTACATGCGCTCGCCGCGCAGGGTCACCATGCAGCCGATGTTCTGCCCCTCGCGCAGCTTGAAGTTGGCCACCGACTTGCGCGACTTGGTCACCACCGGCTTTTGCCCGGTGATGGCCGCCATTTCGGCCACCGAGGAGTCGATGAGCTTCGGGTTCTGCAGCGCCTCGCCCAGGCCCATGTTGACTACGATCTTGTGGAAGCGCGGCACCTGCATGCGGGAGGAGTAGCCGAACTCCTTCATCAGGGCCGGCACCACCTCGGTCTCGTACATCTGTCGCAATCTGGATTTCTCTTTGGCCATGACCGGACCGCCTTACTTGTCGACCACTTCGTTACACTTGCGGCAAAAGCGCACCCGCTTGCCGTCCTCGAGCGACTTGATGCCGTACTCGGTCGGCTGCGAGCACTTGCCGCACACCACGCGCACGTTGGAGACGTGGATGGGAGCGGACACGTCGATGATCCCTCCCCGGGGCGCCTTGGGATCGCGCCCGGCCTTCACGTGGCGCTTGACCTGGTTGATGCCCTCGACCCGCAACCGCTTGCGCCCGTCCAAGAACTCCAGGACCCGGCCGCGGCGGCCGCGATCCTTGCCCGTCAGCACCACCACCGTGTCGTTTTTGCGGATTCGCATGTGAAGCTCCTGCCTTTCCCGCTACAAGACTTCCGGTGCCAGGGAGATGATCTTCATGAACTTCTTGGCCCGCAGCTCGCGCGCCACCGGCCCGAAGATGCGCGTCCCGACCGGCTCCAGCTGGTCGTTGATCAGCACCGCCGAATTGTCGTCGAAGCGGATGTAGCTCCCGTCCGGACGGGACGCCTCCTTGGCCACGCGGACGATGACCGCCCGCTGGATGGCGCCCTTCTTCACCTTGGACTCCGGCAGGGCTTCCTTCACGGCCACCACGATGACGTCGCCCAGGTAGGCGTACTTGCGCCGCGTCCCGCCCAGCACCTTGATGCAACGGACCTTCTTGGCGCCGGAGTTGTCCGCCACGTTGAGCATGGTCTGCATCTGGATCATGGCCCTCTCCTCGCTCTCCCGCCAACGCTACTGGTTGGCCGACTCCGCCTCGGCTCGCGCCAAGACCTGGACGACGCGCCAGCGCTTGGTCCGGCTGAGCGGCCGCGACTCGGCGATGCGCACCCGATCCCCGGTTCGGCAGGTGCCCTTCTCGTCGTGCGCCACCAGGCGCCGCCGGGTGCGCACGAATTTGTGGTACCGGGGATGCTGCGTCATGGCCCGGACCTCCACCACCACCGTCTTGGCGGTGCGGGCGCGCACGACCGTCCCGGAAAACTCCTTGCGATTGCCTCTCTCGGTCGCCATGGATGGACTCCTCGCCGGCCTAGCTCTGCGCCACGGGCCGCTCGGTCAGCTTGCGAATGCCCAGCTCGTGTTCGCGCAGCAGGGTGTTGACCCGCGCCAGCTTGCGCCGGGCCTGCCGCAGCTTGGACACGTCGTCCAGCTGGCCGGTGGCGTGCTGGAAGCGGAGCTTGAAAATGTCTTCCTTGAGGTCCTGCGCCATCTGGCGCAGTTCCTCGAGCGGACGCTCGCGCAACTCGCCGGCTTTCATAGCTCCTCCTTGCGGCTGATCACCCGGGTGGGGATGCCCAGCTTATGCCCGGCCAGCCGGAAAGCCTCGCGGGCCACCGATTCTTCCACGCCTTGGAGCTCGAACAGCACCCGGCCCGGCTTCACCACGCATACCCATTCCTCGGGCGCGCCCTTGCCCTTGCCCATGCGGGTTTCCAGAGGCTTCTTGGTGATGGGCTTGTCGGGGAACACCCGGACCCATACCTTGCCGCCACGCTTGACGTGGCGCGTGATGGCGATACGGCTGGCCTCGATCTGGCGGGCGGTGACCCAGCCGCAGCCCAGGGCGATCATGCCCACGTCGCCGAAGGCCAGGGTGCCGCCACGGTAGGCCTTGCCCCGCATCTTGCCCTTCTGGACTTTGCGCCATTTGGTTTTTGCCGGTTGCAGCATGGCTCACTCCCGCTCCGTCCGGCCGAAGCTGGCGGCGCTGCCGCGCGTGCGGTCGAGCACCTCGCCCTTGAAGATCCAGACCTTGACGCCGATGGTGCCGTAGGTGGTCATGGCTGTGGCCGTGCCGAAATCGATGTCGGCCCGGATGGTGTGCAGCGGCACCCGGCCCTCGCGGTACCACTCCACCCGGGCCAGTTCGGCGCCGGCCAGGCGGCCGCCGCAACGCACCTTGATGCCCTTGGCGCCGAACTTGAGCGCCGTGGACACCGCCTTCTTCATGGCCCGGCGGAAGGCCACTCGGTTCTCCAGTTGCCCGGCCACGCTTTCGGCCACCAACTGGGCGTCGACCTCGGCCTTGCGAACTTCCCGGATGTTGAGGAACACCTCGGACTTGACCAGGCGCTGGAGATCTTTTTTCAACGTCTCGACGCCGGCGCCCTTCTTGCCGATCACGATGCCCGGACGGGCGGTATGCACCGTGACCTTGGCCTTGTCGCCCGCCCGCTCGATGAACACCCGCGAGATGCCGGCCTTGGCCAGCTCCTTGTGGATGTAGCGACGCAGGCGAATGTCCTCGTGCAGCCAGCGGGCGTAGTTTTTCTTGGAGACCCACTTGGAGTCCCAGGTGCGAATCACGCCCAAGCGAAAACCAATCGGATTGACTTTCTGACCCAAGTGCTTCCTCCTTGACGGGGCCGCCGCCGGCCTAGCCCTTCGAACCGCGTTCGCCGAGTAGCAGGTGGATGTGGCACGTCTTCTTGTGGATGGAGGTGGCCTGACCGCGGGAGCGCGGCAGAAACCGCTTCAGCATCGGCCCCTGATCCACGTGGATCTCCTTCACATACAGCTGGTCCACGTCCACGTTTTCCAGTGTGGAGGCGTTGGCCACCACCGCCTTGAGCATGCGCGCCATCGCCGGCGCGGCCGAGCGCCGGGTGAACTCGAGCACCGCCAGGGCGCGATCCACCGGCAGGCCGCGAATCACATCGGCCACGGCGCGGGCCTTGCGCGGGGTGACCCGCAAAAAGAACAGCCGGGCGCTCTTGTGCTTGCGCTCCGCGCGCTGTTCCGCCAGGCGCTGCTTACGTTGCTTCTTGCGTTGACTCATGATCCTGTCTCCTCCGCCCGTCCGCCGGGCGGCCGTTCTCGGACTACGCCTTGGCCGCCGGCGCCTTGGCCGCCGGCGCGGCCGGGGCCGACGGAGCCGCCGCCTTGCGGTCGCCGGAGTGCGCCCGGAAAGTCCGCGTGGGGGCGAACTCGCCCAGCTTGTGCCCCACCATGTTTTCGGACACGAACACCGGGATGAACTTGTTGCCGTTGTGAACCGCGAAGGTGAGGTTCACCATCTCGGGCACGATGGTCGAGCGTCGCGACCAGGTCTTGATCACCTTGCGGTCCCCGGAGCGCTGGGCCTCGTTGACCTTGCGCATCAGGTGCGCGTCGACGAAAGGTCCTTTCTTCAGCGAACGACTCACGGCACACTCCTTTGCGGCTATTTGCGGCGCCGGATGATCCAGCGATCCGTACGCCTCTGGTTGCGGGTCTTGTATCCCTTGGTCGGCTTGCCCCACGGCGTGACCGGGTGCGGATTGCCCTGCGGCGAACGGCCTTCGCCACCACCGTGGGGATGATCGACCGGGTTCTGGGCCACGCCGCGAACGGTGGGCCGGATGCCGCGCCAGCGCGAGCGGCCGGCCTTGCCGATGGAGAGGTTCTCGTGGTCGAGGTTGCCCACCTGCCCCACGGTCGCCCAGCAATCGCACAACACCTGACGAATCTCGCCGGAGGGCATGCGCAGCTGCACGTACCGGCCCTCCTTGGCCATCACCTGGGCGTACGATCCGGCTGAGCGGACCAGCTGCCCACCCCGACCCAGCTTCACCTCCACGTTGTGGATCCAGGTGCCGAGCGGGATGGCCCGCAGCGGCAGGTGGTTGCCGGGCCGGATGTCGGCGCCCTCGGAGGCCACCACGGTGTCGCCGACCTTGAGATCCAGCGGACACAGGATGTAGCGCTTCTCGCCGTCCTTGTAGTGCAGCAGGGCGATCAGCGACGTGCGGTTGGGATCGTACTCGATGGAGGCCACCCGGGCCTGCACCTCGCGCTTGTCGCGTCGAAAGTCGATGAGGCGCAGGCGGCGCTTGTTGCCGCCGCCGCGGTGGCGCACCGTGATGCGTCCCTGGTTGTTGCGTCCGTTGGTGCGCAGCTTGCGAACGGTGAGTTTCTTCTCGGGCCGGTCGCGGGTCACCACATTGGCGTATTCCAGCACCGTCATATGACGCCGTCCGGCGCTGGTCGGTTTGAAGGTCTTGACGCTCATGGTTCCCTCTCGCTCGTCCGGGGGCTACATGCCGCCCATGAACTCGATCTTGTCGCCCTCGCGCAGCCGCACGATGGCTTTCTTCCAGGAGGGGCGCAACCCCTGGTTGCGGCCGACCCGGCGCCAGCGAGCGGGGCAGCGAACGGTGCGCACCGCCACCACCTTGACACCGAACAGCTTCTCGATGGCCTTGCGGATCTCGATCTTGTTGGCGCTCTGCGCTACCCGGAACACCACCTGGTTGCCCTTCTCCTGCAAGAAGGTGCTCTTCTCGGTCTGGAAGGGGCGCAGAATGATATCGACGTCGCTCTTCTTCATGACCGCAGACCCTCCTCCAGCTTCTGGATGCCCTGCTTGCTGATCATCAGCGCGCCGTAGCGCATCAGATCGATCAGGTTGACCGCCTCCACCTTGCGGTAGAGGAAGGCGGCCAGGTTGCGGGCGGACTTCTTCAGGTTGAGGTTCTCGCCGGCATCCACCAGCAGACCTCGCTCCAGCCCGAACCGGGACAGGATCTGGGCCAGGGCCTTGGTCTTGATCTGCGGCAGGCGAAAATCGTCCACCACCAGCAGCCGCCCGTCCCGCGCCTGCTGGGACAGAACCGAGCGCAACGCCAGGCGGCGCACCTTGCGGGGCACCTGGTAGGCGTACGAGCGCGGATGCGGCCCGAAGGCCACGCCACCCTTGCGGTGCTGCGGCGCCCGCATGGTGCCCTGGCGGGCCCGGCCGGTGTGCTTCTGCCCGTACGGCTTCTTGCCGGTGCCGGACACGTCGCCCCGGGTCTTGGTGGCGGCGGTGCCGCGGCGACGGCGGGCCATCTGGGCCTTGACCACCTCCCAGACCACCGCCTCGTTCGGCTCCACGCCAAACACCTCGTCGGACACGGCCACGGTGCCGACCTTCTTGTGCTCCAGATTGTACACGTCCAGGTTGGGCATGACGGACTCCCTACGACTTGATCTCCACGTCCACGCCGGCCGAAAGGTCCAGCTTCATCAGCGCGTCGAGGGTCTGGGGGGTCGGATCCAGGATGTCAAGCAGCCGCTTGTGGACCCGGATCTCGAACTGTTCGCGGGACTTCTTGTCGGTGTGCGGGGAGCGGAGGACCGTGTAGCGGCTCACCCGGGTGGGCAACGGGATGGGCCCCGACACCCGCGCTCCGGTCTGCTTGGCGGTCTGGATGATCTCGCCCGCCGACTGGTCGAGCAGCTTGTGATCGTACGCTTTCAGCCTGATTCGAATCTTGGGGATGTTCATCCGTAAACTCCTCGCGCCCGCCTAGGCCAGAATCTCCGTGATCACGCCCGCGCCCACCGTCCGGCCGCCTTCCCGGATGGCGAAACGCAGCTCCTTCTCCATCGCGATCGGCGTGATCAACTCCACCTCCATCTGCGTGTTGTCCCCCGGCATCACCATCTCCACTCCCGGCTTCAGCTTCACCGTCCCCGTCACGTCCGTCGTCCGGAAGTAGAACTGCGGCCGGTAGTTGTTGAAAAACGGCGTGTGCCGGCCCCCCTCCTCCTTCGTCAGCACGTACACCTCCGCCATGAACTTCGTGTGCGGCGTGATGCTCCCCGGCTTCGCCAGCACCTGCCCGCGCTCGATCTCCTCTCGCTTCACCCCGCGCAGCAGGCACCCGATGTTGTCTCCCGCGCGCCCCTCGTCCAGAAGCTTCCGGAACATCTCCACGCCCGTCACCACCGTCTTGTTCGTCTCCTTGAAACCCACGATCTCCACCGTGTCCCCCACCTTCACGATCCCCCGCTCCACTCTACCCGTCGCCACCGTCCCCCGCCCCGATATCGTGAACACGTCCTCCACCGGCATCAAGAACGGCTTGTCCACCTCCCGCACCGGCTCCGGGATCGCCTCGTCCATCGCCGCCAGCAGCTTGATGATCGCCCCGCACCACTGGCACTCCGCCTTCGCGCACCCGCACTGCATCGCCTTCAGCGCAGATCCCGCCACCACCGGCAGCTTGTCCCCGGGAAACTTGTACTTCGACAAAAGCTCCCGCACCTCCAGCTCCACCAGCTGCAAGAGGTCCTTGTCGTCCACCATGTCCGCCTTGTTCAAGAACACCACCATCGCCGGCACGTTCACCTGCCCCGCCAGCAAGATGTGCTCCCGCGTCTGCGGCATCGGCCCGTCCTCCGCCGACACCACCAGCACCGCCCCGTCCATCTGCGCCGCGCCCGTGATCATGTTCTTGATGTAATCCGCATGCCCCGGGCAGTCCACGTGCGCGTAGTGCCGCTTGTCCGACTCGTACTCCACGTGGCTGGTCGCGATCGTCAGGATCTTCATCTCGTTCCGCCGACCCTGCGATATCGACGCCTTGGCGATCTCATCGTAGCTCTGCGCCTTCGCCATCCCGCGCGCGGCCTGCACCTTGGTGATCGCCGAGGTCAACGTCGTCTTGCCGTGATCCACGTGACCGATCGTTCCCACGTTCACGTGCGGCTTCGTCCTCTGGAATTTTTCCTTGGCCATCGCTCCACTCCTTGGCATCCCGAAGGATGCCGGGGTTGATCTGTACCACCCGTGCAGGCCTGCATCGCTCATCGGACCGGGCAGTCCCCGGCCCGGCTGCCCGGGGGTTTGCTCACCCCGGACGGCCCAGGGCCCGGATGCTGCCGGGCGGTCCGACCATCGTTGTTTGATGAACGAATCCCGGAATGGGATCCGGTCAAGCCGATTGCGGCGGCGGATCCGGCGGATCCACCGCATACGATATCAGGCGTCGCAACGCCAGCCTGCCCAGGTTTTCAAAGACCCATGGATAAGACCATGTCCGCTGTGGTCCTACCAGCGGTAGTGCGCAAACGCCTTGTTGGCCTCGGCCATCTTGTGCGTGTCCTCGCGCTTCTTGATGGCCGAGCCGCGGTTGTTGGCGGCGTCGATGACCTCGGCCGCCAGGCGCTCCATCATCGTCTTTTCGCCTCTGGCGCGCGAGAAATCGATGAGCCAGCGAATCCCCAGGGCGGTGCGCCGCTGCGGCCGGATCTCCACCGGCACCTGGTAGGTGGCGCCGCCCACCCGGCGGGCCTTCACCTCGACCACCGGCTTGACGTTGTCCAGCGCCTTCTTGAAGGTCTTGAGCGGCTCTTCCTTGGTGCGCTGCTCGATGAGGTCCATGGCGCCGTAGAAAATGCCCTGGGCCACGGCCTTCTTGCCGCGGGTCATCATGCAGTTGACGAACTTCGACACCAGCCGATCGTGGAACTTGGGATCGGGTTCGATCTTGCGCTTGGGGACTTCACGACGACGAGGCATGAGACACGCTCCTCACTTGGGCCGCTTGGCGCCGTACTTGGAACGACCCTGCTTGCGCCCCTGGACGCCCACGGTATCCAGCGCGCCGCGGATGATGTGATAGCGCACGCCGGGAAGGTCCTTCACGCGGCCGCCGCGGATCAGCACCACCGAGTGCTCCTGCAGGTTGTGGCCGACGCCCGGGATGTACGAGGTGACCTCCATCTTGTTGGTCAGGCGGACGCGGGCCACCTTGCGCAAGGCCGAGTTGGGCTTCTTGGGGGTGGTGGTGTACACGCGCACGCACACGCCGCGCACCTGCGGGCATTTCTTCATCGCCGGGGCCTTGGTGCCCGAACGCTGCACCACCCGCGGCTTGCGGACCAGTTGGTTGATCGACGCCATGATCAAAAACCTCTCATAGGGGCGGAATCCGCTCCGCCCGTAAAATGGAGCGCCATGATAGAGATCCGACCCCGCCGTGTCAAGGAAAATATCGTCGGCGGCGGGATCGCGGGCCCGGCTCCGGGGCCTCAGGCCATTCCGCCCTCCAACGCATCGACGTCCGGCTTCTCGTCCTCGCTCGCCGAGGGCGCCTCCTCCTCGAGCGGAGCGTCGCTCTCGACCTCCAGGCCCTTGTAGCGGGCGATGCCGGTGCCGGCGGGGATGAGCCGTCCCATGACGACGTTCTCCTTGAGGCCCAGCAGGCGATCGACCTTGCCCTGGATGGCCGCCTCGGTGAGGACCTTGGTGGTCTCCTGGAAGGCGGAAGCCGAGATGAAGCTGTCCGAGGCCAACGCTCCCTTGGTGATGCCGAGCAGCAACGGCTCGCCGATGGCCGGCCGGCCGCCCTGCCGCAGCACGCGCTCGTTCTCCTCTTCGAAGGCGTAGCGATCCACCTGTTCGTCCAGCAGGAAGTTGGTGTCGCCCACTTCCTTGACGCGCACGCGGCGCAGCATCTGGCGCACGATGACTTCCACGTGCTTGTCGTTGATGCGCACGCCTTGCAGCCGGTACACTTCCTGGATTTCGTTGACCAGGTATCGCGCCAGATCCTTCTCGCCGAGAACGCGCAGGATGTCGTGGGGGTTGGCCGAGCCGTCCATCAGCGCCTCGCCGGCCTTGACCTGATCTCCCTCGTGCACGCTGATGTGCTTGCCCTTGGCGATGAGGTATTCCTTGGGCTCGCCGATGTCCGGCTGGATGATGACGCGGCGCTTGCCCTTGACGTCCTTCTCGAAGTGCACCACGCCGTCGATCTCGGAGATGATGGCCGCGTCCCTCGGCTTGCGCGCTTCGAACAGCTCCGCCACGCGGGGCAAGCCTCCGGTGATGTCCTTGGTCTTGGTGGTTTCGCGCGGGATCTTGGCCAGGACGTCGCCGGCCTGCACCTCGGTGCCTTCGTCGACCAGGATGTTGGCCCCCACGGGCATGAGGTAGCGGGCCATCCCGGTGCCGTCGGGAAGCTTGAGCGTGCGCGAGGTCTCGCGCACGTCCTTGATGGAGATGCGCGGATGGGCGTCCGGGTCCTTGGACTCGGTGATCACCCGGCTGATGAGTCCGGTGACCTCATCCACCTTCTCCTCCATGGTCACGCCTTGCAGGATGTCGCCGAACTTCACCCGGCCGCTGACTTCGGTGATGATGGGCATGGCGAAGGGATCCCATTCGGCCAGCACGTGGCCCGGCTCGACCTTTTCGCCTTCGCGCACCAGCAGGCGGGCGCCGTACACCAGGCTGTATTTCTCGCGCTCGCGCCCGCTGTCGTCCACCACGGCCAGCTCGCCGTTGCGGTTCATGACGATGAGCACCGAACGGTCGTCTTCTTTCTTCTCCACCGTCTTGACGTTATGGAAGCGGACCTCGCCCGCCGTGCGGTTCTCCAAAGAGCTCTGCTCGGCGCGCCGGGAGGCCGCCCCGCCGACGTGGAAGGTGCGCATGGTGAGCTGGGTGCCGGGCTCGCCGATGGACTGGGCGGCGATGACGCCCACCGCCTCGCCCAGGTTGACCCGCATCCCGCGGGCCAGGTCGCGCCCGTAGCAGGCCACGCACACGCCGTCGCGCGCGCGGCAAGTGAGCACCGAACGGATGCGCACCCGCTCCAGGCCCGCGTCGCGGATCTTCTCCACCGCCACCTCGTCCAGCTCCTGGTTGGCCCGAACCAGCACCTCGCCGCTGATGGGGTCCTTGATGTCGTCCAGGGCCACGCGGCCCAGGATGCGTTCCGACAGCGATTGGATGACCTCGCCGCCCTCGACCAGCGGGGTCATGGTGATGCCGTCCAGGGTGTTGCAGTCCTCGGTGGTGATCACCGCGTCCTGGGCCACATCGACCAGCCGCCGCGTCAGGTACCCCGAGTTGGCCGTCTTGAGCGCGGTGTCCGCCAGGCCCTTGCGCGCGCCGTGGGTGGACACGAAGTATTGCAGCACCGACAGCCCTTCGCGGAAATTGGCCGTGATGGGCGTCTCGATGATCTCGCCCGACGGCTTGGCCATCAGGCCGCGCATTCCGGCCAGCTGCCGGATCTGCTGCTGCGAACCCCGCGCTCCGGAGTCGGCCATCATGTAGATGGGGTTGAAGCTCGGCATGCGCCGGCTCTCGCCCTTGGGCCCGGTCACCACGTCGGAGGCGATCTCGGCCATCATCTCCTTGGCCACCGCCTCGGTGGCCTCGGCCCACACGTCGATGACCTTGTTGTAGCGCTCGCCGTCGGTGATGAGGCCCTCGGTGTACTCGTTGGCCACCGTGACCAGCTCCTCGTTGGCCTTGCCCAGGATGTCCGCCTTGCGCGAGGGGATGCGCATGTCGTCCATGCAGATCGAGATGCCCGCCTCGGTGGCGTAGCGGTATCCCAGGGTGCGCAGCCGGTCGGCCAGCAGCACGGTTTTCTTCTGGCCGCCCACGCGGTAGCAGCGGTCGATGAGCTGGGCCAGGGACTTCTTGTCCATGACCCGGTTGACGGCCTCGAAGGAGACGCCCTCGGGCACCACCTCGAATATCAGCACCCGGCCCACCACCGTGTCATACAGCTTGCCCTGGTGGCGCACCTTGACCTTGGCCTGCAGGTCCACCACGCCCGCGTCGTAGGCGCGGCGCAGCTCTTCCATGCTGGCGAAGATCTTGCCCTCGCCCTTGGCGAAGGCCCGCTCGCGCGACATGTAGTAGCACCCGAGCACGATGTCCTGGGTGGGAACGATGATGGGCGTGCCGTGGGCCGGCGACAGGATGTTGTTGGTGCTCATCATGAGCACCCGCGCCTCCATCTGCGCCTCGACGGAGAGCGGCACGTGCACCGCCATCTGGTCGCCGTCGAAGTCGGCGTTGAAGGGCACGCACACCAGCGGATGCAACTGGATGGCCTTGCCCTCGATCAGGATGGGCTCGAAGGCCTGGAAGCCGAGACGGTGCAGCGTGGGCGCGCGGTTGAGCAGGACCGGATGCTCGCGGATGACTTCTTCCAGGATGTCCCACACCTCGGTGTGTTCTTCTTCCACCAGGCGCTTGGCGCCCTTGATGGTGGTGGCGTGGCCGCGCTCCTCCAGCTTGTTGTAGATGAAGGGCTTGAAGAGCTCGAGCGCCATGATCTTGGGCAGGCCGCACTGGTGCAGCTTGAGCTCCGGGCCCACCACGATCACCGAACGGCCGGAGTAGTCGACCCGTTTTCCCAGCAGGTTCTGGCGGAAGCGGCCCTGCTTGCCCTTGAGCATGTCGGACAGCGACTTGAGCGGCCGCTTGTTGGGGCCGGTGATGACCTTGCCGCGCCGGCCGTTGTCGAACAGGGCGTCCACCGCCTCCTGCAGCATGCGCTTCTCGTTGCGGATGATGATCTCCGGCGCGTTGAGCTCCTTGAGCCGCTTCAGCCGGTTGTTGCGGTTGATCACCCGGCGGTACAGATCGTTGAGATCGGAGGTGGCGAAGCGCCCGCCATCCAGCGGCACCAGCGGCCGCAGCTCGGGCGGCAGCACCGGGATGACTTCCAGGATCATCCATTCGGGGCGGTTCTTGGAGGCGCGGAAGGCCTCCACGACCTTGAGGCGCTTGGCCACTTTCTTGCGCCGGGCGTCCGAGGACGATTCGCGCATCTCCTGGCGCAACTGGGTGGCCAGCGCTTCCAGGTCAACCTGGCGCAGCAGCTCCTGGATGGCCTCGGCGCCCATCTCGGCCCGGAACGACTCGGCGCCGAACTCTTCCCGGTAGCGGTAGAGCTTCTCCTCGCTGATGATGGTGCCCTTCTCCAGCGGGGTCTTGCCGGGATCGAGCACGATGAAGGCCTCGCAGTACAGGACCTTCTCCAACTCCTTGAGTGTGATGTCGAGCAGCGTGCCGATGCGCGAGGGCAGGCTCTTGAGGAACCAGATGTGCGCCACCGGCGAGGCCAGGTTGATGTGGCCCATGCGCTCGCGGCGCACCTTGCTCTGGATCACCTCCACGCCGCACTTCTCGCACACCACGCCGCGGTGCTTCATGCGCTTGTACTTGCCGCAATTGCACTCGTAATCCTTCACCGGCCCGAAGATCTTGGCGCAGAAGAGCCCGTCGCGCTCGGGCTTGAAGGTGCGGTAGTTGATCGTTTCGGGCTTCTTGACCTCGCCGTGCGACCACTCGCGGATGCGGTCCGGGCTGGCCAGACCGATGCGGATGGCGGAAAAGCTCAAGGGGTCCTTCGGCTTCTCGAAGAAATTGATGAAGATGTCTTTCAAGACGATCTCCTTTCCCTCAACCGGCGCGCCTCGGCCCGGGGCCTAGCGCGCCGCCGCCTCGGCCGCGGCAGACGGCTGCTGCGCGTGCTCCCCTTCGAGCAACTCCACGTCCAGCGACAGGCTCTGCAGCTCCTTGATCAGCACGTTGAAGGCCTCGGGCAGGCCGGACTCGAGCACCTGCTCGCCCTTCACGATGGCCTCGTACATGCGGGTCCGGCCGGCCACATCGTCGCTCTTGACGGTGAGGAATTCCTGCAGGGTGTAGGCCGCGCCGTAGGCCTCCATGGCCCAGACTTCCATCTCGCCGAGCCGCTGGCCGCCGAACTGCGCCTTGCCGCCGAGCGGCTGCTGCGTCACCAGCGAGTAGGGGCCGGTGGAGCGGGCGTGAATCTTCTCGTCCACCAGGTGGTGCAACTTCATGATGTACATGCAGCCCACGGTGACGTTGTTGTGGAACGGCTCGCCGGTGCGCCCGTCGAAGAGCACCGTCTGCCCCGAGGTGGGCAGATCGGCCGCCTCCAGCAAAGAGCGAATCTCGCTCTCCTTGGCGCCTTCGAACACCGGCGCGGCCATGCCCACGCCGTTTCGCACCGCCTGGCCGAGTCGGATGACGTCCGAGGCCGAGAGCGAATCGAGAAACTCGCCGATCTCCTTGGCGGCGTAGATCTTCTTCAGATCGGCGCGCACCGCCTCCGCGCCGGCGCCCTGGTCGAGCAGCGCCTGGATGCGCTTGCCCAGGCCGTGCGCCGCCCACCCCAGGTGGGTCTCGAGAATCTGGCCCACGTTCATGCGGCTGGGAACGCCCAGGGGATTCAGCACGATGTCCACCGGCGTGCCGTCGGGCAAAAAGGGCATGTCCTGCTCGGGCAGGATGCGGGAGACGACGCCCTTGTTTCCGTGGCGGCCGGCCATCTTGTCGCCCACGGCCAGCTTGCGCTTGATGGCCACGAACACCTTCACCATCTTGATGACGCCCGGCGGAAGCTCGTCGCCCTTCTTCATGCGGCTGATCTTCTCGCCGAAATACATCTTGAGGATCTCGACCTGCTCGTTGAGGTTTTCCTTGATGCGCTCGATCTTCTCGTTGATCTTCTCGTCCTCGGCGGCCAGATCGCGCAGGTCCACCCCGTCGAGCTGCTCGAGGATCTCCTCGGTGAACTCCTTGCCCTTGGAGATGATGGTCTTTCCCTTGCCGTCGGCGATGCGGCCGCCGGCGGTCGCGCCCTTGAGCAAGCGGTAGATCTTCTTGCGCGCCGAGTCGGTGATGATCTTGATTTCGTCGTTCTGGTCCTTGAGCAGGCGCGCTTCCTCGGTGTCCTCGATCTCGCGGGTGCGCTCGTCCTTGTCCACGCCCTTGCGCGAGAACACCCGGGCATTGATCACGGTGCCGGAGATGCCCGGCGGGACGCGCAGCGAGGTGTCGCGCACGTCGCCGGCCTTCTCGCCGAAGATGGCCCGTAGCAGTTTCTCCTCGGGGCTGAGCTGGGTCTCGCCCTTGGGGGTGATCTTGCCCACCAGGATGTCGCCGGGCTTGACCTCGGCGCCGATGCGCACGATGCCGCTCTCGTCGAGATCCTTCAGCGCCTCCTCGCCGGCGTTGGGGATGTCGCGGGTGATCTCTTCCCGCCCGAGCTTGGTGTCGCGCGAGACGCAGTCCAGCTCCTCGATGTGGATGGAGGTGAACCAGTCCTCCTTCACCATGCGCTCGGAGATCAGGATGGAGTCCTCGAAGTTGTACCCGCCCCAGGGCATGAAGGCCACGATGACGTTCTGGCCCAGGGCCAGCTCGCCGTTGGCGCAGGCCGGCCCATCCGCCAGCACGTCGCCGGCCTTGACCCGGTCGCCGCGCTGCACGATGGGCTTCTGGGTCAGGCAGGTGTTCTGGTTGCTGCGCTGGTACTTGGTCAGGTTGTAGATGTCGACCTCGGAGCCGACCTCGGTCGAGGTTCCGCTGCTGGCCCGCACCACGATGCGGGTGGCGTCCACCGAGTCCACCACGCCGTCGCGCCTCGCCACGACGCACACGCCGCTGTCGCGCGCCACCACCGCCTCCAGGCCCGTGCCCACCAGCGGCGCGGTGGTGCGGATGAGGGGCACCGCCTGCCGCTGCATGTTGGCGCCCATCAGGGCGCGGTTGGCGTCGTCGTTTTCCAAGAACGGCACCAGCGAGGCGGCCACCGACACCAGCTGGTTCGGCGACACGTCCATCAGCGTCACCTGGTCCGGGCTCACCATCACGAAGTCGCCGCCCTTGCGGGCCGAGACCTGCGCGTCGAGCAGCCGGCCGCGGCCGTCCACGTTGGCGTTGGCCTGGGCGATGATGTGGCTTTCTTCCTCCAGGGCGGAGTAGAAGCGCACCTCGCCGGTCAGCCGTCCCTCGCTCACCGTCTGGTAAGGCGTCTCCACGAAGCCGAATTCGTTGATGCGCGCGTAGGAGGACAGCGAGGCGATCAGGCCGATGTTGGGTCCTTCCGGCGTCTCGATGGGACAGATGCGCCCGTAGTGGGTGTTGTGGACGTCGCGGACCTCGAAGCCCGCCCGCTCGCGGGTGAGCCCGCCCGGCCCGAGCGCGCTCAGGCGCCGCTTGTGCGTCACCTCGGACAGGGGGTTCGTCTGGTCCATGAACTGCGACAGCTGGCTCGAGCCGAAGAACTCCTTGATCACCGCGCTCACGGGTTTTGCGTTGATCAGGTCGTGGGGCATCAGGGTCTCGATCTCTTGCAGGCTCATGCGCTCCTTGATGGCCCGCTCCATCCGCACCAGCCCCACGCGGTACTGGTTTTCCAGCAGCTCGCCCACCGATCGGACCCGGCGGTTGCCCAGGTGGTCGATGTCGTCCACATCGCCCTGGCCGTCGCGCAGGCGCAGCAGGTAGCGCACCGTCTCCAGGATGTCCTTCTTGGTGAGCACGCCGGATTCCAGCGGCTCGTTGATCCCGAATTTATAGTTGAGCTTCAGCCGCCCCACCCGGCTCAGATCGTAGCGCTCCGGGTTGAAGAACAGGTTCGTAAACAGCTTCTGCGCGGACTCCAGCGTGGGGGGATCGCCGGGGCGCATGCGGCTGTAGATCTCGAGCAGAGCCTCTTCGGGCGAGGAGACCTTGTCGTCCGACAACGTATCGCGCAGCCAGGGGCCGACGTTGAGCCCGTCGATGTACAGCACCTCGAGCTCCTCGATGCCGTGCTTGCGCAAAAGCTCGATCTTCTCCTCGGTGAGCTCCTCGTTGCACTCCATGAGGATTTCGCCGGTGCTCTCGTCGATGACGTCGTGGGCCGCCACCTTGCCCAGGATTTCCTCCTTCTGCACTGGCAAGTACTTGAGGTCGAGCTCCTTGAAGCGCTCGATGGCCCGCCGGTTGAACTTGCGGTTCTTCTGCACCAGCACCTTGCCGGTCTCGGGATCCTTGACATCGCGCACCGCCCGCAGGTCCGGCAGCCGGTCGATGTCGATGCTCTTGCTGTACTTGCCGCCCTTCTCGAAGCGCACCCGCTCGGTTTCGTAGTAGTAGTTGAGCAGGTCCTCCACGGACATTCCCAGGGCGCGCAGCAGCACGGTGGCCGGCAGCTTGCGCCGCCGGTCGATGCGCACGAACACCCGGTCCCGCACGTCGAACTCGAAGTCCAGCCACGAACCCCGGTAGGGGATCACCCGGGCCGAGAACAAGAGCTTGCCCGAGGCATGGGTCTTGCCGTCGTCATGATCGAAGAACACGCCGGGAGAACGGTGCAGCTGGCTCACCACCACGCGCTCGGTGCCGTTGATGACGAAGGTCCCGGTGTCGGTCATGATCGGGATCTCGCCGAAGTAGACCTCCTGCTCCTTGACGTCCCGGATGCTGCGGGTGCCGGATTCCTCGTCCTTGTCCCACACCACCAGCCGGATGACGACCTTGACCGGGGCGGCGAAGGTCATGCCCCGCTGCCGGCATTCGTCCACGTCGTACTTGGGTTTCTCCAGCACGTAGTGGACGAACTCCAGAGAGCTGGTCTCGTTGAAATCCTTGATGGGAAATACGCTCTTGAACACACCCTGGAGGCCGATATCCTGCCGCTGCTCCATGGGCACGTCGTCTTGGAGGAACTTCTTGTACGAGGCTTTCTGGACGTCGATGAGGTTGGGGATGTCGACGATTTTCTTGATGCGGGCGAAATTCTTTCTCAGGCGGAACGCGTTACGGGTCACCGGGGACATGCGCCGCTCCTTGCCGAAGCCCCATGCGCGTTCCGGATGCAACGATGCCGGAACGCCAGGGGAAAGGGCTGCTGCCAGACGCCAGCCACTGGCCGAAAAAGGGACGGACCCGGAAGGTCCGGGCCCGTCCCGTGCATCCCCTTACTTCAGGGCCACCTTGGCGCCGGCTTCTTCCAGCTTCTTCTTGGCGTCGTTGGCCGCATTCTTGTCCAGGCCTTCCTTCACGGTCTTGGGAGCGCCGTCCACCAGGTCCTTGGCGTCCTTGAGGCCCAGGCCGGTGAGCTCGCGCACCACCTTGATGACCTTGATCTTGTCGCTGCCGGCGTTCTCCAGCACCACGGTGAACTCGGTCTTCTCCTCGGCCGGAGCCGCCGCCGCCGGGCCGGCCGCCACCGCCGCCACCGCCACCGGGGCCGCCGCGGTCACGCCCCACTTGTTCTCGAGTTCCTTGCGAAGCTCGTTGAGTTCCAGCACGGTCATCTTGCTCAGGTGATCCACCAACTGTTCACGGGTCAGTTCCATGACGTTTTCCTTCCTCTTCCGTCCAGGCGGCCTTCATGTCGGCGCCCGGAGAATCGTGCGTTCGCACCCTCTCTCACGCCTGGGATCCCAGCTTCTGCGCCTGGGCCTCGAGCACGCCCAGGAACTTCTGCGGGATGGCGTTGAACACGGAAAGCAACTGCTGCGCCGGCGCGTTGATGGCCGACAGGATCTGCGAGCGCAGGCCATCCAGGCCGGGGAGCTTGCTCAACTCGCCCACCGCCGCCGGATCCAGGATCTGTCCGCCCACGAAGCCGCCCTTCACTTTCAGCGCCTCGTTCTCCTTGGCGAACTCCATCGCCACCTTGGCCGGAGCCACCGGATCTCCCTTGGAGATGGCAAATCCGGTGGGGCCCTCCAGCATCGGCGCCAGTCCCTGAAGCGGCGTGCCCTTCAGGGCGATCTTCACCAGGGTGTTCTTGAGCACCCGGTAGCTGACCTGCTGGGCGCGAAAGCGCCGCCGCAACTCGGTGATCTGGGACACCTTCAAGCCGCGGAAATCCGTCAGCACGCCGCCCTGCACCGATCCGAACAGGGTCTTCAACTCCTCGATGGCCGCGCTGCGTTCCGCCCGTCCCTTGCTGATATGTTCGCTCATTTTTTCTCACCTCCTTTCCCCGACTCCTCACCGCAGGAGCCCGAAACATAAAAACCCCCGGCAAAGAGCGAGGGGAAAGGTCGCGTATGCAGCTTCATTTTGTTCCCCGTCTCGGCAGGCGGCGGCGCGCCATTACCCCGGGCCGATTCCCGGGACCTGCTGTCTTTGACCGGAGCACATCCCCCGGGCTCGAGTCCGGGGGGACGACTCGCGTTTCACCACCGGCTACGCCGCCGACACCAGATCGGCGAGATCGCCGGTGTCCATTTTCACACCGGGGCCCATGGTCGAAGAGACCGCGGCCGCCTTCAAGTACACGCCCTTGGCCGAGGCGGGCTTGGCCTTCATCACCGCCTCCATGAGCGCCGCCAGGTTGTCTTTTAGCTGCTCGGCGCTCATCTGGATCTTGCCGATGGAGACGTGCACGATGCCTTCCTTCTGGACCTTGAACTCCACCTTGCCGGCCTTGAGTTCGCGCACCGCCTTGGCCACGTCGTTGGTGACCGTGCCCACCTTGGGGTTGGGCATGAGCCCGCGCGTTCCCAGGATCTTGCCCAGCCGGCCCACCACCTTCATCATGTCGGGGGTGGCGATGGTCTTCTCGAAATCGAGGAATCCGCCCTCGATCTTGGCCGCCAGATCCTCCGCGCCCACCACGTCGGCTCCGGCATCCTCGGCCTCCTTGGCCTTGTCGCCCTTGGCGAACACCGCCACCCGCACCGACTTGCCGGTGCCGTGCGGCATCACCACCGCGCCGCGGACCATCTGATCCGAGTACTTGGGATCCACGCCCAGGTTCAGAGCCAGGTCCACCGACTCGTTGAACTTGGCGTAGGCTGTCTCCTTGACCAATTGCAGCGCCTCCAGCACCTTGTAGCGCTTGCTGCGGTCGATCTTCTCCTTGCCCGAGCGGTATTTCTTTCCGTGCTTGGCCATGTTCTCCTCCCGGCAGTGCCGGCGTCCCGGGCCGGCGGGCCCGAAAGACTCCTGCCGTCTGGTCTCAGTCCACCACTTCGATTCCCATGTTGCGGGCGGTGCCGGCCACCGTGCGCATGGCGGCCTCGATGTCGGTGCAGTTGAGATCGGGCAGCTTCATCTGCGCGATCTCGCGCACCTGGGCCTTGGTCACCTTGCCCACCGTCTCCTTGCCCGGGGTGTGCGCGCCCTTCTCCACGCCGGCCGCCTTGAGCAGCAGGATCGAGGCCGGCGGGGTCTTGGTGATGAAGGTGAACGAGCGGTCCTGGTATACCGTGACCACCACCGGGATGATCAAGCCGGCCTGCTTCTGGGTGCGGGCGTTGAACTGCTTGCAGAACTCCATGATGTTCACGCCCTGCTGGCCCAGCGCCGGTCCCACCGGCGGGGAAGGGTTGGCCTGCCCCGCGGGAATCTGCAATTTCACGAATCCGATGACCTTCTTTGCCATGACATGCTCCTTGATACCAGCGGCGGCAGGGCCCTCAGGTGCGCTCCACCTGGGTAAAGTCCATCTCCACCGGCGTGGCGCGGCCGAAGATGCTCACCAGCACCCTGAGCTTGCCGCGCTCCTGATCCACCTCGTCGATGACCCCGTTGAAATTCGCGAACGGCCCGTCGATCACTCGCACCGAGTCGCCGCGGTCGAAAATCACCTTGGGCTTCACCCTCTCCGTCCCCTCGGTGATCTGGCTGGTGAGGCGCTGGACCTCGGCCTCGGTGATGGGCACTGGTCGGGTGGTCCCGCCCACGAAGCCGGTGACCTTGGGCGTGGACTTGACCAGATACCAGGTGGCCTCGCTCATGGCCATTTCCACCAGCATGTAGCCGGGAAAGAACTTGCGCTTGGAGGTGCGGCGGGTGCCCTGCTTCATCTCCACGACTTCTTCGGTGGGGATGAGCACCTTGCCGAAGAACCCGTCCATGCGCTCGCGCCGGATGCGCTCCTCCAGCGCCTGCTTGGCCTTGTTTTCGAACCCCGAATAGGTGTGCACCACGTACCACTGCCGCGGGGCGTCCGGCGCCGGTCGTTCCATGCCGTCCAGGATGCCGGATGGCGGAGGCAACGGCGCGGTCCGCGCCGGGGCGGCCGGTGCATCGCTCGCGCCGGCCGGAGCGGGCCCGGCCGCATCCGTCGTCGCCGGAGCCGGCGCGGCCACCGCGGATCCCTGGATGCCAGCGGCGGGGTCGTCCGGTCGGTTGTTCTCAGGCTCGGCCATATCGCTCTCCCATTTCCTGCAATCGATCTCCGACCATCCAGCCTACCATCATCCTCCCGGCGAACCGGGAGCGCCATCGCGGTCTTACGCCGATCCGGGTTCAGCCCGCGGGAGGCCGCGGATACATGGCATTGAGAAACTTGGACCAGAACAGGTCGAAGATTCCCAGGAAGAAAGCCATGATGAACACCGTGATGATGACCACCAGGGTGGCGCTGCGGGTCTCCTGCGCCGTGGGCCAGGTCACTTTCTTGAGCTCGACCACCACCTCATTGGAGAGGTTGGAGATGGTCGGGTGCCGGTACATCCACAGCGTGAGCACCAGCGCGGTGATCAGACCGAGCAGCGTCGTCAAGGTGAAACGCTCTCCCAAGAGGTGCAGGTTGAAGCGTTCGATCCCGATCCAGTACATCAGGGTGGAGACGAACTTGTCGGTCAGGATCCACGTGAGCAACCCGAACAGGAAGAAGAAGAGCGCGATCCATCGGCGATTCGGATTCATCGGAACCTCGGATTCCGCGACCTTTCAATGATAACGGGCCAGGAAGGGCTCGAACCCTCAGCCTACGGTTTTGGAGACCGCCGCTCTACCAATTGAGCTACTGACCCGTTTGCCGGCCGCCTCCCGGCCGCCGGTTACTTCGACTCCTTGTGCTCGGTGTGCCTGCGGCACGCCGGGCAGTACTTCTTGATCTTGTATTTCTCCGCGTGGGTGCGCTTGTTGCGGGTGGTGCTGTAGTTGCGATTCCGGCACACGCCGCATTCCAGTGAGACTATCACCCGGTTCATGGTTCGGCTCCCAACGCCCGCGCCTCGCGCGGGGGCCCGCCTAGGCCAGAATCTCCGTGATCACGCCCGCGCCCACCGTCCGGCCGCCTTCCCGGATGGCGAAACGCAGCTCCTTCTCCATCGCGATCGGCGTGATCAACTCCACCTCCATCTGCGTGTTGTCCCCCGGCATCACCATCTCCACTCCCGGCTTCAGCTTCACCGTCCCCGTCACGTCCGTCGTCCGGAAGTAGAACTGCGGCCGGTAGTTGTTGAAAAACGGCGTGTGCCGGCCCCCCTCCTCCTTCGTCAGCACGTACACCTCCGCCATGAACTTCGTGTGCGGCGTGATGCTCCCCGGCTTCGCCAGCACCTGCCCGCGCTCGATCTCCTCTCGCTTCACCCCGCGCAGCAGGCACCCGATGTTGTCTCCCGCGCGCCCCTCGTCCAGAAGCTTCCGGAACATCTCCACGCCCGTCACCACCGTCTTGTTCGTCTCCTTGAAACCCACGATCTCCACCGTGTCCCCCACCTTCACGATCCCCCGCTCCACTCTACCCGTCGCCACCGTCCCCCGCCCCGATATCGTGAACACGTCCTCCACCGGCATCAAGAACGGCTTGTCCACCTCCCGCACCGGCTCCGGGATCGCCTCGTCCATCGCCGCCAGCAGCTTGATGATCGCCCCGCACCACTGGCACTCCGCCTTCGCGCACCCGCACTGCATCGCCTTCAGCGCAGATCCCGCCACCACCGGCAGCTTGTCCCCGGGAAACTTGTACTTCGACAAAAGCTCCCGCACCTCCAGCTCCACCAGCTGCAAGAGGTCCTTGTCGTCCACCATGTCCGCCTTGTTCAAGAACACCACCATCGCCGGCACGTTCACCTGCCCCGCCAGCAAGATGTGCTCCCGCGTCTGCGGCATCGGCCCGTCCTCCGCCGACACCACCAGCACCGCCCCGTCCATCTGCGCCGCGCCCGTGATCATGTTCTTGATGTAATCCGCATGCCCCGGGCAGTCCACGTGCGCGTAGTGCCGCTTGTCCGACTCGTACTCCACGTGGCTGGTCGCGATCGTCAGGATCTTCATCTCGTTCCGCCGACCCTGCGATATCGACGCCTTGGCGATCTCATCGTAGCTCTGCGCCTTCGCCATCCCGCGCGCGGCCTGCACCTTGGTGATCGCCGAGGTCAACGTCGTCTTGCCGTGATCCACGTGACCGATCGTTCCCACGTTCACGTGCGGCTTCGTCCTCTGGAATTTTTCCTTGGCCATGGCGCTCTCCTTTTCGTTCCGTTTTCGTTCCTTAAAAAGCCCACGACCGGACTTGAACCGGTGACCTCTTCCTTACCAAGGAAGTGCTCCACCGCCTGAGCTACGTGGGCACCCATCATCCAACAAGCGGGAAACGGGTTTCGAACCCGCGACCCTCAGCTTGGAAGGCTGATGCTCTACCAACTGAGCTATTCCCGCGTCGCTGCCACATGGTGAGGGAAGGATTCGAACCTTCGTAGGCTGAGCCGGCGGTTTTACAGACCGCTCCCTTTGGCCGCTCGGGAACCTCACCATATCCAATTTTCAAACGTCCACGGGACGGACCAGCGTCCGACCCGATACCGAATCCAGCTGGCGAGGGGACTCGAACCCTTGACCTGCTGATTACAAGTCAGCTGCTCTACCATCTGAGCTACGCCAGCGCCGGTTCTTCAAAGAGCGACCCGGGATTCGGATACACGAATCCAGGGACCTCCAAAAGAGCGCATCCATTTAATTGATTCGTCCTGGCATGTCAAGCAATTTCTCTGCCAAACGGCCGGCCGCCGCCGCAGCCGTTGCCAGCCCGACAGAATTTGTCACAACCCGGCCTTGTGGTATGCTCGCCGCATGCGCACCGGATTCTTTCTGAAGGTCATGATCGTGGCACACCTCGCTGTCGGCGGATGTCGGGAATCGGCGGACACCCGGTTTTCCGTCCGGTTGCTCTCAGCCGATCCGTCGCTCGAGCCGCTGCTCGCCGACATCCAGGAGTTCCTCTCCCTGCCATCGGATCCCGACTACGCGGTCGAGATCGAACTGGCGCGGCAAGACACCTGCCCGGAGTGCTACCGGCTCTCCGTGGCCCGGGCCGACGGCGACGGGATTCTCATTCGGGTCGAAGGCGGCGGACCGCTGGGATTGCAGTACGGCGCGGCCCACGCGCTCGAGGCCTTGGGATGGCGGTTTTTCACTCCCTTTCAGGCTTTTCAACCCGAGCGCGTCGATCCGGACCGGCTGCGAAAGCGGATCGAGGAAGCGAGCATGGCCGAAATCCGCCCGGAGATGGAACTGCGCGGGCTGCACCTGCACACGCTCCATCCCGTCGAGGGGCTGTTCGATTTCTGGCTGGCGTCCGACCCGGACCCGGCCCGGCGGGTGGTGGACTGGGTCGTCCAGAACCGGGGCAACTACCTGCAATGGGTGGCGCTCGACGACATCGGGAACGCCGAGCGCTTCGCGGCCTGGAAAACTTTTACCGCCTCCATTCTCGAGTACGCCCACCGGCGCGGCGTGCAGGTCGGACTGAACACGCTGGTCTTCGCGGCCAGCAGCCTGCAGCACGCCTATCTCACCGATACGCGCGAATCGCTGGCGTTCCTTTCCGATCTGCCGTTCGATCTTCTCAACCTGTCCTTCGGCGAATTCCTGGGCGAGGACCCTCAGGTCTTCGTGGATCGGCTCGTCGAAGTGGCGGGCTGGGTCGAGGAGATCCGCCCCGGCTGCCGCCTCTCGGGGACGGTCCACGTGGGCAACTTCGACAACCTTCGGGTCGAGTACCAGGGCCAGCGCATGCTGTACTATTTCCTGGTCCAGTTCGTGCCCGCCATCGCGCCCTGGGTCCACAGCGTGATGTACTTCAATCTCTACGAGGACGCCGGCGGCGCCTACCTCCACGACGAGTTCGACGAGCACCGGACGTTCTTGATCGAGCGCCTGAAGAATCGCCAGCCGGTGGGCTACTTCCCCGAGAGCGCCTACTGGATCGCCTTCGACAACTCGGTGCCGGTGTACCTGCCGCTCTACATCCGTTCGCGCTGGCTGGATCTGGCCCGGACGAGGGAACAGGCCCGGGCGCAGGGAGCGGACTCGCTCTCGCAGCACGTGCTCTTCTCCAGCGGCTGGGAGTGGGGCTACTGGCAGACCGACGCGCTGACGCTGCGCATGAACCATCGCCTGCCGGACGACTGGCGCGCGGCGGTGGCCGAGCTGCTCGAGCCGCTCCCGAACGGCGCCCGCCTGGCCGAGCGCGCAACCCGCCTCGCCGAGATCCAGCACCGCTACCTGATCGAGAAGCGCCTGGCGGCCTACTTCGCCGGGGTGGACTTCTGGGTGGAGGCCGGCCACTACTCCGGCATCATCAGCCAGCCCTACCGCATCTTCGTCAAGGAGGCGGGCGCGCTCGCCGGCGCGGAGAAGGCGGATTTCATCCAGCGCGTCATCGAGCCCATGGAACTCTTCGCCGGCGAACTGGACGACCTGGCCGTCGCGACCGGGGGGACCGCGCGCACGCGCTGGGAGCGGGAGATCGAGGACGGCATCGCCATCGACGCGCTGCGCGCCCGGTTCGCCTCGTCGGTGTATCGGGCCGCCCTGGAACGAGACGAGGAGGCGCTGAGGCAGGCGCAGTCCCTCATGGAACAGGCCCGCGCGGTGGTGCGCCGGCGGCACGCCGATCTCGCCTACCCCGAGCCCGAACGGCTGCTGGCTCCCGGCCCCAACCCCACCATCTATCCCTTCGGCTACTTGCGCCAGGCGGACACCCTGTGCCTGTGGGAGCGGGAGGTGATCGAGGCCCGCAACGTGATATTTGTTTCCAATGAGGCGGTCCCCTGGTGTATAGAGTGAGCCGGCGCAACCCGCCACGAATCGAGACCAGGATGGGGATGCCCCATGGCCGATAACTCCATGCCCGACCCGCAGGACTTCGAGCGATGTCCGTGGCGCAGCCGGCGCGCCGGCCTGCGCCTGAAGATCAGCCGCAAGGTGTCGTTCTCTCTCGCGGGCTCCTCGCGACTGGCCTTCACGCGCGATCTTGGCGCCGGCGGTGTCTTCTTGCGCACGTCCCATCTCCCCGAGGAAGGCGCCGAGATCGACATGGAGATCAGCCTCCACTCCGACCGGCCTCCGGTGGCCGTCCGGGCCCGGGTCTGCCGGGTCCAGAGCGGCGGGAGCGAGACCGGCTTCGCCGCGATCTTCGACCCGCCGGACCAGCCGGCCATCGAGGACATCGCCGCGTTCGTGCTCGACGCCGTCGAGAAGGACGCCGAGGAGCGCCTGCGGCGGAACCACCGCGACCTCAGAGCGCTTTACCTGCTGGTGCAGGCCGCCGACGAGCGCGGGGACGCGGACGAGGCCCGCCGGCGTCTGCAGCAGATGCTGGACGTCGATCCCAACTCCTTCGCGTCCGGGCTGCTGGCGGAGCGGCTGCTTCGCGAGGGCGACGACCTCGACGCCGATGCCCTGCACGAGGCCATGGCGCTGTTCAAGACCGCGTTGCGGCGCTACCCGGACGCGCGGTTCGAGGAAGGCTACCAGCGCTGCCTGACCGAGCTGCAGGCGGCGGACACAAAGCGCGAGCAGGCCGACCGCGAGCGCGAGCAACTTCGCGCCCAGCAGGAGCGGCGCACCCAGGAATTGAACCGCGAGCTCGAGCGGCGCCAGCAGGAGCTGCAACAACGATTGAGCGACCTCGCGCAAGACCAGCAGCGCCTGCGGCAGGAACGCGACGCCCTGGCCGCCCGGGACAGCGCCCTGGCGGAAGAAACCGATCGCCTGCGCCGCCAGGAGACGGAACTGGCGGCCCGCGAGGCGTCCCTCGCCGCCGCGCAGGAAGAAATCGCGCGCGCCCGCGAGCGCGCGGCCCAGGAGCAGGAGCGCTTCCGCGCCATCGAGATCGAGCGGGATGGGCTGCAGCGCCGGTGCTCCACCTTGCAGGACGAGCTGCAGCGCGCCCGCGAGGAGTTGCAGCGCGCCCAGGAGGATCTCACCGCCGAGCGGCACGGCTTTCAGGCCGAGCTGGAACGGGCCCGCGCCGGGCAAGCCGAGTCCGCCGAGCTTCTGGCCCGGCTCGAGGAGGCGGACCGCGAAAGGGACGAGCTGCGAACCCGCCTCCAGGAGGAGCGCCAGCAGCGCGAGCTGCAACGGACGGAACAGGAGAGTTTCTACGCCGCTCGCGAGGCGGAGCTGTCCGAACAGGGCCAGCAGCTCATGCTCCGCCGGGCCGAGCTCGACACCGACCGCCGCAAGCTGGAGGAGGATCGGGCCCGACTGGACGGCGAACGCCAGGCTCTTTCCGACACGCGCTCGGAGATCGAGTCCCGCAGCCGGGAACTGGCGGTCCTCGAGGAAGGCCTGCGCGCCGAGCGCGCCGCCGTCGACCGCGACCGGGCCGCGATCGAGGACGGCCGCCGCGACCTCGAACAATCCCGCCAGCGCCTGGAGGCGCGGGCGCAGGAGTTGGAGCGCGAGGCGGAGGATCTCGCCCGCCGCCATACCGAGCTGGATGCCCTGCAGACCGGAACGGAGAACGCCATGCGCGAGGCCCGTTGCCTGCGCGAGGACGCGCAGGCGCTCCAAGCGGAGCTGGCCGCTCGGGAACAGGAGCTGCGGCGGCGGGAGGAAGAGCTCGGAGACGGACGCGAGGCCCTGGAGGCCGACCGCCGCGACCTCGAACAGCGCCGGTCGGAGCTGGAACACGCCGAGCGGGATCTCGAGCTGCGCCGGCAGGAGTTCGAACGGCTTGACGGCGAGTTGGCCCGGAAGCTGACCGATGCCGAGGTGCGATCCGCCGACCTCTCCCGCCAAGCGGACGAGTTGGAGAAGCAGGCGATCGAGATCGGCAAGACCCAGACCGCCCTGGCCGAACGCGAGCGAGCCCTGGAGGAGGCCCGCCGGGAGCTGTCCCTTCGCCAAGAGGACCTCGAACGCCGCTTTTCCCAGACCGAGGAGCAGCGCCGCGCCCTGGAGGAGTCCCGGGCAAGCCTGGGCGATGCCGAGGCGGCGCTGGCCCGCAGACGGGAAGGCCTGGACGCCGAGGAGCAGAAGGTGCGGGCCGCAGAGGCCGAGATCCGCGCCGCCTGGGAGGCGGCGCTCGAGCTCGAGGCGAAGGCTCGCGCCGGCGCGGAGGAGATCGAGCGCAAGATCCGGGAACACGACCAGCGTCTGGCCGCGCTGGCCGAGCGCGAGGATTCACTACGCGAACGGGAAGACGCGCTCGCAGAGCGGGAGCGGAGCATCGAGGTCGGCGCCCAGGAGTCCCTTCGTCTGGCGGCCCAGGCGGCCGAGGAGCGGCGCCAGGCGGAAGGGGCGTTGGCCCGGCTCGAAGAAGCGCGGCACGCCGCCGATGAGCGGAGCCGGGAGCTGGCCGAACGGGCGCAGGCGCTGGACGCTCAGGAACAAGACATCGAGCGCCGACGGGCCGCCTGCGCCGAGCGGGAGGCCGAGAGCACGCGGCTTCGCAGCGAGGCCGAGGACCGAATCGCCAAGCTTCAGGCCGAGGAGCAGGAGTGCGAGCAGCGGCGGCAGGCGATCGAGCGGCAACAGGAGCGGATCCGGGCCGAGGAAGCCGACCAGGCCCGGCTGCGGCAGGAGCTCGATACCGCCCGGGCCGAGTTCGAGCGCGACCGCCAGAGATGGGACGAGGAGCGCCGCCAGGCGGAGGACGAGGCCCGGCAGCAGCGCGCCCGAGATGAACAGGCACGGCGGGAGCTTCAGCAGCGCGACAAAGAGGCCAAAGAGAGGGAACGGGAGCTGGCCGCCGAACGCTCGCGCCTGGAGGCCCGGGCGGTGGAGCTCACCGAATCCAGCCGCCAGGCGGTCGAGGAACGGAGCCGGCTCGACGCCGTGCGCGAGGATCTCTCCCGGCGCGAACTCGAGATCCAGGACCGCGAGCGCAACCTATCGCAGCGCGAGCAGGAGTGCACCCAGAAGGAAGACGCCCTACGCGGCCGCGAACAGGCGCTGGACCGGGCGCAGGCGGAGCTGGAACCGAGACAGCGCGCCCTCGCCGAGCGCGAAGAGGCGTTGCGCAAGGCCGAGGAGGATCTTCAGGCCCGGAGCAAGGAGCAGAAAGACGCGGTGGCCCGGCTGGCCCAGTACGCCAATCGGGTCAAGAAGGAAAAGGAAGAACTCGATCGCCAGCGAAAAACCCTGCTCGCCACGGTTCCGGATGCTCCGCCCGCGGCCGCGTCCAGCCCGGAAAAGCCCGCCGCTTCCTGACGCCGATCCCTACCCTCGGACCCGCCCCAGCCATTCGTAGAGCAGGATGGCTCCGGCCACGGAGACGTTGAAGGACTCGGACTCCGGCCGCATCGGGATCCAGGCGCGAAAGTCCAGCCGCTCCTCGATGTGCTTGCGCAGCCCCCGCCCCTCGGAGCCGAGCACCACGGCCACCCGGTCCCCGGGATCGATCTCCCAGGGCGGGCGGGCGTCCTCGGCGACCGCGCCCGCGATCCAGAACCCGCCCTGCTTCAGGCGATCCAGCGCCTGGCCCAGGTTGGTCACCGTCGCGACCGGGAGGCGGCACAGGGCGCCGGCCGAAGCCTTGATGGCGGCCGGCGTCACCGGAGAGGAGCGCCGCCCCGGCACCACGATGCCGGTGGCGCCGAAGGCCAGCGCCGAGCGGGCCAGCGCCCCCAGGTTGCGCGGATCCTGCACCTCATCGAGGCAGAGCAGCAAGGTCCGCGGGGTTCCCGTCCGGGCCATCAGCTGCGCAAGCTCCAGACGCTGCGTCGGCGCCACCTGCGCCAGCACACCCTGGTGCACGCCGCCCTCGCTCAGGCGGTCCAGCTCCCGGGTGTCGGTCCGAAGCAGGCGCACGCCGCGATCACGGGCGGCCTGTTCGATGCGATGCCGCGCCGCGCCGGATATGCTCCCGGCGACATAGAGGGCCTGGATCGGCACTCCCGCGGCCAGCGCCTCCAGAACGGGATTCAGTCCGTAGATGATCGAGGCATCCATGGGACGCGAGCGGCGGCGGACCGCACTATTCCTTCTCCAGGTAGGTGTACCCGGCCAGACCCTGCTCGTACTGGGTCAGGATCTGCTTGGACTCCTTGAGCGTGATGCGCTTCTGCGCCAGTCCCAGCTCCACCGCCTTGCGCACGGCGTTGACCAGATCGACGCGATGATACTGGATCTGGCTGAGCACCTCCGACACCGTCTCCCCGGGAATGACGCGGTCGATCTGGTACACGCCGTCTTCCAGGATGGAGACGTGCACCGTGTTGGTGTAGCCGAACAAGTTGTGCAGATCGCCCAGGATCTCCTGATAGGCGCCCACCAGGAAGATGCCGCAGTAGTACGGCTCGTCCGGCGTCTGCGGGTGCAGCGCGATGGTGTCCTTGACGTCGCGCAGATCGATGAACTGATCGAACTTGCCGTCCGAGTCGCAGGTGATGTCGGCGAAGGTGGCCCGCCGGGTGGGGCGCTGGTTGAGGCGGTGGATGGGCAGCACCGGGAAGAGCTGCTTCACCGCCCAGTGATCCGGCACCGACTGGAACACCGAGAAGTTGCCGTAGTAGGTGTCGGCCATGAACTGCTCGAGGCCCTCCAGCTCGTCCGGCACGTAGTCCAGCTCCAGCTCGCGGATGAACTTGATGATCTTCTGGCACACCCGCCAGAACACCGACTCCACCTGGGCCCGGGTCTTGAGATCGAGATAACCCAGGTTGAACAGCGACAGCGCCTCGTTCTTGATCTGCACCGCGTCGTGGAAGGCCTCCTGGAAGTTTTTGCGGGAGAGGCCGACATCCACCTCGCGGATGGAGCGCAAGAGCTCGTTTTCCTCGCAGCCCTCGGGAACCGGCGGCTCCTCGAAGCCGAGCTCCGACGATCCCAGCACCTCGAAGATGAGCGCCGACATGTGGGCCACCACCGCCCGCCCGCTCTCGGAGACGATGTCGGGGTGCGGGATGCCGCGCTCCTGGCAGGTCTCGAACAGCGCCGACACCACGTCGGCGGCATATTCCTTGAGGGTGTAGTTGGCCGAGCTCGCGAAGTTGGTCCGCGAGCCGTCGTAGTCCACCGCCAGCCCGCCGCCCACGTCGATGATGCGCAGCGGCACGCCCAATCGGTGGAGCTCGGCGAAAATCTTGGTGGCCTCGCGCAGCGCCTCCTTGACCGTCTGGATGCTGCTGATCTGCGAACCGAGGTGGAAGTGCAAGAGCTGAAAGGACCCCAGGCAGGCCCGGTCGCGCAGCATCTCCACCGCCTGGAGCAGCTCCGACACGAACAGCCCGAACTTGCTCTTGTCGCCGCCCGAGCCCTCCCACTTGCCCCGGCCCTGGCTCGAGAGCTTGACCCTCAGGCCGATGTTGGGACGGACCTGGAGCCGCTCCGCCTCCTGGAGAATGAGCTCGAGCTCGGTGAGCTTCTCCACCACGATGAACACCTGCCGGCCCAGCTTGGTGGCGAACAGCGCCGTCTCGACGTACTCGCGGTCCTTGTAGCCGTTGCAGATGATCAGCGCCTTGGGGTTTTCCTGGAGCGCGATGGAGAGCAGCAGCTCGGGCTTGGAGCCGGCCTCCAGGCCGAAGTCGTAGGGGCGGCCGAACTCGACGATGTTCTCCACCACCGCGCGGTGCTGGTTGACCTTGATGGGGTACACCCCGCGGTAGCGACCCTGGTAGCCGTACTGCTGGATGGCCGAGATGAACGCCTGGTTGATCTCGTCGATGCGCGAGCGCAGGATGTCGGTGAAGCGCAGCAGCACCGGCGGGTAGATGCCGCGCTCGATCAGCTCGTCGATCAGTTCCTTGAGGTCGAAGCCCAGCTCGGGGTTGCGGGTGGGGTGCACCACCAGGTTGCCGTTCTTGTTGACGTCGAAGAAGCCCAGGCCCCACTTGTCGATGAGGTACAGCTCTTTGGCGTCGGCGATGCTCCAGCGCTGGGTGGGACCGACCACTTTCTTTTTGACGACCTTTTCTCTCGGCACCGATCACCTCGCGAAAGGCGTTATGGCGGCGCAGAGTACCAGAGCGATGCCGCCCTGACAAGCGAAACCGGGACCACAGGAGCGCCCGCGGCCCGGCTCGAACGAGGACTCGCGGTTGGTCCGGGAAAAACCCACTCGCGAGCGCGCAGCGCCCCGGTACCGACCCGATCAGCGCGTCAGTCCCCGCTGGGAGGAGCGTACGAAGACGAGCAGCGCCTCGAGCTTGGGGCACTTCGGCAGGAGTTCTTGCTCGATGCGGGCCGCGGCCTCGGAGAGCAGCAGGTTGGAGCCGAACAGCAGCCGGTAGGCGGCGCCCACCGCCCGCAGGTCGGCGGCAGTAAAGCCGCGCCGGCGCAGGCCGATGCCGTTGAGACCGAACAACCGGGCCCGGTTGCCGGAAGCGCGGCAGAAGGGCGCCACGTCCATCACCACCACGCTGCCGCCCCCGACAAAGGCGTGCGCGCCGATGCGCACGAACTGGTGCACCGCCGAGCAGCCCCCCAGGATGGCGTGCGCGCCCAGCTCGACGTGGCCGCCCACCTGGGCGCCGTTGGCCACCACCACGTGATCCTCGACCACGTTGTCGTGGGCCAGGTGGGAGTAGGCCATCAGGAACACGTCGGAGCCGATCCGGGTCACACCGCGCCCCTGGGGCGTGCCGCGGTGTATGGTGACGAACTCGCGGATGCGGTTGCGATCGCCGATCACCAGCCGGGTGGGCTCGTCGCGGTACTTGAGATCCTGCGGCGGCGTCCCCAGCACCACATGCGGCGATATCTGGTTGTCGGAGCCGATCTCAGTCCACCCGTCGATGACCGTGTGCGCGCCGATCGTCGTGCGCGCGCCGATGCGCACCCGCGGGCCGATCACCGCCCCGGGCCCGATCTCGACATCCGGATCGAGCTCGGCCCCGGGAGCCACCGCGGCGCTGGGATGGATGCGGCTCACGAGCGACCTCTCTTTGCGGCGGGGCGCCGCGCCCGGCGGCGCTGCTCGGCCACCATGCGCAACCAGTCGCCGATAGGGACGGCGGGGTATCCCGCCACCCGCACCCCCGCCGGAACGTGGCTCCCCACGCCCGAGCCGGCGCCCACCTGGGCCCCGGCGCCAATGGAGCGGTGATCGGCCACGCCCACCTTCCCGCCCAGGATCGCGCCGTCGCCCACGGTCACGCTGCCGGACAGTCCGCACTGGGCGGCAATGAGAACGCCCCGGCCGATGCGGACGTTGTGGGCGATGTGCACCTGCGCGTCGAGCTTGCTCCCTGCGCCGATGCGGGTCTCGCCCAGGGTTCCCCGATCGACCGTGCAGTGGGCTCCGATCTCCACCTCGTCCTCGATTTCCAGCGTGCCGACCTGCGGAACCCGGCGCCAGGCGCCCTGCTCTTCCACGAAGCCGAAGCCCTCGCCTCCCAGGACCGAGCCCGCGCCCACCACCACCCGGTCGCCGATGCGGCAGCAGCCCATCACCACCGCGTTCGGACCGATGCGGCAACCGCAGCCGATGCGCGCGCCGCGGCCCACGAAGGCCCCGGCGGCAATGAGCGTGCCGGCCCCCACGATGGCGCCGGATTCCACGACGGCGCCGGCCTCGACCCGGGCTTGCCGGTGGACCCGGGCGCCTCGTTCCACCAGGGAAGTCTGGGCCTGGCCCGGTCGCAGCCGTTCGGCGGGAGCGAACATCTCGAGCAAGCGCCGCAACGCCCGCCGGGGATCCGCCACCTTCAGGGCGCGCTCCCGGGCCAACCGGCACAACGCCGCACTGTCTCTCGGAACGATCACCGCCGCCGCCCGGCTGCTCGACAGCCGCTCGGCCTGGCGCAGGTCGGCGCACAGACCGAGCATGTCGGGCCCGGCGAGATCGAGCGGGGCCACCCCGGAGACGAGGCGATCGGGCCCCGTCCAGGTCGTCCCCAGCTCTCGGGCGATGAAGGACAGACGCCGGCGCAAGGTCACTTGCCCTTGGCGGCCCCCGGGTGGCGCTTGTCGTACTCGCGGACGACTTCGTTGGTGATGTTCATCTTGGGAGGCCCCGAGAGCAGCACCTCCTGCCGCAGCACGTAGTCGATGCCCTCGCGCTTGGCCACGTCCTCGATCACCCCGCGGAGCTTGCCCTCGAACTTGCCCAGGGCATCGGCCTTCTTCTCGTTGATCTCCGACTGGTACTTCATCATCAGGCCCTGGAGTTCCTGCTCCTCCTGGGCCAGAGCCTGGGCGCGCTCGCGCTTGACCTCGTCCTTGAGCAGCGAGGCCTGGGCCTGGAACTGCTTGGCCTTCTCCTCGAATGCCTTCATGCGGTCGTTGAGCACCTTTTGCTTGGCGGCAAACTCGGTCTTGAGCTGCTCCATGATGGCCTTGCCCTCGATCGTGCCTTCCAGCACCTCGGACAGGTTGATGTAGCCGATGCGGCTCTGGGCCGAAACCGATGGGGCCAGCCCCACCAGGCCGCAAACCGCCGCCAACGAAATCAGCATGCGCTTTTTCATGAAGTCTCTCCTTGATCGCAACGCCGGCCTCCCGGCACGCGAGATTCGACCGCCGCGGGTCGTTGGGAATTCATACCCTCGTCAGAAGAAATTACCGATGGTGAACTCGAACAGGATATCCTTGTCCCCCGGCCGCCGCGTAAGCGGGATGCCCCATTCGAAGCGCAGCGGGCCGATGGGCGAGAACCAGCGAAATCCGAAGCCGGTGGACCAGAACAGTCCCGCGAAGGTTTGCTTTCCGTGGGTGGAAGGATCGTAGGTGTCGGAGAAGAGGTTCACGCCTTCCGCGTACGAGTTGCCGGCATCCAGGAATATCACCCCGCGGATGTTGACCTGGGGGAAGATGGGAAACTCGAGCTCGACGTTGCCGATGATCTGCTTGTTGCCGCCGGCGTTGTAGGTGCCGAGCGGGCTCTCCGGATCCCGGCCATAGAGACCGGCCAGCCGCTCCGGGCCGATGGAGCGGGGCTCGTAGCCGCGGATGGTGTAGATGCCGCCGAGCATGTAGCGCTCGAAGATGGGGATCTGGTAGCCGGAGGCGGAGGCGATGTACCCCAGCGACAGGTTGGTCTTGATCACGAAACCCCAGAACAGGGGGAAGTACCAGCGCGCCACGCCGCTGTAGCGGGTGAAGACGTTCTCGCTCAGGGTATAGGGACTGGCGTGCTCGATGGACCCTTGCAGCAGGTGGCCCGAAGTGGGGAAGAGCCGGTTGTCGCGGGTGTCCCACTGGAGCGTGAGCTGGAGGGCCGAGGTCCAGCCGGAGGAGGTCATGTTGTAGATGCGCATCCCGGAGGCGGAATGGGTGGTGGTGTTGACATGCTCCAGGGTGTAGGTGGCGGAGACGCGCCAGTTGTCGATGAACTCGTAGCCCCAGGTCAGGTTGCCGCCGGAGGCCTCGCGCACGAAGCTGTAATAGTCGAGCTGCATGTTGTAGACCGAGAAGGCGAAGTACCAGCTGGTGTCCAGGAAATACGGGTCCACGAAATTGAGCGAGAAGAACTGCCGAAGCGAGCTCAGCTGGGCCATCAACGCCAACGTCTGGCCGCGGCCGAAGAGGTTTTCCTGGGAGATCTGGGCGGTGGCGATGAAGTTCTCCACCGAGGAGAACCCGGCGCCGATCTGGAAGGTCCCGGTGGGCCGCTCCTTGACGGTGACCACGATGACGATGCGATCGGGTCCGCTGCCGCGGTTTTCGGCGATCTCCACTTTCTCGAAGAAGCCGAGCTGGTTGATGCGCCGCTCGCTCATCTCCCGCCCGGTGCCCGAATACAGCTCGCCCTCGTACAGCCGCATCTGGCGGCGGATGACGTTGTCGCGGGTCTTGAGGTTGCCCTTGATCTCGATGCGCTCGATGTACACCTTGAGTCCGCGCTGGATGTCGAAGGTCAGATCCACCACCCGCGAGACCGGATCGATCCGAGTCTGGGGCACCACCTCGACGTAGGCGTAGCCGCGATCCTTGTAGGTATCCTGGATGCGGAACATGGTCATGCCCAGCATCATGCGGTTGAAGATCTCGCCGGGGCGGATGAGCAGCATCCCTTCCAGCACCCGCACCTTGAGCTGCGAAAGCATCGCGGCGCGGATCTTCTCCCGCGGCGTGTCCGCGGACCGGCGCGGCGGCTGATCCTCCTCGAAGATCTTCTCCCGGCGCCGGCCCTCCGCCTCGCGGCGCAGCTCCTCCAGGGTCTCGCGCTGGATGCGCCCGAGATCCGCCTCGGAGAGCGACTTGCCGAGCTCGCGCAAGAGCTCCGGCGAGAGCGCCGGCATGCGTTCGGGATCGCCCAGCGCCTTGTCGATCTCCAGGATCAGAGCCTCGTCGGGCACCAGCAGGTCGCCGGCGAAGGACAGGTTGCCGAAACGGTATTGCAGCCCCTCCTCCACCGGGATGGTGATGTACAGCCCGTCGCGGGCCGGGTTGATCTCCACCAGCGGTTCCCCCACCTTCACGTTGATGTAGCCGTGGTTGTAATAGTAGTCGCTGATGCGGCTGAGATCGCGCTTGAGGGCTTCTTCCTTGTAGGTGCCGAAAGAGGTCAGCCAGGAGAACCAGTTGCCCTCCCGGGTCTCCATCCCGTCCTTGAGCTCCTGGTCGGACACCGCCTCGTTGCCCACGATGGTGATGCGCTTGACCTGGACCTTGGAGCGTTCCTCGATGAGGAAGATGAGCCGCACCCGGTTGTTCTTGAGCGGCTGCAGGGTGAAACCGACCTCGGCCAGGAAAAAGCCCTTTTCGACGTAGAGGTCCTTGATCTTTTCCGCGTTCTTGCGGATGCGCGTGGTGTCCAGCACCGAGGTGGGCTGGATGTCCACCACCTCCTTGATCTTGTCGAGGTCCAGTTCCTTTTGGCCCCGAAACACGATCTCGGAGATCGAGGGCTTCTCGACCACCTCAAAGACCAGGACCGCGCCCTGGGGTTCCTCTTGCAGCACGACGCGGACGTCGGAGAAGAACCCCAGGCCGAAAACGGCCCGGATGTCCTCGGCCACCTGCGACGCCGACAGCTCCCGTCCCGGCTGGGACCGGATGACCATGCGGATGGCGTCCTCGTCCACGCGCTGCTGGCCGGCGATCCGGACGGCGCTGATGGTCGCCGGAGCTTCCTGGGCCCGGGCCGACCCGAAGGCAAGAACGCACCCCAACCACAGGATGGCACCCAGTCTCATGCCGTTCCTCCCGGGACCGGCTCTACGCGGCCGTCGTGCATGCGCAGGCGGCGCCCCATGCGGGCGGCCAAGCGGGGGTTGTGGGTCACCAGCACCGTGGTCATGCGCAAGCGCTGGTTGAGATCGAACAGCAAGGCGTGGATGCCCTCGCCGGTCTCCTCGTCCAGGTTGCCGGTGGGCTCGTCCGCCAGGAGCAGCCTGGGCGACAACACCAGCGCCCGGGCCAAAGCCACCCGCTGCTGCTCGCCCCCCGACAACTCGACCGGACGGTGCTCCAGCCGGTGGGACAGGCCGACGTCGGCCAGCACGGCCTCCGCGCGGCGCGCCGCCTCGGCATGGGGCAGGCGCTGGATCAGGGCGGGCATCATGGTGTTCTCCAGCGCGGTGAACTCGGGCAGCAGGTGGTGGAACTGGAAGACGAAACCGATGTGCATGTTGCGAAAGCGCGCCAGTTCGTCGGCCGAAAAGCGCGAACAGTCGCGGCCGTCGATGATGATGCGCCCCGCGCTCGGTTGATCCAGCGTGCCCAGCAGGTGGAGCAGCGTGCTCTTGCCCGCGCCCGAGGGGCCTTCCACCGCCAGCATCTCCCCCGGCTGGACATCAAACGACACTCCGCGCAGCACCTCGATGCGCTTGTCGCGCAAAAAGTAGCTCTTGTGGAGGTCCTGGACTGAAAGGTGCGCTTCCATGCCGGGCCTAGTCGTACCGCAGTCCCTCCACCGGGCGCAACCGCGAGGCGCGGCCGGAGGGGTAGATGGTGGCGATGAAGCTGATGTGCAGGGCGATGCCCGCGATCAGCACGAACTCCAGCGGGTCCATGTTCACCGGCAGCTTCTCGATGTAGTACACCTCGGGGTTGAGCGTGAGCCCGATGGAGCGGATGAACAGACAGCTCCCCAGTCCGAGCAGCAGCCCCAGGCCGGTCCCCACCAGGCCGATGAGGATGCCCTCCACCTGGAAGATCTTCATGATGCCGTCGGCGGTGGCGCCCATGGACTTGAGGATGGCGATCTCCTTGATCTTCTCCCACACCAGCATGATCAGGGTGGAGATGATGCCGAAGGCCGACACCAGGGTCACGATCACCACCAGGATGAACATGGCCACCTTCTCCATCTTGAGCGCCGAGAAGAGGTTCTTGTTCATGTCGTACCAGGTGCGGGTGAAGTAGGGCCAGCCGTCGATAGTGGAGAGGATCTCGGCGCAGATGCTCTGCGCCCGTTCCAGATTGTCGAGCTTGAGGGCGATGCCGGTCACCGTCTCGCCCAGGCCGAAGAAGTCCTGCGCGTCCGCCAGCGTCACGTACACCCACTTGGCGTCGTACTCGTACATTCCGGTGTAGAAGACTCCGGCCACCCGAAAGGCGCGGGCCTTGGGCACCGGCCCCGACGGTCCCAGCTCTTCCGACAACGGCGAGACCACGTTGATGCGGTCGCCCAACTTGACCTTGAGAATCTTCTTGAGTTCGACGCCGATGAGGATGCCCGGCGTGGCCTGGCGGGGCGCGCGCGCCCCGATCGGCTGCGGCTCGGGAATGCCCTCCTCCTCCCGCGCCGCCAGGTCCGCCCCCACAGCCGGCTTCAGCGCCTCGTCCACCAGGCCGTCCCGGGGCCGGGGCTCGTCGCTTTCTCCGTCGGCGTCCGGCGAATCCGGCGGACGGCCGTCGCCCAGCGGGTTGTCCGGGGTGCGGACCCGCGGCAGCGACTTTCGCTTCTGTTCCTCCACATAGTCGCGGATGCGCTCGGGGTGCGCCAGCAGATCCAGGGTGCCTTCGCGCAGGCCGCGGTCCAGCTCGGTGACCGCTCCGGCGGTCGCCGGATCGATGCCCTTGAGGATGACGCCCGAGATATTGTAGTCGGAGGAGACCATCACCTCGTTGTAGATGAAGGGCGAGGCCGCGGTCACGCCCGGCACGCGCCGGATCTTGTCGAGGAGCACGCGGTGCTCGGAGAAGTCGCTGCCTCGCTTCTGCACGATGGCGTGGGCGTTGGTGCCCACGATCTTCTGGCGCAGGTCGTTCTCGAAACCGCTCATCACCGAGAGCACCACGATCATGGCCGCCACGCCCAGCGCCACGCCCGCCACCGAGATGGCCGTGATCATCTTGAAGCGCAGGTAGCGCAGCCCCACGAACCACGGATAGTGGAACCCGCCGCCCTTGAGCACGAACACCAGGAACGCGGCCAGGTAGAAGGCCGCGAACAACGACTCGAAGGTGAGCAAAAACTCCACCAGGTTGTCCAGCCCGAGGCGGAACTCCCCCAAGGTCTGCAGGTCGTGGATCACGAAGGGCGCCAGCACCGAAAGCGCGGTGAACAGCCCCTCCCAGGATGGGAAGTAGCGCAGCCGCCAGCCCATCAGGGCGCCCGCCGCCAGCCCCAGCGCCCCGCACAACAGGTAGGGCAGCCAGGGGCTCAGCTCGCGCAGCTCGTCGCGCGAGGTGGCCAGGTACCACCCCAGCGCCGCGGCGCAGGCCACGCCGGCCAGGCTGAAGCCGGCGAGCGAGCGGAGGGTGCGCTGGTGTTCCACGATCAGCTCTCCGGACGCAGCAGCGGGAACAGGATCACGTCCCGAATGGAGGGCGCGTCGGCGAACAGCATGACCAGGCGATCGATCCCGATGCCTTCGCCGGCGGCGGGCGGCATGCCCACTTCCAGCGCCCGGATGTAGTCCTCATCGTGGGGCATGGCCTCCTCGTCGCCCCGGGCCTTCTGCTTCATCTGCTCGACAAATCGCTGGCGCTGATCGTCCGGGTCGTTGAGCTCTGAGAAGGCGTTGCACAGCTCGCGGCCAGCCACGTACAGCTCGAAGCGATCGACGAGTTCGGGCCGGTCCTCCTTGCGGCGCGACAGCGGCGAGACCTCCAGCGGAAAGTCGCACACGAAGGTGGGCTGCCACAGGGTCTTTTCCACCCGCTCCTCGAACAGGGTCATCAGCAGCCGCCCGGCGCCCCAGGCGGAGTCCACCGAGATCCGGTGCTCGCGGGCCAGCGCGCGCAAGCGCTCGGGATCGTCGAGCGAACCCGCCTCCACCGCGAAGGCCTCGGCCACCAGCTCCTGCACCGAGGCCCTGCGGAAGGGCGCCTCAAGCGACAGCTCCCGACCCTGGTACGAAATCCGGCGGGCGCCCTTGAGCTCGTCGGCGAGCCGGCCGAACATCTCCTCGGTGAGATCCATCAGGTCTCGGTAGGTGGCGTAGGCCTGATAGAACTCCAGCATGGTGAACTCGGGGTTGTGCTGGGTGGAGATTCCCTCGTTGCGGAAGTTGCGGTTGATCTCGTACACGCGCTCCAGCCCGCCCACCAGCAGCCTCTTGAGGAACAGCTCCGGAGCCACGCGCAGGTAGAGATCGAGACCCAGCGCGTTGTGGTGGGTGACGAACGGCCGGGCCGTGGCGCCGCCGGCCAGGGTGTGCATCATGGGCGTCTCGACTTCGAGATAACCCCGCTCATCCAGAAAGCGCCGGATCCCCGCCACCAGGCGCGCGCGCAGCTCGAACGTCCGGCGCACCTCCGGGTTGGTCACCAGATCGAGATAGCGCTGGCGGTAGCGGATCTCCACGTCCGCCAGCCCGTGCCATTTTTCCGGCAGCGGGCGAATGTTCTTGGTCAGGATGCGAAACCGCGAGGCCTTGATGCTGAGTTCGCCGGTGCGGGTGCGCATGACCGGCCCCTCGACACCCACGATGTCGCCCACGTCGGCGCACTCGCGAAAGACCTCGTACTCTTCGCCGAGCAGATCGCGCGCCAGGTAGGCCTGGAGCAGTCCGGCGCGATCCGCCACCTTGATGAACGCCGCCTTGCCGAACGAACGCAGTGCCATCACCCGGCCGGCGATACGGTAGCGGGTCGGGCACGCCTCGAGCTCTGGATCGGACTGTCCCTGGTGCGCCGCCAGGACCTCGGCCGAAAGGTGGCTCGGGCAGAAATCGTTGGCGTACGGGTTGAGCCCGCGCTCACGGAGTTTTTGGACTTTCTTTCGTCGCTGCTCGGCTTGTTCGTCCATGGTATCGCCGTAACTTATCGCAATTCCGATGTTTTTTGCCTCAACGGGTGCCGTAACATAGCCCCAACCCTCTGGCTGGGTCAAGGAAAATTGGGCCGAGAGGCGAGCATGGAACCGCCTGGGTCAGCCGGGCATTCCCCGCGCGCCCCTCACAGATCGGGGAGATCGGTTCCGGCAGTCTCGACCCGGGAGCCGCCCGCCTGCAACAGATAGCACTCGATGAACTCCTCGATGTCGCCGTCGAGCACCCGGTCCACCTTGCCGGTCTCGCAGCCGGTGCGGTGGTCCTTGACGAGCTGGTACGGTTGCAACACGTAGGAGCGGATCTGGGAGCCGAAGGCGATTTCTTTCTTCTCGCCGTGGAGGGCTTCCTTCTGCTCGCGCTGCTTCTGCTCCTCGATCTCGTAGAGCTTGGCGCGCAGCACCTTGAGGGCGAAGATCTTGTTGCGGTGCTGGGAGCGCTCGTTCTGGCACTGCACCACGATGCCGGTGGGCAGGTGGGTGATGCGCACCGCGCTGTCGGTCTTGTTGACGTGCTGGCCACCCTTGCCGCCGGCGCGGTAGGTGTCGATGCGCAGATCCTCCTCGCGAATCTCGATGTCGATGTCCTCCCCCGCCTCGGGGAAGACGATCACCGAGGCGAACGAGGTGTGCCGACGCTTGTTGGCGTCGAACGGCGAGATGCGCACCAGGCGGTGCACGCCCACCTCGGCCCGCAGGTAGCCGAAGGCATGATCCCCCTCCGCGGAGAAGGTGGCCGAGCGGATGCCCGCCTCCTCGCCCGGTTGGTAGTCGAGGATGCTGGTTTTCCAGCCGCGGCGCTCGGCGTAGCGCAAATACATGCGCAGCAGCATCTCGGCCCAGTCGCAACTCTCGGTGCCGCCCGCGCCGGCGTTGATGCTGACGTAGGCGTTGGATGCGTCGTGCGGACCGGAGAGCATCCGGGCCAGCTCCATGCGTCGGACATCGCCCTGCACCGCGGCGAGCTCGGCGGCGATCTCCGCCTCCATGCCCGGGTCGGGCTCGGCGCGCACCATCTCGACCAGCTCGGCGGCGTCCTTCAGGCGGCGTTCGACCTTGGAAAAACCCTCGACGATAGCGACCAGATCGGCGCGCTCCTTCTGAAGCCGCGCGGCCTGCAGCTGGTTGGCCCAGAAGTCCGGGCGTTCCTGCTCTTTGTCGATGGCGGCGATGCGGGCGGCTCGACCTTCCAGGTCAAAGCGGCCTCCGCAGCGCATCCAACCGCGCCGTGAGGGATTGCACCGTCTCGAAAAGTTCCTTGGACATGGCAGACCGTCCGGTTGAAGGTTAGCGAATGGGCTGCACCACCTCGAAGATGAGCTCCTCGGGCGGATAGGCCGCGGGATCCATGAAGGTCACCTGCATGCAGGGTCCGGCGGGCTTTTTCTTCCTGGCGGCGACGGTCTTCATGAGCACGCCCATGGCCTTGGCGGACTTCTGGCCGTAGTCGCCCTGGCCGTAGAGCGAGAGCACCTTCATGGGCTTTTGCGCCACCAGGCGAAGCTCGCCCTTGCCCAGCTTGGTCCTCGCGGGCACGGCCACCGGCAGGCACACGTCGGTCTCGAGTTTCTTTGTGTCCTTTACCTGCGGCGGGGCCTTCTTGTAGATCATCGCCATCGGGCCGGCCATGGGGAGTTTTTTCTCCATGACCGCGGCCATGAGCTTGCCCGCGACCGCACCCAATCCATCGTAGGACCCCTTGTGGGTGACGCAGGCGAGGGTGGCGGCCGGAAGCTTCTTTTCCACGATCTTGCCGAACTCGACCTGGGCCGGCTGGCGAAGGCGCTCCACATCGGGCTCGACGGCCTTGAAGCCCTCCTGCCGGTACTCGGCGAATCCCTGTCCCTCGAAGGACTCCTTGACCTTGGTGGGGAACTTCACGCCCTCGAAGTCGGCGTGTTCGAGGTACTCGGTGACGAACTCGCCCTCCTTGCCCATGAACTTGCCGTGGTAGGCCATGCCGGTCAGGAGCTTGCTGTTCGGATCGAAGCTCAGCGCGCCCTTGTGCCCTTGTTCCTTGTGAACCACGAAAAGCTTCGTCCCGTCCAGCGAAAGCTCCCAAGCGGCGGCGTCGCGAAGCGGGACCAGCCGAGCGGCCTGGCTGAGTGCAAGGCCGAGCTGGTAGTTCTGCTTTTCTTCCGCGCTGCACGGGATCACCACCGGGCCGGCGGCGGTGAAGCACGTCTCGCCCATCACCATCAGCATCGGGTAGTCGCCGCGGATGTCCATGCGCATCCCGTCCGGAGCGAGGTAGTTGACCGAGGTGAACTTCATGCCCATGTAGGTGCCGCGCGAGTCGAAGGTGACGGCCTTGAGAGCCGCAAGCTTCTCCGCCCCGCCCGCGGCGACGATGGCCTCGTCGAGGAACTTTACGACCTCGGGCGAGTGGGCCGGGGCCACCGGCTGCGCGGGCTGGGCCGGCTGTCCCGACTGCTCGGGCTGCGCGGGCTGGGCGGCGGCGCCCTGGCCCTCCGGCGGCGCGATGGGCTGCGGCCCCTGCGGCGCCGCCTCGTCCTTCTCACAGCACAAAAACACCAGCGCCAGCAACGCCGTCGCGGCAGCGATCCGTCTCATGGCCTCTCCTTTGATTGGGCCTTTCCCGAACGCTCCCTACCGCACCGCGCCGGGGATGTCAAACACCGGTCATCCCGGCGCCGGCATGGTAGCCGGCTTGTTTTTACGCCGGAAGGACACCGCGAGCAGCGCAAGGGAAAACCCGGCGCAGATCCAGGCGAAGAGGTCGCCGGTGCGCTGATAGACGGTCTCCGAATCCAGCAGCACCACGTCGGCCACAAGCCGCTGGGCGGGAAGGAGATCCCCGGCGGACAGGCGCTCCGCCGGATTGGGCGAAAGGCCCAGCGGCAGGCTCGCCCGCTCGCGTCCGCGCTCGTCGAACACCGCCGAGATGCCGCAGTTGGCGGCGCGCAGAAGATAGCGCCCGGTCTCGATGGCGCGCATGCGCGCGAGGTTGAGATGCTGCGCCGGCCCGGCACTGCGCAGGTACCAGGCGTCGTTGGTAATGTTGACCAGCAGGCGCGCCCCCCGCTCCACCGTCTCGCGAGCGATCTCGGGAAAGATGGCCTCGTAACAGACCAGCACGCCCAGCGGTCCGGGTGCGAGGCGCAGCGGCTCGTGGCCCTCCCCCGGCCGGAAGAAAGCCACGTTCGCCGGGACGAACCAGCGCCAGGGAAGGAGCCATGAAAGCGGCACGTACTCGCCGAATGGCACCAGGTGCCGCTTGTCGTAGCGTCCCCGCACCCAACCCGCCCCGTCCAGGGCGAAGGCGCTGTTGCGCAGGAAAGCCTCGCCTCCCTCCGCATCCCGCACCGCAGCGCCGGCGATGATCTCGAGGCCGGGAATCTCCAGGGCCAGCGGCGGGCCGAACAGCCGCTCGACACCGGCCGGGACCGCGTCCGGCAGCGTCCCTTCGGGCCACACCGCTACCCGCGCACCCTCGGCCGCCGCCTCCCGGCTCTGCGCCAGCATGCGCTGGATCACCCAGGCCTGGGCCAACGGTCCGTGCAGCGCAGCCCGCTCGTCCAGGTTGCCCTGGACGGCCGCGATTCGCAGCGACTCGTCCGTAGGCCTCTCGGCTCCGGCGGACAGCCGCGCGGCGCCGAAGGCTCCGGCCGCGGTGAGGACGACGAGGAGCCCGGAGAGGCTCCAGCGGGGCAGCGGGCGGCGCTGAAGCCGCGAGTGCAGCCAGGCGGCCAGCACGCAGTTCGAAAAGACCACCACCCCGGCCACCAGGTACACGCCGCCGATCGAGGCAAGCTGGGCCAGCCAGAGCGTGCGCGCCTGGGACGATCCGAGGTTGCCCCAGGGAAAGCCCGTGAGCAGGTAGTTGCGCGCAAACTCCGAGGCGACCCACAGCAGAGGCAGCGTCCGCTCCGGCGGCCAGCCCAGGGTTGAGTGGATGCGCCGGGCCGCCCACAAGGGCAGCGCCCAGAACAAGCCCAGGAAGGCCCACAGCAGAGAGAGGGTGGGCCAGACCGCGATGGCGGGCAGACCGCCGAACACGGTCATCGCCTCCGCCGGCCAGCGCAGCAAAAACGCGAAGAACACCGCCCCGGCAATCCATCCCAGAAAGAACGCCCGGCGCGCCGTCCCGGCACCCAGCCGAACCAGCAGCGGGACCAGGACGAGCAGCGATAGCGGCTCGAGGTAACCTTCGGGCAACACTTCGATCCCCCACCCCGGCACGGTCCAGGGAAAGGCCAGGCTCATCCCGGCCCCGCAAGCGGCGGCCAGCAGCAGGTCGGAGCCGCGCGTTCGACTTGCGCCCGGAGAAGGCCCGGCGGGGCCGGCGTCGGTCGGGGCGGGCGGGGTCGTGTCCAAAGTCATGCCGCTACGCCCGCCTCCGGCCACGCTCCAGGAGCCGGACCAGCGCGTCCTGCCGACGCCACATCCGTCTCTGCTCGCGCGCGGGACGGTCTTCGTGCTCGTAGCCCAGAAGGTGCAACAGGCCGTGGACCAGCAGCACGCGCAATTCGCCGGCCAGCGCCGCGCCTCGCGCCCTGGCCTGCCTCCGGGCCTGGGGCACGCAGACGACCACGTCGCCCAGGATCTCGGGATGCAAACGCCGCGGCCCCTCGCGCTGGGCGAACGACAGCACGTCGGTGGTCCGATCCCGCCCGCGCCAGCGGCGGTTGAGCAGGGTCATGCGCCGGTCTCCCACCAGCCACAGCGAAAGCTCGGCACTCTGAAGGCGCAGGGCGTCGAGCAGGCGCGACGCGTCCCGCCGCAATTTCTCCCGGTCGCCCGCCGGCAGACGCACGGTGCAGCGCAGCTCGACGGGCATGACTCACATCCCCAGGCGGCGGAGTTCTTCCGGGCTCGATGGCTCGGCGCGCGGCTTGTCGCCGGCCGCCGGCGGCGCGGCGCCGTTCTTCGTCTCCGTTCCGCGCTCCTTGGTGGCCGGCTCGGGATAATCCGGACGGCTGTGGTAGATGCCCACCAGCACGCGGTTGAAGGCACGCGCGATCTCGTGCAGATCTCGCAGAGTCAGATCGCACTCCTCCAGCTGGCCATCCACGAAGATGCGGTTGATCAGGTTCTGGACCAGGCCCTGCAGGCGCGAGGGCGACGGATCGTCGATGCTCTTGGCGGCCGCCTCGACCGCATCCGCCAGCATGACCAGGGCCACCTCCCGCGTGCGCGGCTTCGGCCCCGGATAGCGGAACTCCTTCTCGTCCACCGGGTTCTGAGCGTCCTCCTGCTCCTTGGCCTTCTGGTAGAAGAACTTGATCAGCGAGGTGCCGTGGTGTTGCAGAATGGCGTCCACGATGGGTTGGCCCAGCTTGCTCTGGCGGGCCAGCTCGGCGCCGTCCTTGACGTGGCTCTTCAGCACCATGGCGGAGAGCGAGGGCTTGAGCCGGTCGTGCCGGTTGACGCCCTCGCGCTGGTTTTCGGAAAAATAGGCCGGGTTCTTGATCTTGCCGATGTCGTGGTAGTAGGCCATGACCTTGGCCAGCAGCGGGTTGCAATGGATGCTCTCGGCGGCGGCCTCGACCAGCGAGCCCACGATGATGCTGTGGTGGTAGCTGCCGGGAGCCTCGACGATCAGCTCCTTCAGCAGGGGGTGGTTGAGGTTGGCCAGCTCCATGAGTTTGACATCGGTGGTGTACCCGAACACGGTTTCGATCACCGGCGCGGTGCCGGTGGCGATGATGGCCACCAGGATGCCGCCGGCCCAGGCGAAGATGGCGGAGAACAGCGTCTCGATGGAGAGGAAGCTGCCGGAAAGCAAGGCCAGCCCCACCACGGTGGCCACGTTGGCGAAGCCGGTGCGCATGCCCGCCCGGAGCAGCGAGGACCGCTGGCTCACCTGCCCGACCGCACCGGCGGCGGTGAGCGAGCTCACCAGACAGTACAGGCTGTAGCCGATGTTGTTTTCCATCAGCATCCCCGAGAGCACCGAGGCCGCCAGGGTGAAGGACAACGCCATCTCGCTGTTGAGGACGAAACGGACCAGCATGGCCCCGGCCGCGAAGGGGATGGCGTAGTAGTAGGATTCGAGCGGAAACAGCCGAAACTGCTCCCACACCGCCCCGAAGATCCAGAACCACACCTTGATGGACAGCACCATCACCAACAGCATCGAGGCGAGGAGCAAGACGTGGCGGGGCTCGGCACGGAACTTGCGGATGTTTCGCACCGAGAAATGCCCGGTCGCCCACAGCATGAGCGCCACCAGCAGCAGAGCGCCCACGAACAACTCGCCGGCGTTGGACACTTCGGTGTGCTTGCGCAGCTCCTGGAAGACCAGGATGTGCTTCTTTTCGATCAGGTCGCCGTCGCGGATGATCTTGGCGCCCTTCTTGATGCGGATCTCCAACGGCCCGACGGCCTCGCGCGCCTGCTGCCTGCGCAGCTCGGTCTCGGTGTAATTGTAGGCCAGCGTGGGTGCCACCATGCCCCGGGCCAGCCGCGCGGCCGTGGCGCGCAGGCCGACGGGAAGGTCGAGGTCCTCCGCCGCCCGGTCGATGCGCGTCAGGATCTCCTCGGTGTCACGGATCTGAACCAGCGAGGTGAGCACCGCCTCGCGCTCCGGCACGCCGTCGCGAAGGTATCGCACATGGATGCCGCGCCCGCGCTCCGCGCCCAGAAGCTCCCGCCGTGAGACGACCATCTCGTCGACCACCGGCTGAAGCAGGCTGACGATACCGTCCTGCAACTCGATCGAGAAGCGAGCCTGCCGCAGGCGGATCCAATCCTCGTCGCGAATCACCGTTTGCAACGCCTGGATGAAGGCATCCTTGTTGCGATCGAACGCGGCGTCGAGTTCGCTCGCGGGCGCCGCCTCTCCCGTCTCCGTCGCCGGAGGGGACCGCGGCCGCTTGCGCCGATCCGGCTCGCCGTCCGCGCCGCCGCCGTCGAGCGTCTCCGCCGCTTCATCGAGGGTCCGGCCGTCCGCCGGCGGTTGCGCGGCCAGCGCGCGCATCAAGCCAAATGCGCGCCGCACCCGCTCGATGCGCTCGGCGAGCAGGTTCTGTTCGAAGTCGTAGACCGAGCGCACCGACTCCTCGGCTTCGCGCCGCTTGCGCTCGGTCGCCTCGATATCGGGCACGCTGAAACTCACCGGTGCGCGGATATCGGCGGTGGCCACCTTGCCGACGTCTTCTTCCGACACCGGGAAGCTCGGCCCGGAGGTGCCCGGGTTCACCAGCACCGCCACGGTGGCCGAGAGCAGGAATATCAGCCCGAATACCAGTGCCCGAAATCCCAGGCGCGGCCAGCCGGGATATCGGCGCAACGCCTCACCCACGGCGGCGACCCAGGCTTTCCACCACGGAGGCTGGATGTTCTCAGTCCCGCTCACTCGGTTCCTCCCGGGCCGGGCTTCGCCGCTCGGCCCGTTCATAGGCCCGAATCACGTCCTGCACCAGCGGGTGCCGTACCACGTCCTTCTCGGAAAAGAAACAGAAGGCGATCCCCTCCACGCCCGCCAGGATGTCGCGCGCCTCGACCAGGCCGGACCTGCGCTCGGCGGGGAGATCGATCTGGGTGATATCGCCGGTGATGACGGCCTTGGAGCGGTAGCCGAGCCGGGTGAGGAACATCTTCATCTGATCGGAGGTGGTGTTCTGGGCCTCGTCCAGGATGATGAAGGCGTCGTTGAGCGTCCGCCCGCGCATGAACGCCAGCGGGGCCACCTCCAGGATGCCGCGGTCCATCAGGCGCTGGGCCTGCTCGGCCTCCATCAGATCGTGCAGGGCGTCGTACATCGGGCGCAGGTACGGATGGACCTTCTGGGCCAGGTCGCCCGGGAGGAAACCGAGCCGCTCGCCGGCCTCCACCGCCGGCCGGGTGATGATGATGCGCTGCACCTGCTGCTTCTTCAGCGCCGCCACCGCCATGGTCATGGCCAGAAAGGTCTTGCCGGTGCCGGCCGGCCCGATGCCGAACACCATGTCGTGGCGCCGGATGGCCTCCACGTAGCGCTTCTGCCCCAGTCCGCGCGGCGTGATGCGCTGGGCCCGGTGCGACACGAACACGGTGTCGAGGAAGATGTCCTTGAGGCTCACCCGCTCGTTCTCGCCGGCGAGACGCACCGCCTGCTCCACCTCGGCCAGGCCCAAAGCGCAGCCCCCGCGCAGAAGCTCCAGCAGTCCATCGAGCAGGCGCCGCGCCCGCGCCACGTCGGCGGCCGCGCCGCACAGCCTCACTTCGGTCCCCTGGGTCGAGAGTTCGACGCCGCACCCGTCCGCCACCGGCCGCAGGTTGGCATTTCCCGGGCCCAGCAGGGCGCGCGCCAGGGCCGTGTCGGCCACGTCGAATGTCTCCTGCCGCGGCAGAAGATCGCGCGCACCGGGGGACTTGCTGGCACGAGACGGCACGGCTCGCCCTCCCTACTGAAGCGGCCGGACCAGCCAATAGCCGGACTCGCGCCGCCGATAGTCGCGCATCTGCCGCCAGGGATAGGCGAGGTCCCGCTCGGACACCAGGCCGGCCTGCGCGAGTTCCTGCAATTTTTCCGGATAGTCCCCGCGCTCCATCCGAAAGAGTTCCAGGGCCGCGCGCAGCCGCTGCGTCTGCAAACCGTCCAGAAATTCCTGCACCGCCGGGGTCTGGATCGGTTGCAGGCCCGTTCCCCGGACGGTACCGAACAGGTCGAGATCCACCAGGCGATAGACCAGAAATCCCACCCCCGCTAGCAACAGGTACATCCCGATCTGGAGCAGGATGCGGGCGATGGGAAGGCCGCCGGTGCGCCCGCCGGGTTTTCGCCCCTCGGAACGCGCCGCGTCCTTGATGCTGCCGGCCACTTCCAAAAAGCCGCCGTTCAGCAGGTTGAGCAGCGCCTTGCAGGTGTCGAACTCCCCCAGCCGCGACAGGTCGATGAGCTTCTGCACCGACCGGTCCTCGCGCACCAGTGAAAAGACCCGCTCCTCGTTGGGCCCGATGTCCCGGGTCTTGTCGCTCTCCTTGGCGGGCTTCTCCCCGAAGGCCTCGTCGAAGGCTCCGTCCAGATCGTCTCCGCCGCCCGCGGCGCGCGCCGGCAGATCCTTGACCTTGCGGAACGTGAGGTCGTAGGAGGTGACGCGCTTTCGCACCATCGGCCATTCGTCCACCATGCGAAAACCTTCCATGAGGATGTTTTCGCTGCGAATGGGCTCGATGGATTCCTTGTCGTACACCACCTCCTCGCTCTCGAAGAGATAGGTTCCCGTCTGCCAGTGGAAGAGCTTGTAAATCGTCTCCGTGGTCTGCAATCGCGCGAACTGCCGCAGATCCTCGCGCGACAGGACGCCGCGCTCCACCAGGATGTCGCCCAGCCGGCGCAAGGTGCGCCGCTGAAGTTCCAGGGCCTCCTGGAGCTGGGATTCGCTGATGACCTCGGCCCGCACCAGGATGGCGCCCAGAAGGTCCTGCTTCTGGCGCGTGCTGGATTCGGCGCGCACCACGTCTCCGGAGACGAAGGAGATGCGCACCTCCTGATCGCCGGAGTGCAGGTGCAACACCCCGGTCTTGGACTGGTGACTGATGAGCTGGAAGATGTCCGCGATCCCGAAATCTTTGAGCGTGCCTTTGAGCGCCATGGGAATTCCTCTCGGGGAACGCGGCCTATGGGTTCTCGGAGAAGAAAGTGTCCAGGACGGCCCACAGGTAGACGCCGAGCAACGGGATCACCAGCAGAAGAAGGCGCCACCAGTCGATGCCCGCGCCCGCCGGCAGCGGCGACCGGGCCGGGCCTTCTCCCTGGAGCAGGCCGACCGCCAGACAGGCCGCCAGATTCAGGAACACAAACCCCCGAATCGGCTTGTCGCGCAGCACCTGGCCGGCGCCGGGCAACAAGAAGGACAGGCCGCGGGAAAGGCTGGTCTGCCGCCGCCGAAACTGCCGGATCTCGATCTCCTTGGAGATTCGAGCCTTGGCATCCACCTGCTCCTTCTGCACGAAGGCGTGGAAGCACGGCCCGCAATAGGTATCGTCCCGAAGCTCGGCGTTGCAGCGCCGGCAGGCAGCGCGCCCGCAGCGCAGGCAAGGGCGCGAGAGCGCCAGACGGCCGGAGACCGGCCAGAGCAAGAGCAGCAGAACGAAGTATCCCACGATGAAGTACGAGGCCGTGTCCACCGGCCCGAAGCCGCCCAACCGGCGCCAGAGCGCCTGCGCCGCCCGCTCCACCGGCTCCTTCGGCACGCCGTCATCGAACAGCTCGGCCAGCCAGCCTTCCGGCAGACCCATGTCGGCCACCACGTGGTTGGCGCGGCCGCTCTGGGCCGCCTCCGAGAGGGTCCGGGCGGCGTCCGCGTTCAGGCGCAGGGCCTGTTGGTGGGCCTCCCGCCCCTTTTCCAGATCGAGTTTGCGAAAATACAGCCGGCTCATGTTGACGTAGGGTTCGACGGCGTCGGGCCGCTGCTGCGCCGCCCGGCGATAGAGCTCCAGGGCGGCATCCAGCTCGCCCGAGAGGAAACGCACGTTGCCGAGGTTGTTGAGGACCGCGGCATCGGGCCGCAAAGCCAGGGCCGTCTCGTACATGGCCCGCGCGGAGTCGAGATCGCCGCTGCGCTTGGCGTATCCCGCCAGGCCGGCGAGCAGCGCCGGCGCGTTCGGCGTCTCGATCTGGCGCGACCGCAACCGCTCCAGCGTCCCAGGCGCCGGCAGGCTGTTCTGGACCTCGAGCAGAGCCGCCGCGGTGGAACCGCCGCGCGCCAGCGCCTGCAGGCCCCAGCTCATCACCCAGGGCGCAGCGCCGAGCACCGCCACCGCGATCAGGCTCAAGATGCGCTCCCGGCGCTCCTGATACAAGAACGCGGCCGCGGACCAGCAGAGCAGCCACAACAGCCATCCGGCGCGAAAGATGATGGGCAGCGACAGCAACAGCACCAATAGAATCCCGGTCTGGATGCGGGCCACCCCGCGGGGAAACAGGTGATGGAAATCATGGAACAAGAGCGGCAGGCGCCGAAAGAACATCAGCACGAGCCAGATCGCGCCGGCCAGCATCAGTCCAAAGAGCGCCGTGAGCGCCGTGTTGGCGCCGATCCGCAGCCGCGCCACCGGATCGCGAAAGGCGGCGCCGGCCGCGGCGTAAATCTCGTCCGCCACGCGGCCGAGGCGCAGCGGGCTCTGGGCAAACCAGAACGAGGCCCGGGCCAGGCGGGCCGCGGCCAAGTCCGGCGCGAGTTCCACCGCGGCGTCGAGCAGCTTGGCCGCGCCCTCCGGGTCCTCCCGCTGCCGCGCCACGCGAGCCTCGCGCATCAGAGCCAGAGCGGCGAGGGGGGCGTTCTTGACGCCGAGTTCTTCCTTCAGGCGCCGGTAGGCCTCGATGTCGGTCTCGGCCAGGGCGAAATCCCGCTGCGAAAGATGCTGGCGGCGCTTCTCCCACAGGATGTCGAGATCGGCGAAGGTGCCGGACGGAGGCAAGATGGCCTGGGTGCCATCCTCCGCCGCCGGCGGAAAACCGGACGGAGCCGCGACCTGCACCCCGCCGTCGGCCGCTCCGTCGCCGGGCACGGCGTCCGCTCCCGCGAGGCTCGGCCCCGCGTCCGGCGGTGGCCCGGCATCGGCCTGGGCCCGGGCCGGACCGGCATCGGGCGCCGTCCCCGGAAGCGGCGCGTTGGCTTTCTCCCGCTCCTCCTCATCGCCCCAGCGATCTCGCTCCACCTTGCCGCCCCAGCCGCCCATCTCCTGATCGGGCTGCTTCGGCGTCTTGCCGGGGCCTTCGGACTGAGAGTCGCCCTGCTCGTCGGTTGCGCTGTCCGGCTCTCCCACCTCGTCGGGCGAGATCTCCTCGACGTCGGCCGGCTCGGCGGGCTTTCGCTTTTTTTCCCCGCCCGCCGTCCCTTCATCCGGTTCCTCGGTGAAGAGATCGTCCTCCGAAGCGGGGGCCTTCGGCTTCGGCTTTGCCGCCTTCGGGGGCGTCGGGTCCTCCGGAGCCTCCCCCGAGCGGACTTTGAACGTCTGCGCCACGAGCAACCCGGGTTCCGGGACCCGCGCGCCGGCCCATTGCGAGGAGAGAAAGAGGCACCCGAGAAGCAATCCCACCATAGGCCGAGAAGATAGCAAACCCGCCCCCCCTCCGCAAGCCAAACAAAAACCCGCTCGATCGCGAGCGGGTTTGAAAATCGATGCCCAGGGCGGGATTTGAACCCGCAAGGCTTTCGCCATACGCCCCTCAAACGTACGTGTATACCAGTTCCACCACCTGGGCATCATATTTCAAAGATCGCCGGACGCGCTTCCTACCACAGCGCTATCCGGCATGCAAATAAAAAATGCCTGCGCGTCCTCCCCTCGGCCGTGTCCTCGATGGCCCTCGATGGCCGAAAGATTCGCCACGCGAAAGCCGCCTCTTTTGTGCCACGAGCGCCCGGTGTCGGGGGGTCGAACGCACCGAAGCCGACGGCCCGCTCCGGAGCCTCACATCCCAAAAAAAGACCGCCCTCCTTCCGGAGGGCGGTCCCGGAACAGCGATGCGGGCTCGGCCTAGTAGCGGTAGCGCAGGCCGAGCGAGGCATAGAAGCCGTCGGTCATGGCGTAGTACTGGCCGTATTCGCGCGGGCTGCCCGGCGGATAGGCGCTGGTCTCGAGGTCGGTCTTGTAGCGCAGGTGCATCAGGTTGAACATCCGGCCGATGACGTCGATCTGCTGGCCGGTCAGCTCCTTCAGGTCCCATACCACCTGGGCGCTGATGCCGAGGGTGTCGGGGGTGCGGTTCCAGTAGGGGTTGTTGGGGTGATCCGGATCGTAACCCCGCGGCGCGCGGTACAGGTAGTAGGAGCCGTAGTAGGAGTCCTTGTAGTACTTGGAGTAGGGCACGCCGGTGGACCACTCGATGCTCATGCCCACCTCGAGGCCGTAGGGTAGGTGGACCGAGCCGTCGGCCTTGATGACGTGCCGGACATCGAAGCTGGTCCAACTCCAGTAGTACGGATCCTGGCGCGGGTTGTCGAGGAACGAGGTCCAGTACCCCTCGGAGCTGCCCTCGGAACGCGAGTAGGTGTAGGAAGCGCTCATCTGCCAGTTGTCCGACATCGCCTTGCGGGCCACGATTTCAAAGCCCCAGTAGCGGCGCCAGGCCTCCTTGGGGTTCTGGGTCTGGTAGATGTAGGTCTCGGAGCCGTTCTGGTAGCCGATGATGTCCGAGCCGTCCTGGTTGTAGATGCGGTTCACTTCCACGTCCTCGAACAGGTGCTTGAACTCGCGGTACAGGCCGTTGACGCTGAGAGAGAAGTCGGTGAACAGCTCGCGCTCGATCTGAAGCGAGAACTCGTCGGCGTGCGGGGCGGTGTTGTTCTTGCTCCCCACCACGGTCCGCTCGTTGGGCGTGCGCGAGAAGAAGATGTCGTACTCGCCGGTGGCCGGGTTGTACTCGTAGGTCTCGGTCCGAAGCGCGCGGCCGCCGAGGAAGCTGGAGACGTTGAACCAGCCCGGATCGACGTAGCGGTTGTACCCGGCGCGCATGACGGTCTTGCCGTCGCCAGTGATGTCCCACACCATGTTGAGCCGCGGGCTGGTGGTGAGGTATTTCACCGTGGCCACCATGTCCTCGTCCATCATCTGGATGAAGTCGAAGCGCACGCCCGGCTTGATGGTGAGCACCTTGAGCGGCTTCCAGGCGTCCTGGAGGTACACGCCCAGGGTGTTGCCGTAGCTGGTCTCGGTGTAGGGCCGGATCACCCCGTCCGCGTCCGCCATGAGCCGGGTGAAGCGGTAGGGCTGGCCGTTGCGGTCGGTGTAGTAGCCGCCGCCGGGGTAGGAGAAGCGCTCGAACCCGCCCCAGGTGCGGGCGTAGTTCCAGCCGGCCTTCCATTCGTGGTTGCCCACCAGGCCGTCGAGGTAGTAGGTCCAGGAAGAGTCGAACTGGAGGCGGTTGCGGGTGTCGAGCGAATCTCGGTTCCAGTTGACCGAGGTGAGCCCGGTGGAACTATCGCTGTGCGAGCGGCAGGCCGGGTTGTTGACATCGGTGCAACCGGACATTGGCGTCTGCTCCATGCCGCTGTAGGAGTACCCGATCTGGGTGCGCTGGAAGAGGTTCTTGGTCCAGACCGCTTCCCAGGCCAGCGAATAGAAGCCGCCGAATTGGAAGCGCTTTTCATCGACGCCCGGCGCGTACTGGGGATTCTGCTGCAGGTTTTCGAACCAGGCCGGATCGCCGAGCACCATGGCGGTGAGCTTGTGCTTCTCGCTGGCCTGGAAGGTCACCTTGCCGAGGTAGAGCAGCGTCCATCCCCGGAAGGGATCGTTGCGCACCTGGTTGGGGTTGGAGGGGTTGAAGTAATCCTGGTGGGCCGGGCTGTAGGAGATGCGGCGGACGAGCTCCATCGAGGCGTAGTACCAGATCTTGTCCTTCCAGATCGGGCCGCCCACGTTGAGGTTGAAGTTGTAAGTGTTGGAGTCCGCGGAGGCTTCCTTCTCGAACTCATCGCGCAGGCGCAGCCACTCCGGGGTGATGCGGAAGGAGGTGTCCAGGTGGAACTCGTTGGAGCCGCTCTTCGTCACCACGTTGATGAGGCCGCCGGTGAGCTGGCCGTATTCGGCGTCCAGGCCGCCGGTCAGCACCTGGACTTCCTTGATGGCGTCGTAGTTGAACTGGGTGCCCCAGGTGTTGGTGGCAGGGTCGGTGGTGTTGATGCCGTCGATGAGGTACTGGTTGCCGTACATCGAGCTGCCGTGGACATTGGGGTTGTCGCCGCCGGTGACGCCCGGGGCGAGCTGGGCCACGCTCTGGTAGGAGCGGCCCACCGGCACCTCGTCCAGGAACTCGTCGTCGAAGTTCTGGCCCAGGTTGGTCTTTTCCTTGTCCACCACCGGCCGCTTGGCCGTGACGACGACCGTCTCCTCGGCGGTGGGGAGTTCGAGCAGCACGTCCAGGCTCAGGGTGCCGCCGATCTGCACCTTGAGCTCGGTGTTCTTGTACGGCAGAAAGCCGCTCTGCTCCACCTGCAAGGTGTAGACGCCCGGAGGCAGGCCGAAGAACAAAAACGACCCGTCCTCGCCGGTCTGCACCTTGCGCTCTCCCATGAGCTGCGGGCTGGTCACCATCACGTTGACGCCCGCCAGCGGCACGCCGTCGGGGTCATACACCGTGCCGGTGATCTTGCCGGTCTGCTCCAACGCCAGGGCCTGCGGCGCCCCCAGGACGAGAAGCGCCATCGCGAAAATCGGCAGCAACGCCGTGATTCGATTCTGGTTCATGGTGTTCCTCCTCATGGCCTCGTCCCGACCTTTAAGGAACGATCTGCAGGTCCAGGGTGTAGAACCCAGGCCCGCCGTCGTAACCCGCCACCACGATGTAGTACTGTTTGCCGGCCTCCACCGTCACGGTGTCGTCAATCTCGGGCCGGGCACTGGTGGCGCCGGCCTGGCTGAGGAAGCCGAGGTTCTCGTCCCAGATGAGGAAGTCGTAGTCGCTGCCCGCGCTCTGGTCGTCCCAGTTGAGCACGGCGTGCAGCGTGCCGGAGGCGCCGGCGGTGAAGACGAACCAGTCGTTGTCGCCGATCCAGGGCCAGGAGCCGGGGCCGGTGCCATCCACCGTCTCGGCCAGGCCCAGGATGCGGACCAGCGTGGGCGGACCAAAGGTACCGACGTCGTTGGCGTCGCCGCCGGCCTGGATGTCGTTGTTTTCGGTTTCGGTGAAGGCGATGAAGGACGGGCCCGTGGATTCGCAGGCGTCGCCCACGCCGTTGCCGTTGGCGTCTTCCTGGCCGGGGTTCACCACCACCGGGCAGTTGTCCGATCCCATGCAGGTCTTGGGCGCCGTGCAGTCGGCGGCGGTCTTGCCCGGGTCGCAGATGGTGTCGCCGTCGCTGTCACACTCGCAAGCGTTGCCCACCCCGTCGCCGTCGGTGTCCTTCTGATCGGGGTTGGCGACGGCCGGGCAGGTGTCGCAGGCATCGCCCACGCCGTCGTTGTCGCCGTCGGTCTGGTTGAGGTTGGGGATGAGCGGGCAGTTGTCGGCGGCGTTCGCCAGCCCGTCGTTGTCGGCGTCGCTGTCGCAGGCGTCGCCGATGAGGTCGCCGTCGGCGTCGTGCTGATCGAGGTTGGCGGCGCCGGGGCAGTTGTCGCACAGGTCGCCGAGTTTGTCGCCGTCGGTGTCCTTCTGGTCGACGTTCTTCACCGCCGGGCAGTTGTCGCAGGCGTCGCCCACGTTGTCGCCGTCGGCGTCCGGGTGGCCGAACTTGGTGGCACCCTGGGGTCGGGCCTCGCAGTGGCCGGAGCTGTTGCAGATGCCGTAGCCGCAGGGGTTGCCGGAGCCGCAGGTGGCGGTGGCCACGGTGGCGCAGTTGTCGATGGTGTCGATGACGCCATCGCCGTCGGAGTCGGTCTGGCAGGCGTCGCCGACGCCGTCGCAGTCACGGTCGGCCTGGTCGGGGTTGTAGAGCTCGCAGTTGTCGTCGCATCCCTGGGTCTGCCCGCAAGTGCAGGGAATCCCGCCGGGCAGGTGCGGGTCGGCGCCTTTGCAGCCCGCGGCCACGATGCCCGGGTTGCAGTAGCCGTCGCCGTCGATGTCCGGGTCGCAGGCGTCGCCGAGGTTGTTGGTTGCCCAGGGCACCGGGGTCGCGGCCGGGGCATTGGTGTTGGCCTGGTCGAAGCACTCGCCGCGCCCCAGACAGAAGCCCGCGCCCTGCGCGGCGCAATCGTCGTTGGCGGTCGCGGAGGTGGGATCGCATTCGGGCCGGGCGTTTTCGACCCCGGCGCAGTTGTCGCAGATGTCGCCCACGCCATCGCCGTCGGCATCCGCCTGATCCGGGTTCTTGTACTTGTCGTTTTCGCCGGCGCCCGTCAGGTTGGGATCGCCGGGGCAGTTGTCGCATGCGTCGCCGATACCGTCGCCGTCCACGTCGTACTGGCCCAGGCAATAGCCGGTGGCCATGTCGCAGACGCCGGAGCGGAAGACGCAGTCGCTGTTCTGGGTGCAGGCCTTGAGCGGGTTCTTTGCGCCGGGGCAGTTGTCCTGTCCCAGACAGGGCTGCTCGGCGGTGGCCGCGGCGCCGACGTTGCACACGCCGTCGCCGTCGATGTCCACGTCGCAGTCGTCGCCGAAGCCGTCCTCGTCGGTGTCGGTCTGGTCATTGGCGAGTCCGGCGCAGTTGTCGCACAGGTCGCCGGCCTTGTCGCCGTCGGCGTCGGCCTGGTTGGGGTTGTAATTGGCCTTGCAGTTGTCGCAGGCGTCGCCCACCCCATCGCCGTCCGAGTCTTTCTGGTCGGCATTCGTCTTGAGCGGGCAGTTGTCGCGAGTGTTAGGCACACCGTCGCCGTCGATGTCCAGAGAGCAGGCGTCGCCCACGCCATCACGGTTGGTGTCCTTCTGGTCGGCGTTGGGCTTTTCGCAGGTGTCTCCGGCGCAATCGCCGCAGTTTCCTTCGCAATAAGCGCCGAAGTCGGCGCAGTCCGCCTGGCAGCCGGTGTCGCAGTTGGTACAGGACTCGAAGCGGGTGGCATCGCAACCGCCCGAGCCGATGCAGTCCTTCCAGGTTTCGCGGCACTGGTCGTGGCACTTGATGAGGGCCTTCTCGCCGCCGGCCGGCGGGAAGGTGTCGCAGTAGTTCTCGCAATAGGCGCGGTTGGTGTCGCACCCGGTCACGGTGCCCCGGTCGCATTTGGCGTAAGCGTAGCAGTCGGCCTGGCCGCCGCGGCAGTCGCCGCCGCAGGCCTTCTCCAGACACAGGGCGGTGAGGGCCGCGCACTCGCCGCAGGCCGGCGTGCGGGTCTTCTCGCACTGGGCCCAGGCGGCGTACCAGTAGTCGATGGGCAGGGGGAAGCTGCCGGCGAGGCGGTTGGCCTCCTGATAGTATCCCGGGATGCAGCCGCTCATGTTGGCGCGGCAGTTGTCGCAGGCATCGCCCACGCCGTCGCCGTCGGCGTCTTCCTGGCCCTTGTTGCCGGCAAAGGGACAGTTGTCCAAGTCGTTCGCAATGCCGTCGTTGTCGACGTCGGCGTCGCACTCGTCGCCCTTGCCGTCGGCGTCGGTATCGGCCTGATCCGGGTTGGCCACGAACGGGCAATTGTCGCCGACGGACTGCTCGTTGATACGGCTGTTGGCGCAGTGGCCCGCGCCGCGATCGGCCTCGCAGTAATCGCCGCTGCCGGACGTTTTGCACACGCCTTCGCCCGGACCGCAGTCGGTGTCAGCGGAGCACTCCCGGGTCGGAACGGCCGGACAGATGTACTCGATGCCGTCGCCATCGAGATCCAGCGGGGCGTTGCAGGCGTCGCCCGGCCCGACCCCGTCGCTGTTCTCCTGGCCGGGGTTGACGATCGTGGGGCAGTTGTCGCACAGGTCGCCGAGGCCGTCACCGTCGGTGTCCACCTGATCCTTGTTGTACACGGTCGGGCAGTTGTCGTCGGGGATGCCGTTGCCGTCGAGGTCGCGGTCCACCACGCCGTCGAAGTCGGAATCGTCGACCAAGGCGTCGATGGCGAGCGCGGTCTTGAGCACGTAGCGGTTCCAGCCCTTGCGGAAGTCCACCTGCTCGTTCGGCACCGCGATGGTCTGGCTCATCACGAAGTCGGCGGTGCCCGGAGGCCCGTTCTCGAAGAAGTTGAGGTTGTGCGCGCCGTCGTTGTCGGCGAACGCGAAGATGTAGTAGCGGCAGTAATGGAAGGTGGTGTCGCACGGCCCGGGCAGGCACATGCCCTCGGGCACCGGGTCCTTGCCGTTGGCCATGGCGCGGCACACTGGCGGGACGCAGTCGGCGTCACTCTGGCACTGGGTGACCGGCACCAGCAGGCCGTCGTACCAGCCGCTGATGTTGCCCTCGCTGTCGGCCTTGAGATCGAGCGCGGTGGTGCCGCCCACCGGGTGCTTGTAGAGGCCCGCCGAGGCGCTGCCTTCGGCGTCGGCCGGGTTGTTGTAGGCCAGGGGGACGATCATGTGGGGTTTGGGATCGGGATAGGCGCCGATCTTGATGGTGCCCACGACCGTTCCGGATACCGCCGAGAGCGACAGGGTGTACTTGGTGGGCGTGCTGGTGGAGAACCACTTGAGCAGGCGGATGTAGTAGACGTAGCTGGGGTCGGCCGCGACGTTCAACGAGATGGGGGTCTCGCCGGAGAGGTCCCACACCAGGAACGTGAGCGCGCTGTCGCCCGGCTTGCGCTTGTACAGGATGGGCACGAAGCCGTCCGTGGGCGCGTTTTCCCAGCTCAGGTTCAGGCTCAGCGAGGACTTCTTGTCCACGGTGAAGCGATACCACACGGTGGCCGAGTTGCAGGCGCCGCCCGCATACATCGGAGCGATCTCGCCCTTCACCACCAGCGAGGGCTGGTCGGCCTGGATGATGCCGAGATCATGGGAGGTGTCCTCCGGCCCCCAGCAGTTGCCCGGGTCGCCGCCCTTGACGGTGAGGCCCTCGGCCGCCTTGCTCGGGAGCAAGGGCTTCAGCGCCGCCGGGATGACGATGGTGCCCTTGATCTCGCTGTAGCGCTGGACATTGTCCGGATCGTACATGGTGTCGCAGGCGGTGAGCGGCAAGAGCGCCATCACCGCGAGCGACGCGGCCAACAGCAACCTGGTGGTTCTCTTCATGTTCTCCTCCGAATTGAAGAACTCTGGATTTTCTTTCACCCGGCAAGGCGCCTATCATATCCGCCGCGGGTCAAGCAAGAAAAATCTTTTTCAGTTTTTTCTTGCAACCTTTTTGGCGGTTGAGCTATAGGCTCATGCGATGACTTTCACCTCCATCAGGACGGCGCTGGCATGAAGAAGAACTACCGACCAGTTGCGATGATGTGGATCGCCTGCGGCCTGGCCCTGTCCGCCTGCGGTGCCGTGGACCAGATCAAGGCCCGCACGCTGGCCCGCGAGGGCAACGAGGCCTACCGCGCCTATGACTACCGCGGCGCCATCGCCAAGTACATCGAGGCCGAGAAGCTCGACCCGGAAGTCTCCAACCTCTACCTCAACCTCGGCTACAGCTACTTCAGCATCTTTGACCCGGCCTCGGAGAACCCCACGGAGAAGGGCGCCGCTCGAGAAGCGGTGCGGGCCTTCGACGAGCATCTCAAGCGCAACCCAGAGGACGAGACGGCGCGGTCCTTCCAGATCAAGATCATGATCAAGGCGGCCCCGGAGGACCCGGAGCTTTCGGACCGGGCGTACAGGCTGTTCCTCAGCGATCTCGCCAAAGACCCGAACAACAAGGAAGCGCGTCAATATCTGGTGACGCTGTTCATCGATTGCAAGCGATACGAGGATGCGGTGAAGTTTTTCGAAAAAGACCTCGAGGCCAGGCCCGACGACGCCGAGATCATGAAGATCCTGGCCATCATCGCGGACAAGAGCAACCGCATCCAGGAGGCGGTGGACTGGTACTGGAAGCGCGCCACGACGGCGAAGAACGACGAGCAGCGCGCCACCTATTATTACGAGGTCGGCACCTACGCCTGGAACCTCCTCCACTACAGCCCCAACCGCGTCTCGGGAACCGATGCCCTGAAACTCGCCGACCAGGGCATCCAGGCCGTACGCCTGGCCATGTCCTTGAAGGACAAGTACGCCGAGGCCATGGTGTACGGCAACCTGCTCTACCTCAAACGCATGCTGTACGAGACCGAGGAAATGGGGCGCTATTGGGATTCGGCCCTGGCCTACGAGCTGCGCGCGGCGGCGGGCCAGATCCTGGCGGAGCGCAAGAAGGAAAAGGAAGGCACCGGGACCGGCACCGAGGGCGGCAGCGGCGGCAAGGAGGGCGAGGCGGCTCCATCGGGCGATCCCGCTCCGCCCTCCGCCCCGCAACCACCGGCCGCGCCCGCGCCGGCCGGCTGAGAGCGCCGGGAGGAGGACGTCATGTTCGAATCCTTTACCCAGAAGGAATCGGGGCGCGGCAAACGCCTGGCCATGGCCTTCGGCGCCTCGGTGATCCTCTACGGCGTGCTCCTGTCGGTGGTGCTGTTCCTCGACTACATGCGGGTGGAGGCGGTGCCGCAGCCGCCGGTGATGGTGACGTTCGTGGACTACGCGGCACTGCCCCCGCCGCCGCCCCCGCCGCCGCCGCCCAAGAAGAAGGCCTCCACCAAGCCCAAGGAGCAGCCGAAGCCCGAGGAAGTGAAGCCGGTCCCCAAGATCAAGGAATTCGTCGCGCCCAAGGAGATCCCGCAGGAGCAGCCCAAGGAGCCCGACCAGCCCGAGCCCGAGCCCGACGATGGCGTGGAAGGCGGCGTCGAGGGCGGCGTAGTGGGCGGCGTGGTGGGCGGGGTCATCGGCGGCACCATTGAGGCGCCGCCTCCGCCACCCCCTCCCCCGCCTCCTCCCCCGCCCCCGACCTACGTGCCGCCCGAGGTCATCAAGAAGCGTCTCATCGCCGGGAGCGCCCAGCCCGAGTACCCGCGCATCGCCCGCGCCGCCGGGTTGGAGGCCACCATCATCGTCAAGATCTTCATCTCGCCCGAGGGCGAGGTGGGCGAGGTGCAATTCCTCAAGTCCGACCCGCACTTCGAAGAGACGGTGAGGGCCTGCATCAAGTCCTGGAAGTTCGCGCCGCACATGATCAACGGTCGCCCGGTGGGCACCTATACCGTGTACAAGTTTGTCTTCAAGCTCGAATAGGAGGCTTCCATGGAATTCACCATTGCCGAGATGTGGATGAAGTCGGGCGTCATCGCGAAGACGGTGGTCGTCATCCTGGGGATCATGGCGGTCTGGGTGGTCGGCGTGGCCATCGAGCGCCTGGTGGTGTACCTGCGGGCCACCCGCCAGTCGCGCGCCTACGCCTTGCTGATCCAGGATCTTCTGCAGCGGGGCAAGTTCAAAGAGGCGGCCGACGCGGCCCTGCAGTACAAGGGCAGCCACGTGGCCAAGATCATCCGCTCCGGCCTGCAAGAATACATCAAGGGCACCATGCTGGACAATGCCGCCCAGCAGAGCAGCGGCTCGGGCCAGGCCTGCTACGACGTGATCGGCGCCGTCAACCGCGCCCTGGAGAAGTCCGGCGCGCGAGAGATGGCCGGCATGCGGCGCGGGCTGGCCTCGCTGGCCACGGTCGGCTCGACCGCGCCCTTCGTGGGGCTTTTCGGGACCGTGTTCGGCATCATCAACTCCTTCCAGGGCATGGCCAAGGAAGGCGCGGGCGGCATCGGCGCGGTGTCGGCCGGTATCGCCGAGGCGCTCATCACCACCGCGGTGGGCATCGGCGTGGCCATCGTGGCGGTGCTCCTGTACAACTATTTCACCGGCAAGGTGGATCAGCTCCAGGTCGACTCCAACGAATCCGCCCTGGAGATCCTGGACGTGCTGGTGAAGACCCCCAGCGGGCCCAAGGCCTGAGCCGCAGCCCAGGAGGGTACCCCTTTGGCGATGCAAGTCGGCTCCGGCGGGCTGCGCGCGGACATCAACGTCACCCCGCTGGTGGACGTGATGCTGGTGCTGCTCATCATCTTCATGGTGGTGACCCCCATGCTCCAGCGCGGCAAGGGCGTCGAGCTCCCGGTGGTCAACCAGCCGGAAAAACAATCGGACGAGGGCAAGGACATCATCGTCTCGGTGGAGTTCGTGCGCCGGGGCGGCGGCTTCGACTACAACATCTACGTGGGCGACACCCTGGTCGATCCGAACTCGCTGCGCACCCGGCTGCAGGACGAGCTGCGCAAGGATCCCGCCAAGGAGATCTACTTGAAGGGGGATCGCAAGCTCAACTATGGCTCGGTGCGCAAGGTGATGGAGATCTGCCACGAGGCGGGCTTCACCCAGGTGAAGCTGGCCACCGAAGAGTTGAAGACGAGCAAGGGCTGAGCCATGGCGATGCAACTCGGAAAAAAAGGCGTGCAGGCGGACATGAACGTCACGCCGCTCATCGACATCCTGCTCGTGCTGCTCATCATCTTCATGGTGGTGACCCCGCTCATGATGATGGACCACCGGGTGGACGTGCCCAAGAAGGCCGAGGTGGATCTCCCGCCCGATGTCACCGCGGAGCAGGTGGTGCTCACCTACACCAAGGACCGGGCGGTGTACCTCAACCAGAACCGGGTGGAGAACACGCTGCTCTCAAAGAAACTCGAGGAGATCTTCCAGAACCGGCGCGACAAGACCATCTTCCTCAACTTCGACCCCGACGCCAACTACGGCGAGTGCGTGCGCATCGTGGACACCGTGCGCAACTCGGGGCTGGAGAAGCTGGCCATCATCACATTGAAGGAAGGCGAGAAGTTCCAGATCCCCGGCCAGGCCTCCGAGCCGCCCACCGAGCCCGCCGCGCCCTGACCTCGACTGGCTCCCCGCAGTCCGTCCCGACCCCCGCAAAGCTCGTTTTGGAGTAACCGTTCAGCCCCCGAGGACACTTGGGTGATGGGGTGAGGAGCCGGGGACCCCTGATGTTGTTGGCCCAAACCCCGGTGCCCAAACCCCGGTGCCAGCCACCCCGGTTTCACGTCCCCGGCTTCACGTCCCCGGTTTCACGTGAACCCCCGGGAGAAAATCCCGGAAAAACCGTTAACAATAAGGGAAAAAGCCCCCGAAAAAATCACAAATAATAAAGGGGGATAACGCCGCACTTTGCCTCCAAGGTTTTCCTTGGTTGAAGGTTTTCTCCGGGCTTTTCATTATTAGCGGTTTTTTTTGAGCTTTTCCTTGTCAGCAGGTTTTTCCCGGCCTTTACCTTATTAAGCAGGTTTACTCCGGGCCTTTCTCCGAGGTTTTTCTCCGGGTTCTTTCCCGGGGGTTCAAGGGGGCGAGCCCCCTTGCTCTACCCCGGTTCTCCACACCCGGTGCCGCCGGTGCCGGTGCCAGGCACCCCGGTTTGTACCGGTTTGCGGTTTTCTGGACGAGTGCCTGAGCCAGCACTGCTTCAGCGGCCTGCAAGACGACCGGGAGAAGATCTATTGATAGAGGTGTTGCCGTGATTGACGTCAACCATGGGAGTCTTTCATAACCCCTGGGTCAGAGATCGAAGGCAGGTCATCACCGCCGCCGCGCCCGCCACAAGAGCAGGGGCACAAGCGCCGCCACGCCCGATCCCGGAGCATGGCCACAGCCACAGCCGCCGCCTCCGCTCGCATTTCGCGAGCCGCACACCTCCTCCTCGTCGGTGAGCCCGTCGCAGTCGTCGTCGGCTCCGTCGCACACCTCGGCCGCGCCGGGGTGGATGGCCGGCGCGCCGTCGTCGCAGTCGCCGCCGCCGCAGGAGACGCCAGGATGCCCGTCCCCGTCGGTGTCCGCGCACACGCTTACGCACCCAAAGCCGCCGCCCGCGGCCTGGCAAGCCTGTCCCGCCGGGCAGGCGCGCCCGCAGGCGCCGCAGTTGGCGACGGTGGAAAGCGCCACCTCGCAACCATCGCCCGCCTGGCCGTCGCAGTCGCCAAACCCCGCCGCGCAGGCGCCCATGACGCAGACGCCGCCCTGGCAGGAGCCCGCGGCGTGGGCGAAGGCGCAGGTATCGCCACAAGCGGCGCAGTCGCTCGCCGTTCCGAGCGCCGTCTCGCACCCGTCGCCGGCGCTCCCGTTGCAATCCCCGAATCCCGCCGCGCAGGCGCCCATGACGCAAACGCCGCCCTGGCAGGAGCCCGCGGCGTTGGCGAAGGCGCAGGCGTCGCCGCAAGCGGCGCAGTCGCTCAAAATGCCGAGCGCCGTCTCGCAGCCGTCGAGCCGCTCGCCATCGCAGTCGGCCCACCCCGGGTCGCAGGAGACGATGACACAGACGCCGCTTGGGCACTCGTGCTGGCCGACGTTGGGGAGATGGCAGTCGGCGGCGCTCTGGCACTCCCCGGTTCGCTCGGCGGGGATCTGCTCGGTGACGCAATGGATGGCGCCCCCGGCCCGGATGGAGGCGTCGGCATTGACGAGCGCCACGGTGTAGCCGGGCAGGGCGGACTGGAAGGCCGCCCGCGCGGCCGCGTTGTCGCCGCTCGAGTACGACGGGAGGATGAGCGTCTGGTTCACGAACAGGGCGTTGGTGTAGGTGTACCAGGCGCCGCTGCGGGTCCAGCCGGCGACGCGGTGCACCTCATAGAATCGTCCCGGCAGGCACTCCAGAGATGCAAAGTACCCGGCCGCCGCTTCCAGGACCGACGCATACGGGGCCTCTTGGGTCTGGGCCACCATCACCTTGCAGTCGGGCAGGAGCTTTACGAACATGTCGATGTGTCCGGTGCCGTCGGCCGGCTCGCCCCAGGCGTCCTTGGCATAGGCGAACACGTGCAACGTGCGGGCGCCGAAATAGTCGAGCAGGAGATGGTTGACCTGCGCCCGGGTGAGGCTTTCGTTCCAGTCGTAGATGCGCTCGGTGACAAAGACGTTGCCCCGGCCGTCCGTCATGTAGTTGCCTCCGTCCAGGATGAGCGAGGTCGCGTAGCAGGCGGCGCCGGCCTCTTGCGCCACCCGGCACGGGACACGGTCGTCTTCAGGGCGGGTGGCGTAGTGCCGGTACACGGGATCGACGATGCCGAGAGCGCCCGTGCTCTCCTGGATGCCGACGGGCCCGTAGTCGCGCGTCCACACCGAGTCGAAGGAGAAGCTCAGCCGCCGGTACTGGGCGGCGGGGACGCCGCTGAGGGAGGACGGTCCCCCGATCATCCAGACCTGGGCGCCGGCCTGCGCCACATACTGGGAGATCTGCTGAAGCATGGTTTCATAGTCGGTCCAGGCCATGACCACACCCTGCATCGGCTCGTACTCGGCGGGGACGCGGAACCCGTCCGGCGGGGCCGCCTTGCCCTCGCCGAGCTTGGGCGGCCCAGCCAGCGCCTGGAGCTTGCGCTCCTCCGGGGTGGCCCAGTTGGGGAGCCCCCGCTCCACGCGCACGGTGCGAGGCAGGGCGGTCCACTCTTCCTCGCCGCAACCCGCAGCGCCGGCCAGAGTGGCCAGGCCGCACAACCAGCACCAAAGACGGATGTTGCTTTTCACGGTCACGCTCCTTGAGCGAAGAGATTCTACCGCCCTTTCCACCCGCCGGAGAAGTGCGATATCATTCGACCATGCCAACCCAAATCCTGAGAGTCTTGCTAGGACTGACCTTGGCGGGCTTTGTCTGCGCCTGTACGGGTACGGTGTCCGGCGGCGACGGGGGCGCGGACCTCCAGGATGCCGCCATGACGGACGACGGCCCGGGCGGCGACGACGGGCAAGGCGGCGAGGACGCCGGCGGAGACCCGGGGAGCGATCCGGGCCGGGACGCGGGGACGGACGCCGGGACGGATGCCGGGACGGACGCGGGAGCGGATGCCGGATCGGACTCGGGTGCGGACGCCGGAACCGACGCCGGCGCGGACGCGGGTGGCGACGGCGGCTGGAACGGGCGCTACTTTCCCGAAGGGTCCGTGTGGTACCAGGACATCTCCAACGCGCCCAAGGACAGCCAGTCCGACGCGGTGATCGCCTGGCTGAACGCCGCCGGGGGCTTCGGCTACGGGCGGCTGCAGATCGACTTCTCCATCGAGGTGCTGCACGTTTTTTCGCCCCTGTCCCTGTCGGCCTTCGAGACCACCGATGATTTCTACTCCCCGGACTGCGATCACGTCCCGGTGCCGGTGCCGCCGGGCGGCGCCATCGAGGGAGAGACGGGCTACGAGTGCGAAAGCGACGGCGACTGCCACCTCATCGTGGCCTACCACCCGACCCACACGCTGTACGAGATGTGGCGCTGCAACATCACCGGCGGGACGTTCTACGGCGGGTGCCTGGCGGTGTGGGACATGACCCGGGTGTACCCGCCCGAAGGGCGCGGCGACCAGTGCACCAGCGCCGACGCCGCCGGCTACCCCATCGCGCCGCTGCTGTTTTCCGCCGACGAGGTGGCCGCGGGGCACATCGACCACGCCATCCGCTTCATCCTCCCCAACGCCCGCATTCGCCGCGGGGAGTACCTGCATCCGGCGACCCACTCCACCTCGGCCGCCAGCGGCGGGCCCGACGCCCCGCCCTACGGCATCCGCCTGCGGCTGCGCGCCGACTACCCGCTGGCCACGCTCCCCAACGAGGGGGCGCGCACCGTGGCCCGGGCCCTGCAGCGCTACGGCATGTTCCTGGCCGACGGCGGCAACATCGCGCTCACCGCCCAGAGCGATCGTTTCACGGTTGCCAAGTGGGACAACCTGCTGGGCCCGCGCGATCTTTCCGCCATTCAGGTCACCGACTTCGAGATGGTGGAGGGCGGCGCGCGCATCCCCTACACCGGCGACTGCCGGCGCACGCCGCTCGGCCGTTGAGAACGAATGGCCTCCGGGACGCGTTCCCGGCTATAATGAGCCCATGAAGGCGCTCGCCCTGCTCGCGCTCCTGATTTCGGCCGCCGCCGCGGCCTGCAGTTCGTCCGCCCTGCCGTGCGGCGGCTTCTGCCCCACCGGCGAATACTGCAACTCCGAGGAGAACCGCTGCCTCCCCATCCGGCCGGACGCCTGCCCCGAAGACCTGGGCCGCTACCTCTCCCTGGCCATCGACTCCGGCGGCCGGCTGTGGTTCTCCTCGTACACCGAGAGCTATGGAGACCTGGTGGTCGGTGTCGAGAACCCGGACGGAACCTTGCAGTGCGACTACGTGGACGGCCGCCCGGCGCAGGTCCCCTACCCGTTCCCCTCGCAGACCCCGCCGCCCATCCAGGGGGACGACGTCGGGCGGTGGAGTTCGCTGGCCCTGGATGCCGGCGACCGGCCGCACGTCGCCTACTTCGACAGCACCCACGGAACGCTCAAGCTCGCCGAGCGGGATGATGCCGGCTGGCACATCGCGACGCTGCCGGAGATCGAAGACGACGGCGGGTTCGGCCGCGGCGCCTCGTTCGCCCTCGACTCCGCCGGCCAACCCCGCGTCGCCTACTACCACGATGCGCGCCGCGAGCTGCGCCTGGCGCGGCGCTTCGCGGGCGGGCGTTGGGAATTCGAGGTCGTGGATGGCGGCAGCGAAGTCTGGCCCGCGCTCGCCATTGACGCGGCTCGACCCATTCGCCTCATCGTCGACTCGCGCGACCGCGAATGGCTGGCCTATCGGGATCAGGCCAGCGGCGCCCTGAAGATCGCCGGCCAGGAGCCCAGCGGCCTGTCCCGGTGGGAGCTCGATCCGGGCCCCGACGCCGGCGCCTTCGTGTGCGCCGCCCGGGACCCGGCGGGAAACATGGCCCTGGCCTACACCGCGCGGGACGGCTCTCTGCGCTATGCCGCCAACCGCAGCGGCGCGTTGCAATTCGTCACCGCGCTCTCGGGATGGGCCGCGGATGAATCCGGCCGCCTGCGCCAGGCACCGGCCGGACAGCACTGCGCGCTCGCCTTCGGCTCCGATGGACGGCCGCGGATCGCGGTGCTGGACGCCGCCCGATTGGCGCTCCGGGTCGTCACCCTGGATGGCGCCAAGAACCCGGCAGAGACGCTCGACGCCGAGGGCCCGGTGGGGTTCTTCAACGCCATGGCCTCTCGCGAATCGGAGATCCGCGCGGGGAGCTGCCGCCTCCAGCGCAACGCCTCCGGTCAGCTGGTGTGTCAACTTCGGCTCTATCGAATCCCCGGCGGGACCGGAAAGGGCGGAGCGACGCCATGAGGTTCCTTTTCGTCATCTGGCTTGCGCTCGCCGCCTGCGAGCTGCAACCCTCGGGTTGCGAGCCGGTCGGTTCGGATCCCCAGGTGCCATCCCCGTCGATGGGAGAGGCGGCGGCGGAATACTTCATCCCCCGGCCGTCCCTCGTGGAGCTCGGACCGGCCGCCCAGCGCCTGCTGGCCGAGGCTGGCAGCGGATCGCTGTGCCTCACCCTGCCTCCAATCGAGGGGACCAGCGGCGACCTCGACTTTCGGGTCGACGGCTCCCGCCTCTGTCAACCCCTGAAGACCCTGAGCGTCGGCCCACAGTCCCGCCGGCTCGAGGTCGCGGCCGAGTTCGACACCCTGGACTCGTCGCTGATGGTCGCGATCCATCCCGGAGATCCGGTCAAGACCTGTCAACTGCGCATCCGGCTGCCCTCGACCCGGCTCCGAGTCGATCTCGAACCCGCTGCCGGCGAGCCGCGACTGGTGCCGGCCGCCGAAGCGATATGGGAGGCCGGCGGCGCCGAGGTTTCACTCTCGGACCGCTGCCCCTTGCCGGCTCCCGGCGACCTGACCGGCGAGGTCGTCCAGCGCATCGAATCCGCGTTGGCGGAGGCCGCGCGCCCGACGGCCGAGGCGCTCATCGACGGCATTCAAAAGGCCGCGGGCCTGGCGGGAACGGCCCGCGGCGCCTGGACCGGGCCCGCCAGCGATGGCCGGCTGGACTTCGCCTTGCTGCCGGCCGCGAACGGCCTGACCCTGGACGATGCCGGTCTGCACCTGCTGTTTTCCGGCGGATTCTACGGCTCGCCCTCCGCCTGTGCGCCGATCGACCTTCTCCCCTGGCCGCCGGCTTCCTCGGCGCCGCTGTGGGATTTCTCTCCCGCCGGAGGCCAGAGCTTCGCCCTGGGAGTCTCCCTCGATCCGGCGCTGGCGGCGCAGGCCCTGGGAGAGGCCCTGCGCGCCGGGCTTCTGTGCCGTCCGGCCGTCCAGGGCATGACACTGCCGCTCGACGACCTGTTGCCGTCGCTGTTCGGCTCGTTCGCGGACCCGGCGGCACGGGTGGCCATCTGGCCCGGCGGCCCGGTCACCGTCTCGCTCCTGCCATCCCGTCCCGAATCGCCGATTCGATTCTCGGTCGGATTCCAGAAGCTCGAGCTGGATGTGTTCGCCCGTCTCCTGGGCGGCGAGGCCCGGATTCTGGCGCTCGATGTCGACGTCGCCGCGGAACTCGCGCTGGATCCGAACGCGACGGCGCCGCGATTTTCTCTGGCGGAGGAGACGGCCACCCGCATCGAGATCCGGCACAGCGCGCTCCTTTCGGAAGGCGCCGGCGACCTGCGCACCCGTGCCGCCGCTCTCATCCAACGCCTGGCCGGGCTCGCGGTGGCGGAGCTTTCTCCGCTACCGTGGGAGGCGCCGGAGGTCGGCCGCGGGAGCCGGATGGCGATGGAGGCGCGAAAGGGCCGGCTGGTCTTTTTCTTCGACGCCTATCGCCCGTGAATCAGCATGCGGATCTGGTCCGGGAACACCACCAACATCTTGCCGCCCTCGCGCAGCGCGCCCACCACCCCCACCCCGAAGACCGGATGGCGCACCACCTCGCCGGCGGCGAAGGTCCGGTGCGGATCGTAGGGGATGGCCCGCGCCAGATCCTTGCCGCGGCTGACCTCGGCGAAGGTCCCGCCCGCGGGACGACCGGTGAGGGAGGTCTTTTCGGCGCGGGGCCGCGCGGGCTTCTTTTGTGCGCCGGCCTCGCGGTGGAAGGCGTGCTGGCTCTTGCAGCGCTGGCACATCACCCGCGCCGGCTCGCCGCCGACCAGGGCCAGTATGGTGTGGGTGGTCACCTCGCCGCAGCGTCGGCACGCCACGTCGATCTCGCCGCCGACCTGAGGGCCCTTCGGAGGCAGGCTGTAGCCACCCGGTGTCTTATGCGCTTCCACGGTCGGACCTCCCGGCTGGCTTGAGCGACGAGAGCGGCACCAGGGTTCCCTGATCGCGCACCATGGGGGTGCGCGGCGGGATGTCGGGCGGCACCTCGGCGATGACATCCTCCGGCCGCGAGACCAGCAACAGGTCGTTGGGTATCTCCCGGCCCGGATGGATCAGCACCTTGGCGCCCAGCACCGCCCGGTGGCCGATGCAACTGGCCAGAAAGGATCGGCCGGTTCCTTCCATGCGGCCCCGGTGCATGACCTTGATGTCGCCGATGAACTTGGCGTCCAGCAAGCCGCACCAGCCATGCAGGTACACGTCCCTCCCGATCACCGCCATCTGCGTGCGCACGTTGCCGAGCGTCGAACCGGGATAGCACAGCGACGATGCCAGGAAGAACCGGTCGGTGAGATAGCAATCGCGCCCCACGACGGAATTGATTACCACCGCGTGGTCGCCCACGATGACGCCGTCGCCGACCAGGCTGTTACGGATGCAGGCGCCGGCGCCCACCTGGACGTTCTGGCCGATCAGGGACGCTTCCAGGTAGGCGGTGGGATGGATGCGCGAGCCGGCGCCCACGACGTTGAGGCCCGAGAGCAACCGGTAGCGGTTGAGCGAGAAGCGCCGCAGGAAGGCCCACAGCAGCTTGCCGATCGAACGCAGCCGGTGCGCGCGAAAGTACTCCATCCCGGCCACGCCCAGGGAAAGCTGCGCCAGCCACAAGAGGTGGGTCCAGTGCGAGACGTGCGCGATCACCGTGGAGGTGAGCGGGTACTTCAGGATGCGCTCTTCTTCCATCAGCGTGGGCAGGCGCAGGGGGATCACCCGCTCCTTCATGGGAAGGATCCGCGGCGGACAGCGCGGATCGAGGGCCGCGCGGAGCTCCGCCGCCGAGTCCGGCAACGGGCCTTCCGGCACGTACCAGAGATCGTATACCGCCCGGGCGCCGGGGCCGTCCCAGTCCTCCAAGCGCACGTCCTGGAGCGGCAGGGCGTGCTCCACCGACACGCAGCGGGCCAGGGCCGCGGCCGCGCCGCCCGGCTGCCGGGCCAGCTGCGCAAGAAACGTCCCCAGCGCACGCTCGCTGAAGTACACGGCGTCGGTGGTGAGGAGACAGGGGCGTTCGGCGGCCTGGGAAGGGCGCTCCACCACCACCGGATCCAGGCCGAAGCGCCGGGCCGCGCGCTGCTGGGTCTGCTCCAGCGTCTCCAACATCACCTGCGACTGACCCACCGGGTCGCCGAAGGGAGAGAGGGTGGCCGCGGTCCGGCAGATGTACAGGGTGCGGGCCGGCAGTCGGGTCATTCTTCGACCTCCAATGCGCGAAAGTCCGGGAGCGCCTGCTTCAAGGGCGCCACCGTGTCGCCCACGGGCAGGTACGGTGCGCGCGGCTCGACCCGCGGCGGAAACTTGAGCGTCCCCTCGTCGGGACGCATCACCACGATGGTCCCGTTGGGGACGGCGCGTCCCGGCAAAAACACCGCGCGCGTCCCCAGTATGCTTCCGTGTCCGGCGCAGCAGCCCAGTTGCCAGCGGCCGGTGGGAGTTTCCTTTCCGCCCGCGACCACCGAAACCGGCTCCAGCACCGGCTCGTCCCAAAACATCACCGCAGAGGTGAGGAACACCCGCCGGCCGAACAGGGAATTTCGCACCAGCACGTTGGCCAGCGTCGCGCCGGGGTAGCCGGCGCAGCCGTCGAAGTACGAGTCGTTGAGCACCAGGCACTTCTCGCCCAGCACCGAGCGCCGGAGCCTGGAGTGCTCGTTGATCTCGACCCCGTCGCCGATGATGCAATCGCGCAGAGACACGAAGGCGCTCACCTTGACGCCTCGGCCCAGGATGCAGCCCTCGACCCAGGCGGTGGGGTGGATATCGCAGCCTTCGCCGATCAAGGAAAGCCGGGCCTCCCGGCGGAAGGGATCGCGTCCGCGCGAGCGCCACCACCGCAACCAGGCGGGGCGTTCCTGCCAGCGCTCCCGCAGGCGGATCCAGGGCAACAGATGGTTGAGCCAGAGAACATGCACCCAGTGGCGCACATCGGCCACGACGGCCAGCGTCCGGGGCAAACAGAGTTCCCGGCGCGGCGGCCCCGGCCGGATCTGGGGCAGGCGCTCGATCACCGTCTCGGCGACCACGGGCACCGCGCGGGCCCTCGCCGCCAGCCAGCGCCGAAGTTCCTCCCACGGCGCCGCCGGCACCGGTTCGCCGCGTACCAGGAAGAGATCGGTGAGCCACATGCCGCCGTGGTTTTCGAAATTCGACAGCGGGCGCACATAGTCCGGCAGCGGACCTTCCGGCAGGCCGGCGCGAAAGACCCCCGCGCCGGCGCAGCCCGACAAAAAGAGCCTCAGCGCCTCGCGGGTCAGAAACAGGTTGTCCGGCAGGACCAGCGTCTCGCCGCCGGCGTCCGCGGGCGCGTCCGGGCCCTGGCGATCGATCCCCCGCTGGCGCAGAGCCTCCGCCACCGCCTCGCCCAGCGTCTCGCCGCCGATGAAGGCCTCGGCGGCCGGCTCGCCGAAAGGCTCGATGCGAACGAGCGGGGGAACGATCAGCGCCTTCACGGCGTGTTCACCATCCTCTCGGGTTGTCCGGTGGATTCGAGCACCGACAGCCACAATCCGCCGTTCGGATCCACGTGCTTTCGCTGCCGTACCGCCTCGGGGATGGGGATGTGGACGAAGAGGTTGTTCCAGCTCCCGACCATGACGTTGGTCTTGCCGGCCATGCCGGCGTGCACGGCGTGCTGTCCCAGAAAGCCGCAGAAGATGCAGTCGCTGGGTATGGCCGGCACCGAGCGGATGATGTAGCTGGGATCGATGTACTTGATCGAATGCGGCAATTTCATTGCCTTGAGGTGGGCCCCGATGCGGTCGCGCAGGAGTTGCCCGATGTCGCCCAGCTTCTGGTTGCCGGAGGCGTCCTTGCCCAGATCCCGGTCGAAGTGGTTCTGCCCGGCGCCCTCCGCCACCACCACCACCGCGTGCCCGCGCCGCCGCAGCCGCGCCTCCAGCGCGGCCAGGAAACCGTGCGGGCCGTCGAGGTCGAAGGGCACCTCGGGGATGAGCACGAAGTTCACGTCCTTCTGCGCCAGGGCGGCCGAGGCGGCCACGAAGCCGGACTCGCGGCCCATGAGCTTCACGATGCCCACGCCGTTCTGGGCGCCCTCGGCCTCGGCATGGGCGCAGCGGATGGCCTCCACCGAGGCAGCCACCGCGGTCTCGAAACCGAAGGAGCGGGACACCAGGTTGATGTCGTTGTCGATGGTCTTGGGCACGCCCACCACCGCTATGGAGCGGCGGCGCCGCGCCACTTCCTGGCAAATGGCCTGGGCGCCCTTGAGCGTCCCGTCGCCGCCGACCACCATGAGGATGTTGACCTTGTTCTTCTCCAGCGTGTCCACCATCACCTTGGGATCCTGCGGGCCGCGCGAGGAACCCAGCACCGTGCCCCCGTCCTGATGGATGGTGCGCACCGCGTCCAGGGTGAGTTCCATCAGCGGCCAGCCTTCGTCGGGGTTGAGGCCGGCGTAGCCGTAGCGCACGCCCAGCACCTTGCGCACGCCGTAGACGTAGTAGAACTCGTGCACCACCGCGCGGATGACGTCGTTGAGACCCGGGCACAATCCCCCGCAGGTGGCGATGGCGGCGGTGACCTCCGCCGGCTCGAAGAAGATCTTCTGCCGCGGACCGGCGCGCTCGAATCCGACCGGCGCCCGACCCTCGCTGCACGCACGCGCCACCCGGCTGGCGTCCAGGTCGAAGAGCACCCGTTCCTCGTCGCCGATGAACCGCTGGTAGCGGGCCGGAGAGGTCACGGTGCAGGGTCCCAGCGTCTGGATGGCGGTGTCCATCGGGGAAAACGGCTCCGCAGAGGTCGTCATGTCCTACTCCTCCGGCAAGTTGAGATAGAGGCGCTCGGCGTACGGATCGGCCCGGGTGACGATTTCGTAGTTGATGGTGCCGGCCCAGGCGGCCATCTGCTCCGGCGTGATGCACTCCTCGCCCTGGCGCCCCAGCAGCACCACCTCGTCCTCGAGCGCCACGTCCGGGATGTCGCTCACGTCGGCCATGCACAGGTTCATGCACACCCGGCCGCGCAGCGGGGCGCGCTGACCGCGCACCAGAACGTGGGCGGTGTTGGACAGCTTGCGGTCGTAGCCGTTGGCGTACCCCACCGGCAGGATGGCCAGGCGCGTGTCACGGGTGCAGCGATAGGTGCAGCCGTAGCCCACGTAGGCGCCGCGCGGGACGTTCTTCACCTGGGCCACCCGGGTCTTCCAGGTCAGCGCCGGGCGGAGTTGGAGCGGTTTGCGTCCGCTCTGCAGCGCGGAGAGGTAGGTTTCCTTGGAGGGCCACAAACCGTAGAAACCGATGCCCACCCGCGCCATGCCGAAGTAGGTCTCGGGGAACAGCACCGCCGCGGCGGTGCAGGCGGTGTGCGGAAGCGGCACCGAAAAACCCTCGCGGGAGATGACCGACAGCAGCTCCTCGAAGCGCCTCAGTTGTCCGCGGGCGTAGCCGTGCTCGGTGGTGTCCTCGATGTTGGCGAAGTGGGTGTGGGCGCCTTCCAAACTCAGCCACGGAGATCCTCGCATGATCTCCAGAGCCCGCCGCAGGCTCTCTTCATCGAAACCCAAGCGGTGGGTCCCCGTTTCGAGCTTGAGGTGCACCCGGGCCGGACGACCCTCGATGTGCGCCGCCTCGGCTAGCGCGCGCAGCGTCTCTTCGCTGGACACGGTGATGGAAACGTCCAGTTCGACCGCCTGGCCCAGATCCGAAAGCGGCACGTACCCCATCACCAGAATGGGCGCCGCAACTCCCGCGCGCCGCAGCTCCAGTGCCTCGGAGAGGCTGAACACGCCCAGCCAGTCGGCCCCGGCGCGCAGCGCCACCCGCGCCGCCGGCAGCATGCCGTGGCCGTAGGCCTCGCCTTTTACCACCGCCATGAGCCCGGTCGCCGGGCCGAGGATCGACTTGAATCGACCCAGGTTCTCGGCCAGCGCGCCGGCGTCGATCTCCAGCCATGAAAGGGAAGACGGCATGGGACCGATGCAAACACAGCCCGGGCTGCCGCGCAAGGGAAACGCGGGCGGCCCGCCGGGAGCAGAAGCGTTGTCCCGGGCAGTGAGATGTGATTTTTTTCGTTTGCGCTGCGTCTGCAATGCTGCCACAGCCGAAAGGAGCAGACAATGAGATCGCGAAATGTTGTAGTAAGCACGTGATCTGTCCGCATGGATTAGCACATGAAGTGACCGCTTTTCAGCGGATAGGATACCTGGGTGGAAGTTCAAGGAGGAGGAGGGCCACCCATGACGATGTATCCGGCGTCCGCA